>Ga0209605_1000013_pt1 | contig 316595 bp, 242 predicted proteins | sample AD_UKC035_MetaG_FD_184408 | JGI IMG/M metagenome (GOLD analysis project Ga0209605, IMG submission 184408) | Active sludge microbial communities of municipal wastewater-treating anaerobic digesters from USA - AD_UKC035_MetaG (SPAdes) (version 2) | ecosystem: Engineered > Bioreactor > Anaerobic...
CGCGCAAGCAGCTCACCGCGCTCTTCAACGGCAGCGACCCGAACCGGCTCTGCTTTGGCTACAACTCGACCGATGCCCTGAACCAGATCATCTTTGGCCTTCTCCGTCCCGGCGACCACGCCATCACTACGAACCTGGAGCACAACTCGGTGCTAAGGCCGCTCCACCACCTATCCCAGGATGGCGTAGAGGTAGACTACGTGCCCTTCGACGGCGCCGGCTTTGTCGACCCAGATGAGGTCCGCCGGCGCTTCCGGGCCGGCACCAAGCTGGTGATCGTCAACCACGCGTCGAACGTGATCGGCACGGTGCAGGCCATTGGCGCGATCGGGCGGTACTGCCGCGAGGCGGGCATCGCCTTTGCCATCGACGCCTCGCAGTCGGCCGGCAAAGTGCCCATCGACGTGGAGGCACAGTGCCTGGATGCGGTCGCCTTCACCGGGCACAAGTCGCTGCTAGGGCCGACCGGCATCGGCGGGCTCTACGTGCGCGAGGGGATCGAGGTCCGGCAGACGCGCGCCGGCGGGACGGGCGTGCGGTCGGCGGAGCGGGCGCACCTAGAGGAGTATCCCTACCGGCTGGAGTATGGCACGCCCAACGTCGCCGGCATTGCCGGGCTGCACGCCGGGCTGAAGTGGATCGAGGCGCGGGGTCTGGAGTCGATCCACGCGCAGGAGATGCGCCTGGCGCAGACGCTGCGGGATGGGCTGGCGAGCATCCCGGGCGTGATCCTCTACTGCCTGGAGGGCCTGGACAACCACATCGCGGTCCTGGCGTTCAATGTGCAGGGCATGGATGCCGGCGATGTGGGGACGATGCTGGACGTGGATTACGACATCGCCTGCCGGACGGGGCTGCACTGCGCGCCGCTGGTGCACGAGCAGATGGGGACCGCCCAGATCCGAGGCGCGGTTCGCTTTGGCATCGGGCCGTTCAACACAGAGGAGCACATCGCGACCGCGGTCGAAGCGGTGCGGGAAATCGCGGTGCTGGCGAAGCGGTAGGCAGAGGGACGCCCTGGCGGGGTGGTGGGTACTTCGCCTCGGTCGGAGACCGTCAGCGATCGGGAGAGACGGCTGCGTTGCCTCGGTCGGAGACCTTTGGCGACCGAGGCAAAGATCACCTACTTGGGGGACGACGGCTCACCCAGCGAGATGATATGTTGGTCCCATTATGACAGGAGGTGGGACCATGAGGAAGAATCGAAGGCATGCCTTGCCGCTCGCACTCGTCCTCGGCATGCTCTGGCTGGGCGGGTGCGGGGCGACCGGCGGGACGTCTCCCACACCCCTCACAGCCCCGCCGGCCCACGTCACAAGTACGCCCGCTCCTCCAACGGAAGACACGAGTACGCCCGTTCCTCCGGCCCCCACACCGGCATCCACTGTACCCATGCAAGCCCCGGGCCTCGTGCCGGGCGACAGCATCGGCGAGATGAGCGTCGATACGTCCCCCAGCCAGAGCCCGATCCTGTGGGACTATTGCCCAATGGCATGGACCAACCAGCCCAGCCCGGAGCCGGCCGAATGCTCGATGCCATGGCAGGCAGAGGTCGAGATCTGGCAGGCCTGGGGCGCCAAAGACCAGGCCCGGCTCGACGCGGGCTGGCCGGCCTTGACTTGGGAGATGACCGTCGACGGGCTCGCCATCGACCTGCCAGCCTTTGGTACTTGGGACCTCGACTGGGAAGCGGACGGGACGCCTGTCAAGATCCGCGCCTGGGACATCAAGCTGATCAATCCGACCCCCGGCGAGCACACGCTGCACTATGTCCTCCACACGACTCGTGACGTGGACAACGGTTTTGCAGTCCTCCCGGCCGGCACGATGCAGCTCGTCGTGCATGTGACGGTAGAGGCGCCGCAGGAAGAGGCCACCGCCGCGAGTCCGGCCGGGCCGCCACCCTCTTTTGACGAGTCGTGGTGGAACGGGACGGTGTTCTACGAGGTGTTCGTGCGCTCCTTCGCCGACTCGACGACTGGGCCGCTGGCCGGGGACGGTATTGGCGATCTTCGGGGACTGATCGAGAAACTGAACTACCTGAACGACGGCGATCCCGCAACAACCGAGGACTTGGGCGTGACCGGGTTGTGGCTCATGCCGGTCATGCAGTCACCCAGCTACCATGGCTACGACGTCACCGATTACTATGCCGTGGACGAGGAGTATGGCACCCTCGACGACTTCCGGCAGTTTGTGGGAGAGGCGCACGCGCGCGGAATGCAGGTCATCGTCGACCTGGTACTCAACCACACATCGTCAGAGCACCCCTGGTTCGTAGAGGCGCGCGATCACCCCGAGTCGGAACGGCGCGGCTGGTACCTCTGGTCGGAGGAAAAGCCAGACTACCTGGGGCCCTGGGGGCAGGACGTGTGGCATGCCTCACCCTCCGGCTACTACTATGGCCTCTTCTGGTCAGGCATGCCCGATCTCAACCTGTCGAACCCCGCGGTGACGGCAGAGATGGCGAAGGTTGCTCGCTTCTGGCTGGAGGAGGCCGGCGCCGATGGCTTTCGACTTGACGCGGCCCGCCACTTGATCGAGGAGGGCAGCACCCAGGAGAACACCGTGTCGACCCACGAGTGGCTGAAGGGGTTCCGCAGGGTGTACAAGGGCGCCGACCCCGAGGCAGTAGTTGTGGGCGAGATGTGGACGAAGGGCCCCAATGTGGCTGAGTACCTCCGGGGAGATGAGCTGGACCTGGCTTTTGACTTTGACCTGGCAGAGGCCATCGTCAAGTACGCTGGGCTTCGCACTGCGAACCGCTTGCAGGGGGCGCTGACCGCGAGCTACCGACTGTACGGTGGTGGACTGTCGGCCACCTTCCTCACCAACCATGACATGAACCGGGCCATGAGCCAGCTTGCGGACCGAGGGAAGGCCAAGGTAGCGGCGTCCGTGCTGCTGACGGCGCCCGGCGTGCCCTTTGTCTACTACGGCGAAGAGATAGGCATGACCGGCGAGAAGCCGGACGAGATGATCCGGACACCGATGCAGTGGTCAGCCGAGGAGAACGCCGGCTTCAGTACCGGCACGCCCTGGGAGCCGGTCAACAGCGACTACCCGGACGTGAACGTCGTCGCCCAGTCCCAATACACGGAGTCGCTTCTGTCGCACTACCGGGCACTGATCCGGCTGCGCACAGCGTCCCCGACACTGCAGATGGGAAGCTACCACCCGGTCGACTGCACTGACGCCGGGCTGCTCACCTTCCTGCGGGCGCGCGGTGACGAGGCCGTGCTGGTGATTGTCAATATGCGTGAGGAGGGGGCGCGCGGCTACACGCTGTCGCTCGGCGAGGGTCCGCTCTCGGGGGCCTACCGGGCCGGAGTGCTGTACGGAGGGTCTGGTGCGCTGCCCGACCTGTCGGCGAACAGCTCTGGTGGATTCGACGCATACCAGCCCATGCTCGAGGTGTCCGGGGGCGGCACGCTGATCATCGGGTTGGAGCCGTAGGCGGTCCGGGCGTCCGCGTTGCATGGCGGGTATGGAAACGCGCCCTACGTGGCGGGTGTGGAAACCCGCCCTACGTGGCCGGCCCAAGTGCCGGCGTTGCCTGGCGGGTATGGAAACCCGCCCTACGTGGCCGGCCCGAGTGTCGGGGTTGCCTGGCGGGAGTGCAAACCCGCTTGACGGAGATGGCAGGGGAACAATGCAAACTGAGGGCCATGTCGATCCCTGGTGGGCTGCGCTAGTGGTGTGGGGCGTCGTAAACCTGGTCAATCTGCTGCAGGCCGCGGGTTTCTTGTCGCGAGCCTGGACCGGCAGCCGGGCAGTCAACCAGGCACTCGGGTATGGGATCGCCGCGCTGGCGTTGCCTGCGGTGGCTGCTCTCGCCGCCTACCTGCGGGCTGGTGCCGGCCTGCGGCATTGGCTCGGGCCGGCGGTGTTTCTTGCGTTCGTGCTGCTGATGGCTGCGGTGGAATATGTGTGGCCGGTGGGGTTCCGCTCACCGGCGCGCCCTGCCATTCTGGTTCCCTACCTGGTGCTCTTCTTCGGCGCTATCCTTCTGATGGGACTGCCGATGTTCCGCATGGCGTGAGGGCTGTGGCTGGTGACGGCGGCAACGACGGCTCTGCTTTTGGCGGCGATGGGCGCGGCAATGGCGAAGGGCGTGGGCTGAGGTCCCTGGTGGGCTGCGCCGTGGCGGCTTGCGCTACTGCTCATCCCGAACTTGACAGAAGGTGCAGGATCGGCTACGCTGGATAGGTAGGATGAAGTAGGATTCTGGACTATCAGCGAGGATAAGCGCCCAGACTTTTACAGGTCTGGGCGCCTTTTCTTACCCGGAGCCGGCGGCTCCTTCCTCCTAACAAAAAGTCGGAAAGGTGAGACATGTCTGAACGTATCATGGGAACGGTCAAGTGGTTTGATAGGGTGAAGGGGTTTGGCTTCATCGAGAGGGCGGGAGGCCCGGATGTCTTTGTGCATCACTCCGCCATCCGCGGTGAAGGCTTCCGGAACCTAGAAGAGGGACAGAGCGTCGAGTTCGGCGTTGAGCCGGGGCCCAAGGGCCCGCGCGCCACTGACGTCACGGTTGGTGCCCGGTAAGGGCCGCCGACGGAAGCCGCCTGCCGGCTTGGGTCGTGCAGGTGCACGTGTGAAGTAGTAACCCGCAGCGCGGACCAGGGTATCCCGGTCCGCGCTGTCTTTCGAAGGCGATCGACGAGTGACGGCGGGGCCGCGATTGTGCAGGAAGGGAGAAGAGAGGGGGTCCCATGCAGTTCTCAGTGGGCGACAAGGTGATACACCCGCAGTATGGGCCGGGACGGATCACAGGGATCGCGGGCAGCGAGCTCTCGGAGGCAGACAGGCGATACTATGTCATCGAGATCCCGCGAAAAGGCCTGACTGTGCACACGCCGGTCGGAATGGCCGACGCGCTTGGGCTCAGGCACGCCATGTCAGAGTGCCGGTCGAGGCGGATCCTCTCTATGCTGGGCGGAAGGCCCCACCCCCTGCCCGAGGACTTCCGGGCGCGCCAGGAGGCGGTGTGGAGCAAGCTAGAGGCCGGCCATGTGGTTGATCTGGCTGCCGTCGCGCGCGACCTGAGCTGGCGCCAGAGGCTCACACATCTCACGAAGAAGGACGCGGACCAGCTGCGCAGGGCGCTGGACATGCTGACAGAGGAGATCGCCCTGGCGTCCGGCGACACGGCTGCCGAAGTCCGAGAGCAGATAGGAGCGGCGCTCGCTTCAGCGACAGAAGCCACGGGAGTAGAGGGGGGCGAGTGAGCATGTTGACCACTTGCGCACGAACCTACCGTGTCGGGAAGAGAGCCTCACGATCCAGCTGACGCCGGGGTTGCCGGTGCACGCCGGCGCCGGACTGGTGGGGGTGGTCGCCGTGGTGCTCTGGAGGAGCAAGGGCGAAGGGCGGGGTGCTGGTGCGTGTACCGGGGCCTGCCAGGGCTCGATGCCGGGCATGGGCACCTGGCGGGTGGGGACCGCAATCTCCCCCGCGCAGCCTTGGTCCACCGGGCGCGATCGAGTATAATACCCCTATCTGATCGGGCGGAAGGGGACGAGAATGCCGGACGTCGAGCCACCAAGGCCAGCGGGGACCCCCCCTATTGCCGAGCCCTTGCCCTGCCCATCCGCCGTGTCCAGCGCGATTGGTGCTGCGCGAGAGAGGGATGCGTTTCTCGACAGCATCATCCTACACAGCCGTGACTGCATCAAGATCCTGGACCTCGACGGCCGGCTTCGCTTCATGAGCGAGGGCGGCCGCCGGCTGCTGCACATCCGGGACCTCTCGAAGTACCTCGGCATGGGCTACGACTCTTTCTGGGAGGGCTCAGACCGGCAGACCACCCAGGAGGCGATTGCCCTCGCCCGCGAGGGGGAGGTAGGCCGCTTCCTAGGCTATTGCCCAACTGAGGACGGCGAACCCCGCTGGTGGGACGTCGTCATCAGCCCCATCCTGGGGCCGGACGGGCGTGTCGAGCGGCTTCTTGCCGTATCGCGCGACGTGACGGAAGAGAGGATCGCGCAGGAGACGATCCGGGAAGGCGGCGCAAAGCTCCAGGCCTTGTTTGACCTGCTGCCGATCGGTGTGTCCGTCCTGGACGAGCAGCGGCGCGTGGTGTACCAGAATCCGGCGCTGGAGCGCATTCTGCGCCTGCCTGCTCGGGAGCTCCGGGCGGGCACCCACGAAGCTCGGCGCTACCTGCGAACGGAAGGAGCCCCCATGCCCCCTGACGAGTTCCCAAGCGCGCGGGCCGCCCGTGAGGGCCGGCCCGCCGAGGGGCAGGTCGGCGTCGTGACTGAAGATGGATCGCTCGTCTGGACCGATGTCCACGCCGTACCCGTCTCGCTCGGCGACTGGCGGGTGGTAATCGCTACCGTGGACGTGACTGCTCTCAAGTCAGCCGAGGAAGCGCTGGTCAAGGCCAACCTGGAGCTGGAGCGGCGAGTCGAGGAGCGAACAGCCTCGCTTGTGAGAGCCAACCGGCGACTGCGGCAGGAGATCGTCGACCGCGAGGCCGCCGAGGCGGATCTCAGGCTGTCCGAGGAGAGGCTGGAGTTGCGCGTCGCCGAGCGGACGCATGAGCTGGCGACGCTGCTGGAGATCTCGAATGCTGCGGCGCTCTCCAAGGAGCTCGAGCCGCTGCTCGGCCGGGCGCTGGACCTACTGCGCCAAGTAGTGCATTACGATGGGGCCACGGTGTACCGGCTCGAGGCGGGCGTCCTGACCGGCGTTCTGCATCGAGGGCCGGTGCCGGCAGCAGAAGTACAGGGGCTGCGCATGCAGGTGCGGCACCCATCACTGGCCTACGACTTGATCTCGACCCAGGCACCGGTTCTCCTCCCCGACGCCCAGGACGACACACCGGCGGCCCGCGCCGTTCGGGAGGCAGCCGGCGCAGCGTTCGACACACTCTTCAGCTACGTGCGTGGGTGGCTGGGGATCCCGCTGGCGGTGAAGGGCTCCGTGGTAGGGCTTATGACGCTGCAGCGGAGTGAGCCGGGTGGTTTTGACGAGCGCGAAGTGCGACTGGCGCAGGCTTTTGGAGGGCAGCTCGCCGTGGCTTTGGAGAATGCGCGCCTCTACGCCCAGGCGCAGGAACTTGCGGTGCTCGAGGAACGCCAGAACCTGGCGCGCGACCTGCATGACGCCGTCAGCCAGACGCTCTTCTCTGCCAGCTTGGCGGCCGATGTTCTTCCGCGCCTCTGGGACAAGGATCGCGAGAGAGGGTTGGAGTGCCTGGCCGAGGTGCGCGGGCTGACCAGGGGGGCGCTGGCCGAGATGCGCACCCTGCTGCTGGAGCTACGGCCAGTGTCGTTGGTGGAGACGGATCTGGCTGCGCTCCTCCAGCAGCTGGGCGAGGCAGCCAGCAGTCGCGCGCGAATCCCGGTGACGGTAGATGCCGTACCCCAGTGCGCGCTGCCCGCCAGCGTCCAGGTAGCGGTGTACCGCATCGCCCAGGAAGCGCTCAACAACGTCGTCAAGCACTCGGGGGCGAGCCGCGCAACGGTGACGCTGCGCTACCTCGGGCCGGAGTCCGGCGTGGCGCTCGAGGTGATCGACGACGGGTGCGGCCTGCCGGTCGCGGCGCAGGGCAGCACGGGCATGGGACTGCGGATCATGCATGAGCGCGCCGCCGAGGTCGGCGCGTCGCTAGACGTCTCGTCCGTAACGGGGGCGGGAACGAGCATCTGCTTCGCTTGGCCGGCGCGGTCCACGGCCGGCGTGGAGGAGAAGAGAGATGACCGATAGGCGCCCGATCCGCGTCCTGATTGCCGATGATCATGCGCTGGTGCGCACAGGGCTCAAGCTCTTCCTGAGTGCGTTTGACGACCTCGAGCTGGTGGGGGAGGCCGGGAGTGGGGAGGAGGCCGTCCGGCTGTGCGGCTGCGAGGGAACGGACGTAGTCCTCATGGACCTGATGATGCCGGGCATGGGCGGCGTGGCAGCCACGCAGGTGATCCGTGAGAAATGCCCGCACACGCGCGTCATTGCGCTCACGAACTTTCAAGAGGTGGAGACTGTGCAGCAAGCGCTGCGTGCCGGAGCCACCGGATACCTGCTGAAGAACGTGTCCGCCGGCGAGCTGGCGGCGGCCATCCGAGCGGCGCATTCCGGGCGCGCCACGCTGGCGCCGGAGGCGACACAGGCGCTGATCGACGCAACGCTGAAGCCGGCGCCGGCTGCCGACACGAACACTTTCCGATTGACCTCCCGCGAAGGCGAGGTATTGGCGCTGATGGCGCGCGGGTTGAGCAACGCGCAGATCGCGGCGCAGCTGGTGGTCAGCCCGATGACGGTCAAGTTCCACGTAAGCAACATCCTCTCCAAGCTGGACTGCGCGACGCGCACAGAGGCAGTTGCCCTAGCCCTGGGGCGAGGCTTGCTGGACAAGCCCTCCAAGGCATAGCGGGGGTCTGGCACTGCCCATCAAACGGCCATCAGGTTTGGCTTCTCAGCCGACCTCCTGGGTCCCCAAGACCCGCTGAGTCCTCGCCGGCCCTCCGATCTACTCCATCACTCCATCACTCTGTCACTCCACGGTGTGTGTGATCTCGGGGAGTGTCCAGCGCTTGCGGGGGTCCCGGGGACTCTTGCCTACGTCTCGGACGGCGGGACCAAGGGTACGTCGGGCACGGTAGAGAGTTGGCTCGGGAAAGCCGGCCGCGGCGGCCGCGGCAATGATGTCGACTGGGCGGACGGGTTCGGGAGCGGCGGCGAGGAAGCCGAGGAGCCACTGCGCGCAAAGGTCCTGCTGGGTGGGCGGTGGGGCAGGCTCGACGAGAGGCGCATAACGGAGCTCCGGAGCGGAAGGCCCGGGCTCGAGGGTCAGGGAAAGGGGTGGGGGAAGGGGACAGAGGTTGCTCTTGATGACCTCGAAGCGGCGCGGGCCGTTGAGAGGGGCGGGAGAGCCGGCACTCGCCAGAGGGGAAAGGGTCAGGGCGGAGCGAGCGCAGGCGACCAGGCTGCCCCTGCCGCGAATGTCAGAGGCGGTAATGCGCCGCGGGAGGTCCAGGGCGGAGGGGCTGTGCTTGCGGAGATGGTGGATGACGAGTATGGCTAGATTGAATGTGTGGGCGAGGCCCGAGAGGGCTCCCAGGAAGTCGCGGGCGACGCGGCTGCTGTTCTCTGAGCGGGGGGCAGCGGAGGCGAGGGCGTCGATTATGACGAGAGCGGGTCGGATTTCGCGGCAGAGATGGAAGAGGCGAGTCATCTGCTGCCGGTTCTCTAGATCGAAGACCTGTGTGTGGGTGGGGGAGAGCATCAGGAAGAGGTGGTCGGGATCGATGCTCCATGCCTCAACCCGGCGGCGCAGGAGACTCAGGGAACCTTCGGCGTCGACCAGCAGGACGGACCTGCCGGGCGGGGGAGAGGGCGTTCCGTCGGGGAAGGTTGTGGCCTGAATGACTCGGCGGGCCAAGTCGAGCGCGACGAGGGATTTGCCTGCGCCGGGCGCGGCGGCGAGGACAGAGACCATGCCGTTGGGAATCCACGATGGCCAGAGCCAGGAGAGGGAGGAGATGCGAGATGCGAGGTTGCGGAAGGAAGCATCTTCCTTTCCTGCGTCTGGACTCGCAGCCGTGGCTTGACGGCTCTGGAGCGCAGAATCGAGCTGGCGGAGGATCTCCCGCCAGTTAGGGGAGGCGCCAAGTGCCTCTTGAGAGGTAGGAACCATGGTGTTTCTCCTTTGTCGGGATAAACCCGAACGTATGTTCTACACATCCTAGCAGCAGATGTGAATAAGCGCAAATAACCCCCCGATTGGGTAGGATCAGTTCCCCCCTCCCTGGCGGCGCGCCCAGCGCTCTTTTGCCGTATCCTTTGGTCAGCCGCATGACGCGCGGCCACGTGCGCGTTGTGCGAGCCAGGCAAAGGGGGAGGGCGTGGAGCCTGCAAGGCAGTGCGAGACAACCGGGTGCCAGCGCATCCGCGTCCTGGTGGTGGACGAGCACCAAGCCGTCCGCCACGCGATCGCGACGCTGATAGCCAGCCTCGACGACATGGAGCTGGCCGGCGTAGCGGCCAGTGCCGAGGAAGCCCTCTCCAGCACACTCTCTGGCGCTCCCCCCGACGTTGCCCTGATGGCCACTACGCGACAGGGAAAGTCGGCTGCCGGTGACTGCCGCGCCCTACGCAGGCGCTGGCCCTCCCTCCGCGTGGTCGGGTTGTGCACCTTCCTCGAGGAGGGGCAGGCCCAGGCGGTCCTGGACGCCGGTGCGGTGGGCTATCTACTGAAGAACGTGTCGGCAGGCGAGCTGCTAGGCGCCGTCCGTGCCGCGCACGCGATGCAGAGGGCGCAGGAAGGAGGTGCGAGCGACATCAGAGGCTGATCCCAGAGCGATGACCGCAAGAGATTCCTTCCTATTATCTGAGGAACCAGAAGGAGAGAGCCATGCAGAAACGAGTCGTCGAGAAAGCCGTAGCCGTGCTGCTCCTCGTCTCGCTCGTCCTGGGCGGGGGTGTGCCGTTGGGCGCGCTCGCACAGGAGCAGGGCGCAGGAGCGGAAGTGGACTATTACGCTCAGAAGGCAGCCCTGTCAAGGGCCAAGATCGAGAGCCGCATAGACCAGACCGACCGCGAAGCAGCGGCACAGCGCGCCGCAGAGAAGGGCTTTGTGCTGCCCGAGGTAGGCGCTGGGATAGCCGAGATGCAGCCCGGCGCGGCGCCGCACTACTTCAGCCATCCGAACTATGCCAACAGCCCTCTGCCGGTGATCGGCGGCGATCCAACGCCCGTCGAGGTCGGCAACCCGCTGGTGGACCGGGCATACGCCACTGACTACCCGGTTGGCGTGGGTGAGCTAGCCCCGGTGTTGGTCGTCCTGCCGACAGGGCTGCCTGCCGGGACGCTGGACAGGTTTAGAAGTTGGAACCAGGCGGGCGGCGGTGCGCTCGGCGAGCCGGCCGCCAGCGACAAGGTGTGGGACCCGGCCGCGCCCGAGGGAAGCCCCTTCCCGTCGGCGGGGAATGTCTTCCACGCCTATGTGCTGCGCCCAACCGGAGTCCCCAATCAGTACAGCGTCGTCGCCGACAGCGGATTGCTGACCGTGCCGACGCTGGCGGACCCGGGCGTGTCGGAGCTGGCGGAGTACCCCGTCGCTCCCATCGACGTCCTCGACGGCGACCTGCTTGCCTTCTATGGGCAGGGAATCCCGGTCGATGTGGGGGGCGGGGCGGACATTCTCAGTTACCCAGCACCGGCAGCGCCCCTTGCGGGCGATGTGGTCACGCTGGGAGATCCGGCGTTCCCGGTCTTTTCGCAGGACCGGGTCTATTCCTTTGGTGCGGTCGTGAGCGTGGTGAGCCCGACCGTCAGTGGGGGCATCCGCAAGTTCGTGGACGCCCTGCCGTGGGCGCCGGGCGGGGACCCGCTGCCGGTGGCCACGAGCACCGACCTCGGCGATGGTTCAGACTATTACGAGATCGGCCTCATCCAGTATCGCCAGAAGATGCACACGGACCTGCCGCCGACCCTGCTGCGCGGCTACGTTCAGCTAGTCGACTGCGCCAGCCCAGGTGCGGTAGCCCTCTCCAACGAGAACCTGGACCCACTCCAGCCTGCGACCCCGACGGGCTACTGCGGGGTGACGGCGCCGACCTACCTTGGCCCCACCATCATCGCCCAAAAGGACAAGGCCGTGCGCATCCTCTTCCGCAACCTGCTGCCCGCGGGCGAGGGGGGCAATCTTTTCCTCCCGACGGACACCTCGGTGATGGGCTCTGGGATGGGTCCCGACCTGCACGGAATGCCGGAGGTTGACCCTTTGCACCCCACCTGTGAGGCCGTTCCGAAGCCGGAGGGCTGCTTCACCGAGAATCGGGCGGACCTGCACCTGCATGGCGGCCTGACGCCCTGGATCAGCGACGGCACACCGCACCAGTGGATCACCCCGGCGACCGAGACGCTGCCCTACCCAGATGCCGACCTGGTGGGGTTGGGCAAAACGAACACCGGCGTGAGCGTGGCCTTTGTGCCGGACATGTGGTATGACGAGGCAGGCGGCTTTGTCGGAGCTTGCTTCGGCCAGACCACGTGCGCCGTACCGGGTGCGACGAACAACCCGGGCCTCGGCGCGCAGACGTACTACTACACCAACCAGCAGAGCGCACGGCTTCTCTTCTACCACGACCATGCGTGGGGCATCACCCGACTCAACGTCTATGCGGGCGAGGCGGCTGCGTACCTCATCCAGGACCCCGTAGAGCACGCGCTGACCGGGCCGGGCGGAGCACTGGAAGGGCTGGGCACAGGAATACCGTTGGTGATCCAGGACAAGACATTTGTCCCGAGCGCTGCTCAGCTTGCCGTCTCTGACAACACGTGGGACGCCACTCGCTGGGGCGGTGAGGGCAACCTCTGGCTGCCGCACGTCTACTCGCCTGCGCAGAATCCGGGCGACGCCTCGGGCGTCAACCAGTTCGGCCGCTGGGCGTATGGCCCGTGGTTCTGGCCGCCGACGAACGACATTGCCTACCCACCGGTGGCGAACGCCTACTTCGACCCCAACTGCGATCCTGACCTGCAGTGGTGCGAGCCGCCGCTCATGCCCGGCACGCCGTTCAACTCCATGGGCATGGAGGCCTTCCACGACACCCCGGTGGTCAACGGCAAGGCGTACCCAACCGTGACCCTGGACCCCCAGGAGTATCGCTTCCGAATCCTGAACGCGGCCAGCGACCGCTTCTTCAACCTGTCGTTCTACGTTGCCGACCCGGCGGCCGATACCGAGGTGCAGCTCAATCCGGACGAGGTGGCGGCGGCGTTGCTTGACCCGACCATCTTCCCGACTCCGGTGACGGGCACCGAGGGTCCTGCGTGGGTCCAGATCGGCACCGAGGGCGGCTTCCTACCGGCACCGGCGATCGTCCCGAATCAGTACATCACCTGGGTGAATGACCCGACGGTGTTCAATGCCGGCAACGTCGACCTGCACGCGCTGCTGTTGGGGCCGGCCGAGCGGGCCGACGTCGTCGTGGACCTGGCGCCCTTTGCGGGCATGACGCTCATCCTGTACAACGATGCCCCGGCGGCCTTCCCGGCGCGCGACCCGCGCTATGACTACTACACCGGCAACGGCGATTACCGTGATACCGGCGGCGCGCCGTCCACCCTACCCGGCTACGGGCCCAACATCCGCACCGTGATGCAGATCAAGGTCAACGGCACGCCCGGCACGCCGGTACCCAACTGGGTCAACCCGAACCGGCTGGCAGCGCTCGAGAACGCCTTCCGGTCGAGCAGCCTGGGTGGCCTCGGCGTCTTCGAGAATGGGCAGCACCCGATCATCGTCGGGCAGGGCGAATACAACACGGCCTATGGCACAACCTTCCAGACCAACGGCCCAATGAACGGCACGGTGCAGATTTTTGACACCGACCTCACCTTCAACACCCTTCCACAGAACGTAGGGGACCCGCTCGGCGAGCTCACCATGGTGCTGCAACCCAAGCAGATCCAGGACGAGATGGGGGAGGCGTTCGACCGCGACTATGGCCGCATGAGCGGCTTCCTGGGTCTCGAGTCGCCCAACCCAGGCGGTGGCGGGCAGCAGAACATGATCCTCTACCCCTACGTCAACCCGGCGAGCGAGCTGATCGACTCGACCAACCTGCCGAAAGCCAACGTCGATGTGACTCCGATTGCCGTCGCTACCGACGGGACGCAGCTCTGGCGGGTGACGCACAACGGCGTCGACACGCACCCGATCCACTTCCACCTCTTTGACGTGCAAGTGCTCAACCGTGTCGGCTGGGACGGCATCATCCGCAAGCCGGACTCCACCGAGCTGGGGTGGAAGGACACGGTGCGTATCAGCCCTCTGGAGGATACCATCGTCGCGCTGCGGCCGGTCATCCCCGTGACGCCGTTCGATTCGGCCATCCCGGCGAGCAACCGGCCTCTGAACCCGGCGATGCCAACCGGGTCCACGCTGATGTTCACCAACCAGGACGCCTGGGGCAACCCGACCGAGCCGATCGTCAACGAGTGGACCAACTTCGGATGGGAATATGTCTGGCACTGCCATATCCTCAGCCACGAGGAGATGGACATGATGCGGCCTATCTCCGTCTCGGTGCCGCCGGACATGCCCACCAACCTGGCTGCGGTGTTTTCCACTGCACCCTCACCGCGCATCACGCTGACCTGGTCGGACAACTCCAGGAACGAGACCGGCTTCACCGTGCGACGTGCCCTGAGCCCCACCGGCCCCTGGACCACGCTGGCCGTGCTGGACCCGGACACGACCTCCTACATCGACATACTCGGTCCTGCCAGGCGTCCCCTCTTCTACCAGGTGCTCGCGTCCAACCGGGTGGGCTACTCCTTCACCCCAGGCTATTCGACTCTTGAGACGACTTCGGCCTCCGACGTCGTCGTGAACGGCCAGCTTCCTGCCAACCCGCCGCTGGCCCCGTCGCAGCTGACGGCTGCCGTCGAGGCAGGCCCGCGCGTCCGACTGATCTGGCGGGACAATGCGTCCAACGAAGCGGGTTTCGTGGTTGAGCGCAAGCTGAGCGGCGGCGAGTGGGCCATTCTGGCCGAGGTCGCACGCAGGCCGGGTTCCGGCACCAATGCGGTCTACCTGGACTTGGCCGTCGTACCGAACGAGACCTACGAGTACCGCGTGGCTGCCATCAACGGAGCCGGCTGGTCAGCCTACTCGAACGTGGCAACTGCCACCATCTCCGGCCTTCCGGCTGCGCCGAGCGGGGTGCAGGCGACCGCGGTGCGATCGGGCCAGAATGCGGCCCGGATCACGCTGACCTGGGTGGACAACTCCAACAACGAGACCGGCTTCACCATCCAGCGGGCGACCGATCCCAACTTTACACTGAACGTGGTGACCGTAACGGCGGCCGCCAACGCGACGACCTACACCAGCGGGCCTGTGCCGCGCTTTACTTCCTACTACCTGCGGATCCGCTCAGTCAACGGAGCGGGCACGTCGGTGTGGGTGAACGCTGCGCCCTTCCCGGTCAACACACCGTAATCCCGGTCCACCCGCTGGGAGGAGGACCCTCCTCCCAGCGGGGCAGGCCGGCAGCCGATCTGGTTCCGGGAGGGGGTTCTGCCCCCTCCCGGCTAGGCCCGAGGAGGCCCGATGCGTATCAGGCTCTTACCGGCAGTGGCGATCTTGCTGCTTGCCCTTGTGATCACTTCGTGCGGCGCTCCGCAGCCCGCGCAGCAGGCGTCCATCCAGGTTATTCCGGCGGCGCGCAAGGCGGCGGCGCCCGAGCTCCCCGCCGTCGTGATCTACAGCCAGCCGCCCAAGCCAGGCGGTGAGCTGATCCCTTCCTCCTGGCGCGAGCCAGGGGGCAGCGCGTCCGACCGGGCCGTGTGGGAGAACTTTGGCTTCGAGAATCCCCAGACGATCAGCGAAGTGCGCTGGCGCGGAGGGTACGATCCCGCCAAGGCCGGCTCGGGCGGCCCCGTGCAAGACTTCACCGTGGGCATCTACTCGTCGATCCCGGCCGGCTCCGAGCCGAACCTGGCGATCGCTCCTCTGGTTCACTACCGGGTGGGGGGGAAGGCCGGCGAGACGCGGTCCGAGGTGCTGGGCGAGGTGCAGACGTACGAGTACCGTTTCGAGCTGCCGGAGCCTTTCGAGGCTGCCCGGGCGACGACCTACTGGGTTCAGATCGAGGCCTTCCAGGCCGGTGAACCTGACTGGGGGCTGCTGGCAGGCGGCGGCACGCTGGGCGACGGACGCCACTTTCGCGGCACGGCGGCCGGCTACTTTTACCAGCTGGTGCTGGAGGATGCCGCCATCGAGCTGCTTGCGCCGGTCAAAGACGGCATCGCACCCCTTGCGGAAGTGGGCGCCTCGCTGGAGGAAATCGCTGCGATGATGGCGAACCTGCCCCCTCCCGAGGAGGTGCCCGTGAGCGCGGATGGTATCCAGGAGGTCGTCCTGGTGGTCTCGCGCAGCGGCTATACGCCGATTCACTTCGCCGTCAAGGCGGGTGTCCCGGTGCGCCTAACGTTCCGCCAGCTCGGCTATGTGCCGGGCGGAAACGAGCTGCTGGTCCGCTGGGGTGAGGATCGGGAGACTTACCTCATCCTCGCTTCGCCGACCGACAAGAAGGTACTGGACTTTACGCCGCTGGAGCCGGGTGAGTACCGGTTTAGTTGTCCTCATGATTGGTATGAAGGGGTTATGACTGTGCGGGAGTGACCGCCGGAGAGCATTCCGAAAGTTGAAGAGGAGAGGGAAATGGTAAAGGTGGTGGGTGTGCTGATGGTCGTGTTGGCCCTGGTTTTGGCGATCGTGCCGGGCTTTACCGATTGCGAGTCGCAGGGCAAGGTACTGACGACGGCGCAGGGCAAGGCCGTGTCGATGAAGTGCCATTGGACGGGGCGTGCCGAGATTGCGGCTGCCATTCCGCTGGGGTTGGCGGGTGTCTTTGCGGTAGCGGGCCGCCGCCGAGAGACCAAGCGCTTTGCTGCCGTCGTGGGTGCGGCGTCCGGCATTCTGGCGATCCTTTTCGCCACCACGCTGATTGGAACTTGCGCGAGCGCCTCGATGTACTGCAACGTGGCGATGAAGCCCGTCATCCTCGCTGCGGGCATCCTGGCAATCGCCGTGAGCGCGGTCCTGTTCGTCCTCGCGCGAGAGGAGCCGTCGACTGCCGCATGACCCTTCTGCAACTTGCCTGGAAGAACATATCTGGCAACGGGCTGCGCAGCTGGGTCGTTGCCCTGTGTGCCCTGCTGGTGGCTGCCTTTGCCCTGTTTGCCACCTTGCTGCTGCGGGGGGCCGCCACCAGCCTGGAGCTCGCGGCTGACAGGCTGGGCGCCGACATCGTCGTCGTGCCGGAGGGCGCACAGGCCGATATCGAGGGCGCGCTGCTGATGGGTGCCCCGGCGCACTTTTGGATGCCGGAGGAGACCGTCCGTGCGCTGGGTGCCATCCCGGGGGTGGAGGCCGTCTCGCCCCAGGTTTACCTTTCCACGCTGCTCAACGCCTCCTGCTGCTCGGTCTCCGAGATGTTCATGATCGCCTACGATCCCGCGACTGACTTTACCGTGCGGCCCTGGCTTCAGAAACGACTTCCGGAGGGTCTGGGCCTAGGCGAGGTGATTGGCGGCGACTATATCTTTGCTACGGAAGGCGAGGACGGCATCCTGGTCTACAGCGCGCTGCTCAAGCTCAAGGGGAACCTAGAGCCCACGGGCACCGGCCTGGACCAGAGCGTCTTTCTCACCCTGGAGACGGCGCGCGAAGTGGCCCGCATCTCGGAGGAGTACGCCGAGGAGCCGCTCATCATCCCGCCGGACCAGGTCTCGGCCGTTCTGCTGCGCTCTGGGCCGGGCGTTTCGACCGAGGAACTTGCCGTCGAGATCTACCGGAGCGTGCCGGGGGTCTATCCGATCCAGAGCGACAATCTCTTTTCTTCGTCGCGCACACAGCTCAGGAGCTTGCTGAACACGGTTGTGGTCGTCATGGCGCTGATCTGGCCGCTCGCGATCGTTCTCATCGGAATGGTCTACCTAATGGCGGCCAACGAGAGGCGGCGCGAGCTTGGGGTGATGCGGGCGCTTGGGGCGACGCGCCGCTATGTGTCGCGCTCGCTGCTGGCTGAGGCAAGCCTGCTCGCCTTCTGCGGGGCGTCGACCGGCGTCTTTCTTGCCGTCCTCGCGATCTATCTGTTCCGGAGGCTGATCGTGAGCTCGCTCGGCGTGCCCTTCCTTCTGCCGTCGCCCGGATCCCTCATACTTCAGGTCGGGATCGGGCTGCTGCTGGCGATGGGCTCTGTCTTTCTGGCCGCGCTGCTGCCGGCCGTCCGGATCAGCCGGCAGGACCCGGCAGTCGCGATGCGGGAGTGACGAGCATGATCAGACTAGAGAATGTAAGCAAGAGCTATCGCCTGGGCAAGGGAAACGACGTCCATGCGGTGAGCGACGTCTCGCTGGAGATAGGTGCCGGCGAGTCGGTCGCACTCGTCGGCCGCTCCGGGTCAGGTAAGACCACGCTGCTCAACCTGGCTGCCGGCCTGACGAGGCCCACCGCGGGCCGAGTCACCTTCGATGGCGTCGAGCTTTGGAAGCTCAGCGATGCGGAGCAGTCGCACCTGCGCAACCAGCGCATCGGCTTTGTTTTTCAGTTCCCGAGCCTGCTGCCCACGCTGACGGTGCTGGAGAACGTCTTCTTTCCCACGACGCTCGGAGCGAATGGGCACGGAGTCGACGCCATGGGGCGGGCGAAGGAGCTCTTGGGGAGGGTCGGACTGGCGGACAAGCTGGCGGCCTACCCGCGCCAGCTTTCAGCGGGGCAACAGCAGCGGGTGGTGATTGCCCGCTCGTTGATCAACCGACCGGAGGTGCTGATGGCGGACGAGCCGACCAGCAACCTCGACGAGCGAACAGAGACAGAGATCATGGAGCTGTTCCACGATCTTCACATAAGCCTGGGCCTGGCCTTTTTGTTGGTGACGCACACACGCCAGCTTGTCTCGCCGGGGATGCGCACGGTCGAGATGGCTGCGGGACGGATCGTGAGCGGAGCGGCGGGCTGAGCGCGCTCACCCAGCGGGGTCTCGTCTGGGCGGGTGAGCGCCAGTCGCGGATAAAGGAGTACGCGCAATCGCTGGTCCCTGCCACCAGACGGTGGTTTCGGCACCGAAGGGTCGCCCGGCGTAGGGCGGATTCCCGCCGGGCGACCGGATGGGCGCAGCCTTGAGCTGGCCTCGAGCGTGCGCCCCGGTAGCGCGCTAGCCCGGCCCGGCTACCTCCTCCGCGACCACCTCGCAGGTGTACTGCAGGCTGAGCTTGATCCGCGTACCCTCGGCCAGAGGCTGGGTGACCCACAGCTCCGGGTCGAGCTCTTTGCGCTCCGGGTTGAAGTCGCACTCGATGCCGGGCTTGCTAGTCGGTTAGGCCACGATGGGCCTGGGGAGTCAAGGCGGGTAATTGGAGCTTGTCCCAGGTCTGGCGTATACTGGAGCGGATGAGCGCCCTGACCGTCCCACGCTTCCGGCTCCCGCGCCGCATGCTGCCCGGCTTTGGCCTCTCCGTGGCGTGCCAGAGCCCGCGCTCCTTGAGCCGAGACGCCCAAACGGCGCTGGTGAGCCTTGGTCTGTCCCTGGAGATAGCCGGAGCGGAGCAGGTGCCTGAGCGGGGTCCCTGCCTGATCGCCTGCAACCACTACTCGCCTGACTGGTTTCCCTCGTGGTGGCTGGCGTTGGTCATCAGCGCTGCCGTGGCTGCACGGCGTGCGCCGGGGGCGGCGCGCGACATTCACTGGGTCATGGCGGCGGCGTGGCGCTACCCGCCCGGCACGTGGCGTGACAGGTTCGTCACGCCGGCGACCCGGTGGGCGTTTCGGCGTGTCGGGCGCGTCTACGGTTTTGTGTTGATGCCGCCCATGCCGCCCGACCCGCGCGAGGTCGAGGCGCGCGCCCGTGCCGTCCGGCAAGCGCTGCGGCTGGCGCGCGAGCTGGCGCCGACGGGCGGGATGATCGGCCTTGCTCCGGAGGGGACTGCCGTGCGTGACGCGGTGCCGGCCGAGCCGCCGCCTGGCGCCGGCGAGTTCATCGCTCATCTCGTGCGGGCCGGCCTTCCGGTGCTCCCGGTTGGCGTGCGCGAGGGGGTGGGCCGGGTGAGGGTTTCTTTCGGGCCGCTGTTCGAGCCGGAGGTGCCGGAGCAGAGGCAGGGGCGCGACAGGGCCGTCGCCGGGCAGGTGATGGAGGCGATCGGGCGGCTGTTGCGGTGAGGCGCGGCGGGTGAGGCGGCCGGGTGACCGGTCCCCAACGTGCGCCCGGGGGATCGGGGCCGGCGGAGTGGGCGGGTTTGGAAACCCGCCCTACACGGGGCGGGCGGCGTGGGGCATGCCGCGTGGTCGGGAGGCCACGCGGGAACGCGCGGGGGCGGAGGCACACCGCGTGGTCGGGAGGCCACGCGGGAACGCGCGGGGGGTGAGGCAGGCCGCGTGGTCGGGAGACCACGCGGGAACGCCGAGGGAACGCGCGGGGGCGTGAGGCACGCCGCGTGGTCGGGAGACCACGCCGGAACGCCGAGGGAATGCGCGGGGGCGTGAGGCACGCCGCGTGGTCGGGAGACGGGCCCCGACGAGAGGCACGCCGTGCCGCTTGCATCCACCCGCGCTTGAGCCTCTCACGCACGGCTTTGCAGTCCGGCACCCCATGGTGTAGAATGGGCCATCTGGCACGCGGAGGTGTCGTATGACTCAGGACTCGAGCATCCGAATCGGCCGTCGCATGTTCCTCCAGTCGGTTCTCATCCTCTTTGCGCTCATGATGGTTGCCGGCGTCCTCACTCGCGCCATCCCGGCGGGCAGCTACGAGCGTGTCCTGCTCGACGGGCGAGAGTCGATCGACCCCGGCTCGTTCCGCCTGGTCGAGCGGCCCGACTATCCCATTTGGCGCTGGCTCACGGCACCGGTGGAGATCCTGGCTGCGCCGGGAAACCTGACGCTGATCGTCATCCTCATCTTTCTGATCTTTATCGGCGGGTCTTTCTCCATCATGGAAAAGTCGGGGCTCATCCACACCCTGCTGGCGCGCATCGTCAAACGGTATGCCAGGCGAAAGTACCTGCTGCTCCTGGTCGTCACCGGCTTCTTCATGCTCATGGGCGCGTTCTTCGGCATTGTCGAGGAGTCGATCATCCTGGTGCCGGTGTGCGTAGCGCTGGCCTACTCGGTTGGGTGGGATGCCTTCGTCGGACTGGGGATGTCGGTGCTGGCGACCAATCTCGGCTTTACCGCGGCTATCACGAACCCCTTCACCGTGGGCGTGGGCCAGAAGCTGGCCGGCCTGCCCATGTTCTCCGGTACGCTCCTGCGGGTCGTCCTGTGGCTCGTCGTCTATGCCGTCTTTGCCACTTTCCTTGTCACCTACGCACGGCGCATCGAGCGCAGGCCGGAGGCCTCGCCCATCTACGGCGAGGACGGAGCCGACCGCAGCCGCTACGGGGATTTTCACGCGGCCGCAGGCGAGAACCCCCGCATGGGGGCTGCGCTCACCTTCTTCGGCGCCTGCCTGGTGGTGATCCTGGCGGTGCTCTTTGCCTCGCCCTTTGTCCAGGCCATCTCCGACTATGCCTTTCCGATCGTCGGCGTCCTGTTCCTGGTGGCAGGGATCGGAGCCGGGCTGATCGCCGGCATGGGCCACAGAACCTGGAGCGCGCTCTGGCAGGGGATCCTGGGTATTGCGCCGGCCATCCCTCTCATTCTGCTGGCGACGAGTGTCAAACACATTGTGCTGATGGGCGGTGTGCTGGACACGATCCTGCATGCGGCGGCGACGCCGCTGGAGTCGGCCAGCCCCTTTGTCATGGTCCTGCTGATCTATGGGCTGACCATGGTCATAGAGCTCTTTGTGCCTTCTGGCTCGGCCAAGGGGTTCCTGATGCTGCCCATCCTGCTGCCGCTTGCCGGGATGCTGGACGTGACGAGCCAGCAGACAGTGCTCGCCTACTGCCTGGGGGATGGCCCCGCAAACCTGATCTATCCCACGAACGCGATGCTGCTCATCAGCCTGGGGCTGACGACCGTGCGCTACAGCAAGTGGCTGAGGTGGTCGTGGCCTCTCTGGTTGGCGCTGCTGGCTGTCTCGATCGCCTTCCTGGGCATAGCGGTGGCGATCGGGTACGGGCCGTTCTAGAGGAGGAGTCGGATGGACCTGGACCTGATCATCCGCAACGGCACCGTGATCGACGGCACAGGCCGGCCGCGCTTTCGCGCAGACCTGGGGGTGCGGGATGGGCGCATCGCCGCCGTCTCCGAAGGCGAGCCCCTCCAGGGCCGGCATTCGGTCGATGCCGCGGGCCTCATCGTGGCACCCGGCTTTCTCGACATCCACTCGCATGCAGACTGGATCCTGCCGCTGGAGGATCACGACGACATCCTTGCGCCTCTCCTGCTGCAGGGTGTGACCACCATCGTCGGCGGCAACTGCGGTTTTTCGCCAGCGCCGGTCACCGAGGCTTCCATCCCGCTGGAGGATGGCTACTCCGAGATGTGCCGCGAGCGCGCGTTCGAGTACCAGTGGCGCTCCTTCGGCGAGTTCCTGGGCGAGATGGAGCGCCGTGGAATGCTGCTGAATTGCGGATTTCTGGTGGGACACGGCGCACTACGCTACGCCGCCATGGGCGCCTCGACTACGGCCGCGGATGCTGCCCAGCGGCAAGCGATGCGCGACGGCACCCGCCGTGCGCTGGAGGTGGGAGCGCTCGGCTTCTCCACAGGGTTGGCCTATGCCCCCTGCATCTTTGCCTCCAACGAAGAGCTGCTGGCGATGCTGCGCGTCGTCGCCGAGACGGGGGCGGTCTTCACCGTCCATGGCCGCGCCTACTCCTGGGTCTCGGCGCTCTACACGCCGATGATCGGCGGCACGGCGCACAACATTCGCTCGGTGCGCGAGCTGCTGGACCTAGGACGGCAGGCCGCTGTCCGGACACAGCTGTCCCACCAGATTTTTGTCGGGCGGCGCACCTGGCGCACCCATCGCAGCGTCCTGCGCGACATAGAGCGAGCGGCGGCGTCTGGGCTGGACGTCGCTTTCGACGCATTCCCCTACACCTGTGGCAACACGACCATCAACGTGATCTTTCCGGCCTGGTTCCTGGCGGACTTTCACCGGCTGGTGGACGATTCACAGGCGCTCAAGCGGCTCAAACGCGAAATCGACCTTCTGCGGCTGGCCCTGGGCATCGGGTACGGTGACTTAGTGCTGCTGCACGTTGGAAGGCCGGAGCTGGCGGAGCTGGAGGGCCTCGATTTTGCCGAGATCGCGCGCCGGCTGAAAAAGACTCCTTTCGATGCCTACATGCATGTGGCGCGCGCCAGTGGAGGCAAGGCGCGCATTCTGCTCTACACCTACTCGGGCGACGAAACGAACGAGGCGCCGCTGCGGGCTGCCCTCTCGCACCCGCTCTGCTCCTTCATGACGGACACGATCCTGACCCGGCGAGGCAAGGCCAACCCAGCCTCGTACGGCACGTTCCCGCGCATCCTGGGGCGCTACAGCCGCGACCTGGGGCTCTTTCCGCTTGAGGAAGCGGTGCGGCGGATGACTTCGTACCCGGCCGAGAGGATGGGACTTGCCGGGGTCGGGCGGATTGCCGAGGGTGGTCCGGCCGACCTGGTGCTCTTCGATGCAGCGTCGGTTGCCGACCGCACGACGCGTGAGCAGCCCGACCTTCCGCCGGTGGGCATCCACGCCGTGCTGCTGGCGGGGCAAATCGTGGTGCAGGAGGGGCGGTTGATTCCCGGCCCGCGCCGTGGGCGGGTGCTACGGAGGTAGATGTGCGGTCTGCGCCCTCTGCCTCCTGGGGAAGGACGGGTTAGGGCGGAGACCGGCGAGGGCACGCATTGAGACGTCTCGCATAGGAGGGTCCGATGAGCCGGTCTGTCACGTGGAATGGCCAAGCGTTGCGCGTCGTGTTGCTGGTGGGGCTGGCTGCTCTGCTCTCTGTGCCTGGCCCAGTGGACTCTGCGACGACGGTTCCGCCCGAAGCAGGTCTCGCGGCGCACTACATCGTGTTTCGCCTCCAGGCAAACGGCGAGGTCGTGTCTCTCTCCCACTCCCGCGTGAGCGTGGCCGGCTTGGCATCACTCGACCAGGAGCAGTTGATGGCCGCCCTCGCCGGGGTGGGCAGGGACCGGCAGCCGATCTCGGTTGCCGTGCGCTCGCAGGGCGGCGGCATCCTTTTTCGCTCGTTGGTGACCGTCCCACGTTGGCTGCGAGGGGAGTTTCACCGTGAGGGCGGCACAATCGACGGGCAAGTGGTCCCGCTCGACGAGCCCTTCTTTGCCGTGCGCGTGCCGGCCCTGTCCGAGGCGACTCTCCTCCTTACGCCCTGGGATGGTGGCGCGCCAAGCCGCACCGCCGTGCTGGACCTGGACCTGCTGGCATCGACCACACCTGGGACGGATCTTGGCGCCTACACCCTGTCCTCGCCAGAAGGGGACCCGGCCAACCGCTTCGACCTGCTGATCATGGGCGACGGCTACACGGCGGCGCAGGAGGGCGATTTCGAGGCCGATGCACAGCAGGTGGCAGGCCAGTTTTTCTCCATCTCGCCGCTGGCGGAATACGCCAACTATGCCAACGTCCACACCCTTTTCACCCCGTCGGACGAGTCGGGCGCCGACCACCCGCCCTACTCTCCCTCCTGCGGGTACGAGGATCCCTCCTGCTGCGGCGACCCGGCCATGCAGGGGGACCCGCTCGAGGGGCTGATGGTCGACACGGCGTTCGATGCGCGCTACTGCGCCTACTGGATCCACCGCCTATTGGTGGCCGATGAGGCGAAGGTGCTTGCCGCAGCCGGGGCCGTGCCAGACTGGGACTCGATCCTGGTCCTTGTGAACGACGCCACATACGGCGGCTCGGGCGGCCTCATCGCGGTTGTCGCCATGCACCCGCTGGCGGTGCAGATCGCCCAGCACGAATTGGGCCACTCATTCGCGGGCCTGGCCGACGAGTACGAGAGCGCCTACCCCGGCTACCCACCCTGCAGCGACATAACGGGCCCGGGGTGCGAGCCCAACGTGACCGACGTGACGGTGCGCGAGCAGATCAAGTGGAACCCCTGGATCGAGCCTACGACCCCCATCCCCACCCCCGAGCAGAGCCAGTGGAACGGCTTCGTCGGCCTGTTCGAGGGGGCCCGCTACCACTCGACGGGCATGTATCGCTCCGGCCTGAGCTGCATCATGCGTGAGCTGGGCAAACCCTTCTGCCAGGTGCCCGCGCAGACCTATGTGCTGAAGCTGTACCAGGGGGGCTGGGGAGTGCCCGAAGAGGGAATCAGCCTGATCGAGCCGGGCTCGGTCTACCCCGTGGGCCCGGTCGTCCTCTACCATCCTGCGGAGGCCACCTTTGGCGCAGCTGTCCTCCAGCCGCTGGGAGGGCCGCCCGCGGACATTGTCTGGCTGGTGAACGGTGAGCCCGTGCCGGGTGAGAACGAGGCGACCTTTGCCTATTCAACCGAGGCGGACCAGCTGGGCGCAGTAGAGATCACTCTCGTCGTCCGGGATGAGACGCCGCTGGTGCACCCGGCCATGGCGGACGGCGAGCTGACTTCCACATACACCTGGGCAGTCGAGGTGCGCAGCCGGCTCTTCGTGCCGCTCGCGCTGTGGGGCGAGTGAGCGGAAGGCAGGCCTTGGCCAGGCCCCGGGTCCCCGCTGACTCGAGAATCGCCAGTGTGGCAGTGGGGTAGGTCGCAGGTGCCCCCGCGAGGTGCCTGCGCGCCGCGGTGCGCGGCGGAGCTTGGGTACTTGCGCGGTCGTGATGTACCTGAGAGCCGCGGTCTGGCATACCTCCGACAATCGTCCGGCGCCGGGGCAGGTACGCCGCACCTCTTAGGTGCGGCGCACCTGGGGGATTTCGTGTCGACCCTTGCCCGGTGCGGCGCGCCCCTTCTCGATGCGCTGCGCCCGCCCGCTACTGCACCCTCGCCCGCACCGGCCCGTGCAAGGTGGTTCGGCCGTAGAGGTCCACGTCCTCCAGCCAGTAGAAGTAGGCGCGTCCCGGGCGCAGGCGGAAGGTGTCGATCCAGTCGTAGACCGCGCCAAAAGGCGAGCCGGGCGGCACGTTGCTTGGGATCATCTCGCGGTTCAGCTTGAGCTTGGGCCCGAGGCGGGTGTTGGAGCGGTAGAGGTTGAAGCCCAGGTTGTCCAGCTCTTGCGCCGTCTCCCACTGCACATGAACGGTCCTGAGCCCCTCGGGCCACGCCTCGAAGCGGGCAAGCTCGACCGCCGTCGGCTCGGACGCCCACTGCCAGAAGCCAAGGCGGACCACGTGACTATCACCCGTGCTCGTGCCCAGTGCCGAGGGCTGGCCCAGGGAGTAGCCTATCCGGTGGTTGGCGCCGCTCGCGCTTCCCCCTGAAGAGCCAAAGACAGTCCAGTGCAGGTCATGGCTGCTCCCGCTCTGCGCGAGCACGATGCTGCCCGTCGCGAGCACGCAGGCGACGGCCAGCGCGAGCCGCAGCGTGGCATGCCCTCTGCTCCTTGTCACGGCGCGCTGCGCGGGGGAGGCTCTCTCTCTGCTAATCATGGTGCCCTCCCTTACGGCGTAGTCTCTGGGGCCGCGGCAGCTTCGGGCGGCGCGAGCTGCTCAGCCGGGATCACTTCCAGCCGCCCCGACTCCTGGCCGCGCGGCCGGGCGACGATGCGGTAGTCGAACTGGATGTTGGAGCGGCCACCGCCCAGCTCGCGCACGACGAACGATTCAGAACCCTTGGAGGCCACGAAGAGCCCAGCGCAGTCGCCCAGGGGTGTCAGGAAGATGTGGTAACCGGCCTCGAGGCTCACCGTCTGGGCAAAGAGCGGCTCGATCTCGATAGTGGTCTCGCCGCCGACCAGGGCGGCCGTGCCAAAGTCCTCGCTCCACGCTTCGGGACTTTTCAAGGTGTGCTCGGTGCGGAACTCGGTGCCCTGCCCGTCGGGCGAGCGCACTTCCTTGAAACTTGTCCATCCGGCATGTGCGTATCCGTAGCCGTTGGTGCTGAGATAGAAGAGCTTGGTGCCGCCCGGGAAGGTGCTGCTGCCGCCCCAGCCTTGGAAAACGTCACCGCTGCCGCTGTAGGCGGTGACGCCGGGCCCGCTCGCACTGCCTCCTAGGACCCCGATTCCGGAGGTGCTGTACCCATGGACGCCATAGGAGGAGCCCCAGCCATAGGACCCGGTGGGGCCGCCGCTCCCGTAGACCCCTATGCCACCGGTGCTGCTGCCGAGGACGCCGTAGGTCGTGCCAGAGCCCTCGACCCCGCGTGCGCCTCCAAGGCCGTAGACCGCGGTGCCGCTGTTGCTGGTGCCGTACACGCCCCTGCCGTCGACGCTCTGGCCGTGCACCCCGTAGGTTGAGCCGATGCCAAGCGCACCTGTGGGGCCGCTGCCGGAGACTCCCACCGACGTACCGCTTCCACCCAGCCCGAACTTGCCGGAGCCGTAGATCCCCACCCCCTGGTCTCCGGTGCCTGAGCCCCGCACCCCGTACAGGGTGCCCGATCCCACCACGCCGATCCCGGAGACACCGGAACCGTTGCCTTGGACGCCAATGTACGTGCCCTCTCCCATCACCGCATAGTAGCCGATGCCCTGCACCCCAATTCCCTCGGAGGCGTAACTGGAGCCGGCGACCCCGGTGCCGGCGCTGCTGGAGCCGAATACCCCGACACCGTCCCCGTCGCTCCTTCCGACCAGTCCTCCGCCCTCCCCTTCGTTCCAGGCCGTGAGGAGAAAGCCGTCGGACGTGGAGGCCCTGGTGGTGTCCTGCACGTTCCTGCGGATGTTGCCCAGCGCGACGGCGACGCTGCTCAGCGGCTGGACCGGGCCCAGGGCGTCCCAAGTCGAGGTCGGCTCACACGGGGACACACCTGCCGCGTTGCACACCTCGATCTTGATCCACCGGTCCCCGGTCAGGTTCACCGAGCCCAGGTTCGTGAGCAGCACGTTGAAGAGGCCCTGCCCGTCGACGGCGACGGTGTACTCGTACGGTCCCCAGACCGAGCTCGCGCAGACCGAGTCTGTGCACAGCGTGAAGCGCATGTTGTAGTCGCCCGCGGGCATCGAGTTGCCTGTATCGTCGAGCACTCGGCCCTGGAAGTTGATCGTGTCGGCCATTCCGGTGATGCCCGCCTCCGCGGCCGGCGAGCCGCCCCCCTCCTGGGCGCGTGCCGCCGGCAGCGTCGCGGCGACCAGCAGCATGGCCAGACCTGCGAACAAGGCAATTGACATCCTGCGTCTCATCCTGGCTTCTCCTTTCCTTCCCCTTGATGTCTGAGTGTCCAGCTCTCGGGCCGCGCTCCCTGCCCGGGAGGGCCGCTCACTTCAGGCGCCCGGCCGCTGCCTTGGGCTCAGGCGGCAGACCGGCCCGGCGCCCGATGAAGGCGGCTAGCTCGTCCAGGCTGCGGACGCAGACCTCTTCTCCGCTGCGGGTATGCCGCACCCAGCCCAGCCAGGCAGGCTGCCCTTCCTCCCGCCAGATGCGCACCACGAACGAGTCCCGCTGTGCAGCTTCTCCGTTGCTCATGATTCCCCGCTTCACAAGAACTGCCACCCATCTCTGGGTGGCAGTATAGAGCAGCAGCGTATGAAGAGCGTCTAGGCCGGCCGGCGGGCGCCTCCTTTTGGGCTCACCTGGGGCTGCCCCGCGTCCTGACTTGATGCCCCTGGCGCCGCAGAGCGGCCAGGTCGCGCTTGACGGTGGCCGCGCCGGCCTTCAGTGCCTGGGCCAGGTCGTCTACGGTGGGGGCGGCGCCCTGCTCGGCCGCCTGGCGCAGCAGGCGCAGCAGCCGCTGCCGGCGGCGGTCGCCCGCGCTTGGCAGGCCAGCGTCCTCCGGCGCGTCCGGCGTCCAGGCGACGGCCACATAGGCGTCGTCGCCCAAGGGACGGCGCAACGGGCTGCCGTTTCGCGGCAGGCGCACGGCCTGGGGGGTGCCCGCCCGGGCGGACTGCCGGGCGCAATAGGCAGCGACGATCTCCCGGTGCGCGGCGACGTTCTCCAGGAAGGATCGTTTGAGGGCCTCGTCGTGGATGGTCGACCCCTGTTGCTGCAGACGTTCGTGGGCTGTGACCAGGACCTCGTCCGCGCGTGTATCCCCGCCGGCCTCCAGCACCCGGTAACAGGTCAGCCAGATCTGGAACGGCTCGTTGGCACCGCCAAGCCCCCTGGTCTTATCAATGTGCAGGATTTCCTCAACCCATTCTGCGGCTGCGGAAAGGTCGGCCTGCAGCAGCGCCACGCGCGCTAACCCTGCCAGCGACTCGGCAGCCAGGTGCGCCTCATCCAGCTGCTGCCGAAGGGCGAGGGCCTGCCGGTAGGCGCCGGCTGCCTCGTCCAGATCACCCAGGCCTGCCAGAGCGTGGCCCAGCGAGTCCAGAAGCCAACCCTGGCCGAGCCGGTCGCCGATCTCGCGCGCAACGGCCAAACCGGCGAGACTCTCTTCGCGTGCCGCCCGATCGTCGCCCAGGTGATGCGAGAGCAGGCTCAGGTAGGCCAAGGCTTGGCCCCGGTAATAGGGGATGCCCAGCTCGCCGAAGAGGTCCAGCGCCTGCCGGTAGTAGTCTCCTGCCCGGGAGTAGTCGCCCAATTGGTCGAAGAGCGTGCCCAAGCTGCGCAGGCTCACTCCCACGTTCTCCTGCGCCTGGATGGCCCTCTGGATCGCCAGTGCCTGTTCGAGGTAGCTTCTCGCTGCCCCAAAGTCGCCTTCGGCCAGGAGCTCGTCGGACAGGTTCTGCAAGACGATGGCTGCCCCCCTCTGGTCGCCGATCTCTTGGTGAATCCGGAGAGCACGCTGACCGTAGGCCTTGCTCGCGGCGTGGTCCCCGCGTGCCGTGGCGATGTACCCGAGGTTGGCGAGGGTGCTGGCCTCCCTCGGCCGGATGTCCACCTGCCGGCAGAGGGTCAGGACCTGGAGGAAGTAGGCCTCGGCGTCCGCATAGTGAGCGGTGGTCAGGCACACGGTCCCCAGGCCGTGCAGGGCGTCGGCTTCTTGGCGCAGCAGGCCGGCCCGCCGCGCCAGGTCAAGGGCCTGCCCGAACTGGGCGCCAGAGGCAGCGTGCTCTCCCTGCAGCAGAAGCGCCCAGCCCCACTCAAGGAGGCTTTCTGTCTCGACGGTCACATCCCCGGCGGTCTGGGCCAGGCGAACGGCCAGCCGGGCCGCCGCAATGGCCGGTGGAAAGTCGCTGGTCAGCTCTGCCAGCCTGGCTCGACGGAGTGCAACTCCAGCCCGCCTCTGATCGTCGCCCAGCGCCTCCGCCAGCTCTGCCAGGGCCGCCAGCTCCTCGATCTGCGCCTGGCGCGCGCCCTGCAGGCCGAAGACCTGCTCACGAGCCAGCCGCAGGTCAAAGCTGCGGCGCAGGTCAACCGGCGCAGGCAGCCGCGCCAGCGCCTCCAGGGCCTGGGTGTAGTGGGCCACGGCATCGGCGTTGGCATACACCGCGCGTGCCCGGTCGCCGGCCTCTTGATGGCAGGCGGCGGCCTTGTCCCAAACCTGGGCCGCGGTCCAGTGGTAAGCCAGGGTGCCGGGCGAGGCGGAGGTCCGGGAGCCTGCGGCTGCGAGGGTCAGCGCCTCGGCGACACGGCGGTGGTAGAGCCGGCGGCGCGGCCCCGCCAGCTGCTCGTAGGTGACGCGGCGGATAAGGTCGTGGGCAAAGAAGTAGTCTGCTCCGCCGGCCATCCCCGGGCCGGCAGACAACAGCAATGCCCGGGCTCGCAGCTCATCGCCGAGCGACAACAGCTCCGTTGCGGTCCGGTCGCTCGATTGATGCCACAGATCGAAGGGCACCCCCCGGCCGATTACCGCCGCCAAGTCCAGTGCCTCTCTCTGCGGCGCCGGCAGACGCTCCAGGCGGGACTTGATGCTCTGCAGCACGCTGTCCGGCAGAGGCATCTCGGCGTAATCCTGGGTCGACTCGTCCCAGGGGGTGCTCCACTCACCCCTCCCGTCGCGAGAGAGCAGGCCCACGTCCACCAACTCCCGCAACGTCTCGGTCAAGAAGAAGGGGTTGCCTTCCGTTTCGGCGAAGAGGCGGGCGGCGAAGCGGGGGGCCGGCCGCTCCAGTCCCAGTGCAAGCCGTACCAGCTCTCCGCTCTCCGCCAGGTTGAGCCTGCGCAGCTCCAGGCGGCGGGGCAGGCGCGTGCGCTCGAGCGCCGCGAGGGCAGAGGCCTGTGCGGCGGTCAGCTCCTCGCCCCGGGCAGTGATGACGAATAGCTCCGGCACGCTCTCCAGCCGGGGCAACAGGTAGCGAATGGCGGACAGGCTGTCCGCATCCATCCAGTGAGCGTCCTCCAAGAGGATCAGGCGGGGCGTCGCGTGCGCGAGGGCCAGAAAGCCGCGGGCGATGGCCTCCAGCAGGCGGTGCCGCTCCTGCTCCGGATCCAGTGGGGGAGCCGACGTGCCGCTCGCCAGCTCCGGAAGGAGCCGCGCCAGCTCGGTGCGCCACAACGGCTCGATGGTTGCTCCGCCCAGGAGGGGCAAGCCGGTGCGCAGGACCTCCAACAACGGCCCGTAGGCCGGCGATCCGGACAGGTCGGCGCAACGGCCCCAGGCGACCTGCATGCCGCGCCACCGGGCATTGCGCTCCAGCTCGCGCAACAGGCGGGTCTTGCCCACCCCGGCCTCGCCGTAGACGAGGACCAGCCCTCCCGCTGCTCCGGCGGCTGCCTCGACCCGGCTCAGCAGCTCGGCCAGCTCCGCCTCGCGCCCCACCAGTGGCAGGCGGTCCGGGCGATCCAGAAGTGGCGCGCGGCCACGGTGCGCGGCGACGGGTGCCCAGGGCGGTTCCTGCAGTCCGGCCCGCTCCGAAATCTCGGCCGCGAGTCCGTCTGTCTCGGGCAAAGGTTCGATGCCGAGCCCGTCCGCCAATACCCTGCGGCAGACTTCGTACTGTTTCAGTGCCTCGGCGTCGCGGCCCAGCACGTGGCAGAGACGCATCACCTCGCGGTGAGCCTCCTCGCGCCAGGGGTCGGCGCTTGCCAACCGGCGGGCGTGAGTCAGGGCGGTTTGGTAGTCCCCTCGGCCCTTGTGCCCGGCCACCAGCCGCTCCAGGGCACCCAGCAGAACCTCGCGCAGCCGCTCCTGCTCGGCTATGACCCAATCGTCGTAGTAGCCGGCCAGAAAGTCTCCCCGGTAGAGCGCGACCGCTTCGGCGAGCCCCTCCAACTCCGCGGGCCGGCCCGTAGGCGCCCCGGGTTGGTCCCCCCGACGACCGGCTGCCCGGCCTGTCAGCTCCCCAAACCTCTCCACATCGAGCCAGATGGGTAGGGCGGGGTTGACCTGGACGGTGTCCCCTTCGGCCAAGAGGACCGGATGGGGGGACAGCGCGCGGCGGATCTGCCACAGTCCCTGGCGGAGGCGCTGGCGGGCAGCGGCGTCGGGCAGCTCGGGCCAGAAGGTGCCGGCCAGCAGGTTCCGGGTGTGAGGGCGATCGCGGTAGGTCAGCAGGTAAGCGAACAGGGAGCGAGCCTCTGTGCCGGAGATGGTGGGCAAAGCGACATCCCCCCATCTCACCTCCAGACCGCCGAAGAGACGCACGCGCAACATCGTCATGACCTTGTCATCGGAGCACCTCAATGGTCGGCCCTCATCGGGCATGCGCGATCCTGCGCCGGGCTGAGGAGCAAGTCCTTGCGGGCCTCCGAGATACCAGGCGAGGGTAGTATAGCGCACGTCGAAGGATCCGCCAAGAGCACTTGGGAAGGGTTGGAGGCCACGTCAAGGCATATCGGCTTGACGCATGCCCGCCCGGGTTGTACAATAGTCGCCATCCAGCGTGGCGATTCGAGAGGGCCCAATGCCTGGGGAGATCACCATCCGCGGCGCGCGGCTCCATAACCTGCAGAACATCAGCCTGGCGATCCCCAAAGGGCGGCTGGTGGTCTTTACCGGAGTCTCCGGCTCGGGCAAGTCCACGCTGCTCCTCGACATCCTTCACCGGGAGGGCCAGCGGCAGTACCTGGAGTCGCTCGGGCTGGTGACCTGGGGTGCCGAGCCGTCGGCGGTGGATGCGATCGAGGGGCTGTCGCCGTCGATCGCCGTGGGCCAGAACCTTGCCAACCGGAGCCCGCGCTCGACGGTCGGCACGGCCACGGAGGTCTTTACCTACCTGCGCGTCCTCTTTGCACGGTTGGGCCACCGGCGCTGCCCTGTCTGCGAGAGCGATGTGCCGCCCTCGCACGATGCTGCTGCCGGCGGATGGGAGGGCGGGCCGGACCTGAACCTGACGATGCCCCTCTCCGAGTGGGAGAGTGAGTCGTACCCCTGCCCGCACTGCGGCGTGCCCATGCCCGAGCTGACCATGGCCCACTTTTCCTTCAACAAGCCCGAGGGGGCATGCCCCACCTGCACCGGACTGGGGGTCGCGCCACGGGTGAACGCCGCTGCTGTGGTCGATGCCCGGCTCTCGGTCCGCGGCGGGGCGGTACGGGGCTGGAACCGCCTCGCGACTGCGCACTACGCCGAGTCGTTGGAGGCGGCCGGCCGGCACTATGGCTTCCCGTTCGATGCGGACTTGCCGGTGGAGCGCCTGGGGCAGGTCCAGCGCGACCTGCTGCTGTATGGCGTCCGGGACGCCCGCTTCCAGCGCCACTTCCCGGGCGCCAAGCCGCCCGGCACGGTGGGCCGCGGTGCCTTCGAAGGGGTGATCACCGGCTGGCAGCGCCGCATGGCCGGGCATGCCCACGACCCCGGCTACCGCGCGCGGCTGGAGGGGATGGTGAGCGACGCGCCCTGCCCCGACTGCGGGGGCAGCCGGCTGCGCGCGGAGAGCCGCGAGGTAACCGTGGCCGGCCGGACGATCGTCGACCTCCAGCGGCTGCCGCTCTCGGGCCTGGCCGATTGGCTGGAAGGGCTGCGCGCGTTCGTCCCCGAGGAGGCGTGGGGCGTGGCGGTGGCCGTTGTCGACGACCTGCGAAGCCGTGTGCGCCGGCTGCTGGACACCGGCGTAGGGTACCTCACGCTTGACCGCGGCTCGCCGTCCCTCTCCGCGGGCGAAGCGCAGCGGCTGCGGCTGGCGTCGCTGCTCGGCTCGGGGCTGACGGGTGTGCTCTATGTCCTGGACGAGCCGACGATCGGGCTTCACGCATGCGACACAGCGCGCCTGATCCGGGTCCTGTGCCGGCTGAGAGACCTGGGCAACAGCGTGTTGGTGATCGAGCACGACCTTCAGGTGATCGCGGCGGCGGACTACGTGGTGGACGTGGGGCCGGGCGCCGGCCGCGAGGGGGGACGCATCGTCGTCACGGGGACACCGGCGCAGGTGGCGGGCTGCCGTGCGTCCGCGACCGGGGCGTACCTTAGCGGGCGGCTCCTGGTGCCGGTTCCGGCGTCGCGCCGCACCGGCAGCGGGCATGCGCTCGTCATCCGGGGGGCGCGCGAGCACAACCTAAAGCACCTCACCGTGCGCCTGCCGCTCGAGATGCTGGTTGCCGTCACCGGCGTGTCGGGCTCGGGCAAGTCGACCCTGCTCTTTGAGATTCTCGAGCGCGCCGCGCGGCAGCGCTTTGCCGGCGCTGAGGAAACTCCCGGCGATCACGACGGGATCGAGGGATGGGAGCACCTGGATGGTGTGGTGCCAGTCGACCAGGGGCCGCTTGCCCGCTCGCCCCGCTCCAACGCTGCCACGTACACCGAGGCGTGGACGCCCATCCGAGAGGCGTTTGCCGCCACGGCGGAGGCGCAGCGGCTGGGGCTGAGTGCGAGGCACTTTTCCTTCAACGTGCCGAGCGGGCGCTGCGAGCGCTGCGAGGGGGCCGGCGTGCTGTCTGTGGAGATGCACTTCCTGGCCAACGTCCAGGTGCGCTGCCCCGCCTGCGGCGGGCGGCGCTTCCGGCGCGAGGTGCTGGCGGCCAAGCTGCAGGGCTACGACGTCAGCCAAGTGCTCGAGATGCCGGCCGAGCAGGCTCTGCTCCTCTTCCGCGGCGTGCCGGCGGCCGCTGCGCGCCTGGAGCTGATGGTGGAGGCGGGGCTGGGCTATCTGCCGCTCGGCCAACCGGCAACTTCGCTTTCGGGAGGCGAGGCGCAGCGCGTCAAGCTGGCCCGCGAGCTGGCTCGCCGCTCGCCCGGCCGCACTCTCTACCTGCTGGATGAGCCGACGACCGGCCTCCACCCGGCCGACGTCGCCCGACTGCTGGCGCTGCTGCAGCGGATGGTGGATGCCGGGCACAGCGTCGTGGTGATTGAGCACAACCTGGACGTAGTGCGGGCGGCGGATTGGGTGATTGACCTGGGCCCCGAGGGGGGTGACTCGGGCGGGTCCTTGGTGGCCGAAGGGACGCCGGAGCAGGTGGCGCTGGTGGAGGCGTCGGCGACGGGGGCGGCACTGCGCGACGGGACCTACGGCCATCAGGCGAACCGGACTGGGCGGCTGCGGCAGCTGGCGTGCCCACGACCAGGGGCGCACCGCTGACCGGCGCTACCAGCACCGCCTGGGTAGGGCTCCTGGTCCTCAAGCCCCGGCGTGTGCTGTTTGACGTTTTCCCGACCTTGTGGTATGATAAGATACGTGCTGGGATGGACGCCCCTTGCCCGTCTCCCGCTCTTCTCGGCCTACAGCCGGCGCTGAACGGCAGCCGGAGGGATGCCCTCCGCCGCACGGGCTTGCCCTCGCCCGACGGCTGCCTCTTCGTTGCCGCCCGTTCCCCTCCACGGAGCGGGACACCGCTGCCGGCACGCCGGCAGCCTTCTCCGCACGGGTCGCCACCCTGAGACCGAGCGCCTTCCCCAGATGTGAGAAAGGAGAACCTCCCATGAGACAGAATGGATTCGCCGCCAGAGCGCCATGGGCCCTGACGGGCGGGCTATTTGTTGCTTTCCTGGTCCTAGCCGTTGCTCCTGCCGGCCGGGCTGCCCCGGCCGCCGTGCAGGCGCCGGAGGATTTGGGTGACGTGTGGCAGCTGCCCTTCATCCGCATGGGTCACAGCGCCGTGTTCGACCCCGTGGGCGACCGCATGGTCGCCTTCGGTGGCTGGAACGGCCAGCAGTTCTTCAACGACGTTTGGGCCCTGGATGTCACAACGCCCGGTGAAGAGGCCTGGACCAAGCTGGACCCCGCCGGCGCCTGGCCGCCGCCGCGCGGCATGCACAGTGCCATCTACGACTCCGCGAACGAGCGGATGATCGTCTTTGGCGGACGAGGGTTCCACTACAACTTTGACGACGTCTGGGCGCTCGATCTGACCACGGCCGGTGCGGAGAGCTGGACCATGGTCCAGCCCGCAGGCGACCCTCCGCCGGCGCGACGTTGGCATACCGCCATCTACGATGGGTGGAACGCCCGGATGCTCGTCTTTGGCGGCGGGGGCAGTGGTGGGCTCATGAACGACGTCTGGGCGTTGAGCCTCACGCCGGGCGCGGAGGCGTGGAGCGAAGTGCCGGTCAGCGGCTCCGTGCCGGATGCACGTTGGCAGCACACGGCCATCAACACCGGTACTGCCGACGAGCTAGGACGGATGATCATCTTTGGCGGTCAGACCTCGGGCGGCACGCTGATGAACGATGCCTGGGAGCTGGACCTCGAAACCCACCACTGGTCCGAAATGGCGGTGGGACCCACCAAGCCCTCCGCTCGGCGAGGGCACACGGCCGTCAGAGATGCGCAGCACTTCGACAGGATGCTGGTCTTTGGCGGGCAGGGAGCGGATGGATTCACCAACGACCTCTGGCGTCTCAGCGCAGTGCCCGGCGAGTACGCGTGGCAGCAGCTCGATCCCAACGGCGGTCCACCCGGCCCACGTGCTTGGCACGCGGCCGGCATGCGGGCCACTAACGCGCACATGTACGTGATCGGCGGGCGGGGAATGGGCACCTTCCAGGGGGAGACGCAGTGGAGCCTTAACGTAGGAGGGATGATGTGGAGCCCGTTGTGGCCCACGCTGCCCGGTTGGTGGGGAGGAGGCAAGGGCGCCCGGCCGGACGTGACGCTGCACGTCGAGGACGCGGCCGCCAACCAGGCCGTCAACCTCCTGTCCGATTCGGATCTCGAGCCGCACTTTGTCGTCAAGATCTTTACCCCCTCTGCTGACTACAAGAACGACGTCGATGTGACCCTCACCCTGCCGGAAGGCAAGTTCGACAAGAACAGCGTGCGAGCCGGGGCGCGCACGCTCGACACCCCAGACGAGCCGATCTGGAGCACGCCGCAGTACCTGGGCAACGGCCAGTTCCGTCTTAACGACGTCGACCTAGCGACTGTCTCGGGGGGGTACTCGATCCAGGTGGTGTTCAAGGCGAACACGATCGAGGGTGTGACCGGCAGCGCGGCCCTCACGGCCAAGGCGCTGGGGACCAACTGGCTGTCGACGCTGGAATCGACGGGCACCGTCCGCTTCTACACCGACCCGAATGCCTGGGTCGTCACCAGCCGCAAGGGGCTCTTCGACGAGTACTCGGATGGCGAAGTGACTGCGCTGCTGGATGAGCTATTCGCCAGGGTCTACGATCGGCCCGGCGTGGTGATCTACCCCGACCGCTATTTGAACGACCTGGCGCTGTGGGACAACACGGAGGTCAGCTACGCCAGCGAGCCAATCGCCAACGAGGTATCCGACCAACTTGCCGACTGGCTTACGGGTCGCCAGGTCATGGGCGCACGGGCTTTTCCCGACTACATGTTGATCGTGGGCGATGACAACGTCGTCCCGTTCTACCGGCAGTACGACGATACAGGAGCCGAGGGCGACGAACCGGACGCGGAAGATCCCGTCATCGAAGCGCTGGTCAGCCATAACTACTTTTTCACCGACAATCCCTACGGCGACGGGAGCTATGGAACGGGCTCCGATGATTGGGAGACGGGCGATCTGGATGCCGCCGTCGGCCGCATCGTGGGCGCCACGGCGGATGACATGGCTACCCTGGTGAGAAGCGGCCGGCTGGGGCCGCGGGCATCCGCGGGGCGGGCGCTCCTAGCCAGTGTCTCCGACTGGGACCTTTGGCTGCCCGGCACGGACATCGTGTCGGTGATCATGAATGACCTCGGGTATGCCGTGAATCAGGCCCTCATCGACGACTCCGCGACCAAGAGCCAGGCGGTCGACGAAATGCAGATGGGCCTTACGGCGATGGTCCTCGGGGGTCACGGTGGGCCGGATGGCGTGAACATGGCCGGTCCGGGGAGTTGGCCGGGGGGCGAGCGAGGCATCGTTGGCTACCAGCTGCCGCAGTACGACGTTGGTGGCTGCCTCTCGTACAACCGGATCTTTTTCGAGGTTCTGGGCTGCCGCACCGGCTTCAGCCACTCCATCGAAGGAGCTTATGGCAGCATGGTCTACGCCCTGGCGCATCATGAGGCCTCCGGCGGCATAGCGATGGCGGGCCTGGCTTGCTGTGCCACACCGGGTCGCGATGTGGCCTCGGAGAGCGAAAGGCTGACCAGCGATGTCTGGGTGTGGGCCAAGTTGGATGCCACCAAGACCAATCCCCTGGGCTGGTCGCTAATGCGTGCCAAGGGCAACTACGTCCCAACGGACGGCTACTGGGGCACGGATGACGAAAAGGTGCTCCAGCAGACCACCTACTTTGGGTTGCCCTGGATGAGGCTGTACGACTCCACGGCCAGGGGCGAGCTAAAGGCCGTGCCCGCCGATGCGCCCGGCAACGCTGGCTGGGCGGTCTCTCGCGCGGATGGCACGGACGGGACCTACACCATGACCGCCCACATCGACGCCTCGGACTATGCCATCACCCACACAGTCGACGGCTTTGACCTGATCCACGTGACAGGCATGGACCAAGCTACCGGCCTCGAGTGGCCAATACTGCCCATAACGGCGCTTGACCTGGTTCTGCCGATCAGTGCGACCGTAACCACCCTGGCGCTGACGCCGGAGCAGCCGGTGACTCTGGACAACCTCGAAATCCCATCCTACAGCCATGTCTCTAGTCCAGAGGCGATTACGGCTACGTATACGGCCACCCTCGGCGGCCCATACTCTGAAGGAGCCACGCAATCCGCCGACCCGGCAGGCAGCTACCAGATGGTGCGGGTACAGGTCCTGCCGGCTGCCTACGACGCGGCCGCCGACCAGGCGACTCTCTACCGGAGCCTCGATGTGGTGGTGACCTACGACTCGGACCAGAGGCTGGCGCTCAGCTTCTTCGAGCCGGACAAGGTCCAATACGTGCCCGGCGAGCCGGTCGGAGCGGTGGCGCGCGTGATCAATGCCGGCGACGCCCTCGAGACGGCAATGGCGACCCTCGTGCTGCAGGACCTGACCGGCCAGGTCGTCGGCTACCAGGAATCCGATCCCATCCAGGTCCCGGCCGGTGGCTTCCACGACATCGACATCGAGCTGACCGGCCCGCTGGACGGAGACGAGTATGCGCTGCGACTGCTCATCTGGCAAGACCAGCAGGTGGTCACCGGCGCCGGCAGGCGAGTGGTGATCACGGCGGGTGAGTTACGTGACGTTGTAGTACCGCCGCAGCTGAAGCCGGGCGAAGAGGGGGCTTTTACGGTGACCTTTGACAACCTGTCAGCGTCGGCTACGGTGGCGAATGTGAGCCTTGTCGTCTACGATCCGTATGGAGTGCCTGCAGGCTGGCCGGAGCCGCAGACGGTCGTGGTGGGCGGCAACGGCAGTGCCACGGCGACCTTCCTCTGGACGCCGGCGCAGGCGGGCACATACACCGTGTCGGCCGTAGCCCTTGCCGGGCGGCAGGAGTACGGGCCGCTGGTCGCACCGCTGGCGGTGGTCGGGGAGGGGCTTTACCTACCGCTGATCCTCAGGAGCTATTAGGCTGGTTGCACCCGCGGGGTCGCCACGGCGACTCCGCGGGTGCTCTGCCTTTGGGACGGGACTGCCTGCCGGGCTTATCCTCGCACCTCAGAGCTCCGGCCCACAGGTAGCCCTCCTCGAGTCACTCACCTTGCGTGAGCAGGCGCGTCACGGCTCCTGCGTTTGCGCCAGTACCACTTCAACCATCGCCCGCACGAAGGCATCCGGCTCCGAGACCCACGGCGTGTGCCCCGAGTGCTCAAACCAGACGATCTGCTTGTGCGGGGCGTCCAGCAAGTCAAAGTACTCCTGGGTCAGGGCCACCGGCGCGTTGATGTCGTGCCGCCCGATCAGGAAGTAAACTGGGACCTGGAGCTGCGTCGCCTGGGTGCGGAAGTCAACCTCCCACAGCTGGGGGTACACAATGCCAAGCGTGCCCAGCACGCCACGGAACCAGCTCACCTTGTCGTACAGCCCATACTCCACCCCGGCCAGGTCGCGCAGCGTGTTCGCGTCGTTGTCCGCAATCGCGGGGTTCTGATTCATGAAGCGGAAGGTGTCCATCAGGTAGGTTGCCTGCTTCCAGGCCACGCGCCTGCCGTAGTAGGGCGGCGGACCCTGCTCGATGAGCTTTTCGACCTTGGTTGTATCGCCCCGCTCCCGAGCCCACTGCAGCGACCAGTCGTAGCAGGTCCGATCGGTCTCCAGAAAGGCCACCATCTGCCCGGTGCCGGCAAAGGCATGGAACAGCTCTGGATAGCGCTGCACGAGCAGGATACCGAGAGCGCTTCCCCACGACTCGCCCACGACATACACCTTCTCCTGCCCAAAGCGCTGGCGCAGCTGCAGCACGAGGGAGTGCGCATCCTCAATGTAGCGCTCCGGCGTCAGAGTCGACCGGTCCACCGCGTCGAGCGACTTGCCTGAGCCGGGCTGGTCCCAGTCGACTACGACGAAGTGTTCCTCCAACCCAGCGAGGGCGAAGCGGGCCGTCGCCAGCTGTGTGCCGCCCGGGCCGCCCGCCAGGAAGAGCAGCACCGGCTTGGCCGCGTCTTCGCCGCGGATCGAGACCCACTGCCGGCTGCCGTTGAGCGTCATTTGCTCCAGGGAGGAAATGCTGCCGGCAACAGGCTTGCCCTGCTCATCCAGGATGGGCGGCGTGGTGGCGAAGCGCTGCGAAGCAAAGATGGCAATGGCGGCCACCAAGAGCATCCCCCCAAGAGGTATAGCCTTGCGGTAAGCAGGTTTGATCCGGGCAAAGAGGATCAGAAGAATGACGTCCGCAGCGGCCATCGGGATCCATGCCCAGGCAGGGACCGCAGTCGAGAAGGGCAGGAGGATCACAGGCAGGCACAGCAGAAGGGCGAAGACGAGGGCAACCAGGAGCGCCAGCATGTTGAGCATCCGAGTGGCAAGGGTTTTCGCGCGCATGACACGACACCAATCCTTTCGCAGGCAGTATACGCCCGCAAGTGCGAGTCTGCAACCCGGCGCGGCACCACTCCAGACTGATCTCTGCTGTAATTGTGCCTGTAATGGAGTTGTGGTTCACTTACAGTTGGCTTGCACCGAGGGGTGTGTGGCCGCATAGAAGGAGCCCCGTGTGAAGGGGACCAGACCACATAAGGAGAGAATGATGGCAACAGGCAGTTTTTCACAGGCAGAGCAGCAGACGCTGGCTAGAGCCCCACAGCTCATCCGCCACCTGATGACGATTGCGGACAAGGGTGTCGTCCTCACGAGGCGCTCCGAGATCAAGGCACTCGAAGAGTACCTGAAGAAGTACGAGTCGCAGAACCCGATCGTCCGGGCGATCATCGCCGCCCAGCCTGAGAAGGAAGAGAAGATCGAGGCCGACTCGGAAGAGACGCTCAGGATGCTGGGGGCGGTGGGCACGTTGATCGAGTCCAGGACAACGGCGATTGAAGGCGACGCCGTGCGCGATTTTCTGATGGGCGCTGCCGACGCGGTCGCCAAGGCGTCGCGGGAGCAAAGCATGCTCAAGGGTGCGGGCGCGAGCCCTGCCGAGGAAAAGGCCATCGCGGAGCTTGCCACTGCGCTGAAGGCTTCGGACGAAGACAAGCGGCGCCGGAACCAGGCGGCAGCGGCGGCTTTGGCCCACGAGAAGGCCGAGCAGCAGCAGGCCAAGGCACAGGTCCAGGCCGCGGAGCTTGCGCGCCAGAAGGCGGCCGCAGAGGCCAAGGCGAAAGCCGAGGCTGAAGGTGCGGCCAAGAAGGCGGCCGAAGAGGCGGCGGCAAAGGCCAAGGCTGAAGCGCCGGCCCGTGATACCCTGCTGGAGCAGGCCAAGGCGCGCGCCGAGACTGCCCGCAAGGCCCAGGAAAAAGCAGCCGAGCAGGCCCAGGCCAAGGCTGAAGCCGAGGCGAAGGCCCGGCAGCTCGCCGAGCAGATTGCGCGCCAGCGGGAACAGGCCGCCCACAAGGCCGAGGAGCAGCTCACAGTGAGCCAGGCGGCCGCCCTCAAGGACAAGGCCGAGGCCATGAAGAAGGAAGCCCAGGCCCTCGAGCAGCAGGCCCAGGCGTTGCAGTCGGCCGGCCAGGCGGCTCCTGCCGCCGCTGCCCCCGTCGAGATCTATGTCGTGAAGCGTGGCGATACCCTGAGCGGGATCGCCAAGGCTCTCTACGGCAACGCCGGTCGCTGGAAGGAGATCTACGAGGCCAACCGCAACCTCATCAAGGACCCGAACCTAATCAAGACCGGTTGGAAGCTGCGGATCCCGCGCTCGTAGCCGGCCGAGTCCCCTTGCTCTCGCCCCGCTCGTGGTGGGGGCGAGAGCATTCGTCAGGCTGCCACCGGAACTAGGCCCGGCAGCATGTGTTATATGGACAGTGGAGAGGTGGTAGAGAGATGCCGAAATTCGAGCGGGAAGTAGAGATCGATGCCCCCATCGAAAAGGTGTGGGACGTCATGACCAACCCGGAGCTGTGGCCGCAGTGGTTTCCGGGCTTTGACAGTGTCGCCAACGTGACTGCGGTGGTGGAGGGAGCGACCTTTGAGTGGGTCGATGACGGCGAGACGGGCCAGGCCCGGATCGTCACCTTGGAGCCTCAGAAGCGGCTGGAAGTTCTGACCCAGATGGGCGACGACAAGGATGCGCACCGCTTTGACCTGCGCATCAGTGGTGGCTTTCTCGGCATGGCTGCCGACGAGTGCAAGGTGACGTATACGCTGGATACCCTTGCGGGCGGCGGCCTCCTGGGTCGCTTCCTTGCCGGCGGCAACCCGAAGGACGCTTTGCGTGTCAAGAAGGCGATGAACCTCCTGCGAAGGCTTGCAGAGAGCGTCTAGCCCCGGCCCCGCCGGGAGGCCGCGACGTGGCGCGGGGCAGAACCCCCGCCGGCGGTGTTACGCAGGTGTCGAGCAAACAACATCAAGCAAAAGGAGAATAAGACATGACTCTGCTCGCGACAATCGTGGTGGGTCTGATCGCCGGCCTGTTGGCCTCTTACCTGATGAAAGCCAAGACCGGTATCCTGGTCGATTTGGTCTTGGGTGTCGTCGGTGCCATCCTCGGCGGATGGATAACCAGCCTGATCCTGGGGGTGAACCTGGTGAGCGGGTTCAACCTCACCAGTGTCATCGTGGCGGTCTTGGGCGCAATCCTCGTGATCGTCCTGTACCGCGCCTTTGCGAGGCGGCGTTAGGCCGGGTCGAGCCGAAAGGATGCTGAGGGCTGTCGCACTTGGGACAGGCCTCTCCGGCTCGATACAGGCGCTGCTTGATTCGATGACGGTGCTCGCCCATGCCCTCCATGACCGGCAGTGTGCCGCGGGGCCGGAAGGGCCGGCGGGGTGTTGCTCGAAATAAGTCAAGGAGGAAGAAATGAACCTCAGTGCACCGAAGCAGATTAGCTGGCTCATTGCCCTGATCCTCGGCGTCCTCGGCCTGATTGGAGCGCTGTTCACCATCCCGTTCCTCACCAACTATGCGTTCTGGTTCGTGTTCGTGGCGCTCGTCCTGATGCTGCTCGCCACTCTCTTCGAAGGCATATAGTCTCGCCCTACTTCTGGCCGTTCTTCGGCAGCACAGGCGCAGGCGGTTACCGCGCGGCCGGCCCCGCGCACGGCGCCGCCTGCGCCTACGTCTATCTGCCGACTCACGCATCCGCCAGACTGAGTCGGGAGGAACGGTTAGCACAGCGCCCTTCCCGGTTTCCGATCACGGGGCCCCTTCCCGCACCGGTGCCGCTCTGCCCTGACGACCCGCAGTCGCGACTCGGCAGGCTCGGCTCGAGTTGGCTACACGAGGTGCACCCGCAGGTTGACAAGGTGCGCGGTTTCTGCTTTAATCTCGGCAATCGCCTGCCGTATGGTGTAGCTCGAGAAAGGAGTGCCTCCATGAAGAAGCGGGTCGTCCTCCTCGTTGTGGTCCTGCTCTCTGTCGTTTTCGGAGCAGCACCAGTTGCAGCGTATGGCCAAGAAGCGCAAGACCTGCCTACGCTGCACGTCGACAAGATCATCATGAAAGGGACGCAAGTCCCCAGCGGGAACCGGGTGGTCGCGACCGCCTGGATCAAGGACCAGGACGGCAACCCAGTTCCCAGTGCCCAGGTCTACATCCATGCCTGGAAGCCCATCAACATCCCGGTCTTTGGCATGCACGCCACCAAGCCGGATGGCCGCGTGGCGTGGACGATGAACTCGCCGTATCAGGGCTTATGGACGTTCTGTGTCGTGGTTGTGGTCAAGTTCGGCTACCTATACGACGCCGAAGCAAACAACGAAACCTGCGACGTGATCTGGTATCCCTAGCTAGCTCCGGTCGGCCATCCGGGGCCTGAGCCGCCGCGCAGTGCCTGCCAAGCGGACGGCAGGGGCCCGTTTGGATGGATGGTGCGCGCAATTCGCGAGCCTGCTGCGCCACAACGTGCAGACAGAAGCCGGCGCGGCCCTCGAGGGTTGCGCGCCTGTCTTGTCTGCCGCCGGAAGAAGGAGAGGAACCCAGCCCATGAGAGACGCCACCTACCGTGCGATCTATGGCCGCCTGGCTACCGAGCATGGTCGCCGGCTGCTGCACGGCTACCAGGATGCGCTGCTCCGGCACCAGCTGGAGTACACGGTGCGCAACAGCCCGTTCTACCGAGCCAAATTCCGCGAGCTCGGCCTCGACCCCCGAAGCGTGCGCCGGGCCGCCGACCTGCCCAACTTAGGCTTCTTCACCTTTCCCGCGGAGCTGCGGGCCGATCCTTCCCGGTTTCTGGCCATCCCGCGCGAGCAGGCGGTGGCCGCTGTTCCTTCGACTGGCACGACAGGCAAGGCCAAGATCGTCTACTTCTCGAGCAGGGACTGGACTGCAATTCAGGGGACCATCAGCGTGGGGCTGTCTATCATGGGGGTACAGCCCTCGGACGTGGCGCAGATCCTCTTTGCCTACGGCAGCCCGTATTGGCCGACCGGGCATCTGATCCAGAACGGCCTCGAACGCCTGGGGGTACTCACCCTGGCGGCAGGCAATGCCCTGCCGGTTGACCAGCAAATTGAGATGATGCGGACCTTTGGAACGACGCTGCTGTTCGGCACGCCGAGCTACCTTCACCGCCTGACCGTGGAAGCGGGAAGGGTCTACGACCTGCGGTCGTTGTGCGTTCGCCTCATCCGGCTCGGCTCGGAACCCTGGTCCGAGGCGCTGCGCGCCTTCCTACGGGAATCATGGGGGGCTCAGGTCTATGATGCCTACGGGATGATTGAGTTAGGCGTCGCAGCTGCGGGCGAGTGCTGCGCGCAGGCCGGCCTCCATGTCAGCCCCTATGTGCTGGTCGAGGTCGTCGATCCGAAGACAGGTGAGCTGCTGCCGCGCGGTGAGTTGGGTGAGTTGGTCTATACCACAGTCAACCGCCAGGCCACCCCGCTGCTTCGTTATCGCTCCGGCGATCTGGGCCGGCTGATGCCCGACGAGCCGTGCCCGTGCGGCGAAGTGCCGACAGACCGCATCAGCCGCATCGTGGGCCGCACGGATGACATGCTGTTCCTGGGGACCGGTGAGAACACCTTTCCCGCCCAGTTTGAGGCCGCCCTGACCGCGATTGACGGCCTGACAGGGTTCCAGGTGGTCATCGACAAGCTTGACTATCGGGACCGGCTGCAGATCCGCGCCGAGGTTCTTGGATCGCATGATGGGCTCGATCAGAAGATCAGGGAACGCCTGTACGAGAGCCTGGACTTTCTGCACCATGACATCCACCAGTCCGGGGTCATAGCCCCGCTGGAGGTTGAGTTCCTGGCCCCAGGAACGCTGCAGGGCGAGACACCTATCAAGATCCGCCAGGTGGTAGACCGGCGACCTCATTGACGGTTCGCCCGGCGAGAAGGGACGGTCCCTATGGAGAACCACGCGCAGCGCTCACATGAGGCGATCCTCCGGTTGCCGCTAGAGGAGCTTGTCTCCAGTGCAGATCGCGACCTGGAGGAGCGGGATCTCTTCCGGCAGGCGGCACGCTCTGCGCTCTACGGGCCGCGCTGGCGGGCTGCCGGTATCCGGGAGGCGAGGCTACACGGCCGGTCGGGGCTGCGGGGGGTGCCTACCATCGACGGCGGCGACCTGCTGGCGATGGTCGCCACAGGCGCCTCCATCCGCAAGGCGCTGCTTGTCCGGCCGCGCATCTGGGTAACCTCACATGGTGCGCCGGAGCGGCCCAAGAAGTGGCTGCCCCTGACGCTGGCAGACACCGCGCACTGGTTCAGGCGTGCCGGGCGGGCCCTGGAGCTGATCACCGGGCAGGACGGCCAGGACACGGCGTTTTTCCTGGCGATGAATGAGCCGATGCCGCTCGTTGCAGATGCGGTGCCCTACCTATGGGAGCGGGCCGACTACCTGGCGGGGCCGCGGCGCTTCGAGTTCCTCATCGCCGCCACCTCCATGCTGTGGCGCAACCGCTGGGACCGCTTTGCGCTCCAGAAGAAGCCGGGGTGGCTGGCCGGCTCTGTCGGCGATGCGCGGGTCCTGGCCGGGGAGCTAGGTCACGACGCGTCGCGGCTGATGGCGCTGCCGGCCAAGGGCATATTCTGGGGCGAGTCGCTGGACGGCCCGGCTGGCGGCGCTCGGGCAGAGCTGCACGGCCTCTTTGGCCTCTCAGAGAGCTTTGCGCTCTATCTCAGCGCCGAGTGCCGCGAGATGTACGCCGAGTGCCCGGCCCACGCCGGGGTGCACCTCTGGATGGACGGTGCCGTTCACGAGGTCGTGCCCGAGGCAGGCGAGGCGCTCTTTGTCGACCAGGCGCCGGCAGGCACAGAGGGGGAGTATGTGGTGACGACGCTGAGTGAGGCACTTCCTTTGGTGCGCTACCGCACCGGCGACCGGATCCGCGTCCTCGGCACCGAGCCATGTGCGTGCGGCATCACCCACCCGCGCGTACGCTTCCTCGGACGCCTGGAAGACCCCCCGCCGGCTGGCCGAGTGCCAGCGGAGCCCACCGGCCCATGCTCCTCCCAGATCGCGTCCGAAAGGGGGCAAGCCCGATGAAGAAGCGCTACTGGGACCCCGAAGCCGAGTGCGCTCCCCTGCCGGAGCTGGCGTCGCGCCTGGAGACGCGGCTGGCCACGACCGACCTCTTCCGGCGGGCCGCGCGCTCGCCCCTCTACGGCCCGCGGTGGGAGGCGGCAGGCGTCGATCCCGCCGCGATTCGCTGCTATGCGGACCTGCAGCGAGTCCCCTACACCGACTCGTCTGACCTGCGCCACGCGCAGGCCTCTAGTCACCCCGATCAGTTCAACTGCAGCGAGACCCGGCCACGGCTCTGGGTGAGCACGTCGGGGAGCACGGGTGTACCCAAATGGGTGCCAATCGGCGGCGAGGACATGGAAACGGCGCGTCGGGTAGGCTTCCGCACCTCGTACTTTGGCGGTCGCCGCGGCAGCCGCGACGACGTGGCACTCATCATCCTGGCACCAGCCCCCTTCATAAGCGACACGGCCCTCTGGCCGGGGTTGATCAACGAACTGCGCGGCGAGGGCCCGCAAGACGTGGAATCGGGGGAGGGTGTAGCCTTCTCTTTCGACGACGCAAAAGACAGCGCAACGATGGCGCTCAAGCGCAAGATGAACGTCGTGGTCGCTTTTCCCAGCTTGCTGATGCGCCTGGCCGAGGGCATCATCGAGGAGACGCCGCGTGCCCTGGAGGCCCAGTACCGGGCCAAGCCCAACCCGCTGACCTGGCTTGCGTACCGAATCACCCGCGGGCGCAGGATCCAGCCGCGCCACGTGATCCGCGTGCACAGCGGCGTTTTTGCCGGCGAGCCGCTGGCGCCTTACCGAAAGCCGCTCTACCACGCCTGGGGCATGAAGCTCTCCTACAACTACTACACATTCTCTGAGTACCAGGTGGCCTTGCTCGAGTGCAGCGCGCAGAATGGCCTGCACGTCTGGCTGGACGTTTCTCTGCCCGAGATCATCTACCAGGCCGACCTGGACCGTGAGTGTGCGGAAGAGGGCTTTGTCCCTCCTGCGCACCCTCTCTGGGAGGCCACTTCGGGCGATGAGGGCGAGCTGGTGCTCACCCACTGGGGCGATGCCTTTCCGCTGGTCCGCTGGCGCACCTCGGACCTGATCCAGGTCGTCAGTACAGAGCCCTGCCCGTGCGGGCGCACTCTGCCCAGGGTTCATTTCCTGCAGCGCTCCGACGACATGGTCAACCTAGGCGTAGTCCGAGTTTCGACTTTCGAGTTCAAGGCAGCGCTGGACGGCATCAGCCGGCCGGCGGCTGTGGCGCGCTGGCAGCTGCGCGTCGGCCGGCGGGGCTACAAGCCCTTCCTGCGGATCCTGGTGCGGCCTGCCTCCACGGTGGACGAATCCGAGATGGTGGCTGCCGTCAAGGCCGCCGTCGACGAGCTCCAGGCGCTGCGCGCTGGTATAGACAACGGGCTCATCTGTGAGGTGGACGTCGCGATCGTGCCGGACCTGGAGGATCGGATCTCGACCTCGGGCAAGTTTCGGCCTCTCGTTTACGAGGTGCCCGGCAACGCGCCCGCCGGCTAGCCTTGCGCGCGCGTGCCCTGAGGCTGCCATTTGACTTTGTGGCGGATTCCGCGTATGTTAACGAGAAACCCGATGTACGAGCTTTCCGTCCAGGGAAAAGCCATGCGCAATGTCTCGCCACAGAGCAGTCAGGTTGGCGGCGTCCCATGCTATGCGATCCATGGGCACGGGCAGCCCCTCGTCCTGATCATGGGCCTTGGGGGCAGCAAGGAAGCCTGGCTGCTCCAGGTCCCTGCCCTCGGCCGGCACTACCAGGTCATCACGTTCGACAACCGGGGTGTGGACTCGACCAGGGCGGAGGCCCATGAATTCACGATCGAGGACATGGCTGCCGATGCGATTGCCCTCCTGGACCACCTTGGCATCGAGAGCGCGCACATCCTCGGCTATTCGCTGGGAGGGCTGGTGGCCCAGGAGCTCGCGATCCGCCACCCAAGCCGGGTGCGCAAGCTTGTTCTTGCCTCTACTCTGGCAGCCAGCGGCGAGTCCAGACTGGTCACAGAGGGCGCGCTGGCAGCGCTCGGCCTGGACGCGTCGAGTACGGCGCAGGGAATGAGCCCAGGCAGCCTGGAGAAGGTGATGCCGGCCCTGGTCTCGCTGGCCTTTAACAGGTGGGGCTTTCGCACCCTGACTCGGCTTCTCGCGGGTACCTATTCCAGGCGGCTGAGACTTGACGGCCTGGCCGCGCAGCTTCGGGCGCCGGCGGGCGCCAACACGCTGGAGCGCCTGGAGTCTATCGGGGCCAAGACGCTGGTCATTACCGGGACGCGGGATCGGGTCGTGGATCCTTCTGCTTCGCACACGTTGGCAGCCAGGATACCCCATGCCAAGCTGGTGCTCGTGGAGGGCGGATCTCACGCCTTTTCCATCGAGATGAGCCGCCGCTTTAACCGTGAGGTGCTAGATTTCCTGCGCCAGGACTAGGAGCACGATAGCCAATGCGAGCATCGCCGAGCGCCGGTTTCTCGCCGGGAGAGGGACCGGGAAACCGGATTGTCGGCGGCCTGGTCAGAGCACGACCGATCACTCGTGGACGCTGCCCAGAGGAGGCATCATGAGTTGTAGCCTTGATCTGAAGAGAACAGTTAGGGTCACCGCAGCCATCCTGCTGAGTATCCTGCTCCTGCCGGCGGCACCGGCGAGTGGAAGCCGGGCAAGGTTGCCCCTTCCGGCCGCTGTCGCCTCCGCTGGGCAGCCTATCCAGGGGGCAGAGCGGGGGTCTGGCGTAGCAGCCTGGACCCGGGCGCTTGATCCCACCATCGTCCCGGGCAGCCAGCTTCCCCTCTTCGGCGGTGTGACGCTCGGCGACCTCTTCGTCTATGCATACCGGGATGGCGCCTGGGTGGAGGTGCCTTTCCAGATCGACGAGGTCGACTCCACTGGTGCCTTCGTGGTCGTCGAAGATGGCGTTCTCGACTCCAATGACCAGGTGGTCTTTATGGCCGCCGACCTGGGGGATACGGCTACCCCCTATGAGTGGCTTGACGATGTCGACTCGCAGGGTTATCCCCGCTATGAGGTAGAGATCACCAACCCACTTGATACGGCAGAAAAGGGCTGGGCGTATGTCTACCGTTCTGCGACGCTGGCGTCGACCTTTGCTCCCTACGTCACGTGGGATGGGGCCAACAACCGCGCCGTCGGCGAGACCTACATCGCCGGCTACAACCCCGCCAGCCACCTGGGGATGGACTCGCTGGAGCTCAACGGGACCGGCGTCGACGTGCTCGACCGGGCCAAGATCCGAGTGGCAGGGCAGTGCAAGTTCTTTGGATACTGGCAGCCTTTCAGCATCACGGAAGACGACATAACCAACCAGCCCGTGACCCCGGACATCCAGGGGCCGGTGAGGCTGGGTGGGGGGACGCTTGACTCGCAGGCATGGAACTATGCGTCCCTCATGGAGGCCAGGGCCCAGTTCGATGCAGGAGACACAATACCGCCCTGCGAAGATATCGACTACAGCCTGGTTCGTTTCTCCGACGACTGGCGAAATCCCTTCGAAAGCGGCATGCAGCCCATGACCTTCTACGACGGCAACACGCCGGGCGGGGTGCCGGTTGACGGGAGTCCCGACTCTGTGCCGACCTCGCCGGTGGTACCTTGGACCCAGATCAGTGGCGCTCGGGGCAGCCTGGTGCGGGTGGCGGAAATAGACGCCGGGGGGGGGGCCGCCAGCAACTACTACAAGGACAACTCGGTCACGGATCCGGGAGACACGGGCGACAAAAAATCCTTTGGCGACACGGGTTATCGCTTGGACAACCCCAACAGCATGGTGACTCTCACCTTTGCCAACTATGTCCTGCCGGCAAACCAGGGAAATGTGGGCGAGACATACGCGCAGTACCATGCCAACCCCCTTCAGGTGGCGGCGTCTGCCCAGGCCTACGTGGAGCCAGCCCAAGCCGGCTTTGTGGGCGCCCCTACGAGCGGCCTTGTACCCCTCCTGGTCTCTTTCACCAACCAGTCCAGTGGCGAGTACGACACCTGCGAGTGGACCTTCGGTGACGGGGCTGCGAGCAGCCTCTGCGAAGATCCAACGCACACCTATGCCGCAGCCGGCCTCTACACGGTGGCGCTGACGGTCAGCGGCCCCGGAGGGACAGACACGCTCACCCGGACGAGCTACATAGCCGTCTATGAGCCCGTGGTTGCGGGCTTCGCAGGTTATCCCACGAACGGCCTGGTGCCCCTCCTCGTCTCCTTCACCAATCAGTCTGACGGGGACTATACATCGTGCGAGTGGACCTTCGGTGACGGGGGGACGAGCAGTAGCTGCCAGAACCCAACGCACACTTACACAGCCGCCGGCGTCTACACGGTGACACTCACGGTCAGTGGACCCGGGGGGACGGACACGCTCACCCGCACCGACTACATCTCGGCCTATGAGCCGGCAGCCGCGAACTTCTCGGGCGAGCCCACAGGCGGTGCGCCGCCTCTCTTGGTCACCTTCACCAACCTCTCGTCTGGCGACTACACAGAGTGCACGTGGAGCTTTGGCGATAGCGGCACGAGCGATAGCTGCAGCGACCAGCCGCACACCTACGAGGCGTCCGGGGTGTACACCGTGTCCTTGACGGTGAGCGGCCCCGGCGGCACCAGCACCCACACCCGGCCCGAGTACATCACGGTGGGTGAGGGCCTCCAGGCTGCCTTCACCGGCTATCCCACGCAAGGAGGCGCGCCGCTGCTGGTGGAATTCGTCAACAGCTCCACCGGTGACTTTGACACGTGTGCCTGGGACTTTGGGGACGGCGGGACGAGCGGCAGCTGCGGAGACCCGAGCCATACGTACTTGACGCCGGGGGACTATACCGTCTCGCTGACGGTGAGCGGCCCAGGTGGAACGGATACGCTGACGCGGACGAACTACATCAGCGCCTACGATGCTGTCCACGCCGGCTTCTCCGGAGACCCCTTGCGTGGCGTCAAACCGTTGGAGGTGACCTTCACCAACAGCTCGACCGGCTACTTTGACACCTGTGCCTGGACCTTTGGCGATGGGGGAAGCAGCAGCGACTGCAACGATCCTGTGCACACCTACTCCGTAGCCGGGACCTACACCGTGGTGCTAACCGCAAGCGGGCCGGGTGGAACGGATACCGAGATCAGATTGGACTATGTGGAAGTGTTGAGCGCGCACCTGATCTATCTGCCGACTGTCCTGCGAGGGTATACGGGACCGCTGCAGTAGACCGGCGCACAGGCGAGGGGCACGAGGCGTGCCCAAGGAGGAGGAGGGGGTGGACCTTGCCGGCAGAACAGTCGTCGTGACTGGGGCCTCCGGCTTTGTCGGGGGGCACCTTGCGGCTCGTCTCGCCACGCGGGAGAGAGCCTGCGTCCGCGCTCTTGTGCGACCCACCAGCCGGATCGAGCACCTTCGGGACCTCGGCATTCACTTGTGCCCCGGCAGCATCACCGAACCCGGATCCTTGCGCGCCGCCTTCGACGGTGCAGACATGGTATTCCACTGCGCTGCTCTCGTCAGGGAGTGGGGCAAGTCGGAGGATCTGTATCGCACCAACGCCCTCGGCACGGAGAACGTGCTGATAGCAGCGGCCGGCGCGCGTGTCGCGCGGGTGATTCACACCAGTTCGGTCGCCGTCTATGGACTGGAGCCAGACGATGGTACCGACGAGGCATCTCCCCTCAATCACGCGTCAGGCAACCCCTATGCAGACTCCAAGATCGCGGCCGAGGTGCTGGTCCAGAGGTATGCCCACGAGCGGGGATTGAACGCCACGATCCTGCGGCCTGCTGACATCTATGGGCCGCGATCCACCACCGGGACACTGGGGCCGGTGGTGGCCATCAAGCTGGGCTGGATGGAGCTGATCGACGGCGGCGAAGGCCTGACCAACCACTTGTACGTGGACAACCTCGTGGATGCCTACGTCCTGGCAGCGCAGAAGGATCAGAGCGGCTGCCAGGCCTACATCATCAGCGACGGGGTGGGAACGACCTGGCGAGAGTTCTTTGGGCGCTATGCCCGGATGATGGGCAAAGGCGCCCTGCCTTCCATCCCCAAGGAGACTGCTATGCTGAAAGCGGCGGAGGCGGAGGCTAAGGCAGAACGCACCGGGCGACCGCCTTTCCTAACGCGCGCGGCCGTGACGCTGATGACGCAGAAGGCGGTATTCAGGCTCGACAAGGCCTGTCGCGAGCTATCCTACGCGCCGCGCATTTCCCTGGACGAAGGGATGCGCTTGACAGAGGAGTGGCTTAGAGCGAAGCGCTACATCTAGAGCTCAGTGGGCCGGGGACGGTACGGCGTCCCAGGGCCTGGATGCCCATATCGAGAAAGGAGATGGACGATGGGAAAGCACGGCTACGAGTGTGAGATCCCAGTGGGGGAGCTCCTGGAGATTGCCGCCCGCCGCTTTGGCGACAAGGAGGCGCTGGTCTTTGGGGGCTCGCGGCTCAGCTTCCGGCAGTGGGACGACAAGGTGAACATCCTACTCGTCCAGCTCGAGAAGCTGGGCCTGGAGAAGGGGGACCGCATCGCGATCATGCTGCCCTCCTGTGCCGAGTTCCCGATCGCAGCGTGGGCCGCGGCCAAGCTGGGGGCGATCAGCGTCCCGATGAACATCATGCTCCAGCCGACCGAGGTGGAGTATATCCTCAAGGACGCTGGGGCCAAGATTCTCTTCATGCTGCCGCAGTTCATGGGGCGCGACAACTTGGCGGCCGTCGCCGCCATGCGCCCGAACCTACCTGAGCTGCAACACGTGATCGTCCTCGGCCCGCCTTTGGAGGGAGCACTTTCCATCTTCCAGTTGCTGGCAGGGCCAACGCCCGATCCGCGTCCCACCTTCGTGCGCGAAGGGCTCACGAAAGACGACGCGGTGTTCATCTTCTTCTCTGGTGGGACGACCGGCATGCCCAAGGGAGTGGTTTCGAACTCTTTCCAGTATCTCTACCCGGATGCCGGACGGTGGGACGCCATGGAAGGCAGGTGGTTGAACGAGAACGACGCCCTGCTCATGGTTTCACCCATGTTCATGACGGCCGGCTTTATCATGCTCGGCACCGCCCTGGGCTATGGGATGAAGCTGGTGGGGATGCCCCAGTTCGATCCACGCCAGATTTTGCAGCTCATCCAGGACGAGAAGATCACCTACATGTTCAGCTACCCGACCATGCTGCGCGTGATGATGAGCCTACCCACCTTTGACCAATATGACCTCTCCTCCATGCGTGCCATCGCGATCGGGGGCGAGCCGGTGAGTGCCGAGCTGGTGCGGACAGTGCAGAAGCGATTTGGCGCCTTCAGCGTGACCGGGTACGGCATGACCGAGTCGCGGTCCATTGCCGCCACTATCTTCGACCCGCCCGATCCGCCCGAGCTGCTCGAGAGCTCCGATGGCAAGCCATTCCCCGAGATCGAGCTCAGGATTGTGGACTCGCGGCGGAAGGAGGTCCCTCACGGCGAAGTAGGCGAGATTGCGGTGCGCGGCAGGCCGGTCATCGAGCGGTACTGGAATCGCCCGGAAGAGACTGCTCAGGTGAGGGACGCCGAGGGCTGGTTCTACACCGGCGACCTGGGCCGTGTCGTCAATGAGCAGGGCTACATCCGCATTGTAGGACGGGCCAAGGACACAATCCGTCACGGTATGCAGACCGTCTACCCGGAGGAGATCGAGAACACGCTCAAGACCGACCCCCGCATAGCCAATGCCGGCGTGATCGGCGTGCCGGGCGCGTTTGCCGGCGAGCGAATTCGGGCCTATGTGCAGCTGCACCCCGGCCAGACCATGACGCCCGCCGAGGTGGTGGACCATTGCCGCAAACACCTCGCTCCCTTCAAAATCCCCGATGAAGTGCGCTTCGTGGAAGCCCTGCCGCTGAGCCCGGTCCGACGGGTACAGCGTTTCAAGCTGCGTGAACGGGCGAAGCAAGAGACGGAGCAGGCTCAGTCGTAGAGCGCCCACCATCATTCCTGTACTGACAAGGAGAACACATGTCACAAGAAGTGCGAGTCACCGCAGAACAGACGGTCGGCGCGGCGTTGGAGCACCAGGCACGGCGATTCCCGGACAAGGACGCACTCGTCTTTGGAGGCAAGCGTGCCACGTTTGGGGAGTGGAACGATAGGGCGAACCGCCTGGTCATGCAGTTTGAGCGGATGGGCCTTGGCAAAGGCGACTGTGTGGGTGTCATGCTGCCCTCCGTGGTTGAGCTTCCCTATGTGATGCTGGGCCTGGCCAAGATGGGGGCGATCGGCGTCCTGGTGAATCCGCTGTTGCCGCCGGCAGAGGTCGAGTTCCAGCTGCGGGATACAGACGCCAAGGCCCTGGTCCTGGCGTCACCCTTTGCCAATCGCGACCTGGTGGCCATGATCGAAGGCCTGCGCACTCGCCTGCCGAAACTTGGCCAGGTGATCGTCATGGGACCCAAGCAGGAGGGGTATTCATCGCTGCAGGAGATACTGGAGGCTGAGACACCGGCCCCGCAGGAGACCTTTGTGCGCGCGGGCGTGACGTACGATGATCCCTTTGCCCTGCTCTTCTCGGGCGGCACCACCGGTACGTCCAAGGCGGTGCCAGTCACGTCGTACAACTTTCTGTACGTGGACGCGCAGGACATCAACCACTACGCCGCCGAGCATGTCATGCTCCAGATCCCTCCTCTCTTCCTGACATTTGGCTTCCGCGCGGTAGCCCTGCCGCTACTGTATGGCATGAGGCTGGTCGGGCTCATGCAATTCGATCCGCGGTCCATTCTCCAGGCCATCCAGGACGAGAAAGTCACGGACACGGACACCTATCCGACGATGGTTCGCTGGGCCATGAGCCTGCCGACGTTCGATCAGTACGACGTGTCGTCCATGCGCCGCGTGGGGCTTGGCGGTGAGCCGATCACCATGGAGCTTGTGAACGCGATTTGGCAGCGCTTCAGGTGCAGGACGACTGTCGGCTACGGGATGTCCGAGATGCGCGGGATCACCAGCACCCGGCTGGACGACCCACCGGAGCTGAGCGCCACGACCGATGGGCGCGCTATCGGAGACCTGGAGGTCAAGGTCGTGGACGAGCAGGGCCGCGACGTACCCTTCGGTGATGTGGGGGAGATCATGGTGCGCGGCCGCGCGGTCTTTACCGGCTACTGGAACCGCCCGGATCTCAACGCCGTGGTGTTCGACCGGGACGGCTTCTTCCACACGGGCGACATGGCGCGCTTTGTCACCAAAGAGGGCTACATCCGCTTTGTGGGACGGAAGAAGGACACGATTCGCCGCTCGCTGATGAACGTCTACCCCGAGGAGATTGAGAACCACCTGAAGACGAACCCCATGATCGCCGCGGTGGGCGTCATCGGGGTGCCGAGCCCGATCACCGGCGAGCGGATCCGTGCCTACGTGCAACTCCGTCCGAACATGGAGATGACCGCGACCGAAGTGGTGGAGTACTGCCGCGGAACACTCGCCGCGTACAAGATACCCGACGAGGTGCGATTCGTCTCATCGTTGCCGTTCAGCGCCACCCAGCGGGTGAGGCGGTGGATGCTGCGCGAGGAGGCGATGAAAGAGCCAGATCAAGGTGCCGGCTAGCGGGCTGCACCCTACGGCCGGACACAGGGACGGGACGCACCGAGTTCGTCAGGGTGCTTGAGTCACGGAAGAGGGGGGAAACAGCGGTGATCCATAGGCTCACGCTCCCGATGCCTCCCCCCATGCGATCAGCCAATGCGTATCTCATCCAGGGCGATGAGCTGACGTTGATCGACACAGGGCCCAAGTCGGCACGAGGGCTGGAGGCACTGAAGGCAGCAATGGCGGCTGTCGGGCTTGGCCTGGCAGATCTAGACCAGGTGGTGATCACGCATCCGCACCTTGACCACTTTGGGCTGACCAGACAGATCGTAGAAGAGTCGGGGGCGAAGGTGTTGGTGCACAGGCAGGGTGTCCGGTGTATGACTGACTATGAGGGAGAGCAGGAGCGCCTCGCCGACCAGTCTGCAGCCCATCTGCGCGAGTCGGGCGCGCCCGATGGTGCCTGGGGTATTCTGCGGCTTCGTACCTCGATGTACAAGTGCTTTGCGGAATCGGTGCCCCTGGAGTGCCTGGAGTCGCTTCATGATGGGCAGATCCTCACCCTCGGTGGGAGGCCATGGCACGTGGTACCGACACCGGGTCACTGCATTGGGCACCTCGGCCTCTACCAGGCTGATGGCGGGAGGCTCATCTCGGGCGACTGCCTGCTGCCCGACTACGCGTTCATCCCTGTGCCCTATCCGGTTGCCGAGCCGCCGACGGGCTCGAACCAAGTGAGCGCCTTTGCCCTCTCGCTTGAGCTCCTGGGCGAGCTCGATATCCGGGAGGTACTGCCGGGCCATGGACCGCCTGCCAACGATGCGGGCGTCCTGATCGCCAGAGACCGCGCGAACCTTGCGGAAGGTCGCGAGAGCCTATCGGCGGCCCTGGAGGAAGGGAATCAGACTGTCTACGAGCTGTGGAGTAGATCCGCCGGGGTCTTCCAGAGCTACGACGTCCTCACCGGTATCGAGGTTGTGATGAGCTACCTGGACGCTTTACGCGACGAGGGGAGGGTGTATCAATCTGAGAGAGGGGGAGTCATCACGTACGGCCTGACAGCGTAACAGCACGGCTAGTTCTCTTTTCCATGGTTTGCACAAGATCCAATCAAGCTTGGGAGGAACACAATGGCTAACAGCGGAACACCGATGTCCTTTGAGGAGTTCCGGCGGGTACTCGCCGAGGTCCTGCTGGTCGACGAGGCCAAGCTGACACGGGAAGCCTCATTCCTGAATGACCTGATGGTGGACTCGATCCGGTGGTTGGAGATGGCTCTCACGATCGAAAGGCTTGGGGTCCAGATCCCCACCGAGGCACTGTGGGACATCCAGACCGTTGGCGACTCCTACGAGTACTATCTGAGGAATTTCGTGGTGTAGGGGAATCATGACAGACATACTGGATGCGCGTGGCCTGCGGAAGACATATCAGATGGGCGAGCACCGAGTGCGCGCGCTCGATGGCGTCGACTTTTGCGTCCGAAAGGGGGAGTTCGTTGCCATCATGGGCCCGTCGGGCAGTGGCAAATCCACCCTGTTACATCTGCTGGGTGGGCTTGACAAGCCTTCTGAGGGCGAGGTAACCCTCGCCGGCCAGAGACTCTCGATCCTGGACGACAAACAGGCCACGCTGGTGCGGCGCCGCAACATCGGCTTTATCTTCCAGTTCTTCAACCTCCTCCCCACGCTGTCCACGGAGGAGAATGTGGCGCTGCCGCTGATCATCGATGGGCAGAATCCTCGCAAGCACGAGGAACGTATCACCTACCTGCTCGAGCTGGTCGGGCTAAAAGACCGTCGACGACACAAGCCCGACCAGCTCTCAGGAGGTGAGCAGCAGAGGGTGGCCATCGCCCGTGCACTCATCACCAGTCCGGCCATGGTCCTGGCCGACGAGCCGACGGGCAATCTGGACTCCAAAACCGGCACGCTTGTCATGGACCTCCTGCGCCGCTCCTGCGATGAGCTGGGTCAGACGATCGTGATCGTCACCCACGACTCCCGCGCTGCAGCCTACGCCGACCGCGTTGTCTTTCTGAGAGACGGACGGATCAGCACCGAGATGCTCTGCGAAGGCGTCGCGGACATGGCGCAACGGGTCCGGGCCGTCCTGGAAACGATGGAGCGCCTCGCCAACTGATGGGGCAGACTTCGACATGAAGCATACACTGGCCATGGCGATCCGCTCGCTTCGAGCGCGACCGTCACGTACTTTGCTCACCGTCGCGGGGATCGTGCTGGGCGTGGCCGTGATCCTGGCGATCAGCATCACCAATCTGAGCACCCTGGACTCGCTCGCCGGCGTCTTTAGTGCGGCTTCGGGCAAGGCCAACCTGGTGGTCCTCAGCGCAACCGATAACGAAGAAGGATTTGCCGAGCGGGTTCGGGGCGTCGTCCTGGGTACGCCCGGTGTCCAGGACGCAGTTCCCTCGCTCCAGATGACGGTCTTTCTGGCCGGTCAAGATCTGGCGGGCCAGAGGGAAACGAGCATGCTTGGGGGGGCCACAATCCGGCTCGTCGTGTACGGCATTGATCCCAGCATCGACGATAGGGCGCGCGAGTACGCGGCTGTCGAGGGGAGCCTGCTGCCCTCCGACTTGAATGCCTACGAGATCGTCCTGGTCAAGGAGTATGCGGACGAGCATGAGATCGAGGTCGGCGAAGACATCGACCTGCTTACAGAAGCGGGTCTCGAGACGGTGCGTGTAACGGGCCTGATCTCGAAGGAAGGCGTCGGCCAGACCAACAACGGCGCTTTCGGCGTCATGCCCCTTGGCGCGGCGCAGGAAATCTTCGGCCGCACCGGCGATCTCGATCAGATTGATGTCATCGCTGCACCAGGCCACGCCGACGGAGACGGCCTGGATGCCCTCCAGTCGGCTCTGGAGGACCGCCTTGGCACGGCGTACACCGTTGCCTATCCGGCGAGCCAGGGCAAGCGCGTGGTGCAGATGCTGGACGTCTACCAGATGGGACTCAGCTTCTTCAGTGTCATCGCCATCATCGTGGGGGCCTTTCTCATCTACAACACCTTCACGATGACAGTGGTTGAGCGGACCCGCGAGATAGGGATGCTCCGGACGGTGGGCATGACCAGCCGCCAAGTCATGGGCCAGATCATGACCGAGTCGGTCATCCTCGGCGTTGTCGGCGCCGGGCTGGGTGTTGGCGCGGGTGTCCTGATGGCCCGTGGCCTGATCCGGCTCATGGAGTACCTGCTGAATCAGCCAGTACGAGAGGTGCAGGTGCCGTTCGGCGGCCTGCTCACCAGCATTGGGATCGGACTCGCCGTCACGCTTTTCGCTTCTGGCATTCCGGCCATGCAAGCCGGCCGCATCTCGCCGCTGGAGGCGCTTCGCGTGCGGGGCAACCAGCGGGAGCAGTGGTGGGTGCGCCGAGGCTGGCCGTGGGGCATCGGCTTGCTGCTGATCGCCGTCGCCGGATTCTACGTGAGGGTGTCGTCTTCAATCCAGTACTATGTCAGCAACGGCGCCGTGACACTCATGTCTGTTGGGGCCATGTTCATCATCCCCGTGACGGTGCATGCCTGGGTGCTGGTGCTGAGTCCCCTCCTCAGGGGCCTGTACAAGGGGGAGGGGCAGTTGGGCACCCGCAACATCGAGCGTGGAAAGCAGCGCACCACGATGACTGTGATCGCGCTGATGGTCAGCATTGGGATGGTGTACAGCATTCAGGCCCTTGCCGAGTCCTTCCGGGTGGACGTGCAGGCCTGGATCGATGGCTACATTGGCGGAGACCTGTACGTCTACTCCGGCCGGGCTCTGCGCTATGACCTGGGCCAGCGCCTCGAGGCCGTATCGGGGGTGGAGGCCGTTACGCCCATGCGCCGGGTCGACGTCAAGGTGCTCAAGGCGGATGGCACGCAGGATACGCTTGCCTACTACGCCTATGACCCGGAATCGTACCGCAGGGTCACCTCCTTCGTCTTCTCCGATCCGAAGGCAGACTCTGAGATGCTCATGGACCGCCTGGCACAGGGTGACGTTGTCTTCATCAGCACGGTGGTGTCGGACAAGTACGACCTGGTGCCAGGTGACACCATTCGGCTGGAGACACGGCGGGGCCAGCGGGATTTTGAGGTTGGCGCTATCGTCAGTGAGTTCAATGACCGCGGCTTCGCCCTAGAGGGTAGCTGGAAGGACCTTCGTCGCTACTTCGGGGTCAACGATGTCAGCGCGTTCCAGATCAAGATCTCGCCTGGCGCCTCCCAGGCACAGGTCGAGGCGGAGATCGATCGGCTCTATGGGGAACGCCAGCACTTGACAATCGAGTCCAACGAGGCGATGAAGGCCGAGGCGATGTCGGTCGTAAGCCAGGCGTTTTCCATGTTCGACGTCCTCGCGATCATTGCCGTGATTGTGGCTGCTCTTGGGGTGATCAACACTCTCACGATGAGCGTCCTGGAGCGCACCCGCGAGATTGGCATGCTGCGTGGCGTCGGCATGACCCGCTGGCAGGTGGTCAAGATGATCCTGGCCGAGGCGGGCACTGTGGGCGTCATGGGGGGCGTGTTTGGAGTTGTGTACGGCCTCTTTATGTCCCGCCTGTTTATTGGCGGTGCGAACATCACACAGGGGTATCAGCTCTCGCCGGTGATTCCCACGCAGGGTCTCATCGCAGGACTTGTCATTGCCATCGTCGTCTCGCAGGTGGCTGCCCTTATGCCTGCCAGCAGGGCGGCCCGCTTGGAGGTGATCGAGGCACTCCAATTCGAATAGCAGGGAGAAAGTGCAATGGTTGCAGCATCCAATGCCTATCGTCCGACCTTTCGCAAGCGCGTGGGATCATTCTTCAATGATCTGCCTTTCAATGTTGCGGCCGGCATCGGGCGGGTGATGTGGGGTTTCCGTGTCCTGGACGAGGAGAACATCCCGGAGAAGGGGCCCTACATCCTGGCCGTCAACGAGACGGGCCTCGCCTCGATGCTTGTTTCCGGGTACTTTTCCATCGTCATGCTCCACAAGATCCTGGAGCGAAATCCCCTCGGGGCGACTACCTACATGCAGGAAGAGCTCTGGTCTTTTGCTTTCTTCCGAAAGGCGCTCGGCACGGGAGAGAGCAAAGTCGGAAGTGGCATGGGCGGGAAGTACATGGCGCTCATCCCGCACTCGGCGGGCGTCTGGGCGCTGAACCTGCTGGAGGGGTACCACACGCTTATGCAGGGTGGCATCGTGATACTCAATCCACAGGGCGAGGCCACGTGGAGCGGCCGCCCGGTGCCCTGCCACCACTCAGCTGCGTGGCTGGCCCTGCGGACGGGCGCTCCGATTGTGCCCTGCCTCTCCACCATTGGCGCATACGACCTCTGGCCGAGGTGGCAGATGCTGCCCAGCCGGAAGGGAGACCTGAAGCTCGCCATCGGTGAGCCTTTTGCCCTCACCGACAAGCCACTGGATAGTGTCACCAACGAGGAGGTGGAGCGGGGCACGGCGCGTGTGGCGGAGGAGTTTGACCGGGTAGCGTATGGCCGTTCCGGCGGGATCGACGGTTGGGTCGGTCCGATCCTGCGCAACGGAGTGCCAGTGAGCGAACCGATCGAGCTGCGGCCCCCGGCCAGGGCTCTTGACCCCGTTCCCCCGGAGGTGACAGAGATCCCGCGCGGCAAACGGGGCATGGCGCAGCTGCTGTGGCAGTGCCCGGTGTGCCGAAGCGACGAGGCGCTGGTCCACCGGAAGTCTCGCCTCCGGAAGCCCACGGTGCAGTGCGTTGCGTGCGGGACGGTGTGGGGGTTCGAGCACGTGGTGGACAAGGACTTTCGGATGAAGGTGCTGGTAGGTTCGGAGGATCTGGTCGGGTTGGACATGGGCCTCTCCACCTGGTACGAGCAGATCAAGAAGAACTTTCGGCCCAAGTCGATCGTCGTGACAGGCATAGAGCTGCTTCCAGGCGAGGAGGTGTACCTGGAGAAGGCGGATGTGCCGCTTCTGCCCTACAAGCCGAACACGCTATTTGATGGGTGGACAGGACGAGAGCCGCCGACGAGGCAACAGGGCAAGCGGGAGTATGCTGATTGGGAGCTCCTGGGGGTAGGGCGCTTGCTGCTGACGGGCCACCGACTGGTGTGGCAGGGCCCGCAGGGAGAACTGGACTTTGCGTGGCCCAAGATCACGGCCGTCTACCAGTTCGTGGCGGACGTGTTGGGCATCCGCTACGGCACGGCACTATACCGCTTTGACGTGAACGAGGCGCTCATGCTCAAGTGGCTCACGCACGCGGCAGTGCTGGCGCGGAGGTGGGCGGAGCTGGACGGGCACACGGTCACTATCTCGAACTACTAGGGGGAACGCAAGCCGGTCAACATGACAGAGCAAGTGAAGCCGCAGAGGGCGACCATAGCCCAGAAGATGCGATCGGTTGTCGTCAATTCACCGTGGAATGTTCTGGCCATGGTGGCGCGAGCTCTTTGGGGGTTTCACGTCGAGGGGAAGGAGAACATCCCCCCAGAAGGGCCGTACATCGTTTCCATCACCGAGCAGGGGCTGTTGGGCACGATCCTCTCGGGATACATCAGCATCGTCCTTCTCAACAAGGAGCTCGACAAGCACCCGAAGAACGCCGTTACGTTCTTCCAGGAAGACCTCTTTGCGATCAGCTACTTCCGGTCGGTCAACGAAAGCCCTCGGTCACGCGGCAAGTACCGCGCCCTGCTGCCTCACGGCGCCGGGCAACTCAGCGCCAGTCTACTGGAAGCCTACCGCGTGTTGCTGAACAAGGGCCTGGTCATCCTGAACCCAGAAGGCGATGCCTCGTACGACGGCCGCCCGATGCCCATCGGGGCAGCGACGCCATGGATGGCCCTACGCGCGGCCGCCCCAATCCTCCCGGTGCTCACCACTATTGGGGTCTATGAGGTCTTTCCCCGCTGGTCGCCGCGGCCCAGCCGCAGGGGCCGCATCAAGGTCGTGATCGGCGAGCCCTTGAAGCTGGTGGAGCAACCCCTGGAGCGCGTGACCGACCAAGACATAGCCGAAGCCTCGGCCAGGATTCGAGCCGAATACGATCACATCATCTACGGTCCGCAAGGGCTGGAAGGCTGGGTGGGCCCGGTGATGCGCAACCACGTACCCCTCTCCGAACCGCCCAAGATCGAGCCGCCGGCCAAATCACTCGCTCCCCTGCCACTGCCCGACCCCAACCGGACCCTGGGCAAGCATGGGTTGGCCCAGGTGCTGTGGCAATGTCCCGTGTGCCGCACGAATGCGTCGCTACTCCACAAGCGCCCTCGCCTCAAGCCGCAGACGCTGGTCTGTCAGGCCTGTGACACTCAGTGGGAGATAGCGCACCAACCGGGTCACGACTACCGTCTGAAGGTGATTCGCGGCTCTGACGACCTCGTCGGGCTGGACATGCCTGCCTCTACCTGGTACCAGGAGATGAACCGCCACTTCCGGCTGAATCCAGTCCACGTGGAGGGTGTGGCGCTGGAGGAAGGGGAGGTTGCCTACCTCGATACCCAGGGAGTCAAGCTCGTACCCCATCGGCCCAATCCCCTTTTCGACACCTGGGCGAGCGGCGAGGCACCGAGATCCCAGGGCACGGGGCGCCACCAACTCGCAGACTGGGCGAGCATCGGAGAAGGCCGGCTCTTGCTCACCAACCAGAGACTCCTGTGGCAGGGGGTCCACGGAGATCTGAGCTTTTTCTGGCACTCGGTGAATGCGGTCTATCTCTTCCTGGCGGACGTGTTGGGAGTCAAGTATCAGGCAGCGCAGTACCGGTTCAAGCTTGCCAAGGGATTGCTGCCACTGGAGTGGCTCCACCACGCGGGCGAGATGGCGAAGATGGCAGCGGAGGCCGACGGTCACCGCGTGACGGTCAGCCACCACTGAATGATGCTTGGTTGGCTCGGCCGTGGGATGTGGGACCAGCCGGTCAGGGAGAGGCGGCACAAAGCTGGGACCCTCATCCACCGGAACTGCACCCAGTGCGCCCGCAAGTTCACGGCTGAATGCGCAACTGCATGCCGGGCGACGAAGGCCACGGTCTCGGCGTGCTTAGTGCCTGTGGCAGTCCTCGCATTCTTGCCAGGTAGGAGTAGGTCCACACAGCCCAGGATAGGGAGGCAGATGCTGTGAATGAGCCATACAAGCCGCCCAAGCGGCCGCTAAAGCTTCGCATTCGCTCCGCGCTGATCCGCTCTCCTTGGAGCGCGGCTGCCTTGATGGGCCGCATCTTCTACGGTTTCCGCGTAGAGGGCAAGGAGAACGTCCCCAAGGAGGGGCCGTACGTTGTCTGGGTTACCGAGCAGGGCCTGATTGGCATGCTCCTCTCCGGCTACATCGCCCTCTCCCTCCTCGAAGAGCACTTCTCCAAGTCCCCGGTCAAGCCGGTGACCTATATGCAGGAGGAGCTCTGGGCACTGGAGTACTTTAAGAAAGCACTTGGCCCCAAGGCCAGGGGTGCCTACCGTCCTCTCATCCCGCACTCGGCAGGGCGGCTGGTCTTCGGGCTGCTCGACGGCTACCGCGCCCTGAACGACAAGGGAATCGTTGTTCTGAACCCCGAGGGCGAGGCCACCTGGGACGGGATGCCGGTGCCGATCAAGCGCTCGATTGCCTGGTTCGCCCTGCGCACGGCTGCGCCGCTGCTGCCCACACTCCCCAACATGGGCTGCTACGAGATCTGGCCCCGCTGGCAGGCCGGACCGAGCCGGCGCGGACGCCTCAGCCTGACCGTCGGGAAGCCATTCAAGCTGGTCGACGAGCCGATGTCCCAAGTGTCCGACGAGGACGTGGACCGAGCGTTGGTTCGCATCCGTGCCGAATACGAACGCATCGTCTATGGTTCGCAGGGTGTCAGCGGATGGGCGGGGCCAAACCTGCGCCATGGGAAGGAAGTGGATGAAGTGATCGAGATCCGGCCTCCGTCGAAGCCCCTCGCCGCCATCCCACGGCCCGAAAAGGAGGTGCCCATTCGAAAGCGGGGCGTTGCCCAGCTCCTGTGGCAGTGCCCGGTGTGTCGCACAGATGAATCGCTCCTGCACCTCCATCCTCGCTTTCGCACCCAGTCGGTCATGTGCCAGGCATGTGGAACCCACTGGGAGCTGAAGCCGGTTCCTGGGCACGATTTCCGGCTCAAGGTCACGGCTGGCGAGCCGGATTTGCTCGGGCTGGACATGCCACTCTCGGCCTGGTACCAGTATCTGAAGCGCAACTTCCGGCCCACCGCGCGCGCGGTTGCCGCAGTCGACCTATGGCCCGGAGAGCAGGTGCACCAGGAGCGGTCCGGCGTCGAGTTGGCTCCCTATCGGCCGAACCCCCTGTTCAACGGCTGGAGCGGGCGCCAGCCGCCCAAGGCACAGCCCTCCGGGCGCCATCAGTTGGCCGACTGGGAGACTGTGGGCGAGGGGAGGCTGCTGCTGACCAGCCACCGTCTTCTCTGGCAGGGCCCGCCCACGGAGCTTGATTTCGAGTGGTCCTCGGTAACGGCCGTCTATCTATGGATGACCAGCACGCTGGGCATCAAGTACGGGAGTGCCTCGTATCGCTTCAACCTGGGAAACGTATTCGCGCTCAAGTGGCTCTTCTATGCTGGCGAGATGGCGCGAAAGCACTCTGAAGCGGACGGCCACACACTTACCGTTTCGAACTACTAGGGGCTGCAGCTATCGGGGGGCACATGCGGAGTCGCGTCCTGTCTGTGAGACCTCGCATAGGGGGAGCTGGACTTTTCGCGGAGTGGGCAAGGGCATGCCCCCAGGTGCTCACGAAGGCACTGGCGCTTCACTGTGACTCTCCCAGATAGCGCTCCAGCCTGGACAATGAGCCAGCGCCCAGGCGGCTGCACCACGCGCGTGAACCAGCGAAGAGAGATAGAGTGCCGGAGCGCATCACGGTGAGCCTCGCTCACCATTCAGGGGCCGATTGGAGAGAGCCTCGACCCGATTGCCGAGTCGAGGCTCTCTCGCCACGAAGAGGATCTACTTTGCTTGCGCTGCGGGCTTCAGATGGACGATGGGTGCCGGCTGCGGGCGTTGTACGGACGCCGCCTTCGGCTTGCGCCCCTTCGGGGCAGTGCCCCGCAGAGAAAGCAAGAAGTAGAACCAGAACCTAGCCAACCAGACCCTATTGCTCAACATAACGCACTCCTTCTGCAGCGGCCATTCCCCCGAGTGGTCGCTGTGACAGGCGACAGACCGCCGTCCAGTCTTCTGTGTATGCTGCGTCCAGTGTACCCCTCTGTGGCGGTGCGCGCATCGTTCCCAAGGGCAAGACTCACCCTGCACCTTTGGCCATTGTACCGGAATACAATTGACCCGCCGCCAGGCGCCGTAGTATAATCGAGGGACTGCGGGGCGGAGGATGGAGAGGCTGAATCGGCTCTTTGGCTGGCCAGACCGGGCGACAGCAACCATGGCAGGCGCCCTGTACCTGTTCATGTCCCTCTCTTTTGCCACGCTGGGTGTCATCGTCGCGCGCTCGCATGCGGCGGCGATGGGACCCGTACGCTTGGCGCTCTTTGCCATCTTGATGACCGTGCACACGGTGCTGCACTGGTTTGGTTTTCGCCTCACGGCGCGAGGGCCGCTGGGCCCTCGGAATCGGGTTACCTACTGTGTCGTTCAATCTGCGCTCGTCATTGCGATCAGCTTTCTTACCTCCGAGCAACGGCTCGCGATCGGCCTGTGGGTGACCCTAGTGGCGGAGACGGCTGCGCTGCTCTGGCCTGAGTGGCGTCCAATCGTCCTCTCAGCTGCCTACTACCTAGGCTCCATGGCGCTAAGCGCGATCTTGGTCTGGGGCTTGCCGGCGATTGTGCAGTCTTTACCGCTGATGGCGGGGCTCTCTTTTGGATTAATGCTCTACGCCCTTGTGTTGGTGCGCGAAGGCAGGACACGCCTAGACGCGCAGGCGCTTGTGCAGCAGCTTCAGGATGCCCAAGCACGACTGCAGGAGTCTGCTGCCCAGATCGAAGCGCTGACGATCAGCCAGGAGCGCCAGCGCATGGCGCGTGAGATGCACGACACGTTGTCGCAAGGATTGGTCGGCGTGATCCTGCAGCTCGAGGCCGCCGACGCCCACTTGGAACACGACCGCTCCCCCGAGGCGCGGATGATTGTCGAGCTGGCAGCGCAGCGCGCACGGCAGACATTGCACGAATCACGGCGTGCCATCCAGGCGCTTCGCTCACCCGCGCTGGAGCAGAGAGACCTGGCCGGGGCATTGGCAGCCGTGGTCGCTGACTTTGAGTCTGCCTCGGGCGTCTCCGTCGACCTTGTGGTTGATGGAGATGCAGCGCGGGTCGGGCAAGACGTGGCACAGGACGTGCTGCGCGTCGTCCAGGAAGGTCTGAGCAACGTGAGGCGCCATGCTCAGGCGCGTCATGTCAGAATTGAGCTGGTGCAGGGCGACCACCGGATGCGGCTGATGCTGCAGGACGACGGCAGGGGATTTGATGTTGAGCGGGCCATGCAGCGACCGGAGTGCTTTGGGCTGCAGGGCATGGTAGAGCGCGCCAACCGAATCGGGGCGGTCCTGCGCGTGGACTCCACCCCGCAGGGCGGGACGACGCTGATGCTCACCTTCGAGCGCATGCTCGAGGCCGGCCAGGACGCTGCCTCCCCTCGCCTGCCCACCGGCGGCGGGGCCGTGCTCGCCGGTGAGGAGCCCATTCGATGACCGAGTGCGGCGACTTTGGCACCTCGGCACCCATCCGTGTGGTCATTGCCGACGATCACCTGGTGGTTCGCGAAGGGCTCCGTAGTATCCTCGGCGTGGCCGACGACATCCTCCTTGTGGGCGAGGCGGCCGACGGTGCCGAAGCTGTGCGGCTGGCCGGCACTCTGATGCCCGATGTCGTGCTCATGGACCTCCGCATGCCCGGCGTGGACGGGATCCAGGCCATCCGCCAGGTCAAGGCCCTCTATCCGAGCGTCGAGATCGTCATCCTTACGACCTACGATGATGACGCGCACATCCTCCGGGGCCTTGGAGCGGGGGCGCGTGGATACTTGCTCAAGGACGCGGGCCGCAACGCGCTTTTCGGCGCCGTGCGTGCCGCGGCCCGGGGCGAGTCCTTGCTGCCGCCCACGGTCCTGGAAGCATTGCTGGCTCACGCAGAGGAGAGCAAGAGGGGCATAGGCCTGGCGCTGTCTCAACGCGAACAGGAAGTGCTTGTCCTGATGGCCGAAGGCGCCGCAAACAAAGAGATCGCGGCCCACCTGCGCATCACCGAACGAACCGTGAAGGCACACGTCACCAGTATCTTGAACAAGCTGGGCGTCAACTCGCGCACGGAGGCTGTGGCATATGCTATTCGCGCAGGCATGGTGCCGAAGAGCAATTCGTGATCACAAAGAGGAGTACTCCTGATTTGACTACCCGTCGCCGGCTTCTGATCCTGGTCGCTTTGAGCATGCTCTTGTTGCCTTCTGTCTCCGCGTGCAGCCTTCCCTGGCAGAGGGGGCAGGCTACCCCTGCACCTTCCACGCCTCTACAGGGTGTGTCCAGTCCCGATACGGTGTCGGCCGAGGGGGTAGTCGCGCCTTTTCGGAAGGCCGATCTCAGCTTTCTGGGCTCCGGCCGCGTGCGCGGAGTGCTGGTTTCCGAGGGCGACGCGGTCGTCGCCGGACAGGAGCTGGCGGTGCTGGAGACCGACGACCTAGAGCAGGCCGTTCTCCAGGCCCAGTCGCGTCTCGAGTCAGCGCAGGCGCAGCTTGCCAAAGCCAAAGCGGGGGCTCGGCCGGAGGAGATAGCGGCCGCCGAGGCAGGACTGACGGTTGCAGAGGCAGCAGCAAGTGCGGTCTTCGGAGCGGTGGCCATCGCGGAAGGCGAGGTTGCCGGTGCCGAGGCAGATCTCCAGTCTGCGGAGGATGCCATTTCCGTTGCCGAGAGCCAGCTGGCGTCTGCGCGCGCCTCCCATCAGGCAGCCCAGGCCGTCTACAACAAGCTCTTGGCGCAGCCTACGGCGGTCGATCTGCAGATCGCCGAGAAACAGCTCGAAGCAGCCAAGAACACCCTGTACGACAAGCAGCTCATGACCAAGATCGGCCAGGCCTATGCCGGAGAGGCAGAGCAATACGAGGTAGAGGTCGAGATCGCCGAGCTCAACCTCCAGAGGGTGAAGTCCGGCGCCCGGAAGGAAGACGTCGCCGAGGCGAGGGCGCTGGCAGCGCAGGCCCTGGCCAATGTTCAGGTCGCCGAGGCCCTGGTGGCCAAGGCTGAAGCGCAGGCAAGCCAGGCAGAGGCAGGGGTACGGGCGGCACAAGGCGGGCTGATGCAGGCCCAGGCCCAAGCGAGCAAGTCTGAGGCCCAGCAGGAGCAGGCCCAGGCCCAGCTCGACCTGGCAAGGGCCGGAAGCCGTGCCGAGCAAGTGGCTTCCCTGGAGGCGCAGGCCAAACTGGCCGAGTCGTCGTTGGCCGAGGCACAGAACGCTGTGGCAAATGCCCGGCTCCTGGCACCCTTCGACGGTACCGTTGGGGCCATCCTGGTCGACGAAGGAGACCTCGTCGGTCCGCAGGTCTTGGCACTTCGCCTCGGCGACCTGAGCCGGCTCCAGGTGGAGACCCAGAATCTGAGCGAAGTGGACGTGAACCGAGTCGCGGTCGGCCAGCAAGCGACGATTACCATAGATGCTCTGGAGGGCAAGGAGGTACCGGCCACAGTCGCTCGCATCTCACCTGTTGCCACCGAGGAGCGGGGCGATACCGTGTACAGGGTGACCCTGGACCTCGAGTCTGGAAACGAGGCCGGCCTCCGCTGGGGCATGAGCACGTTGACCGAGATAGAGACGGGGCACGAGTCCTTGACGGCGGGCGGCCAAGCAGGGGTGAGCATCTTCGGGGATGACGTGGTCTCTGCACAGGCGGTCATTGTCCCCGGAAGAAGTGCCGATCTGAGCTTCAAGACCCTCGGCCGCGTGCAGGAGGTGCTGGTTGCCGAGGGAGATGAGGTGATGGCCGGACAGGACCTGGTCAAGATGGAAGCGCAGGACCTGGAGCAGGCCGTTCTTCAGGCTGAGGCAGGGCTTGCGCAGGCGGATGCCAATCTGGCGATGACGGAGTCAGGCGCCCGCCCGGAGGAGGTGGCGTCGGCCGAGAGTGCTGTGGCGATCGCGGAGGCAGACGTGCGTTCGGCCGAGGGGGCCGTGGTGGTCGTTGAGGCACAGCTGGCCATCGCGCAGGCCGAGGTGCTGGCCGCAAGAGCCGACACTCAGATGGCGGGTGGTCAGCTGGCCGTGATGCAGGGCGCGTGGAGCGCGGCGAAGGCAAGGTTGGATAAGGCGAAGAACGGGGCAACCCCTCTCGATCTCGCGATTGGCCAGAAGCGAGTGGAGCTGGCGGCCGCGCAGCTACACATCGTCGAGATGCTCAAAGACATGGCCCGCGCCTTCCTCGAGGGAAAAGTGGCAGCTCTGGAGAACATGGTGGACATCGCGGAGCTGGAGCTTGAAGGGCTGACTGCGGGAACGGGCGCCGAGGACCTTGAGGCGGCTCGGGCAGCGGTGACGCAGGCCTCATCGGACATGGAGACCGCCCAGGCGCAGGTTTCTCAGGCCCAGGCACGCGAGCTTGTGGCGCAGGCCAGTGTGCGCACCGCCGAGGCACAGCTCAAGCAGGCCGAGTCCCAAGTGGAGATGGCCAAAGCGCAGGTCTGGCAGGCTCAGGCCGAGCTGGACATCCTGAAGGCCGGAAGCCGCGAAGAGGACCTCGTCGCAGCCCGGGCGGCAGTCGCAGAGGCGAATTCGTTCCTGGCATCAGCGAAGAACGCTCTCGAGAACGCTACGCTGAAAGCTCTGTTCAGCGGGACCGTGGCGGCCGTCCTGGTGGACGTTGGCGAGGTGGCACAGCCTGCGACCCTGGCCGTCCGGTTGGGCGACCTCAGCCGGCTCCGGGCCGAGACCGAGGATCTCTCGGAAGTGGATGTCAGCCGAGTCAGAGTTGGACAGCGGGCAGCCGTTACGGTGGACGCCCTGAATGGCGCGGTGCTGTCGGGTAGGGTGTATCGTGTGGCTCAGGTCGCCACAGAGCGGCGGGGGGACACCGTCTACAAGGTGAGCATCGAGCTGGAGGCGCCGGCTGGTGACGGCTTGCGCTGGGGCATGAGCGCATTTGCCGAGATCGACACGGGCACCGAGCCCGAGTCCTCGGGTGGCGCCGCAGCTGTGGCAACGAAGGTGGAGACGGCGGCCGAGGCGACGGCTGTGCCGGCTACCGCAACCTCCGAGCCCACGGCCGTCCCGACGCCCACAGCCGTGCCGACCCTCCTGCCCAGTCCCACGCCAATACCCACCCCCTCGAGCACGGCGGCACTTGCAGCGACCGGCAGGCCCACCGAAGTGGCGGCCAGCGCCCCGACCGCCTCCGCCACAATCACGGCGAAACCCTCGCCTACAGTCACAGCCATGCCCTCACTCATGGTCCTGCCTACTTCCACGCGCCCAGGCAGTCCGACGCCCAAGCCGACGCGGCGCCCGGCCTCTACCGCTACTCCTACCCCTGCTCCCACCCTACCTGCGCCTGGGCTCATTTCCCCTCCGGACGGCTCCGTCCTGTTTCGGGACGACCCTATACGGCTAGAGTGGCACCCGGTGCCGGGCAAGCCGGCGGACGCCTTCTACGCCATAACGGTCTTGTACACGCACGATGGCTCCACCTGGCTCGACGAGATACCCTGGACACGCGAGACGAGCTGGCGCCTGAGCGACCACGCCTACCTGCCCGACCTTGCCGACGACGGCCTGTTGCGTTGGTCGGTGCAAGTCATGCGCCAGACGGGGCAAGATGCCAAGGGTCGGCCAACCGGCATTCCGTTGAGCCCCAGCAGCTTTTCCTCGCGGCTCACCTGGCTGCGGTCGAACCGGGGAGGGGACTGAGCAGCTGCCGGGGCCCTGCACACGGGCCGCGGCTTGGGCACGGCCGGGCAATTGGCGAGGCACACGCCGCCCATCGCTCGCGGCGACACAGCAGGAGGCGGGGTGCTCCGACGGGCCACACCGGCCGCGCCCTGGCACTTCCCAGCAACCCCCCTTGACAACGGGCCCGCTCCCTGCTATAATCGGCGCCGCTTGCTTTCAACATCGCTCGAAGGAGAGGGACCGCATGAGTGACGACATCCCGGAGCCTGTCGCGATCGAGGTTCCCGAGGATCTCAAGGGCAATGTCTTCCTCACCCGTCTCAGCCAGGTGTATGGCTGGGGACGCAAGTACTCGCTCTGGCCCATGTTCTTCGGCGTCGCCTGCTGCGCGATCGAGTTCATGGCCGCCGGTGCCTCCCGCTACGATATGGGGCGCTTTGGCATGGACCTGGCTCGCGCCAGCCCTCGGCAGGCCGACCTGATCGTCATCTCCGGTACCGTCACCAAGAAGATGATCACCAAGATCGTCGCCCTCTACAACCAGATGGCCGAGCCGAAGTATGTCATCTCGATGGGCGCCTGTGCCTGTGGCGGCGGACCTTTCAAAGAAGGCTACAACGTCGTGTCAGGCGTGGATACGTTTCTGCCGGTCGATCTGTACATCCCCGGCTGCCCGCCCACGCCCGAAGCGACGCTCAACGCCTACATCCTGCTCCACAAGAAGATCCAGGGCGAGCGCATCGACCAGGTCCGCTGGTACCGCAAGGAGGCTGTCCCGGAGGTGCCGGTGCCCATGATCGGCGGGCCAGACCTTGTCGACGTCCGGCGGATCGCCGAGATCAGCGCCGCAGCCGGCGAAGGATCTTTGGAGGACTCATCCTAGCCCTGCCTAGACCTGACAGCTCTTCAAGACGTGCCAGGTCTTGTTACCGATCTAAGGGAGAGAAGCATGGCACTTGATCTGGACCAGATCCAGGCACAACTTAGAGAAGCGGTCCCCGGTGCCGTCGTCGACCGCGACGGCGACTGGCTAGTCGTCGCTCCTGGCTCCCTGCTGGACGCCATGCGGCACCTGCAGGGCGCCGGCTTCGATTGGCTCACCAACCTGACCGCCACGGACTACCCCGACCGCCTCGAAGTCGTCTACAACCTGTACGCCTCTGACGGAAGCCTGGCCGGCCCCGGCCTATCGCTGAAGGTGCGCCTGCCCGACCGTGCCGATCCGCACGTTCCGAGCCTCGTTCCCGTATTCAAGGGAGCCGACTTCCAGGAGCTGGAAGCCTACGACATGTTCGGTATCCGCTTCGACGGACACCCGAGCCTGCGGCGTATCTTCCTTTGGGAGGGTTTTGACGGCTACCCGCTGCGGAAGGACTACCACGAAGCCTACTACACGGAGGAGCACAAGCCCTACTCCAGCCGCTGGCCGGCCGCGGGCGATGTGCAGCCACGCACCGCGGAGCAGCGTGTCCGCTGGCGGGCGAACCTTCGGTACCCTGAGGGCTTTGATCCATCGCCGGACAGGTGGCAACCGATCCCCGAACTGGATGTACTTCCCGGCGCCAAGATCGACGTCAACGGCATCGGCACAGACCAGGTCTATGTGAACATCGGCCCGCAGCACCCCTCCACCCATGGGGTGTTTCGCATGCTCGTCGGCCTCCAGGGCGAGACGGTCACGTCGGTCACGCCGATGCTCGGCCAGCTCCACCGCTGCCACGAGAAGATCGCTGAGCGCAACCTGTGGACCGGCAACATGCCCTACACCGACCGCCTCGACTACCTCTGCCCCATGTACAACAATTTCGCCTACGCTACGGCGGTGGAGAAGATGATGGGGGTCGAGGTGCCGGAGCGCGCCGAGTATATCCGTGTCATCATGGGCGAGCTGACGCGCGTCGTCAACCATTTGCTGTGGACCGGCTTTCTGTTCAACGACCTGGGCGCCATGCTCACCCCCTTCGTCTATGCGTTCAATGAACGCGAGCGCGTCCTGGACCTCTTCGAGGCCGCCTCCGGCTCCCGCCTGATGGTCAACTACTTCCGCTTCGGCGGCGTTGTGCGCGATGTGACCCCCGAGTGGCTCAAGTGGTGCAGCCAGGAGGTTGACCGGCTGGATCGCAAGCTTGACGAGTTCAACACGCTGCTGACCGACAATGAGATCTTTATCGCCCGCGCCCGCGGGGTCGGTGCCATGACCTGGCAGGAGATGGCGAACTATTCCATCACCGGCCCCAACATCCGAGCCGCCGGCTTGCGCTACGATATCCGCAAGGTCGAGCCGTACTCCATCTATGAATCGTTTGACTTTGACGTGCCGACCCACTCCACAGGTGACGTCTACGACCGTTACTTGCAGCGTCGAGATGAGATGCACGAGTCGATCAAGATCTTGCGCCAGGCGCTCCACCGCATTCCGGCGCACGGCGAGGTCCGAGCCGGGAAAAAAGCCTGGAATCCGAAAGTGCCTGCCGGCGAGTGGTACAGTCGGGTTGAGCACCCGAAGGGCGAGCTGGGCTTTTACCTGGTCAGCGACGGCGGTACGAATGCTTACCGCTACCACGTGCGCAGCCCGAGCTACATCAACCTCGGCGCTCTGGAGCGCATGTCGGTCGGGCACCTACTGGCCGACGCCATCGTCCTTCTCGGCACCATCGACATCACGCTTGGGGAGGTAGACCGCTAATGTTCGGACTGGGACTTCTCAAGGGCCTCTACGTCACCATGCGGCACTTTGTCGAGTCGTTTGTCTACGACCGCAAGCCGTGGGAGCCGCGCGTCAGCCCCGAGTGGACCGCCCGCCGCCAGTCCGTCGACGGCAAGGGGATGTTCACCGTGCAGTACCCGGAGGAGAAGCTCAAGCGGCAAGAGAACTTTCGCTTCCTGCCCATGCTCGTCTACGACGAGAAGCCGGAGGAACCGCGCTGCACTGCCTGCGGCATCTGCGCGCGCGTTTGCCCGCCGCAGTGCATATGGATCCAGCGCGGAACGGACGACAAGGGCCGACCGCGCGCGCGGCCGGCCGCCTTCTATATCGACGCCACCATCTGCATGAATTGCGGCTCGTGCGCCGAGTATTGCCCCTTTGACGCCATTAAGATGAATCAAGTGCACGAGATTGCCACGACTGACCGGGACCGTGATCTCTTCCTTGACATCCACAAGCTGCTCGTCCCTGCCAGCTACTATGCCTCCCTCCATCCGACCGACGCCGCTGCGGAGGCGGACGCCCGCCGGGCGAAAGAGGCAGCCAAGGCCGCGCCGGCAGGATAGGGGGCCGTTATCTCGACAGCGCTCGATAGCCGCGTCGACCTCCACACGCACACCACGGCTTCGGACGGCGGCATGACGCCGCGGGAGCTCGTGTCACTGGCTATGGAAGTCGGGCTTGACGTCGTGGCCATCACCGATCACGACACCACGGAGGCCGTTCCGGTAGCCATAGAGGCTGCGCAGCAGACTCGCCTGACAGTCGTTCCCGGCGTCGAGATCTCGACCCTCAGCGGCCAGGAAGAGATCCACATCCTGGGCTACTTTGTGGACCTGGAGAATAAGGAGCTGCAGGGGCTGCTGGCGCAGACCCGAGACGCGCGCCGCGAGCGTGCCGAGAAGATGCTCAAGCGGCTGTCAAGCCTGGGCTTTCCGATCGAATGGGATCACCTGATGCAGGTGTCGGGCGGCAGCCACTCCATCGGCCGCCCGCACGTTGCCGTCAGCATGCTGGAGGCCGGATATGTCTCCAGCTATGACCAGGCTTTTGACCTCTGGATCGGGCGTGGCAAGCCGGCCTATGTGGAGCGGCTGCGCATCCCGCCCGAGGAGGCAGTCCGGCTGGTGCGCTGGAGCCGAGGGCTGCCCATCCTGGCGCATCCCTACTTCTTCAGCCACGATGGCGGATACCGCGCCGGCCTCGACCTGCAGCGCTGGCTGCCCCGCCTTCGCAAAGCCGGGCTTGCCGGCATCGAGATCTATTACCCCAACTACCCGCGCAGTGCCAGCAGGCGCCTCTTGGACCTGGCGCTGAAGCATGGGCTCCTGATCACTGGGGGAAGCGATTGTCATGGTGGTGTCGCCGGCAGCCGCCTGGGGAGCATCACCGTGCCGTGGGCTGCGTGGGAGGGGCTCGTGCACCGCCACGAGCAAATGATGAAGAAGAGTGCAGTATGACAATCAACCAGAGAACCGATTTGCTCTTCCCGCCCAAGCTCATCCCCGCCCTCCGGAACCTGCGGGGCGAGGTATGGCGCGATTTTGTCGACACGATTGTGCACCTACCCGAGACGCATCCCGACAAGCTGGCGTTCTGCCTGCTGATGATTCGCCTCGATGCCTGCCTGAGCTGCCTCTCAGGCAGCTATCGCTTCATGCGGGGCTGCGAGCTGTGTGCAACGCAGACCATTGCGCGCTACCAGGGCACCGACGAAGAGCTGATCGCCCAGTATGAGCGCGCGAAGCATGATCTGGCCCGCTACCAGGCCGGCGAAACGGACCTTGAGCTGGCGGTCGAGGCGCCGGAGCCGGACGTTTGGGAATGAGCAAGAGGATCGGCATAATCGGCGGCGGCTACGCAGGCCTCACCGCTGCCTATGAGCTGCAGAAGCTGGGCTATGCGGTCACAGTCCTGGAGAAGTACGGCCAATGGGGTGGCCAGGCGGCCACGCTGCCGCTCCTGGGTAACCGGATCGAGTTCTTCTACCACCACCTATTTGGCAGCGACAGCCACATCTTGGGCTTGATGGAGGAGCTAGGGATCGGCGACCGGCTGCGCTGGATCGAGTCCAAGGTGGGCTGGTACCATGATGGGCGAATCTATGACCTGGTGACGCCGCTGGATCTCATCCGCTTCCGCCCGGTCAACCTCGTGAACCGGATCCGGCTGGGGCTGATGTACATACTGCTGCCGCGAGTCAAGGACTACCGGCGCCTGGAGTCTATTACGGCGCAGGAGTGGATCCTGCGCTACATGGGCCGGCAGATCTACGAGCGTTTCTGGGGACCGTTGCTGCGCGGCAAGTTCGGGGACCTGGCGGACCAAGTCTCCATGACCTGGCTGTGGGGCAAGATCAAGGTGCGCGGCACCTCGCGGCGCGGCGCCTCCGCCAAAGAGACGCTCGCCTACCCGGATGGCAGCTTTGAGATCATCACCCAGGCGCTCCTGGAGCGGCTTCGGGCCGGCGGCGCTGACCTGCGGCTGAACTGCGAGGTCACCGGGCTGACCTCTGACCCTGATGACCCGCAGCGCATCACGGGCGTGGTCACTGCCAAGGAGACCCTCCCCTTCGACGTGGTTGTCGCTACCATCCCGGGCTACAACCTGCTGGAGATAGCACCCCCCTCTCTGCCGGAAGCGTATGCTGCCCGGCTGCGCTCCATCCGCTACCAGGCGGCGCTGGTCCTGTTGATGGCAAGCAAGCAGAGCCTCAGCCGCATTTACTGGATGAACGTCGCCGACCGGACGATGCCTTTTGTCGCCGTCATCGAGCACACCAACTACGTGCCACCTTCGCAGTACCAGGGCCGCCACGTGATCTACGTGTCCAACTATCTGGAAAGGGATGATCCGCGCTTCCGGATGGGGGCGGAGGAGCTGTTCGACCTCTACGTTCCGCACCTGAAGCGGATCAACTCTGCCTTCGAGCCCTCCTGGATCGAGAAAAAAGTCGTCCTGCGCGCCGAGTCAGGGCAGCCGGTTGTCACATGCAACTACTCGCAGCGCATCCCGCCGCACCGCACGGGGCTTGCCGGACTCTATCTGGCCAACACACTTCAGATCTATCCTGAGGACCGCGGCACCAATTACTCGGTCCGGCTGGGGCAGACCATCAGCCGGATCGTGCACGAGGATCTTGCCAGCCCGTAGGGGTGTGCCTTCGCTGCCTGTAGGCGCGAGCGCGGCACGTGCAGCGTGCCCCTACGCGAGGTAGGGGCGTTCTCCCTCTCTCTGGGAGAGGGCCAGTGCTAGGGTGCGTCCATGCAGCCATACCGCGACAACCTGTGGAACCTGCCTGAGTGGATGTATCCGGTCCACTGGGCGCTCGTCATATTGTGCGGCGCTATCGTGGTGTACGGCCTCTGGCGCCGTGTGCGCCTCTGGAACATGGGCCGGCCCGCCGGCCGCACTGGATCGACGGGCCGCCGTCTCGGCGGGCTCCTGCTCTATGCCCTTGGCCAACGCCGGGTCTTGGCTCAGGCCTACCCCGGCCTCATGCACGGCCTTATCTTCTATGGGTTCTTTGCCTTCTTCATCGGCACCTCGCTTGTCGGGATTGAGCTCGACGCCGGCTTCAAGATCCTGAAGGGAGGCTTCTACCTCTGGTTCGAGGTGGTCCTCAACGCTTTTGCCCTTCTCTTCCTGCTCGGGCTGGCGCTGGCTGCCGTGAGGCGCTACCTGTTGCGCCCCGAGCGGCTCAACATCCGGCGCGATGACGCCATCGTCCTATCGCTGCTCGCCTTCATCGCACTCACCGGGCTGACGCTCGAGATATTGCGGCTGCGGGGCCAGCAGCCGGCCTGGGCGGCCTGGTCGTGGCTGGGCAGTGCACTGGCGCGAATTCTCGGCCCCGCGCCCGCTGAGCCCCCGCCCCTCTACCCCGCTGCCTGGTGGGTACACCAGCTAACCGTCTTTGGCCTGATCGCCTCCCTGCCCTTCACGAAGCTGCGCCACATCGTGACCGCGCCGCTCAACATCTTCTTTCGCCGGCTCGGCCCGCCCGGTGCGATACCCAAGATTGATAACATCGAGGAGGTCGAGGGTCCCCTGGGTGCCGGCTCGATCGAGCGCCTCACCTGGAAGCAGCTGCTCGACACCGACGCCTGCACCGAATGCGGCCGCTGCCAGGCTGTTTGCCCCGCCTATGCGGCGGGCCAGCCCCTATCGCCCAAGAGCCTGGTTCTCGACCTGCGCGAGCGCCTGTCCGAGTACCCTGGAAGGCTGTGGGGATGGCAGGAACCGATCGTCAAGGTACTGCCATTCCTGCGGAGCCTCGCGCTGGGTGACGACACGCCGGCCCCAAAGAGCCTGGCCGGCGACGTAATCCGCGACGAGACGCTCTGGTCGTGCACTACGTGCCGCGCCTGTGAGCAAGAGTGCCCGGTGTTTGTCGAGCAGGTGAGCGACGTGGTCGAGATGCGGCGCCACCTGGCGATGGAGGAGGGGCGGCTGCCCGACTCGCTCGCCGGGGCGCTGCGAGGCACGGAGAGGCAAGCGAACCCGTGGGGCCAGGCGCGGCATCAGCGAGCGGCTTGGGCCGCCGGCCTGGATGTGCCGGTAATGGCGGACGTGGGCAAGGCAGACGTCCTCTTGTGGGTGGGATGCGCCGGAAGCTACGATCCGCGCAACCAGAAGGTGAGCATCGCCCTGGTCCAAATCCTGCGCGCTGCAGGAGTCGACTTTGCCATCCTGGGCGAGGAGGAGTCATGCAACGCCGAGTGGGCGCGCCGTGCCGGCGAGGAGTATCTGTTTCAGCAGCAGGCGCGGCAGAACGTTGAGACGCTTCGGCGGTATCAGTTTGGGCGGATTGTGACGGCCTGCCCGCACTGCCTTAACACGCTGAGGAACGAATACCCGCAGTTTGGCGGGGAGTGGCAGGTCGTTCACCACAGCCAGCTGATCCAGGGGCTGCTGCAGGCGGGCCGGCTGGTGCTCAGGGAGGGTTCCGCCGGGGCGGCGACCTACCACGACTCGTGCTACTTGGGCCGCTACAACAGGATCTACGATGCACCTCGTCAGGTGCTCGCCAGGGTGCCCGGTCTGCACCTTGCTGAGCTGCCGAGGTCGCGCGAGCGGGGCTTCTGCTGCGGCGGTGGTGGCGGCTCGATGTGGATGGAGCACGAGGCCGGCAAGCGTGTGAATGAGGTGCGGATGGAGGAGGTGGCGCAGCTGAGCCCGGCGCTGCTGGCCTCTGCCTGTCCCTTCTGCCTGATCATGCTCGGCGAGTCGCTTGCGTCGCGGCCCGAGGCCCAGACGGTGCGGCTGCTGGATATCGCCGAGGTGGTGGCAGGGGCCCTGGCTCCGGCCGGGTAAGGGACGGCCTGCTGGGATGCACGGGAACGCTGCAGCTTCTCTCGAACATCGTGGCAGGGCTGGTGCGGGTACAGCTTTGACTTGCCCCGCAGCAGGTGCTACAATCCGCCGACGCTGAACCCAGGGAGCATGCTTCGTGCTAGAGATCTACACCATAGAAGACCCAGACCAGCGTGAGGTGCTGCGTGCCAGGGCGCACAGAGTCCCGAAGGTGACTCCGCGACTGGTGGCGCTTGCCGAAGAGATGCTGGAGACGATGCGCCAGGCGAATGGTGTTGGCCTCGCCGCACCGCAGGTCGGCGTCCGCCAACGCTTGTTCGTTGCCGAGCTGCCGGCCGACGAGGAAGAAGGGCTGGCAGCCGAGACGTACATCGTCTTCAACCCTGAGCTCGTCAAGCGGTCCGGCGAGCAGGTGGGCATCGAGGGCTGCCTGTCGATCCCGGGCTACGTCGGTGAGGTGGCTCGTGCGGACCAGGTCACGGTCAAGGGGACAGACGAGGCAGGCCGGCCTGTCCGCCACAAGGCAGAGGGTTACCTGGCGCGGGTCTTCCAGCACGAGATGGACCACCTGGACGGCATCCTGTACACCGATCGGCTAACCGATCCTTCCACCTACCGCCCGGTCGCCGTGGGCGAGGAAGAGGCGGAGGAGCGGGCGGCCGCCGTCGCTGCCTCGTAGGGAACCATCCCCATCGCGTACGGTTTGCCCAGCGGGTGACTCGTATGCTACAATGCCAGGGCGTCCCCGGCGAGAGGGGACGCCGGCGTATCACGAGGAGACAGCGTGTCCCCAGACGGGGCCAAGATCGTCACCAAGCTGCGAGACCGGAGGCAGATCGACGCCGCGCTGCGCCGACTGCAGGAGGTTCCTTCGGAGCCTGAGCTGCGACGGCAGGTCCAAGCGCTGGCCGAGCGCGGCTCGGAGGTGATCCCGAGCCTGGTCGGCGCCCTGCGCCGGGCTGATGCGCGCACGCAAATGCTGCTGGGGATTGTCGCCAGCCGCCTGGATCGCGGCGAAGCATCCGAGGCCTTCCTCCGGGTGCTTCAGCAGCCCGGCCGCAGCTATGCCGAGCGCAGCGCGGCCGTTGTGATCCTAGAACGTTTCCTGGAGGTGCCGGTGCCGGATGATCTGCGGTCGGGGCCGGATGAGACGATCGAGGAGGTGGTCTCCACTGTTCCGGGGCTGCTGGAGCGGGCCGAAGCCGATCCGGCGGTGCTGGCAGACGCGGTCGAGGAGCTGGACCGGCAGGAGCCGAGCGTCGTGCTGGCAGTCGTGGCGGCGCTGCAGGGCATGCCGGACGCACGCCCCGTAGAGCTGCTGCGGATGATGGCCCAGGACGTCCGCGCGGAGATAGCCACGGCGGCTACGGAAGCTCTCGGCGGATCACGCCTGCCAGAGGCGGCCTGGGCGCTTCAGACGCTTGTCCCGGCGTCCAGCGACGAGCTGGGTCACCGAGCCGAGTGGCTGCTGCGCAAGCAGCGGTTGGCCGGCGTGGAAGTGGCACCGCTGCTGCCGCTCTCCACCGCCTTCCGGGCGCTTGTCGGGCCGGTGGACGGCGAGGGACAGCGCCGCCTGTGGCTCATCGAGGAGACGGCAGGGCGTGTCGCGCGTCTGGTGCTTGAGCTCGGCCTCAGCGACGAGACGGGCGTCATTCGAGCTGCGGTTCAGCAGGGCGTGCCCAAGACGGCGCTGCCCGGGCGAAGGCCTCCTGGCACCTGGACCGTGGAGCGCTTGGGCCGCCAGGACGTGCCGCTGTCGGAGACGGCGTGGGACACAGGGCGGCGCCTGGTGCTCGGGGCGCTAGACCGCAATCGCGAGACCCAGATTCCGCTGCCGGGGCTGCTCAGGCTGCTGGGAAGCTGGGTGTGGGGTGTTCAGGCCGGCGAACCGGCCGAGCTTGCTCAGATTGAGCCCGCAGTGGAGGGCGAAGGGCTCGCGGAACAGTCCAGGGAGCTGGCGGTGCACCCGGCTTTTTGGGCGTGGCATCCGGCCCTTGAGGAGTCGATGGCCGTGGCGGAGGAGGTCCTGCGCCGGCCGGCGAGGGCACGCGAGGCGTGGGTGGGACGGCTCGCGGTGCAGCTGCTGGCGGAGCCAGATGCCCCCCATCGGCTGGCGCGCCGGCTGCGGGCGAATGGGGAGTGGCTGGCCCTGTCCGGTGAGATGCGGCTTGCCCGAATGGCGCTGGCAGCAGCCGACTCCGCCGAGGAAGGGAAAGCGGAGGATCTGCCGCTCTGGTTGGCTTTGGTGGAGCGCGACCTGGACGCGGCGCTGGAGTGGATGGAGCCTTGGGGACGCCTGCGCGGCCCGAAGAGAGACAAAGGAGAATAGACTATGTTTGGTCCCGGATTTGGCTGGCAAGAGCTGCTTCTGATCGCGGTGATCATCGCGCTCGTGTTCGGGGTGGGCAAGATCGCCGACGTGGGACCGGCGCTAGGGAAGGCGATCAGCGGCTTCAAGCGCGCGGTGAAAGAGGGTGAGAAGGAGGCGAACGATGTCGCCTCGGAGGTGAAGCAAGCCGAGGATTCGACAAAGCAGTAAGCCTCAGCCGGCGCCCGCGCGGGCACCCTCGGTCAGCGGCCCTGCACTTTGCCCGCCGGTCGATCCGGTGTATCATCGCAGCAGGAGGAGACCATGCGTTGGCTCTACTTGTTGCTGCTCGCCCTCCCGGCAGCTGCCGGAGGTGCGTGGGGAGTCTGGGATACCGTCCAGAAGCACCCTCACCCGCTCGCCGAAGGGGGGGCGCCCCTGGAGTTCTATGGGTTCTTCGCCCTGGCCCTGGCTGGAATCCTGATGCCTGGAGTCGCCTACCTCAACCGCCGCTTTCTGCCGGAGGCCGCCTTTCGCCGCTACTGCTGGCGGCCCATCCGCCAAGCTGCTTGGATTGGGCTCTGCCTGGCCTCGTGGATGTGGCTGCTAGAGCACCGCGAGTTCCGATTCCCGTACGCGATGCTCATTGCCTTGATCTTTATCGCGCTGGAGCTCTTGTGCCAGAGGCTCTTTAGGGGCAAGCCGTAGCCCTATCTCCTGCCGGCCCCAGCCGCTGTGCTGCCTGCGCGGATGTGCGGGAGCGGCGGGGCAGGGCACGCATGGTGGGCCAGAAAGACGAATCGCATGGCTGCTGAACAGGAGCTGCGGAAGCTGCCGAGCGTCGACCGGCTGCTGCAGGAGGGGCCGGTTGCGCAGCTTGTCGCCCGCTGGGGGCACGAGCTGGCCGTCGAGGCGGTGCGCGAGACGCTGGTCGAGGCGCGGGAGGCCATCCGTGCCGGGGCGGCCTGCCCGCCCCTTCATAGCCTGGCGGGTGAGGTAGAGCAGCGCCTGGCGGAGCGGCTGCGGCCGACATTGCGACCGGTCGTCAATGCCACCGGCGTTATCATTCACACCAACCTGGGGCGTGCCCCGCTGAGCGCCGACGCGCGGGCGGCGATGGAGGCCGTAGCGCTGGGCTACTCGAACCTAGAGTATGACCTGGAGGAGGGTAGCCGGGGCTCGCGGTATCTCCATGCGGAGGCACTTCTCAGCCGCCTCACGGGTGCCGAGGCGGCGCTCGTCGTCAACAACAACGCCGCTGCAGTGCTGCTGGTGCTGATGGCGCTTGCCCGGAGGATGGAGGTAATGCTCTCTCGCGGGCAGCTGGTGGAGATCGGCGGTGGTTTCCGCATCCCCGACGTGATGCGCCAAAGCGGCGCGATCCTGGTCGAGGTGGGGACGACCAACCGCACCTACCTCGGCGACTTCCAGTCTGCGATTACGCAGGACACCGCCGCTCTTATGCGCGTGCACCACAGCAACTTCCGGCTGAGCGGCTTTGTCCATGAGCCCTCGCTCGAGGAGCTGGTCGGGCTGGCGCGGGAGCAGGAACTGCTGGTCCTGGACGACCTGGGGAGCGGCACCCTGCTCGACACGGCGGCCTTCGGGCTGGCACACGAGCCGACGATCCAGGAGAGCGTCGCGGCAGGGGCGTCCTTGGTGACTTGCAGCGGTGACAAGTTGCTGGGTGCGACGCAGGCCGGCATCATCCTGGGCAGAGCGGACCTCGTAGCGCGGCTGAAGCGTTTCCCTCTGACGCGCGCACTGCGGGTGGACAAGGTCACGTTGGCCGGGCTGCAGGCTACGCTGCGGCATTACCTGCTCGGGGAGGCTCCCCAGAAGGTGCCGGTGTGGCGCATGATCGCGCGGAGCGAGGCTGAGCTGCGGGCGCAGGCGGAGGCGTGGGCCGGCGAGCTGGCGGCGCTCGGAGTGGCCGCCGAGGCCGTGCCAGGGCGCTCGACGGTGGGCGGAGGCAGTCTACCCGGGGAGACGCTTCCGACCTGGCTCACAGCCGTCGCCTTCCGAGAAGGGACCGGACCGGACACGCTGGCCGCCCGTCTGCGTGCCGGCGAGCCTGCGCTTGTGGCGCGCATCGAGGAGGGCCAGTTGGTGCTCGACCCGCGAACCGTGCTGCCGGAGCAGGCGCCGGAAGTGCCGGCACTGGTGGCGCGCGCAGCCTCGAGTCCATGATCCCCCCTCTGTCCCCCCTGCGGGGCAGACAGGCCGGGAGCGCACGCGCTCGCTCTGGGTGGGTTTCTTGACCGGACCGCGAAGGGACGGCGAGGCTTGAGCGCAGGCGAGGGGCACCTGTCCGCCACTGCACGCGTGGCGCGAGCGGCGGGCCTGGTGATTCTGCTCTTTGTCGCCAGCCGGGCGCTGGGCCTGGTGCGCGAGATGGTGATCAGCCACCAGTTCGGCACGGGTGGCACGCTGGACGCCTACCTGGCAGCCTTCCGGCTGCCCGATATCCTCTTCCAGGTGGTTGCCGGCGGGGCGCTCGCCTCTGCCTTCATCCCAACGTTTGCTACCTACTGGGAACGGGGCGACCGCGCCGGGGCGTGGCGGATGGCGAGCGCTGTGGTCAACCTGGTACTGATCGTCACGGTGCTGCTCGCGGCGGCTTCCTGGCTGCTGGCACCGTGGCTGGTGCGCACGGCGATTGCCCCCGGCTTTGGCGCGGATCGTCAGGCCTTGACTGCAGGCTTGATGCGGATCATGCTGGTGACGCCGGCGATCTTTGGCGTCTCGGGTGTGATCATGGGCATTCTGAACGCGCGGCAGCACTTTGCGCTGCCTGCGGTGGCGCCCGTGCTCTATAATCTGGGCATTATCGGCGGTGCGGTCTTCCTGGCGCCCTCGATGGATGTGCGCGGTCTCGCGGTTGGGGTAGTGGCAGGTTCGCTGGCGCATCTGCTGGTGCAGATTCCCGCCCTCACCCGGCAGGGGATGCGCTACGCGCCCGTCCTGGGGCTCCGCGACGCCGGTGTGCGTGAGGTAGGGCGGCTGGTGGTGCCACGCATGGTGGGCCTGGCGGCCGTGCAGCTCAACTTCCTGGTGAACACCATCCTGGCCTCGGGACTGGCGGCGGGGAGCCTTGCCGCGCTGAACTATGCCTGGCTGCTGATGCTGCTGCCGCAGGGCGTTGTCGCGCAGGCAGTGGCGACGGCGGCCTTTCCGACGTTTTCGGCGCAGGCTGCACGGGGCGACCTGGAGGAGATGCGGTCAACCCTGATGTCGACGCTGCGGGCGGTGCTCTACCTGGCGCTGCCGGCTGCGGCGGGGCTGGTGGTGCTGAGGGGGCCGCTGGTGGAGGTGATTTTCCAGCGTGGGGCGTTCACGGCGGCCTCGACCGGGCGGGTTGCAGGCGCGCTGGCGCTCTACGCCTTGGGGCTTCCAGCGCACTCGGCGGTCGAGATCTTGGTGCGCGCCTTCTATGCCATGCACGACACACGGACGCCGGTGGGGATCTCTGTCGCAGCGATGGTGCTGAACATTGGGCTGAGCCTGGCTCTGATGGCCGGCTTTGGGGCGGCCGGTTGGGCTCCCTACGGCGGGTTGGCACTGGCCAACTCGCTGGCGACGACGTTGGAGATGGGCGCCCTGCTCGGCGTGCTGCGGCGCCGGCTTGGCGGCCTTGGGGGGCGCTCGCTCAGCACGTCGCTCGCGCGCTGCGGCGTCGCTGCAGCCGTGATGGCAGTGTTGCTGCTGGCCCTGCTGCGGTTGCTGGCGGGGCAGAGCGCCTGGCTATTGGCGGGAGCAGGCCTCGCGGCCGGCGCGGCGGTCTATGCCGGGGTGAGTCTGGCACTTGGGGCGACCGAGCCGCGGGCGATGGCTGCGGCGCTGCAAAGGCGCGGCAGCCGGCGTGGCGGCGCAGAGACCGCGCGACGAGGAGATCCGCAATGAAGGAGAGGCGTTGCCTTCTGCGCCTTCTGCGGCTCGTCGCACCTGGTTTCCTTCTGCCGGGCTTCTTGCGGCTGTGGCTGCCGATCTCGGGTGCGGGGGTAGCGGTTGCCCTGCTCGCCCTTGCCGGCTCCGGGCCCTCCGCCTGCGCTGACTCGGGCCTACGCCTGCGCGGCCACCGCCGTGGCAAGCTGCGTGTCTGAGGCGCGCAAGCAGGCGAGCGACGGCATGCCCTACGCCAGCCTGCTCGCGGGCGCGTTGGAGCGAGTGTCCGGGGGACCGCAGGGGCGCCCGATCGAAGGCAGCTTGCACGCGACCTCACCAGGGCAAGAACTGCCGTCCGAGGTCCTCCAGACACCGGGCATGGAGATGGACGATTCTCGTGCGCGTGGTATAATCTAGGTCCTGGTCAGGACTGACAAGGGACCCAAGGGGGACCCACAGCGCCGAGGCCAAGGGAGCGGCGCGATTCTCGCTCGACAGGAGGCCAGATGGGCAAGTATGATCTACTGAAGAAACACCTGCAGTCTCTGCCGCGGTCGGTGAAAGACCACACGCTGACCTTCCTGGAGATTGAGCGGATCGTGGGCTCAACGCTTCCGCGCAGCGCCCACGACCACGCAGCGTGGTGGAGCAATCCGACATTGCCCCTGAGCCACCCGCAGGCCCAGGCGTGGCTGAAGGCGGGATGGGAGGTCGAGAAGTTCGACCTGCGGGCGCAATGGGTGCGGTTTAGGAGGAGGTAGGGGAGGCAGCCGCACTGGAGGCGAGGCAGGTAGGACGGCTTCACGCGCAGACCATTCTACTACGGAGACAGAGATACGCAGCCCTTCTCTGTGCCTTTGTGTCGCTGTGTGAGCTTGTCAACCTGGGCGCCCGGATGATGGTACCGGTGACCTTTGGCGGGCTGAGCGGCATGTTGTCGCTGGCCCGCAGCCAGAATGCGCAGACAGGAGCGGATGAGCCGATCGTCTGCCTGGATGGTTTCGACGGCAGCGGCAACCTCGTCGAGCAGTGGCGCCGCAGACACGAACCCGCGCCACACTCGTTGGCCTCAGTCAGGCTGAAGGACACGAGCCGAGTTCTGTTCCACGCGGGCTGAGCCGCGGGCGTGGGGGGAGGGTTCGTGCCGCCAGCCAGAACGCAGCGCGCCGCTCTGCGCTCCGGCCGGGCCAGCCTCGGGCACGTCCCTCAGATACTCGAGCGCCCGATCCAGGATCCGTGCGGCGGCGGCATCGTCCAGCACCTCCCGCCGGAACTTGCACGTCCCAGCCATTTTCCCTGCTGCGGTCATCGTGTTCAGGGTGATCCCGCCGCCGGGCATCAGGGGCGGCCATGGCAGGAGGGCCTCCAGCCGAAAGGGCGAGCCCAGATCGGGTGGCTCGACCCGCCCGATGTTGCTGAGATCGAGCGAGCGCGCATAGGCCCTGGCCCGCAGGAACCGGTAGAAGTGCGCCATCACCCCGTGCCAGTCGCCCCTCGCGATGTCCGCCACCAGCCGGTCGGCGATGCGCGGATCGAGGCCCTCCATGACCAGAGGCCGGAGGATCTGGGAGCGCTTGCCCACTGCCTTGTAGATGCGTGCCTGGCCCTCCCGTGCCACTTCCCAGAACCGACTGCGCAGACCCGTGCGCAGCGTGAGGTCGACGGACGAGGTGTAGAACCCGACGGCTGTGCCCGGCCGCTCCGCCATCCGGTCGCGGACGCTCACCGCCAACGTGAGATGGCGGCGCGCGGCACGGTCCTTGCGGCGTACCGCGGTTTCGGCCAGGAGGAATGCGGCGACCAATGTGGCGGTGACCGACACTCCGTGCTGCTTGCATCGGGCGATGAGCCTGCATGTCTCCTCGATGTCCAGCCCAAAGGTCATAACCCCGACCTGCCGGCGCTCCCAGTAGCGCCGGTGTGCCTCCGTGTACGCCTCCTGGTCCAGCAGCATCCGGCCGCCCCGCAGCGCCCGGTTGGCCACGCCAACCAGCCCTCGCAGAAGGAGAGCGTCGTGCGCTGCATGGGGCATGGTCTGCCAGGTGACGGCCGCCGGGGGCGAGGGTGACGCCACCTCCCGGCCCGGGTCGTTGAGGAGCGCGACGAGGTCATACACAAGGTGGGCCGTGGAGTACCCGTCGCACACGACGTGCGGTGCCACGATGCCCACCTCCGAGCAGCCGCTGCCTCGCAGCAGGAAAAAGCGGGCGACCGGACCGCGGTCAAAGGCAAACGGGACTCGTTCCTGCTCCAGAAGAATTTCTACCCACTGCCTGCTGTCCGTCCTCCGCCGCACCTCCAGTGGATACTCGCCCACGTCCTGGGTCGTCAGCCATGCACTACCGTCGGCCTCCATGCGGACCCGGCTTGCCGGGGCAGGGTGCAGGCACTGCAGCTTGCTCAGCACGAACCGTAGCCGCTCGGGTGGTACCTCGCCCTGGATCCGCGCCACCATCCCCACCGCGTACCAGGGCAGCCACAAGCTTGCCCGCGCGTATTCGATCCTTCGCTCGTAGGGGCAGTCCGGAGTAGTCAGCACCTCCATTAGCTTGACTCTGCCAGGTACTGTAGCGCACGGTCGCGGATGCCTGCCACTCCGGCGTCGTTGTTCTGGTCCAGCCGGTACTTCAGGATAAGGTTCATCTGGCCGTCCACTGTGAGGACATTGAGTGCGATGCCGCCCCCGGGCCAGAGTGGCGGCAGGGGCAGCATCGTCTCGAGGCCGATGGGCGCTCTGGCGCAAGGCAACTCCACACGCCCGATGTTGCTGACATCCAGGCCGGGGTTCATCCCCCCGATCTTGACCAGACGGCTCAGCGGCCCCAGGCGGCGGCGCAGCTCCCCGGTCGAGAGGGCCGCGAGCAGGCTGTCGGAGATCGCAGGCTTGATTTCGCCGACGGCCAGCGGCCAGAGGATCTGGGAGCGATGGCCCAATGCCTGGTGGAGCCGGCCATGGCACTCGCCCGCCAGCTCCCAGAAGTCTGTTCCCGGCCTCGGGCGAATGGCGAGGCTGATGTTGGAGGCATAGATGCCCACCGCCCGTCCTGGGGGCACGAGCATCCGGCTGCGCATATTCACCGCCACGGTCACGTTACCCAGAGTCGTCCTGCGGTCGGGCCGGCCCGCGGCCTCGGCCAGCAGGCAGGCGGCCAGCAGTGCCCCACTGACCGATAGCCCACGCTGCCTGCAGCGTGCCAGCAGTCCTGCCGTCTCGTCCGGTTCCAGGACAAAGGCGAGCAGCCCGTTCTTACGGGTCGCCCAGTAGACTCGGTGCACTTCTTCGTACTCTTCCTGTCCCATGCCCTCCCGCTTGCCGGGCCAAAGGCGGTTTGCGACACCGATAGCGCCGCGCAGCAGCAGGTTGTCGGTCGCGGCATGGGCCATGGTCTTCCACGACGCCGGCGGTGGGGGATGCGGGCTTGCCACTTTGCGATTGGGGTCATTGAGCAGCTCAGCCGCGTCCGTCATGACGTCGACCATAGCGGGCCCGTCACAGATGACGTGTGGCACGATCGCGACCAGGTCCGAGCGCCCGTCGCCCCGCAGCAGGAAAAAGCGCGCCAGTGGACCGCGGTCAAACGCGAAGGGGATCCTCTCCTGCTCCAGAAAGAGGCCTGTCCAGTCGTCGTCCGCTGCACCTTGTCTCTCCTCGACCGCCAGGTCCCCCACCCCTTCCCTGGTTAGCCAACCACTGCCGTCCTTCTCTAGGCGCACACGGCAGGCTAGGGGTGGGTAGAGGACCTTCAGCTTGCGCAGCGCAGCTTCGACCACCTCGGCCGGGAGGTCGCCCCGGAGCCGCGCCACCATGCCTACCGCGTGGAATGGCGCCCACAGGCTCCCCCGGGAGTATCCGATCTGTTCCTGGTAAATTCCGTCTGGTCTATTCACCGCTTCCTACCCGGCGGCTATTCGTGTCTCAGGGCCTCGATCACATGTACACGCGCTGCCTCCGCCGCTGGCGCCAGTGTCGCCAACTGCGACACGCCGAGCGCAATGGCCAGGCTGACCAAGTAAGGCCGAGGAGCGAAGACATAGTGCAGATCATAGCCGGTGATCAGGTTCACCACCGATATCATCATGTGGCTAAGAGCGTGCCCGAACCCAAGACCGTACACCGCACTGACGATACCGATAACCAGCGCCTCCGCTAGGACCACCCGAACCAGCTGGCTGCGCTGGCAGCCCGAGGCCCGCAACATGCCCAGCTCGCGCGTCCGCTCCAGGAGGCTCATGGTCATCGTGTTGAGCAGCCCGGTGCTCCCGATGATCACCCCCACCAGGATCAGCACGTTGAACAAGCTGCTAGTCTGGTTGTAGAGGGTCATGATGCCCTGTGCAACAGTCGTCATTTCCTGCACCTGGATGCCCCTGCGCTCCTCGTAGCGCTGCCGGATCTCGCCGGCGACCGCCTGCGCGTCGACGCCGGCCGCAACCTTGACCGAATAGAGGTCGGCGCCGGTCTCTCCATACAGGCGACGGAGGTCGTCATAAGTCCCCGTCACGATGAGGCCGTTCTGGTCGAACTCGATCACCACGCCCGCAACTACCAGCTCCTGGCGTCCGCGGCGGGTCAGGAGTGCCAGGCGGCTACCCTGCGACAGGCCATACTCCTCTGCCACGACGCTGGACACAAAGACGGCATTCCCCGCTGCCAGAGTGGCCCAGGCGGCCTCCGGGTCGCCCTGGCCGCTGACGAGCTCCTTGTCCCCCACCCGTCGGAACGCGGCCGGGTCGATTGCGACGTAATACAGCGTGTCACTCCTCTCCCTGTCCTTTCCCAAGGCATCGGCTGCTACCCTGACCTCGATGGCGCGAGAAGGGCTGGCCGCTTCCACGCCGGGCAAGCTCTCCAATGCCTGGGCAAAGGAGACCTGCATCGGGTAGGGGGCCCGCACGAGCAGGTCCGCCCCCAGCGCGCGGTCCAGCCAGTCGCTCACGTCCTGCTTCATCATCGACACCATCGAGTCCACGAGGACGATCAGGATCAGCGAGATCGCCAGCGATGCGATAGTGACCATGGTGCGTGCGGCGGATCGCTGGACGTTGCGGGCACCAAGTGCCCCCATCGCGCCGTAGAGCCGCGTCGAGAGCCACCGGGAGATAGGCTCCAGGGCTGTGACAGCGAGGGGCACCGTCAGCACCGCGCCCACCAGAAAGAGCGCAAAGGCGGCCAGGCGCACGACGATGAGCACCTGAGCGGGGCCGGTCGCCGGCAGGTAGAGCAGGAGCCCGCCCGCTGCCAGCAGGCCGACTCCGCCTCTCCACACGGAGGGGCTCAGCCTTTGTGCAGCCCGGCCGCGTGCAGACAGGGCCTCCACGGGCGGCGTCCGGGTGGCCTGAAGCGTCGGCAGCAGCATAGCAAGAAGGGTCCCCAGCAGCCCGACGCTCAGGCCCTGGAGTAGCTCACTCACCGCCAGCGACGCCGCCGGCGTCTCGACTCGGAGAAAGCCCCGCATGAGGGCCATCAACCCACGCGCCAGCCCGAGGCCGGCCCCCACACCCAGCAGGCAGCCCCCTCCCGCGAGTAGCCCGGCCTCTGCCAGGACCTGCCCGATCAACTGCCGCGGCAGCATCCCGATCGCGCGCAGCACTCCAATCTCGCGCGTCCGCTCCACAACACTCGTGGCAAAGGTGTTGTAGATGAGAAAGCCACCCATGATGAGGGCGATCAGGGAGAAGAACGAGAGGGCCAGTTGATAGGTGCGGGCCATGCGCGGCACCTGGTCGGCGCGCGCCGACGGGTAGGTAACCCGCACGGCGTCGCCCAGCCGGCCCTCCAGCCTGGCCTTCAGCTCGGCCAGCGCCTCCGGGTTGTCGCCGATGCCTTCCTCTGTCTGGACCGTGATCTCGCCATAGCCTGGCTCGAGCGAAAACACCTCTCGCATCGTATCGAGCGGGAGAAAGACCACGTTCCCGCCGTTGGTGGTGGCTGCCCCCTCGTCTGCCAGGAGGCCCGAAACCTCGACGCTCTCGATGCCCTCAGGACCGTAAAGGGCCAGCTCGCTTCCGGTCGCCAGCTCGTTCTGCGCGGCAAATGTCCGAGGGACCAGGGCCGCGTACTCCTTCGGTTGCGGGAAGCTGCCTTCGATGAGTGTGTACACCCTCATGAGCGACTCGATCGCCGGATCGATCCCGACCACCTCTACGCTCAGTCCCAATTCGGCGGTGCCGGCCGATGTGTACGACATCTGCCCTTCGCCCAGCGTCCCGGGTAGCACCGTCCTCGCTCGAAGCAGGGGCACTGCAAGGCGCACGCCCGGCTCGCGCACTACGGCTTCCAGCACTGCCTTGGAGATGGTTGCGCTCTTTCCGCTGGGGGAGATCTGGAGCTCTGCATTGCCCAGTGTGCGCGCGAAGAGGCGGTCAAGCAGGACCGAGGTGCTGCGGTTGGCGATATTGGTGGCCAACACCGCTGCTACACCCAAGGCGATGCCCACCAGGGTGAGCAGCATCCGCGCGGGGCGCGCGCGCAAAGCCCGCCAGGCCATTGCCAGCGGCGACAGGCGCAGAGTAGGCTTTGTGAGGCCCACGCGGACCGAGGGCATAGAGGCACTCGCTCTGCATTCCAGCTACGCGCACGGGCGCGAGAGTTGACCGGCAGGCAGTATACCAGCCAATGAGGCGAGAGGAAAAACCCCGAGGGGTAGTATCGGACCGCCGCGAGGGCCGGCTGCGGAGGCTTCCGGCGCCCCCTTGCTCCCCATGTCCCTGGAGGCCTTTGGGACAGGGCTATCCCCCACCACACCGGCCAGCAGCGCCTGCGGCCCTCCTGTCGCTTGCGCCGGCGCCGCTTTGGCAGTAAGATGCCGGCGAAGGTCCCTGCCTTGACGATACGAAGAGAGTTCCGGCCGGAAGGGGAGCGGCGCTTCAACCGCTCTGGGACGGTGCGCTGGGTAGTGTCCCACGCGCTGCGCTACCCGCATCTTCCCTTGGGCATGCTACTTGCGGCCATCGCCAACAACTACTTTTATAGCTCGGTGCAGGTCAACATCGGCCGCGCCTTCGACGTGATTGCGGCTCCCGATTGGGGCACTGGAGCGCTCCTGGCCGTCGCACTCGCGACCGCCGGTTTTGCAGCGGGGCAGGGGCTGACCGGGCTGCTGCGGAATTACGCGGCCGAGTTCCTGGCACAGGGCATCGAGCGCGACACGCGCGACGAACTGTACGCCAGTTTGCTGGGCAAGAGCCAGACCTTTCACGGCCGGCAGCGGATCGGCGATATCATGGCGCGCGCGACCAACGACGTGCGCATGCTGAACCTGATGTTCAACCCGGGTCTGATGCTGATCACCGACTCAGCCATGGGCACGGTGGTCCCCCTCTTCTTGATCGCCTCGCTTGACGCCAGGCTCCTCCTGGTGCCGGCGGTGTTCCTGGTGCTGTTGGGCGTAACCCTGGTGGACTATAACCGGCGGCTGAACCCGGTCAGCATTGCGCTCCGCGAGCAATTCGGCACCATGAACGCCGGCCTGGCGGAGGCCATCGCCGGGATCGAGGTAGTCAAGGCCAATGCCCAGGAGCGGTACGAGTGGGACAAGTTCACCGGCAATGCGCGCCGCTACCGCGACCACTTTGTGAAGCAAGGAGGCATACAGGCGCGTTACTTGCCCCTGCTGGTCTTTACCGTGGCCTGGGCAGCGGCGCTGCTGCACGGACTTCTGCTGTGGCGGGCGGGCAGCCTCTCGCTGGGCCAGGTGATCTCCTTCATGGGGTTGATGAATGCGCTGAGGTTCCCTACCTTTATCTCGATCTTTACCTTCAACCTTGTGCAGCTGGGCGTCGCAAGCGGCAGTCGCATCCTGGAGACGATCAACACGGAGACGGAGCTGGACGAGAACCCGGCTGGGATCGCCCGGTCCATCCGTGGGGAGGTGACGTTCGAGAATGTGAGCTACCGCTTCAACGGGAGCCGCGCAGGGGAGGCCGGCGAAGGCTTTGCGGTACTGAAGGACGTCTCGTTCACGGCGAAGCCGGGGGAGACGATCGCGATCGTAGGGCAGACGGGCTCAGGCAAGACGACGCTGACCCGTCTTATCAACCGCATCTTTGACGCCGACAGTGGGCGGGTGCTGGTCGACGGAGTCGATGTCCAGGATTGGAACCTGGAGTCGCTGCGCTCGCAGATATCAACCATCGAGCAAGACGTCTTTCTCTTTTCGCGCACGCTGGCGGAGAACATATCGTTCGGCAGTGCCGGCGCGACGATGGAGCAGGTCAGGCAGGCAGCCGCCGAGGCGCAGGCGCACGAGTTCATCACGAGCTTTCACAATGGCTACCTGACTGAGGTGGGGGAGCGGGGGGTGACGCTATCGGGCGGGCAGCGGCAGCGCGTGGCGATCGCGCGCGCCTTCCTGACCAACCCGCGCATCCTGATCCTGGACGACAGCACGAGCGCGATCGACAGCGCCACGGAGGACGACATCCAGCGGGCAATGCGCCGCATCAGCAGCCAGCGCACGACCTTCCTCATTACGCACCGGCTGAGCCAGATACGATGGGCAGACCGAATCTTGGTGCTGCGCGGCGGGCGGCTGGTGGACCAGGGCACGCATGAGGAGCTGCTGGCGCGCAGCCCCGAGTATTGCCGCATCTTTGCCAGGTGTGAGTAGATGGGATTCGTGCTGGACGGGCTCGACTCGGAGGCATACGACCGGTCGTACGGGGACCGGGAGTTGCTGGGACGTATCGTGGGCTACTTCCGGCCCTATGGGCGGCAGATGACTCTCGTCGGACTGGCGCTGGCGCTGAACTCGGCTGCCGGCACGGGCGGGCCGATCCTTATCTCGAAGGCGATCGACCGCGTGGGCCAGGACGCCTCGACGCCGACGCTCCTGATGCTGGCGGGAGGGCTCCTGCTGCTGGGTGCGGCGGCTTGGGGGTTCAACTTTACCCAGCAGTGGTTGTCGGCGCGCGTGATCGGCAACGTGGTGCTCCGGCTCCGCGAGGACGTCTTTGCCGCGGTTATCCATAACGACCTCTCCTTCTTTGACCAGCACCCGTCGGGCAAGGTTGTTAGCCGGGTCACGTCGGACACGCAGGACTTTTCTGAAGTTGTGACTCTGACGATGAGCCTGCTAAGCCAGGTGCTGGTGGTCGCCATCCTGTCTGCATGGCTGCTGAGCATCAACGCCGGGCTGACGCTGCTGCTGTTGGCGATGACGCCACTGGCGGTGGCAGTCGCACTCAGCTTCCGGCGGATTGCTCGGCGCGTCACGCAGCATGCCCGGCGGGTAACAGCCAAGATCAATGCGCAGATCCAGGAGTCGGTGAGCGGGATCATGGTGGCCAAGAGCTTCCGGCAGGAGCAGGCCATTTATCGGACGTTCCTGGACAACAACCGGCAGGCCTACCAGGTGGGGCTGCGCCGTGGGCTGACGCTGAACAGCATCTTCCCGGTACTGGGGATCGCTACCGGGGCGGGCATTGCGGCGCTGCTATACGCGGGGGGACTCGCGACCCGGCGCGGCCTGGGCCCCGGCGACTGGTACCTCTTCATGCAGGCGGTGGGGTTCTACTGGTGGCCGATGGCGAGCATCGCATCTTTCTGGAGCCAGTTCCAGGACGGGCTCTCGGCGGCAGAGAGGGCCTTTGCCCTGATCGACGCCGAGCCCAAGGTGATCCAGGAGGCGTCCGAGCCTGTGGAGCGGCTGGAGGGCGAGGTTGAGTTCCGGCACCTGCGGCTCACCTATACTGGTACGGAGGAAGTGCTGAGCGATTTTGACCTGCACATCCGGCCACGGGAGACGGTCGCGCTGGTCGGCCACACCGGGGCCGGAAAGAGCAGCGTGGCGCGCCTGATTGCACGCTTCTACGAGTTCCAGGGGGGCGAGCTGCTGGTTGACGGACGGGACATCCGGCGGCTCGACCTGGGGCAGTACCGGCGGCACATTGGCGTGGTGCCGCAGGAGCCGTTCCTGTTTTCGGGAACTGTGCGCGACAACATCCGCTACGGCCGGCCCGATGCGACGGACGAGCAGGTGCGCGAGACGGCGATGAGTATCAGCAACGGGGAGTGGCTGAGCGCGCTGGCTGACGGGCTGGACACGGACGCAGGCGAGCGGGGAGCGAACCTGTCCATGGGACAGCGGCAGCTCGTGGCTTTGGCGCGCGTGCTGCTGCGCGACCCGGCGATCTTTGTCCTGGACGAAGCTACGGCGAGTGTAGACCCCTTCACCGAAGCGCAGATTCAGGAGGGTTTGGAGACGGTGATGCGCGACCGGACCGCGATTCTGATTGCGCACCGGCTGTCTACCGTGCGGCATGCCGACCGGATCATCGTGATGAAGGAAGGCCAGATCATCGAGGAGGGCACGCATGAGGGTCTGATGGCGGGCGGTGGGCATTACGCAGAGCTGTACAACACCTATTTCCGCCACCAGTCGATGGAGTATGTGGAGCACTTCCGAGAAATGGTGGTTGGCGGGGAGGGGGAGTCGCCGTGAGCCAAGTGGACAAGCTGAGCGCCCGGTTTGGGACCTGGCGCCTGGCGGCCGAGTATAGGGGCGGGCGGCGCTGCTTTGCCGGCTGCCGGCTCGCAGGCGCGGACCTTAACGGGGCCACGCTGGACGAGATTGACCTGAGGGCGGCCGATCTAGGCCGGGCATACATGTGCGGAGCCAGGCTGGCGAGGGCTGGCCTGAGCAGTGCGACGCTCGCTCAGGCGAACCTGTGCCAAGCCGACCTCTCGGGAGCCAACCTGAACGAGGCAGACCTCGCCGGCGCCGCCCTGCGGGAGGCGAAGCTGGTCGGGGCGAGTTTGGAGTATGCGAACCTGAGGGGCGCCGACCTGCGGCAGGCCGACCTGCGCGGCGCGAGGCTGGGTGGCGCGCGGCTGATGGAAGCCAACCTCGAGGGGGCTCTGGTGACCCCTGGGCAGCTGGCGGAGGTAGGCAGCCTGCGGGGCGCCACGCTGCCGGACGGCACGCGCCAGCAGTAGGGACGCCGGCATGCGGCCGAAGGGGAGCGGGCTGCTCGCCGAGCGCCAGGCTCAGGTGCGGCCGGATGCCCAGCGACGTCGCCCAGGTGACATTCGACCGAGCGGATAGCGAAACCCGCTCTGCTCGACCGACATGGCTGTGGTCGCGGCACAGTGCCCCTAGAGGGCTCTGCTGCCTGGCGCCGGCCCCGGTGGTGGCTTCGCGAGCTCTGACACTGTGCCACGGTTTTCGAGGTACTGTCCCAAACACCCGTTTTTCCAGAAACGACTATCACCTACTTCCTTTGGCGCGCCCCGTTTGCGATAGGCCGGAGTCGCGCGCTGGCACCCCAGCACAAGCAAGAGCTGCACTTGACACGTATCCCACGACCTGCTATGATGTAGACACCTAAGGAAGTTAGGCTTACGGTGTGGCAAGGGCACGGAGGTTTGGTGCCCGAGGGAGGCGCAAAGCCGCCGGCCGTAAGAAGTCTACGTAAACCGGAGGACATGACCATGACCTATCATGAGAGGGTAGTGGCGCTTGCCGGGGATGCGGAACGAATGGAGGAGACCTATCGAGCAGCGCTGGGCGCCGGCGAGGTAGGCGCCTTCAAGGAGGCGGTGCATGACGCACACGCACAGTCGCCGGGAAACCTGCTGCTGGCGGCATGGTTCTACCGACTGCGGGACGCGGCCGTCAAGGCGAAGGAGTATGCCGTCGCGTGGGGTTGGGCTCTGCCGCTGGCGGTGGCGAACGGCCTGCTGCTCTGGTGGCTGACGGACGACCGCTTCCGGATATTGATGGTCGCCCTGCGCGGGAGCGATCGGACCTTTGGGCCGGCAGCGCTTGTGCTGGCCGGGCCGATAGCCGCGCTCTTCGTGCTGGCCTTCATTACGGCGGTAGGGCGCCGACGGTGGGGGCTCAGCGTGGCGGTGGGGGCGTCGCTCCTGGCGGCGGCCGCGTACGTGCTGCTGACCTACCGGCAGACGGGCAGTATGCCGTTCCAGCAGCAATATCTCACCCTGATGGCGATCCACCTGCCCCTGCTGTCGTGGGCGGGCGTGGGTCTCGTCCTGATGGCGCGGCATCGCGACCCGGAGAACCGCTTCTGCTTCCTGATCAAGTCGTTGGAGGTGTTCATCCTGGCCGGGCTATTTGCCATCGCGGGCGGACTGCTCACAGCCATCACGGCCGGCCTGTTCCGGGCGCTGACGATTGAGCTGCCGGAGGTGGTCATGCGGCTCTTCCTCGCCGGTGGAGCGGGGTTGATCGTGGTAGTGGCTGCAGCCGTGATCTACAATCCGGCGGAAGCACCTGCCGAGCAGTCTTTTGAAGAGGGCCTGAGCAAGCTCATCGCGCTGCTGATGCGTGTGCTCCTGCCCCTGAGCCTGGTGGTGCTGGCGGTCTACCTGGCCTTCATCCCCTTCAACTTCCGGGCACCCTTCGAGAACCGCGACGTGTTGATCATCTACAACGCCATGCTTTTTGCGGTCGTCGCCTTGTTGGTGGGTGCCACGCCGGTGCGCCGGGCAGCCGTCTCACCCGGGGTGGGCCGCTGGCTTCGGCTGGGCATATGCGCGGTGGCAGCGCTGGCCACGGTGGTCAGCCTCTATGCGCTATCTGCCATCGTCTACCGCACGGCCATGGACCGGCTCACGCCAAACCGGCTGGCCGTCATCGGATGGAACGTGCTGAACATCGGCCTGTTGCTCCTCCTGCTGGTACTGCAGGTTCGGGCCAAGGAGGGGCGGTGGCAGGAAGGGCTCTACCGCGCCTTTCGCGCGGGGACCGTCGCCTATGCCGTGTGGGCGCTGCTCATGATCGTGGCACTTCCCTGGCTCTTTGGAGTGAACCAGGGCAATGTGGAGGCCCTGCCGCTGCCAGTACAGCGGATCGTCTCGGAGCAGCCGCCGCCCATCCTGCTCAAGTGCTATGACAGCCCTCACATCTACCTGCTGGAGCGGGGCGAAAAGCGCTGGATCGACACGATTGAGACCTTCACGGAGCGCGGCTATGCCTGGAGGGACGTCAAGCCTGTGCCGTGCTCCGACCTGAAGAGCATTCCGGACGGCGTGCCGATCCCGCCCGACGCGGGGTCGCCGCCGCAGCCGTGAGGTAGTGAGGGGCCCGGGCCTCCCTCGCCTCGGTCGGAGACCTTCGGCGATCGAGGTGAACCGGGCCCCCTTCGCCTTGGTCGGAGCCCTTCGGCGATTGAGGTAGGCGGGCCGCTTTCACTCTGCGGTCTGACTTGACCCATCCATGATTTGACACCCACACTGAGCTGTGATAGATAGGTAATGGGCATTAGTAATGCGCATTACTCAGCGTTCGTTTGGGAGAAGCCATGGCTGGGCGCCGGATCACCTCCTATGACGTTGCCCGGGAAGCGGGCGTTTCGCAGACCACGGTGTCGTTTGTCCTGAACCGGGTGGCCGAAGCGAGCATTAGCGATGAGACGCGCCGGCGGGTGATGGCTGCGGCCGAGCGCTTGGGCTACGTCCCGGATGCCGCTGCGCAGGCCCTGGTGCGCGGCCGGACGCATATCATCGGCGTGGTTGTGACGACACTGAAGGATCCTTTCATTGGGGCGCTCGTGCACACGATCGAGTCGGCGGCGCACGATGAGGGCTACGTGGTGATCCTGGCAAGCTCCGATGACGTACCGGAGCGCGAGGTGGCGGCGGCGCGGATGCTGCAGTCCCGCCGGGTCGATGGGGTGATCATCGCCTCGTCGCGGGCCGGAGCGCTGTACAAGGGGCAGCTGGAGCGAATGCGGGTGCCGTTGGTGGTGATCAACAGCCTGGTCGATCCGAGCGAGCGGCTGGTCTTTTCGGTCGGGGTGGACAACCGGCATGGAGGCCAGGTAGCCACGTCGCACCTCGTCGAGAGGGGACACCGGCGGATCGCCTATGTGACCTCGCCCCCCGATCGAAACGACAACAAGGAACGCATGGCGGGCTACCGCCAGGCGCTGTCCGAGGCGGGCATCGCCTACTCGCCCTCGCTGGTGGTTCGGGGCACGGGAGACATAGACGGCGGGCAGCAGGCTCTGCCGGTGCTGCTGTCGATGGATGAGCCGCCCAGCGCAGTCTTTTGCTACAACGATCTCACGGCCATCGGCCTGATCGATGCCGCCCGGCGAGGGGGGGTGGCGGTGCCCGGGGAGATGACGGTGGTGGGCTTTGACGACATTCCCTTTGCGCAGCTCTGCGATCCCCCGCTGACGACGATCGCGCAGCCGATTGCCGAGATGGGCCGGAAAGCGATCGACCGGGTGCTGGCGCTCCTGTCGGATGACGGTGAGAGTGCATCGCCCGACCGCAACGTAGCAATCCATGGAGAGCTGGTGGTGCGCGCGTCGTCGGGTGAGTTCGGCAGCCGTGGGGTGTGAGGCGGGACGCAGCCAGGAAAGAGATCAGAACCAAGGAGGAGTCCGATCGTGAAAGCGGCGATTTTGCATGGTGTGTATGACCTGCGCTTGGGGCAAGTCCAGGAGCCGCGTCCAGCGGGCAACGAGGTATTGATCCGCGTCAAGGCTGCCGGCGTGTGTGGAACTGACGTCCATATGTGGGAGGGGAGCAACAAGGAGGGCACCTTTCCTTTCATCCCCGGCCACGAGTGGGCCGGCCAGGTTGTGGAGGTGGGCAGTGACGTCCGGTCGTTCTCACAGGGTGACCGGGTGGTGGCAGAGGTGCCGATTGCGTGCCATGTCTGTGACAACTGCAAGGATGGGATGGAGCCGAACATGTGCCCTGACAAGGAGCTGTACGGCTTTTCGTGGGCGAACGCGGGGGGTATGGCCGAGTACACCTTGGCGCGAGCCGAGCGCCTGTTCCGGATCCCGGAGAATGTGGGCTACGAGGAAGCTGCGTTGGTGGAGCCGGTGTCGGTTGCCTACCACGGCGTATGGGGATCGGGCGGGGGTGCGGCGCCCCACGACCGAGTGGTAGTGTTTGGCGCCGGTCCGGTTGGCCTGTTTGCCATGTTGTCATGCAAAGCATCGGGCGCAATGGTGATCATCGTGGAGCCCCTGGCCTTTCGCCGCCAGATGGCGCGGGACTTGGGTGCCGACGTGGTTGTGGACCCGGCGGCGGGGGACCTGGTAGAGCAGGTGTTGGACCACACGGGGGGCCGAGGGGCGACGCTGGTTCTGGAGTGCTCCGGCAGCAACGGGGCGCTGGCGGCGACGCTGGGCGTTGTCGCTAAGCAGGGGCGCATCGTGCTGATCGGGCAGAGCGCCGGGCGCACGATCCCCATCGAAATCGGCAGGGCCATTTTCGAGCGCACCACGATCATCGGCTCCAGCGGGAGTCCTCACTTTTTTCCCAAGACCCTGACCTTCATGTCGAGGCGGCTTGTGGACCTTCTGCCGGTTGTCACTCACCGATTTCCCCTCGCTGAGGTGGTGGATGCCTTTGAGCTGGGCAAAAGCGGCGCAGAGTGCGCCAAGATCCTGGTGCTGCCCTGAGCGGCGAGGAGAGAGCGATGCTGCTGGGACTGCACACGGGCACCATCCTGCACACCAACGTGATGACCGACGTCCGCGTGGCGAGGGAGACGGGCTACGACGCGATTGAGCTGACTGTGCCGAAGCTGGTGCGCTACCTGGATGCCGGCTACGGCGCAGAGGAGCTGCTCGGGGCACTGGGCAATCTGAAGCTGACCATGCTCAACTCGTTTCTTCACATCGAGCGGCAGGGCGTGGAGTCGCGCTGCGAGCTGCGGGAGCAGTGTGAGAGGCTGTGCCGGGTGGCCCAGGCCTTGGGCTGCCCAACGGTCCAGGTGGTGGCGCTGAACGGCCTGCGGGACGATCCGTGGGCCGAGGTCCGGTGCAAGGTGGGAAGATCGCTGACGGAGCTGGCCGACATCGCCGTGCGGTATGGCGTCCGGTTGGCCCTGGAGCCGGTGACCTTCACGCCTCTGCGCACGCTGAGCCAGGCGCTGGAGGTTTTGGACGTGGCGGCCCGTGACAATGTGGGTCTCTGCCTGGACACCTTTCACCTGTGGACCGGCGGGACGTCCTGGGAGGAGGTGGCGGTGCTGGACCCGGCACTCATCGCCGTTGCGCACATCAGCGACGTGATGCCCCGGCAAGGCGCGGAGTGGAGCGACGCGGACCGTGACGTCCTGCCGGGTGATGGGATCCTTCCGCTGGCGGATGGCATCGCGGCCATCCGCGCCACAGGCTACGATGATGTGTGGTGCGTGGAAATGATGGGAGACCATCATTGGGAGTGGGACCCGTTTGTGCTGGCAAAGGAGCTGGAGGTTCGCGCCCGCCGCTTGCTGAGCCGGTGATGGGGGTCGGTGTGGAGGACGGGCTGCCGATAGACGGGATGGGTACAAGGCCCCACTAATTGGCGGACTCGAGGGAATGATCCGGGAGAGCCGGGAAGAACCAAGCTGAGGGAGAGGTGGAAAGAATGGTCGGAACGATGAGAGGGCTTACGATGTTCGCGGACTGGGATCCGAGGCCGGACTTTCGGCTGGGGCCCAAAGACATCGAGGGAAAGCAGACCTACCTGGGCAGCCGGGTGTGGCGCAATCCCACGATGAGGATGGTCGAGTACGAGATCCCGACGCCGGGTCCGCGCGATGTGCTGCTCGAGGTCAAGGCGTGCGGTATCTGCGGGAGCGATGTGCACATTGCTCAGCAGGACAAGGATGGATACATCTGGTATCCGGGTCTGACGGGGTTTCCGGTGATCCTGGGGCATGAGGTGGCGGGCGTGGTGGTCGAAGCGGGCAGCCTGGCCCGTGACAAGGCAACGAACCGGCCTTTCAAGGGCGGCGAGCGGGTCTGCACCGAGGAGATGATCTGGTGCGGCGAGTGCAAGCCGTGCGCCGACGGCTATCCGAACCATTGCGAGCGGCTGGACGAGATTGGCATCAACGTGCATGGGGGGTTTGCCAAGTACGTGGTCGTGCCGGCGCGGACCCTGTGGAGCCTGGAGCCTCTGGCGGACCTCTATTCAGGCGAGGACCTGTTTGTGGCCGGCAGCCTGGTTGAGCCGACCAGCGTTGCATACACGGCTGTCATCGAGCGAGGCGGGGGTATCAGGCCGGGCGACAAGGTCGTCATCTGCGGAGGTGGGCCGGTGGGCATGGCAGCGTGCGCCATCATGAAGAGGCAAGGTGCGTCGACGGTCATCATCTCCGAGCCAGAAGAGGCGAGGGCCCAGCTTGGGCTAAGGATGGGCGCCGACCATGCCATCAACCCTCTCAAGGAGAATTTCGTCGAGAAGGTCCTGGACCTGACGCGCGGCATGGGTGCCGACCTCTACCTGGAGGCAACCGGTCTGCCGACCGTCGTCTATCCTCAGATCGAGCAGACGATCTGGCTTGGGCGCACGCTCAACGCGACCGTGGTCGTCTTGGCGCGGGCGGATGCCAAGATGCCGGTTACGGGCGAGGTGCTCCAGGTGCGCCGGGCCGGCATGGTGGGCTCCCAAGGGCACTCGGGGCACGGGACCTTTCACCGGGTGATCGAGTGCATGGCGGATGGGATGGACATGACGCGCATCGTCACCAAGCGGATTGGCTTGGACGAGGTGGCTGACAACATCCGCATGCTGCGCGACGACCGCCAGGAGTGCAAGATCTCCTGCGTCCGGCTTGATTGACGGCGGGACGAGCGCAAGGCCCTGACCAACGGCAGCGTGTGTGAGTCCATGCGATACCTGGTGGGAATCGACCTGGGAACGAGCGGCCTGAAGGCCGCGGTCTTTCACCCAGACGGGGCGCTGCTGGGGCTCGGCAGGGCCACCAATCGGTATGAGGCGGGCCCGGCGGGGTGGGCCGAGCAGGACCCCAGGATGTGGTGGGCGGGGTGCTGCGAGGCGGTACGTGTGGCACTGGCCGGCGCGGGGGTCCGCGCGGGGCAGGTGGGTGGGGTAGGCGTGTGTGGCTTTCACCACTGCCCGGTCTTTCTGGACGAGCAAGGTAGCCCGGTGCGGCCGACCGTCGTGACGCACGACGGCCGGCTGGCCGAGTCGCTGGCCGGCCTGGAGCGCAGCGGCGTCCTGGCGGAGGTGGCCCGCCTCTCGGGCAGCCGGGTGGTGACGGGCCACTTTCCACCCATCTACCACCTGGTGCGGTCCCGGGATGCCCAGGCACTGGAGCAGACGCGCTGGATCCTCCTGGCCAAGGACTATCTCCGCTTCCGGTTGACGGGCGTGATCGGCACGGAGCTGTGCGATGCTACGGGAACCCACCTGGTGGCCATGCCCGGGCAGGAGTGGTGTGTTGAGCTGTGCGCGCTGCTGGGAGTGCCGCGGGACAAGCTGCCCGCGATCGGCCGGGCAAGCGAGGTTGCCGGCTATGTCACGGTGGAGGCAGCGCGGGACACAGGACTGGAGACGGGGACGCCGGTGGTGTATGGCGGGGGCGACTCGCACTGCGCCCTGGTTGGGCTTGGTGTCGCCGGCTCTGGGGAAGCAGGCTTGCTGCTGGGTACCAACAGCACGCTGCGGGCCTCTTTTGCGGGCCCGGTCACCCCGCCGGAGCAGGCGCTCTGGGTTCAGCAGCACGTCGTCGAGGGACGCTTCACGGTTTCGGCTTCTTCCATGGCCGGCTCCTCGGTTCTGTCGTGGTTCCGAGAGGCGTGCACTGGAGAGGGGCCGGCGGGCGCCGGGTCGTATGGCGAGCTGGAGTCGCAGGCGGCCCGCGCACCGGCGGGCTGTGACGGGCTGCTTTTCCATCCCTACCTGTATGGGGAGCGCTCTCCCTTCTATAATCCCGAGGCCCGCGGCGCCTTTCTGGGCATCGGGCACTGGCATGGCAGGGAGCACCTGGTGCGGAGTGTCCTGGAGGGAGTGGCGTTTGCGATCGCTAACTGCATGGACGCGATCCAGGCCGTCGCGCACCATCGGGGGGAGAGCGTGGGCTGTCTGCGGACTGGGAGGAGCGGCGGCAGCCGGCTCGTCCTGTGGAGGCAGATCATCGCCGACGCGCTGGACCAATCTCTCGAAGTGGCAGATGTCGAGGAGCCCGGGTGCCTGGGGGCTGCCCTGCTGGCTGGGGTGGGCGCCGGCGAGTACGAGAGCCTGGAGTCGGCCATCGAGAGGACGGTGCGCATCACAGCGCAGTCCCTCCCAGCTCCGGAGGTGGCGGCCCTGTACCGGGACCGGAGGAGAGCGTTCAATGAGGCCTACCAGGCCCTGGAGGCGCACCTCTACGGTGGTGGAGGCGAATGACCGTGGGCGGGACGGGCGCAAGGCCCTGGACAGCTTGAGGAGGACGAGGAAGAGATGAGCTCAGAGTACACAGATTTGGCCGGCCAGGTGGCGCTGATCACGGGCGGGGCAGGGGCCATCGGCCGGGCGATCAGTGAGGGCTTGATTCGGGCCGGGGCCAGGGTCGCACTGGTGGACATCGCCGGCGGAAGGCTTCGGGAGTGGGGGGAGGCGCTTGCGGCCCGGTACGGAGAGGGCAGGGTCGTGACGGCTGTGGCCGACGTGCGCGACAGCCTGCAGGTCCAGAGTGCCTTTGAGCAGACGGTTGAGGTGTTTGGGCGCCTGGACATCCTCGTGAACAATGCGGCGGCGACCCAGATCAAGGCCGTGGACCTTCTTGCCGACGAGGAGATCGACCGGATTGTCGATACCAACCTCAAGGGCTACGTGAAGTGTGCCCGCGAGGCTGTCCGCATCATGAAGGCGGCGGGCACCAAGGGGACGCTGCTGTTCATTTCCTCGAAGAACGGACTCGAGGGGGCGGAGAGCAAGAGCCTCTACTGCGCGACCAAGGGCGGCGAGCTGGCACTGGCCCGGGCGCTAGCCCGGGAATTGGGCAAGTTCGGGATCCGAGTGAACTCGATCTGCCCTGACGCGGTCCTGGAGGGGTCTGCCCTGTGGGAGGATGATAGCTACCGGCTCGGCACGGCAAGCCGCTACGGCATCTCCGAGGGGGAGATCCCGGAGTACTACAGGCAGCGCTGCGCGCTCAAGACGAACATTGAGCCGGCGGATGTGGCCGATGCGGCATTGTTCCTGCTCTCGGGCAAGGCGTCCAAGATCACGGGCGCCATCCTGTCCGTGGACGGCGGGGTGGCGTTTGTGCGCTGAAGTGCCCGAGCGGAACTGAAAGGAGTCCCCATGAAGTGTGACACCGTCCTGGACCAACTGGCAGCGCTGTCCCGCCACCTGGGCGACCCGGTCATGGACTATGTGATCCTGGGTGAGGGCAACAGCTCGGCGCGGATCGACGGCGGGTCTTTCTGGGTCAAGGCCAGCGGCGCCGAAATGCCCACCATCGAAACCGGCGGTTTTGTGCGCATGCGCTTTGAGCCCGTGCTGGCCCTGCTGGGGGCAGGCGACCTGACCGACAGGGAGGTGCAGGACCGGCTGGGCGAAGCCAAGGCCGATCCGGCAGCAGTGGGCCGGCCCTCGGTGGAGACGGTTCTCCACGCGTTGGCCCTGCAGCTGGATGGTGTCGGCTTCGTTGGCCATACCCACCCGACGGCCGTCAACGCGATCCTGTGCTCGGAGAGGGCTGAGGAGGCGATCGCCGGGCGGCTTTTTCCGGACGAGATTGTCTACTGCGGACCGGCTCCCGTCTATGTGCCCTACACCGATCCGGGAGTGCCCCTGGCGCGTGCCGTAGGCGAGGCAATCGCCCGGCACCTTGCCGAGTACGGGCAGGCGCCCAAAGTCGTCCTGATGCAGAACCACGGCCTGATCGCGCTGGGCAAGACGGCGGCGGAGGTGGAGAGGATCACGGCCATGTACGTAAAGGTGTCACGCGTGATCGTGGGGGCACATGCACTGGGTGGGCCGCACTTCCTGAGCTCGGAGGCCGTAGCGCGCATCCATACACGGCCCGACGAGGGGTACCGGCGCCGGACGTGGGACGGCGCGTAGGTCCGGGGTGACAGCGGGATGAGCGGAACGCCGGGCCCTAGCCTGATGGCGCGCCTGGATGACGTGGAGCCACGCGTGCGCGCCGGTGCCCTGCGCGAGCTGTCTGGCCTGGTGCGCGCAAGGGCGATCGAGGTGGAGCCCGAGACTGACCTGGTCAACATGCACTGCCACACTTTTTTCTCCTTCAACGCGTACGGCCACTCGCCCTCGGCGCTGGCTTGGCTGGGTAGACAGCACGGGCTGCGGGCGATGGGGATCGTCGACATGGACGTGCTGCACGGCGTCGACGAGTTTCTCGACGCCTGCGAGTTGCTGGGCATGCGCGGAAGTGCCGGGATCGAGGCGCGCGTGTTCCTCCCGGAGTATGCGACCGAGGAGATCAACTCGCCGGGTGAGCCGGGGGTGTGCTACCACATGGGCATAGGGCTGACCGGCAGCAGCGTTCCGCAGGACGCGGCTCTCGATCTGGAGGACCTTGCCCGGCGAGTTCACATGCGTAACCGGGAGATGGTCCGGCGCATCAACGAATGTCTCAACCCGGTGAGGGTGGACTACCGACGTGATGTGCTGCCCCTGACCCCTTCGGGTCACCCTACCGAGCGGCACCTGGTGGTGGCCTACCTCCGAGCTGCGGAGCGCACGGTCGCCGATCCGGCTGCCTTCTGGGCCGGGGCGTTGGAAGCGGACCGGGAGGAGGTAGCCGGGATGCTGCCGGAGCGGCCGGCGCTTCAGAGCATGATCCGAGCGCGGCTCATGAAGCGCGGGGGCGTGGGACACGTGGCCCCTACAGCGACGTCTTTTCCATCCCTCGACGCGTTTCACCGGCTGATCAAGGCGTGTGGGGCGCTGCCCTGCGCCGCCTGGCTGGACGGCACGTCGCCTGTGGAGCGGCGCATAGAGGAGTGGCTGGGGTGGCTCGTCGACCGGGGCGTGGTGGCGCTCAACCTCATCCCCGATCGCAACTGGAACGTAGCCGACCCGACGGTGCGCCGCCGGCGGGTCGACAGCCTGTATCGCGTGGTAGAGCTTGCACAGGAGATGGATCTGCCGCTCCACATCGGGACGGAGATGAACAGCTTTGGGCAGCGCATGGTAGACGATCTGGCCGCGGCGGAGCTGCTCCCGCTGCGCCAGGCGTTTCTGGACGGAGCGTTCTTCGTGGTCGGCCACACGGCCCTGCAGCGCGCGGCAGGACTGGGGTATCAGAGTGAGTGGGCGGGGAGCCGTCTGCCCGCGCGGCGCGTGCGCAACGAGTTCTACACGCAGGTCGGCCAGAAGGTGCCTCCCGGCAGGGAAGGGCGGGCCTTGGTTGCGCGGTTGAAGCCGGACATGTCGCCGCGTGAGGTGTTGGCGGAGCTCTAGGCTGGAATTGATGGAACTCAACGCGATGGATCGATTGAGGCAGTATCGGCTGGCACGCGGGCCACTGCCCGAGCGGAACTGGCTCTGGCCCCTGTACGGGGCCGGCTTTGAGAACTTGGGGGACCAGGGCCGGCCGGTCGCAGTCCCCATGCCACGCTATGGTGCGGCCGAACTCTTGGTGCGCCACGATGCATGCGGCCTCTGTTTTTCCGACGTCAAGGTTATCGGCTTGGGGCAGAACCACCCGCGCATCCGCCGTGACATGCGCAGCAGCCCGGTGGTGCTGGGTCACGAAGTCAGCATGACGGTCGTCGGTGTGGGAGAGACCCTGCGCGACCAGTACCGCCTGGGCGACCGCTTCATCGTACAGGCCGACATCAACGTCGGCGGCGTGGGCCATGCCTACGGCTACGAGATCCCCGGCGGGCTGTCGCAGTATGGGGTAATCGACGGGCGTGTCCTCAACGGCGACGAGGGGAACTACCTTGTTCCGGTCAACGCCGAGACCGGCTACGCGGAGTCGGCGCTGAGCGAGCCGTGGGCTTGCGTCATTTCCGCCTACAACCTCCGGTACCGAACGGGGCTCAAGCCCGGCGGCACGGCGTGGATCATAGGTGGCGATCTGCCTGCCGCGCTCGACGCGCAGGGCTTGACGATCGGTGCCGCGCTGGATCAGGCCTCTCATCCTGCGCGTCTCCTGCTGACTGGGGTGCCGCCCGGCTTTGGGGCGTGGCTCCGGGAGAGGGCCTTCCTGCTGAATACAGAGGTTATCGACGTCCCGGATCTTCGCCACCCGCCGGTGTCGCCGGTGGACGACATTGTCGTGCTGGGCGCGGATGCCGGGGTGGTCGAGGCGGCCAGCCCGCACCTCGCCGGTGCGGGCGTCCTGGCTGTGGTGGCCAACAGGCCCATGCCGCGCAGGGTTGCCGTCGACGTCGGGCGCATCCACTATGACCATTGGCTGTACGTGGGAGGCACCGGCCCCGACCTCGCGCAGGCGTACAGCCGGACGCCGGTGCGCAGAGGGCTCAAGCCGGGCGGGCGCGCCTGGTTCGCCGGTGCTGGGGGGCCGATGGGCCGGATGCACGTCCAGCGGGCGATCGAGACGGCGGGCGCACCCGCAACCATTGTCTGCACCGACATCAACGAGCAGCGTCTGGCGGACTTGTCCACCGGCTTTGGCGGCGAGGCAGCGGCGAGGGGCATCGAGTGGCTCTGCCCTACACCAAGGCGTGCGGCCGAGTATGAGGCCGGGATGGCACGCTTCAGGGAGCAGGGCTTTGACGACATCCTCGTGCTGGCACCGGTGCCGGCCGTCATCACGGAGGGGGGTGAGTACCTGGCCGCGGGCGGGGTCATGAACGTCTTTGCCGGCGTAGGGCGCGGAACCATGGCAGAGCTGGAGCTGAGCAGCATCTACCTGAAGGACGTGCGGATCATTGGCCACTCTGCGTCGAGCATCGACGACCTGAGGTCGGCACTGAGCCAGTCCGAGGCGGGACAGCTAGCGCCCAACCGTTCAGTGGCTGCCGTCGGCTCGCTGAGCGCTGCGTGGGAAGGTCTCAGGGCCGTGAGAGATACCGCCTTCTCGGGCAAGGTTGTCCTCTACCCGCAGATCAAGGAGATGCCACTTACCACGCTCCCGGAGCTTGAGGGGAGGCTGCCCAGCGTCTTTGGCAGACTTAAGGAAGGCCGCGAGTGGACCGTGGAGGCGGAGCGGGAGCTGCTGCGGGTCATGCTGCCGTGAGGCACGGCGCGATCTGAAACACTCGGGCTCCAGCTGAGACAGAGAGAGTCGAGGAAAGAGACGGACTGTGGAACGGGCATTGGCGGACAAGGTAGCGATCGTGACTGGGGGAGCGCAGGGTCTCGGGGAGGCTATCTGCCTCCGGCTGGTGGAGGAGGGGGCGCACGTCGTCGTAGCCGACCTGAACCTGGAGGGGGCGCAGCGCGTGGCGTCTGGCCTGGCGGCGCAGGGCGGCTGCCGTGCGGCCGCAGTTGGCGTGGATGTGACTGACGAGGCCCGGGTCGAGGCGATGGTGACGGGCACGGTGCTGGAGTTCGGCCGGCTGGACCTCCTCGTCTCCAACGCCGGCGTGCTGATTGCGGAGGCAGTGGACGCGTTCCCTGCAGAGCAGTGGCGGGTGGTGATGAACGTCAACCTGTTTGGCTACTTTCTGTGCGCGAAGCACGCCGCGCGCGTGATGAAGGCGCAGCGCAGCGGGGTGATCCTTCAGATCAACAGCAAGTCGGGCAAGGTGGGCAGCTTCAAGAACTCGGCCTACGCGGCAAGCAAGTTCGGCGGCATCGGCTTGACGCAGAGCCTGGCCCTCGAGCTGGCCGAGTTTGGCGTGCGCGTCAACGCGATTTGCCCCGGCAACCTGGTCGATTCGCCGCTCTGGGTGGACTCGCTGTACGCCCAGTACGCCAGGAAGTGGGGCCTCACGGAGGCGGAGGTTCGACAGAAGTACATCGATCAGGTGCCCATGAAGCGAGGCTGCACGTATGACGATGTGACAAATGCCTTGGTGTTCCTGGCTTCGGACCGGGCGAGCTACATGACCGGCCAAGCGATCAACGTGACCGGGGGCCAGGAGATGCGGTAGGTGCCGATAGGGAAGGGAGAAAGCATGGGAGAGAGTTCGGGCAGCAGCCTGGAGGCACACGGCCTCACCCGGGATAAAGCGCTTGAGTTGCTCCGCCAGATGTGGGAGATCCGCCTGTTTGAGGAGCGGGTCTATGACCTGCTCGGCCGCAACGTGATCAAGGGAGCGTCGCATCTATATGCCGGGGAGGAAGCGGTCGCCGTAGGGGCCATCTCGGTGCTAGAGGATGCCGACCTGATTACCAGCACGCACCGGGGCCACGGCCACTGCCACGCGCGGGGCGCCTGCCTGGTCGATACGGAGGAGGAACGGCAGGCTCACTACAACAAGATGATGGCAGAGCTGTGCGGCCGCGAGACGGGCTACTGTCGCGGGCGGGGCGGCTCCATGCACATCGCCGATGTGGAAAAGGGCAACCTTGGCGCGACGGGAATCGTCGGCGGGAACATCCCAGTGGCCACCGGCGCCGCGCTGGCACAGCAGCTGCGCGGCACTGGACAGGTGGTGCTCTGTTTCTTTGGAGATGGGGCCGCCCAGACCGGCAATTTCCACGAGTCGCTCAACATGGCTGGCTTGTGGAAGCTGCCCGTCGTCTACATCGTCGAGAACAACCTATACGGCATGTCGGTCCCGATCGACAGCGCGGCGGCCAAGCCCAGCATCGCAGACCGGGCATGCGCCTATGACATGCCCGGAGAGGTAGTCGACGGCATGGACGTGTTGGCGGTCCGCAGGGCGGTCGGGCGGGCTGTGGAGCGCGCGCGCCGCGGCGAGGGTCCCTCGTTGGTTGAGTGCCAGACGTACCGATGGTACGGCCATTCGCGCTCCGACCCGCGCAAGTACCGGACCAAGGAAGAAGAGGCTGCGTGGAAAGCGCGCGACGCCATCCCGAGGTTTGCGGACTGGCTGGTGGAGCTGGGGGCCTGCACGGAGGAGGAACTCCAGGCACTCAAGGGGCGCGTCGAAGCTGCGTTGGAGCGTGCGACTGAGTTTGCCCTTGAGTCGGCCAGGCCTCCGGCGGAGGAGCTGGAGCAGTTCGTGTACGCGCCCTCCGGCCGGACGCCCGCCGGCGATGCCCGGGAGCGCGAGCTGCGCGCCCTCAGCGGCTCCGGCGGGAATGGCACCCGCAAGGTACGCTACTGGGAGGCGATACGGGATGCCCTGCGCGAGGAGATGCTGCGCGACCCGGCTGTTTTTGTGATGGGCGAAGACGTGGGCCTCTACGGAGGGGCCTATGGGGCGACGCGCGGCCTGTTCGAGGAGTTCGGGGGGGAGCGTGTACGGGACACGCCGATCTCGGAGGCGACCATCGGGGGCGCAGCTGTGGGTGCGGCGATGGCTGGCCTGCGGCCAGTGGCGGAGATCATGTACGTCGACTTTACGCCGCTGGCGATGGACCAGATCGCCAACCAGGGTGCCAAGAACCGCTACATGTTCGGCGGCAAGACGACGGTGCCTATGGTCATCCGCACCGAAGGGGGCGCAGGCCGGAGTATCGCCGCCCATCACTCGCAGAGCTTGGAGGCGCTGTGGGTCCACTTTCCAGGTATCTACGTCGCCATGCCCAGCACTCCCTTTGACGCCAAGGGCCTGCTCAAAGCCGCGATCCGCGACGACAACCCGGTGATGTTCATCGAGCACAAGATGCTGTATGGGGTCGAGGGGTACGTGCCCGAAGAAGATTATGCTATTGCCTTGGGCGTGGCCGATGTCAAGCGCGTGGGGAAGGACGTGACTGTCGTGACCTACTCGCGGATGGTTCACCGGGCGCTCGAGGCGGCCGAGACACTGGCCGGCGAAGGCATCTCGGTCGAGGTGGTGGACCTCCGCACGCTGAAGCCGCTTGACATGGAGACGGTGGCGGCGTCGGTCCGAAAGACAGGCCGCGTCGTCGGCGTCACCGAGGCCTACCGGACAGGCTCGTTTCTCAGTGAGCTTGCGGCGCGCATCCAGGAGGAGCTGTTCGACTGGCTGGATGCGCCGGTGATCCGCGTCGCGGCGGCGGACGTGCCGGTGCCGATGGCGGAGACCTTGGAAGATGCCGCCATCCCCGGCGTCGCCGAAATTGTGGCCGGCATCCGGCGGGTGTTGAGGTGAGGCACCCATGATCAGCGAGGTCCTTCTGCCCGTCCTGGGCGAGACGGTCAACGAGTGCACCATCGTGGAGTGGTACAAGGCGGAGGGCGACCCCATCGCGCGCGGCGAGCCTTTGTTCAGCGTCGAGTCGGACAAGGCAGTGCTGGACGTCGAGGCCACGGCCGCGGGCTTCTTGCGCAGGGTGCTGGTGCCGGCCGGCGCGAAGGTGCCGGTGTTGGCGGTGGTGGCCCTGGTGACATCCAGGGCTGACGAGCCCATCGAAGGGGAGTGGGGCGCGAGGGAGCGTGGTCGGACGGAGGGGGCGGAGGGTCGCGCCGAGGTGCCTGCGGGCCCGTCCGCTGAGGCCGCCGAGGCCGCGGCGGGGCGGCTGTTGGCTTCACCGCGCGCACGCAGGGCCGCACGAGAGAAGGGCGTGGACCTGGCAGGAGTGACCGGCTCCGGTCCGGGCGGCCGAATCGTCGAGCGGGACGTGGAGGCGCATGCCGCTGCGCGGCCGAAGGCCAGTCCGCTCGCGGCGCGGACGGCGGCCGCGCTGGGTGTTGACCTGGACCGGGTGGCGGAAGGCAGCGGCTTTCGTGGGCGGATCATGAAGGCTGACGTAGAGGCGGCGGCCCAGCGTCCGCCCGCTGGGGAAGCCTCGCCAGCCACACCGGCTGCGCCCGCGGCACCCTATTCCTCGCCTGTTGCTCCTGGTCCTGCCGTACCCGAGAACGTGCCGGTAACGGGGCTGCGGCGCATCATCGCCGAGCGGATGGCGGCCAGCTCACACGCCACGGCCCGTGTGACGCTGATGACTGAAGTGGACGCGACAGCCCTCGTCGAGGCGCGGGAACAGCTCAAGACTGCCGTGGAGGGCGAGTGGGGCTTTTCGCCGAGCTACAACGATCTCTTGGCGCTGATCGTCGCCCGAGCGCTGCGCGAGTTTCCCTACATGAATGCACGGCTCTGCCCTGACGGCCAGGCCATAGAGCGGCTGCCGTTCGTGAACCTGGGGATAGCCGTCGACACCGGACGCGGCCTTGTGGTACCGGTTATCCGCGACGCGGACCGGCAGGGCCTGCGCGCCCTTGGAGCGCAGCTCAGGGCGCTGGTGGAGCGAGCGCGTTCGGGCAAATCGCTGCCGGACGACCTGAGTGGCGGCACCTTCACGATCACCAACCTAGGCATGTACGATGTGGATGCCTTCACCCCGATCATCAACCTTCCCGAGGCGGCTATTCTGGGCGCTGGTCGAATCCGGCCCGCGCCGGCTGTGCGGGAGGGACAGATCGTCGTGCGCCAGATGTGGGTATTGAGCCTGACGTTTGACCACCGCCTGGTGGACGGCGCGCCCGCTGCCCGTTTCCTGCAGCAAATCAGCCGATGGGTTGAGAGCCCTTACATGCTCCTGGGGTGACGAACGTGCCGTGTGGCAAGGCGACCGCGGCAAAGGAACGGTTTACAGGAGGATGGACATTGCGGCGCCCACGGCCGCCGGCTCCGACCAGGGTGAGACCCGGACCGGCAGCCCGAAGCGCTCGGCCAGCAGCCCAGGAAGCAGCGCGTTCTTCTGGACGGCGTTGCCACCGGCAACCAGCAACCGGTGGCCGGCAGCCGGGCCCCCGTGCGCGGAGTATAGCTCCGATAGCTCGTCCACCATCCCCAAGAGTGTTGCCCGTGCAAGAGTACCCAGCCTCAGGTTGCCGGGTGTGACTCCCTCGATGGCGCCGGCCTGCACGGCAGGATCGCCGCGCATGCCCAAGAATGTGGTCCGCACGCAAAGGCCATCCGTGCTGGGCGCGGCGGCCGCCAGCGCGTTCAGCTTCTCGTATGCCTGCTCCTCAGTCACCCCAACGCCGAACTCGGCCAAACAGCCGCGCAACACCCTGTTGAGCCAGGCATAGGCGGCGCCGCCGCACAGGGTGGCCCCCACACGCCCGAACCCGCCCGCAGGCAGGGGCCGTGTCTCTGCGCGCGGGGTGGCGGGCAGAAAGCCCGGCAGCGCCCATGCTACTTGCCCTCCGGTGCCAATGTTTACATAAAGACAGGTCACTGGGTCGGGCACGCTGGCGAGGAAGGCCGCCGGCTGGTCACCCACAGGGCAGTGGACGGGAATGCCTGCCGGCAGGCCGGCCTGCCGCGCGGCCGCCGGCGCCAACCCTCCCAGCGGTACTCCAGCGGCCAGGATGGGCGGCAGCAGTCGCTCGTCCAGCGCCAGTCTCTCGAGGAGCGCCCGGTCCCAATGTTGCTCAACCGCTTGGTAGCAGCCCCAGCTGCAGGCAAGGCCGGGCTCGCTGACGGGAAGTTGTCCGGTGAGCCGTGCCGCCAGCCACCCCGGAAGGGTGCCGACGCGAGCCGCCCGCGCCGGGAGCAAGCCTTGGTGCGCCAGCCAGTAGAGCGTCGCCATGCCATAGCCATGCTCGACGCGGCAGCCGTTCTGCTGCCAAGGCAGGCCCTCCGTGCGTCCACGGATCTCCTCGAGGAGCGTACCGCCGCCGGGCAGGGGCTCCGCCGTCCGGCGATCCTGCCACGAGATCAGAGGGGTGAGCGGCTCGCCAGATGCGGCTACGCACAACAGCCCGTGCATCTGACCGGCCAAGCCGATACCGTCCACCGGCCCATAGGAAGCCAGGTCACCCAGAACCTCCAGCGCGCGGGCGAGGATGTGCACCGGGTCCTGCTCGGCGCGCGTTGCAGGCAGGCACGGGAGGACAGCGTCGTTGGGCCGGCAGGCCGTGCGGAGGACGACGCGGCGCGCAGAGTCCCAAAGGACGCCTGCGATGGTGGTAGTTCCCAGGTCGAGACCGATCAGGGTAGCCATGGCGGTTTTCCTGAGCGAGAAGCCCGGGCACAAGGCCCCACAGTACGGCGGAACGGGCACAAGGCCCCACAGTACGGCGGAACGGGCACAAGGCCCAACACTACGGCCGAACAGGCACACTGCCCGGCAGTACAAGTATAGCGCTTTGTGGGCGTTGTCGGCCAGTCCAGGGAGGGGGTATGACCTGTGGGAGGCGCCTTGACATTCCCGAGCCGGCATGGCATGATGGCGCCAACCTTGCCAGGGGGATGCGGCTCATGAACACTGCCAGCCGGACCTTCCGCCTCTTCATCTCCTCGACGTTCAGCGACCTCGTCGCCGAGCGCAACGCGCTGCAGGCCCACGTCTTTCCCCGACTGCGCGAGCTGGCAGCCGCTCACGGCTGTCGCTTCCAGGCGATTGACTTGCGCTGGGGCGTCAGCGAGGAGGCAGGGCTCGACCAGCAGACGATGCGGGTGTGTCTGACCGAGATCGAGCGCAGCCAGCGGCTCAGCCCGCGACCGAACTTTCTTGTCCTGCTCGGGGATCGGTATGGCTGGCGGCCGCTGCCCTATGCCATCCCGGCGGGCGAGATGGAGCGGCTGCTACCTTTTGTGCCTGCAGCCGTGCGCGCGCACCTGCTCTGGCGCGAGGGTCAGCCCGCCGGCGACGAGGGCTGGTACAGGCTCGACGCCAACGCCGTCCCGCCGGAGTATCTGCTCTTGCCCCGCACCAAGGGCACGCGTTACGAGGAGTACTCAACTTGGGAAGGCGAGGTCGAGCGACCACTACTGGCGGCGCTGGAGGGGGCCGCCCGCCAGGCTGGCCTCGAAGGGGACGCGCTGGTCAAGTACACCCACTCGGCGACCGCGCAGGAGGTCGAGCGGGGGGTCATGCAGGTAGCGGACGCCGGCGCGCACGTCTTTGCCTTCTTCCGCGAGGTAGAGAACCCCGACCAGGTGCCATCTGCCATGTGCCAGGCCTACCTCGAGTCCGATAGTCTGCTCCGGCAGCGGCAGCAGGCGCTCAAGGCTGCCCTGCGGGAGCGGCTGCCGGGGAACGTCCACGAGTACTCGGCCCGTTGGCTGGAGGGCGGCCTCTCCACTGCGCACATCGGCTCGCTGCCGGAGTCACTGGAGGAATGCCTGGCGCTGTGCGAGGCAGGGGACGGGGGTAGGACCCTTTGTGAGGCGACCTGGCTGCGTTTGTCGCGCGTGATCCTGGCGGAGACCGGCAAGCTGCAGGCCGTCGACCCCCTTCAGCGTGAGAAGGAGGCGCACGAGGAGTTTGCCGCGGAACGGGCCCGGCACTTTGTCGGGCGGGAGCAGAGCCAGGTGCGCATCGCCGAATACCTGTTGGGTGCCGACCGCCGCCCACTGGTGGTGTGGGGTGAGTCAGGATCGGGCAAATCAGCGCTGATGGCGCGGGCGCTTCACAGGGCCAAGGCGACCTACCCACCAGACGGCGTGATCGGGCGCTTTGTCGGCGCCACGCCCGATTCGAGCAACCGGCGCGCGATGCTCGAGAGCCTCTGCCGCGAGGCGGCACGCGCCTCCCATGGCAACGAGAGCAGCGTCCCGCTCGAGTACGAGAAGCTTGTCGACGAGTTGCCCGTGCGGCTCGCGGCTGCTGCGGCGGAGAAGCCGCTCGTGCTTTTCCTCGATGCGCTGGACCAGCTCTCTGGGGCCGAGGCCGACCCGGGTCTGGCCTGGCTGCCGGCGGAGCTGCCGCCGAACGTCAAGGTTGTCGTGTCCACGACGCCGGGTGCCGTTCTCCAGGCATTGGAAGGGCGGCTTCCGCCGCAGAACCGGCTGCGGGTGGAAGCCGTGCCTCCGCGCGAGGGGGAGACCATCCTCGACGCGTGGCTGGCCGCAGTGGGGCGCACTTTGGAGCCGCGGCAGAGAGAGCATGTCCTGGCTCACTTCCAGGCGTGCGGCCTGCCGCTCTACCTGAGGCTGGTTTTTGAGGAAGCGCGGCGCTGGCACTCGTACGACGCCCTCCCGAAGCTGGCTCCAGACATCCCAGGGATGATCCGCCAGCTTTTCGGTCGTCTGTCCCAGGAGGCCAACCACGGTGCGCTGCTGGTCGAGCGCAGCCTGGGCTACCTGGCCGCCGCCAAGGACGGGCTGAGCGAGGATGAGATGCTAGACGTCCTCTCGCGGGATCAGCACGTGCTCGCCGACATGCTGCGGCGCTCGCCCAAGTCGCCAACGACGGGGCGGCTGCCGGCGGTGCTCTGGTCGCGTCTCTACCTGGACCTGGAGGCATACCTCTCGGAGCACGAGGCGGATGGCTCGATCGTATTGGGCTTCTATCACCGCCAGTTGGCCGAGGCAGCAGCGGAGGACCTGCTGGCGGGCGATCGGAAACGCGAGCGCCATGCCGGCCTCGCCCGCTACTTCGAGGGGCAGCCCCTGGCTGCCCGCGAGGGGCGGGAGACGGCCCACAACCTGCGCAAGCTGTCGGAGCTGCCCTTCCAGCAAGCCTGGTCGGGCGACGCCGCAGGGTTGGCGGCATCCCTGGCGGATTGGCGCTTCGTGGAGGCCAAGGCTGGCGCGCTCGGCATCCAGCCGCTGATCGAGGACTATGCGCTCACCGGCGTCCCGGTGTCCTGGCGCCCTGCCGGCTTGCTCCAGGAGAGGGTGGCAGGGCTGGCGGCGATCCAGTCGGCGCTGCGGTTGTCGGCGAGCAGCGCGGCGCAGGACCCCGGCTGCCTGTGGGGCCAGCTCTACGGGCGTCTGGTGGGCCGGGAGGAGGTGGCAGTCCGCACTTTGCTGGCGACGCCGCCAGCGCGACCCTGGCTGCGCCCGCTGGGCGCCAGCCTGGCGGCACCCGGCGGCACCCTGGAGCGCACCGTCGCCCTGCACGACTGGGCACGGCGCGTCGCCCTCACGCCCGACGGAACGCGGGTGGTGTGCGCCGACCCGGTCCAGGTCGTCGACCTTGCGTCTGGCCGCGTGCTCTTCACGCTCGGCAAGGACTCGGGCACCATGTGGCACCTGCTCGTCCTTCCTGGCGGGGAGCGCGCGGTGACCGGGTCCGAGGCCGGCAATATCGAGCTGTGGGACATCCGCCACGGTGCGGCGCTGGGCGCCATCGCGGCGCACAAGGGCGGGGTGACGGCCCTGGCGGCGGTGGCCGGTGGGAGTGCCCTTCTCTCCGGGGGGGCAGATGGGCTGGTCAAGGAGTGGGACCTCTCCGGCAAGCTGCTGCGCTCCCTGTCGGGGCACTCGGCCAGGGTGAACGCCGTCGCGGTGAGCCTCGACGGCCGGATTGTGCTGTCCGGCTCGGTGGACAAGAGCGCCCGCCTGTGGGACCTGACAACGGGGCGGACCCTGCGCCAGTTGGAGCACACGGCGCCCGTCTTCTCGGTGGCCTTTTCGGGCGACGGCCAGCTGGCGCTGACGATGGAGCGACTACGCGCGCGCGTATGGGACGTCTCCAGCGGCAAGCAAGTCGTGTCGGTCGGGGGCAGGGAGAGGGCGCATGAGGCCGCGCTCAGCCCAGATGCATCGCGCCTGCTCGTGGCGGTGGCGAGCGGCGAGGACGGCCTGGAGGAGGACTTTCGCATCCTGGTCCTCGGCCTCAAGGGCGGTTCGAAGCAGCTGGTGCTGCGCGGGCATACCCGGCGGATCGAAGGGATTGTCATGCTGCCAGACGGCAAGAGGGCGGTGTCGTATTCGGGCGACGGCAGCATCCGGGTCTGGGACTTGGCCTCCGGTCAAGAGCGGGTTCTGCGGCACTCCAACCCCGCGCTCGGCGTTAAGGATCTGGCGCTGTCCGCAGATGGCAGACGGGCGGTCTCGACGAGTGGCGGTGAGCTCAAGCTCTGGGACCTGCAGACGCTGGGGGCCGATCAGGATGCCGGCGCGCACCGCGATCAGGTCAACGGGGTGCGGGTCACGCACGACGGCGCGCGGGCGATTACGTCGTCGCGGGATCACAACCTGATTGTGTGGGATGTCGCCGGCGGTGGCCGATTGGCTACCCTGCAGGGCCACGCCGGAGAGGTGGTTGCGCTGGCCCTAACGCGCGACGGCAGGATCGCAATCTCGGCGGCTGAGGATGGTACCGTCCGGGTCTGGGATGTTGTCGCGGGCAGGGAAAGGCACGTCCTCAAAGTGCCGGATGCCTCTGCCCTTGCCCTGACGCCCGACGAGCGGTTTGTCATCACCGGAGGCACGGACGACGTGATCCGCGCCTGGCGTTTGGCGGATGGACAGGCCGTGTGCACCTTTGCTCCAGGCGAGCGGTGGTACGGAACGCCCGGCCGTGTCACCCAGCTCCTGGTTCTGCCGGGCGGCGGGGAGCTGGTGGTGACCAACAACAACCGGGAGGAGCCGGAGCTGATCGACCTGCGCGTCCTAGACGAGAAGCGGCGGCCTTTCAGCCTGGGGCCGAGGGTGTACCGGAGGAGCGGACGCTTCCTGCGCAAGCACGAGCGGCAGGTCTCCACGGCTGCACTCTCTCCTTCCGGGCTGCTCGTCTCGGGGTCGCTGGACGGGACGCTGGTGGCGTGGGATATCGCCGCCGAGAAGCCCGCCCGTGTCTGGACCCCTGGCAAGGCGGTCTATGCCGCCGCGTTCCTGGACGAGCGGCGCTTGCTGACGCTGTTCGAGAAATCCCAGATGCGCATGTGGGACACCCGGACGGGGCGCGAGCTGCCCTGCCCCGACCTGGATGTTCTGCCTCCCTTCAGCCTCGGCGAGGGCGGCCGCTGGCTGGCCGCCGTCTCCCGGCAGCACCGGCAGAAAGTGACACTCTGGGACCTACCTGCCGGCAGGGAGGTGGCCTCCTTCACCGGCGACAGCTCCATTCGCTGCTGCGCCCTGGCCCCCGGCGGGCGCACGCTGCTGGTGGGCGAGGCTGGCGGCGCAGTGCACATCCTGCGCCGGGAAGACCCGGAGGCGCCTGTGCCGAGTGACGTGCCGGCGCCAGAAAGGAAACCGGCTGTCCCTGTGCCGCAGGCCGCCGCACCCCAGGGCAGGGCTCCCTTCACCTCGGACCTGGAGCGGCTGCGCGAGCAGGTGGGCAAGGCCCCGGACTACCGGGACGCCGCCGGGCGCCTCGTCGCCTCAGAGCGGCCCCAGCAGGCGCGTGTCCTCGCCGGGCATACGGGGAGCGTCAAGGTCGTGGCGCTCACGCCCGACGGCCAGCAAGGTATCTCGGGGTCCATCGACCGCACGGTCAACATCTGGCACCTGGAGAGTGGGGAGGTGGTCCGGACCCTGAGGGGCCACGAGGCACCGGTGCTCTCGCTGGCGGTGACCCCCGATGGGGCGCGGGTCGCGGCCGGGTCGGCCGATCCGGCGGTGAGGGTTTGGGACCTGCAGAGCGGGCGGATGCTGCACACGCTGAGCGGGCATGTCAAGCCGGTGTACGCGTTGGCGGTGACGCCCGACGGCCGTCTCCTCGTATCGGGATCGTGGGACCGAACCGTGCGGATCTGGGACCTGGCGGAGGGTCGCCTACTGCGCACGCTGCCGCGCTACACGAGCGAGATCAAGTGCCTCGTGCTGGCTGCCGGCGGCCAGCAGGCTGTCTGCGGCGCGTACGACAACACGATCCAGGTTTGGGACGTGGAAAGCGGGGCGATTCTTCGCACGCTCGAGGGGCACCGGGACAAGGTTATGTGCGTGGCGCTCGCGCCCGGCGGCGCGCGGCTCGCCTCCGGCTCCTGGGACAGGAGTGTGCGGGTGTGGGACCTGGCAAGCGGCCGGGCGCTCCGGACGCTGGAGGGGCACACGAATACCGTCACAGCCGTCGCCTTTGCCGCGGACGGCGAGCGCGTGGTGTCGGTCTCGGAGGACTGGACACTCAAGGTGTGGGAGCCGGGCAGCGGCCGGCTGGTGCGCTCGATCAAGCACACGCACCCGCTCACCTCGGTGGTGGTGACCCCAGACGGCACGCAGGCGGTGTGCGGGTCGCTGGACGGAACCGTCCAGGTGTGGGGGTTGACGTAAGAAAGGGAAACCTTCCGGGAAGCTCGTCGCTCCCCGGAAGGTCATGTGCGGCGAAGAAACCGTTGCCCTCTCTATGGGCCGGGCCCCTGCAAGGCTCCGGCGGGAGTGGGGCAAAGACAGTCTACAGATGCAGGCCGCGGCCCAGGTCGGGGATGAGCTCCTCCTCGTCTTCCTTGCCAAAGGCGAGCGTGTGCTCGTCGGAGTCGAGTACCTCGACGGAGAGAGCCAGCGACTCGAGCTCCTTGACGAGCACCTTGAAGGACTCGGGCACGCCCGGCTCCAGGATCGGCTCGCCCTTGACGATCGCCTCGTAGGTCTTGGTGCGCCCCTTCACGTCGTCCGACTTGACGGTCAGCATCTCCTGGAGCATGTGGGCGGCGCCATAGGCCTCCAGTGCCCAGACCTCCATCTCACCGAAGCGCTGCCCGCCGAACTGGGCCTTGCCACCGAGCGGCTGCTGCGTGACCAGCGAGTAGGGGCCGGTGGAGCGAGCGTGGACCTTGTCCTCCACCAGGTGGGCGAGCTTCATCATCTGGATCACGCCGACCGTCACCGGCTGCTCAAAGGGCTCGCCCGTCTTGCCGTCGTAGAGGATCACCTTGCCGGTGACCGGCATGGGCTGCCCGGTGCGCTTGGCAACGCGGAGCGCATAGGCTCCGAGCCCTTCGTCTAGTTGCGGGTCCATCGGAAGGCCCTGGGGCCACTCTTTGCCCTCCCGCTCCAGACTCTCGCGCACGCTGAGGATCCACTCGCGCAGGCAGACGGCCTTGGCCCGCTCGCGGCTGCGGAGGCGCTCGGCCATGGGGCGCGGCTCGAAGGTGAAGGAGATGAGCTGCGCCGGGTCGTAGCCGCGCTCTGTAAGCCACTCCAGGAGCACCGACTGACGGGCGTAGTCACGGTCGACCATGAGCCGCTCCTCGTCGTACCCCTTGGGTCCGAGCGTCTCGACCAGGTAGAGGCCGATGGCCTCCTCGTCGGTGACGTCATCCGGGTCCAGGTATGCCTCGTCCGACCACTGCCACGCCCGGCCCACTGCCAGGTCCCAGGCTCGGTCGATCAGCCAGGCACGCGCGAGCTCGGCCTCAATCTCGAGCTCATCGGCTCCGTCAAAGACCGGCGAGTTGGCGCGGAAGCCGAGGCGCGAGGCGGCCCAGCCGAGGTGGGTTTCCAGGATCTGGCCCAGGTTCATGCGGCCGGGGACGCCGAGCGGGCTCAGGATCAGCTCCACGGGCGTGCCATCCGACAGGTAGGGCATGTCCTCGACCGGCACGATCTGGCTGATGACGCCCTTGTTGCCGTGGCGGCCGGCCATCTTGTCGCCCTCGGTTATCTTGCGGCGCTGAGCGACCATCACGCGCACCGCCATCTCCACGCCGGCCTGCATGTCGCGGTGCTCGTCGCGCTTGAACTCGCGGACGTCGACCACGATGCCGTGTTCGCCGTGCGGCAGGCGCATGGACGAGTCTTTTACTTCGCGCGCCTTTTCGCCGAAGATGGCGCGCAGCAGCTTCTCCTCCGGTGTCAGGTCCGTCTCGCCCTTGGGCGTGATCTTGCCGACCAAAATGGCATTGGGCTCCACCTCGGCGCCGACGCGGATGATGCCCGTCTCGTCGAGGTCCTTGAGTGCCTCATCTCCGACGTTGGGGATGTCGCGGGTGATCTCTTCGGGCCCGAGCTTGGTGTCGCGGGCCTCGACCTCGTGCTTTTCGATGTGTACCGAGCTGAACTTGTCGTCCCGCACGACCTGTTCAGAGACCAGGACGGCGTCCTCGTAGTTCCCGCCTTCCCAGCTCAGGAACGCTACCAGCACGTTCTGACCGAGCGCGAGCTCGCCGTTCTCCGTGGACATCGAATCGGCCAGGATATCGCCCACCTGGACGTGCTGGCCCTTGGTGACCACCGGGTGCTGATCGAGGCAGGTCGATTGGTTCGAGCGCTGGAAGCGCCGGACGCGGTAGGTGTGGCGCGCCGACTCGCCTTGCACCACGATCGCATCGCCGGTGACACTAACGACCTCGCCTTCCTCCTCCCCCAGGATGAGCTGGCCCGAGTCGATGGCGACCTGGCCCTCGACTCCCGTGCCGACGAGCGGCGCGTCGGGCCGCAGCAACGGGACGGCCTGGCGCTGCATGTTGGAGCCCATCAGGGCGCGGTTGGCGTCGTCGTGCTCAAGGAAGGGGATGAGGGCGGCTGTGACGCCCACGATCTGCTTGGGCGACACGTCCATGAAGTCGACCTTGTCTATGGACTCTTCCAGGAACTGCTGCATGCGGCGCACGGAGACGCGCTCTTCCATGAACTGGCCGTTGTCGTCCAAGAGCGCGTTGGCCTGCACGATCGTGTATTGGTCTTCCTCGTCGGCCGTCATGGTGACGATCTCGGTGGTTGCCATGGGCTGGATGTGGATTTCGGGGACCTGCGCAAAGAGCGCCTCGAGGCGCTCGGCCGCCGCATCGTCCACGCGCTGGCGGTTGTCGACGACGATCTCGCCGGTTGCCGGATCGACGATCCGCTCACGGACGATCTTGCCGACGGTGCGCTCGCGCCGATTGGGCACAGTATGGAGCACCTTGCGGTAGGGGGTCTCGATGAATCCGTACTCATTCACCCTGCCGTAGGTACCCAGCGAACCGATCAGGCCGATGTTCGGGCCTTCAGGCGTCTCGATGGGGCAGATGCGGCCGTAGTGCGAGTGGTGGACATCACGTACGTCAAAACCGGCGCGCTCGCGGCGGAGGCCGCCGGGGCCCAGCGCACTCAGCCTTCGCTTGTGCGTCAGCTCATCCAGCGGGTTGGTCTGCTGCATGAACTGCGAGAGCTGGCTGCCGCCAAAGAACTCGCGGATGGCGGCGACGACGGGCCGGACGTTGATGAGCGAGATGGGCGTCATCTGCTCGGGCTCGCGGATGGACATGCGCTCGCGAACCACCCTCTCCATGCGGAGCAGCCCGATGCGAAGCTGGTTTTGGATCAGCTCGCCCATTGTCTTGACGCGGCGGTTTCCCAGGTGGTCGATGTCGTCGGCACCCTGGATGCCGTTGTTGACCTGGATGATGCGCTCCACGACGTGCACCAGGTCCATCGGCGTCAGGGTGCGGACCTCCTGCGGGACCTCGAGGTGCAGGCGGCGGTTGAGCTTGTAGCGCCCTACCTTGCCCAAGTCGTAGCGGCGGGGCGTGTAGAGCATCTGCTTGATGAAGCTGGCTGCGTTGTCCTTGGTGGGTGGGTCGCCGGGACGCAGTTTCTTGTAGAGCTCGAGCTGTGCTTCCTCGACCGACTTGGTGGGGTCCTTCTCGATCGTAGACTGGATATAGGGAAAGTCGGGCTGGTTGTCCGACTCGGCAAAGAGCTGGCGAAGCTCCTCGTCCGTGCCAAAGCCCGAGGCGCGCAGCAGGATGGTGACCGGAAGCTTGCGCTTGCGGTCCACCTTGACCGAGATCAGGTTGCGCTTTGAGGTTTCGAACTCGAGCCACGCCCCGCGGTTAGGGATGAGCTTGGCGAAGCAGAGCTCGCGGCCCGATAGGCGGTCTTCCTCCTTCGTGAAGTAGACGCCCGGCGAGCGGATGAGCTGGCTGACGACGACGCGCTCGGCGCCGTTTACGATGAAGGTACCGTTGGCGGTCATCAGGGGAAAGTCGCCCATAAAAACATCTTGAGTGACCCACTGATCCGACTCACGGTTCCATAGCGCCACGCGGACGTACATGGGCGCCGAATAGGTCATGTCGCGGTCGAGGCACTCTTCCTGGCTGTACTTGGGCTCCTCGAAGCGGTAGCTCAGGCCGAGCTTGCGGTTGAGCTCCTCATTGAAGCCGGGAAAGTGGAGCTCGAGCGTGCCGTTGAACGACTCGATGGGCGAGATCTCGTCAAAGAGCTCGCGCAGGCCCTCGTCCTGGAAGGCCAGGAACGAGTCCAGCTGGATCTCGATGAGTCGCGGCAAGGGCAGGACGTCGGGAATACGCGCGTACGACTTGCGTCGCGGTGTGCTAGGCATTCGTCACTTCACTCCTTGGTCGGCACTGGGGCAGGGCTTGATGCCTTGCCTTGGTTAGGGCACCCTCATGGCGCGGAAACCGGCATGCACTCGTGTGCCACCCGGGGACGCGAAAGGGCCGCGGGATGGGTAGCAGGCAGCTGTATACATCAAATCGGGCTCACGCAGGCGCAATCAATCGGCGGACGTAGCCGCAACGAGTGATTATACTTCGGGTCGCCAGGCCGTGTCAAATGGGGGGGGTGGTATGGATCTGCGCGGATCAGCCCCCACGCCCGCGCAGGGCGCCCTCGCAAAGGCAGGTAGCGGGGCCCGGCCAGCCGGGCCCCGCCAAGAGAGGCTACTTGCCCACCGCGGCGGCGGAGCAGCTCGGCCCGTCGACGAAGGCATAGCCATCCAGCGTCATGGCTGTCACGTCGATTGTCCAGGTCCCAGCGGCGTTCGCGCCCCACGGGAAGCGCGCAAAGCCGTCGGCCTGTGTAAGGCGTGTGCGACTCGCCGGGCCGCCCGTTGGCCACGTCAGGTCGGCATCCACGACCACCATCGGGACGGGCGCCCCATTCTGGTCGATGGACTCTACCCACCACTTGATCATCTCGCGGCCGTAGGGGTCCATCAAGAAGGCGTATCCGATGCTCCCGCAGGTCAAGGTGTTCTGCATCTGCGGTGGGAGGTACTCGATGAAGCGTCCCGACACGGCCGTGATCTTGGTCTCGACCAGGTTCCCCAGACGATCGATCTCGTATACGCCGCTGCCCGTCGTCGTCAGGATGTTGCCGCTGGGCAGCTCGTAGACGCCGCGGTAGCCCCCGAGACCGGGCGCGATGTAGATCCCAACCGGCGTGCCGTCGGCCAGGAATTCGAGCACGCCCTCCTGGGTCCCGGAGAAGTTCGCGACCAGCACATTGGTGCCGGGCGCCTCGTGGATCTGCTCGGGGAAGCTGTCCACCGGCGCCAAGTCGGCCAAGTAGGCACCCTCCAGGTCGTAGCGGTGGACCATGTTGCTGTCGATGCCCGCCACCAGCCAGTCGGCGCTGCGCCCAAAGACGTCAAACGGAGAGCCCAGCCCGCCGCTCGCCTTGCCTACGAAGAGCCCCAAGTAGGCGCCGTCGGTATCAAACTCGGCGACGGCGTCGTCATTGGCACCGGAGCCGACCGTCACCAACAGGTGGCCGTTCGGGCGCAGCGCGATGCCACGGATGTTGTCCAGGATGTTTGGATCTGGTCCGCCTGCCGGCGCGAAAGTCCCGAGGAAGTTGCCGTCCAGGTCATACTCCTGTACCAGGTCCTTGACCTGGTCAGAAACCAGGATGGTGTTGCCGGCCGGGCTGAGGATCGCGTTTACCGGCGTCGAGAGGTTCGTGGGATCTGCCGGGACAAAGTCGGCGTCCACCAGGTCGCCGGTAACGGGATCAAAGGCCATCACCCGCTTGGCAGTCGAATCTGGGATTAGCAAGAGGCCGCTCGAGCCCAATAGCTCCCTCGCCCGGACTGCCGCCGCCGGATCGCGCGGCCCAGCCGGCGCCTGGGGCTCCGGGCAGAGGTAGACCTGGTAGCCCTCGTCGAAGATACAGCCGGGGGAAAGCGGCCGCTCGGAAGCGACGAGGCCGGTTTCCTCGCCGATCAGCCGAAGGTCACGCGGCATGGAGCCGGCCGCAGCAGGCAGAGCACCGCCCGCGCCGACCAGGAACGAAACCACCAACAGGACTCCCAACAGTTGATGCATGGCTCCCTCCTTCGTTGATGTGGATTTGCCCGCGTCTATTGTACCACGCCTGTAGCGTTCGGTCAACTCGCGGTGCTGGACCCCTGCCGGCTGCTCTGCGGGACGTACCTGCCTTGGGTACAGCGCACCTCTCTCTACCAACCCCCCTGCCCGCGCCGGGGCGCGGTAGGCGCAGTAGCTGCAATTTCACCCCGGCTCGGTCGGCTCGGGCGCTGCCAGCGCCGCCAGAACCTGGTCGAGGAAGGCCAGGAAGCCCGCGTCGTCCTTCGGGCACTCCATCCAGCGCACTTCCCCCAGGTAGCCGAGCGTACTCTCGGAGAGGCGCTGCATGTCGTTTGGCTCGACCACAAAGAGGCCTAGTCGGGAGACCGGCGCCAGGGACAGAGCGCGCGGGGCGGGGTGCTCTGGTGCACCCCGCGCGGCCTGCGCGCGAATCCCCCATTTGTGGGTTGACAACTCCCCCAGTAGCGGGGTAGACTGCCTCCATAGAGGAGGGCACGGCGATGGAAGGGGCGGCTTCGACGGTCCTGACGATTCGCGACCTGCGCAAGTCGTATGGCAAGGTCCAGGCGCTCTGCGGTGTCAGCCTCGACGTGCGGCGAGGGGAAGTGCTGGGCCTGCTAGGGCCGAACGGAGCCGGCAAGACCACGGCCCTGGAGTGTGTGGAGGGCCTACGCAGCCCGGACGGCGGCACGATCGACGTCGCGGGCGTCGATCCGACGCGTGCGCCGCGCGGGCTGTACGGCCTGGTCGGCGTGCAGTTGCAGGCGTCGGCACTCCCACCCACCATGCTGCCCGCAGAGGCGATGGCCTTCTTCTGCGCCTACCACGGGGTCGCGCCGCGTGGCGACCTGCTGGAGCGTCTGGGGTTGGACGGCAGCCGCGGGCAGTACCGTGAGCTCTCCACTGGGCAGCAGCGACGGCTCGCGCTGGCCCTCGCCGTCGCCCACCGGCCGCGACTGCTCCTGCTGGACGAGCCAACTGCCGGCCTGGATGTCGAGTCACGCGCCGAGCTGCACGAGATGGTGCCCGAGCTGCGTGAGGCGGGCACGGCGATCCTCCTCGCCACCCACGACATGGCGGAGGCCGAGAAGGTGGCCGGGCGGATCGCCATCCTCCTGCGCGGCCGAATCGTCTTCACCGGCACCCCACGCGAGCTAACGGCAACCGGCGGCGGCCTCACCAAGGTCTCGGTGCGGACCGAGCGCTCCCTCCTGGCCGGCAGCGGCACCCTCTTCCCCTCCGTGAGTCAGGCTGCCCACCGTGAGGAGTATGCCGTCTACTACAGCAGCGACCCTGGGCCCACCGTCTCGGCCATCCTTGACTACCTTGAGGCTCAGGGCGACCGGCTGATCGATCTCCGTGTGGAGCGTCCGTCGCTGGAGGATCGATTCCTGGAGATTGCCCGGGGGGGAGGCATCGCGTGAACGCGTTCGCACGCCACGTCGCCTTTGAGCTCAAGACCGGTCTGCGCAGCCCGTCTGGCCTCCTGATGGGCTATCTCTTTCCGCTGGGGTTCTACGTCATGCTGGGCCTGGTCATGACTCGGGTCAATCCCCTCTTCACCGAGACGATGATCCCTGCCATGGCGATCGTGGCCGGGATGTCGAGCGGCCTGCTCGGACTGCCGGGCACCCTCGTCGAGTCGAGGGTAGCGGGCATCTTCCGCAGCTTCCGGGTGAACGGCGTCCCTGCTCTCGCCATCGTGTCCATCCCCGTGCTGGTGACGCTGCTCCAGGTGCTGGCCGTCACTGCCGTCATTGCGCTCACCGGCCCGCTCTTTGGCGGGGCGCAGCCGGTCGCCTGGGGCGCGTTCCTGGGGGTCACCCTCGCGATGGCCTTGGCCTTTGGTGCGCTGGGGGCGCTCATCGGCGTCGTCTCCAACGACTCGCGTGCCACCGTGCTCTACTCGCAGCTCCTCTTCTTGCCTGCGATGTTGATCGGAGGGCTGATGATGCCGATGGAGATGCTCCCGGCCTCCGCGCGCCGCGCGGCAGCGCTGCTTCCCGCATCTCAGGCAATGCAAGCGTACCATGGACTCGCCTTCGACCGGCCCGCCGTCTTTGATGCGCGAGCCTCGCTTGCGGTGCTTCTTGCCACAGGCATCGCCGCCTTTGCGCTGGCGGTCTATCTTTTTCGCTGGGACAGCCGCAACGCCACGGGCCACGGCCCGCGGGCACTTGCCCTGCTTGCGCTGCTGCCCGGCCTGGTGGCGATGGCGCTGCTGTAGGGCCGGAAGCAAACAGGAGGGGCCAAAACGGCCCCTATACCCACCCCATGGCGGCTGCTGCCACCAGTCCGGCGAAATACACCGCGTACAGCCCGATGAAGAGGCGGGGCAGCCACGCCTCCAGCCGCGAAAAGCCGAAGCGCTCCTTGCCGGCCCGTGGCGCAAACAGGCTCTCCCACGTCTCGGTGCAGACCCGGTGGCCGACGGGGAAGCCCGCTTCGATCTCGCGCAGTTTCCTGTAGTGCCAGCCGATCACGGTGCGAAAGTCGGAGATGATGCGGTTCCAGACCAGGCAGGCGGCAATGCCCACCAGGAAAAGGGGCAAGCTCACGGCCACCAGGGCCCAGCCGTCGAAGGTCGCGCCCGGCACCAGGGAGCCGAGCACCCCGACGATCGCTGTGTTCACCGCCAGGTAAGTCTGGCTGGCCTGCTGCCGCCGCTCCGACATGCAGTGCACGCGGTCGACGTCGATCTCGTACCCCTCAAGTGTCGATCCTGGCACGGGCAGGACAGGGCTCCAAATGATGGGCGCAACCCCTACTGGGGGTCTGGGGTGCGGGATTGGGGGCACGTGCACGGTGCCGGTCCAGCTATCGGCAATCCCGGATCGAAAATCAGATTGACACCCGACCTTCCCTCGGGTAGAATGGCCGCAGGGAGGAAGCGATCCCATGCCCGAGCGGGTTGAGTACCGCACCATCAAGGAGCTGCCCACGACCGAGCGCCCCCGAGAGCGCCTCCTCAAGTACGGCGCGCAGAACCTCTCCACCTCGGAGTTGCTCGCCATCGTGCTGCGCACCGGAACGCAAGGCGAGAATGTCCTACACCTCGCCGAGCGCCTCATCGTCGAATACCGCAGCTTGGGGGGTCTCGCGCGGGCGGACACGGGCGAGCTCACGGAGGCGCGGGGCATTGGCGAGGCGAAAGTGGCGGAGATAAAGGCGGCACTGGAGCTTGGCAAGCGCCTTCAGGTTGAGGCGCCTGAGGAGCGCGCCCAGATCCGCTCGCCCGCAGACGCCGCCAACCTCGTGATCCCAACCATCAGCTTGCTGGAGCAGGAGGAACTGCACGTACTGCTGCTTGACACGAAGAACCGCGTTCTTGCCACGGAGATGGTCGCGCGTGGCTCGCTGAATGTCACCCACGTCCAGGTTGCCGGCCTCTTCCGCAAGGCAATCCGTGCCTCGGCCGCCGCCGTTATTCTGGTCCACAACCATCCTTCGGGTGACTCTACGCCCAGCCCCGACGATGTGGCCGTCACCAAACAGGTTGTGGAGGCGGGCAAGCTCCTCGACATAGAGGTGCTAGACCACCTGGTCATCGGCGGTCACCGCTTCGTCAGCCTCAAGGAGAGGGGGCTGGGCTTTGGATAGCCGAGGGAGACGGCGAGACCTCGTGCTGGCCAATGTTGCGGCACTGGGCCTACTGGCCATTGCACTGCTGGCGGGTTGGCGCGAGGCGGCTCTCTTTGGGCTGGGCGTCCTGGCCGTCCTCGACATCATCGTGCTTATACGCGAGCGTTCAGCCCGCACCAAGGAAGAGTGACATGGCAAAAGCGGCCGTCCTGCCCGCCGCCATCCGGCTACCTGCGACTCTCGCCGAGATCCGGCGTCTCTTTGATGCCTTTGATTGGACCTCGATGGCCCACCAGGTAGAAGAGGAGACGCTGACTCACGTCGCGATCGTCGGACCGGTAAACTCGGGCAAATCCACCCTGTTCAACTTTCTGAAGGGGCACGACATATCGCCGGTCGGTGCCGTGCCGGGCACCACTCGCACCCTCCTGAACGAGCAGTGGGGGCCCTTTACCCTCGTGGATACCCCCGGCTTTGGAGAGGTGGACGGCGTCGACCGCGCGGGGACCGCGCTCAGCGGGATCGACTCTGCCAACGTCATTGTCCTCGTGCTGGACGCCGGCGCAGGCGTCCGGCAGACGGACTTTGCGCTCCTCCACCGGCTGCGCGCCACCAACAAGCCGGTGATCGCCGTGCTCAACAAAATCGACTTGTTGGGCAAGGAGTGGGGAGCCGTCCTGGAGCATGCCCGCACCACCCTCAACGAGCCGAACCTGATCCCCATCTCGGCCAAGAAGGGCACCAACATTGCCGAATTGCTGCTGCCGCGAGTGGTGGACGCCCACCCCGCGTTGGCGGTGTCGATCGGCCGCGCAATCCCTGCCTACCGCCGCCATGCCTGCGTTAAGGTGATCCGCGCGGCCGCGGCCATCAATGCCGTGGTCGGACTGGAGCCCGTTCCCGGGCTCGACATCCCCTTCTTGCTTGCCTCGCAGGCACGGATGGTGCTGCGCATCGCGGCGATCTACGGCGAGCCGATGAGCACTCAGCACGCCAAGGAGTTGATCGCCACCATTGCCGGCGGTGTGGCCCTCCGCTACCTGGGCCAGGAGGGTGCCAAGCTGCTGCCGGCGGCTGGCTGGGTGGTCGCCGCGGGCGTGGCCGCGGCCGGCACCTACGCGATGGGCCAGGTCGCTGTGCAGTACTTTGAGCACAACAAGACGCTCACGCCGGAGCAAATGCAGGCGCTCTACCGCCGCAAGCGCCGCCGACGCGAGCGCGAGCTCGCCAAGGGAGAGGAGTGACTGCGGTGCACGAGCCACTCGTCGTCCTGGTCACTGCCGCGTCGCGCGAGGAGGCAGAGCGCATCGCCGAAGGGCTGGTCGAGGCGATGATTGCCGCTTGTGCCACCATCATCCCAAGCGCAACGTCGGTCTACCGCTGGGAGGGCCGCGTGGAACGCGCACGGGAATGGCTGCTGATCATCAAGACGCGCAGCGATGTCCTGGACGAGCTGGTGGAGCGCGTCCGCGCACTGCACAGCTACGAGGTGCCTGAAGTCCTAGCACTGCCGGTGGTGGGTGGGAGCGAGACATACCTACGCTGGCTCGACGGCGCGGTGCATGGCTCGTGGCACGCGGTGGATTGAGGGGAGGAAACCGATGCGGGACCTGATCAACCAGGTTGTGCGTGGGTATCGCTCGGCGCGCGTTGAGTCGCAGGACGCCGGATCGCTCCTGGTGCGTGCCCAGGAGGCTGAAACCAAGAAGCCGGTCTGGATCCAGGTGTTGCGCGGCATGCTACCAGGCGATCCGCGCATCGCCGCGCGCTTTCGCACGCTGGCCTCGGCCATCCGGCAGCTGAACCACCCGAACATTGCGGCCGTCCGCGACGTCGGCGAGAAGGGCGGGCTGCCCTACGTTGTGGTGCGAGCCCTCGAGAAGGCACAGCCGTTGGCCGCACGGCTCGATCAGCCCTGGGCGGTGGACGCCGCTGCGGACGTCGTGATGCAGGCGGGCGAGGCGCTGGAGCATGCCTACAAGCGGGGCGTCGTGCACGGCGATTTGTCGCCCGGCAGCATCTGGGTGGCGGAGGACGGGCGGGTTCAGGTGACCGGGCTCGGCGTCCGCCAGGTCCTCGAGCTGGTGCAGGCCAAGATCGAGCAGTCCGATTCGCCTTTTGTGGCGCCTGAGCGGCGCGGTGGGGACGCGCCGGCCGGCCCGCGCGCCGACGTCTACTCACTGGCGGCCATCCTCTACGCGCTGATCACGCGGCGCGCCCCGGTGATCATCCAGGGCAGCCTATTGTCGGCAGCCCGTTTCAACGCCGAGGTTTCGGCCGAAATGGATCTGGTCATCTCCCGTGCGCTGGCGCAGGATCCGGCACAGCGCTATGCGGACGCGCACGATTTTTTGGCCGCGCTCGGGAAGGTGGCAGTGGTGCCGGCTGTAAGTGCGGCGGTCAGGGCGACGACGCGCACCTGCGCACGCTGCGGGACGCGCAACCCAATCGGCCGGTTCTGCACCAAGTGCGGGGCGCCGCTGGAGGAGGCCGCGACGGCGGCCGAGCCTACGGGCGGAGCGTCGCCGCCGCAGCGTGCCCAAAGTACCGCTTCGGGGCTGCCCGAGAGGGCCGCGGATCAGGCGGCCATCCCCGCGGCGGTGCGGACAGGTCTTCCGGCGACAGGCGAACCGGAGACGGTGCCGGCGTTCGTCGTGTCGCCGCTGACTGTCGCATCGGGTGAACTGGCGGCACGCTTTCCCGACCCGCCGCCAATGCCCGAGATTGACCTGGATGGCGTATGGGCGCGCTTGGCCGAGCAAACGCGGCTGGCGATGCCGGCGCCGCCCGAGATGCCCGTGATCGATTGGGCCGCGGTAGCTCCGCCGATGCCGGACATCCCGGCAGGCCAGGGCGGGTAGCCTGGGGGACGGGCACAAGGCTCCATACGACGACGGGCACGAGGCACCAGACCACGGGAGCCTGGACCGGGCGCGGGCCTTGGTCCAATGATCGGCCGGAGTGAGGTTGCATGCAGATTGAGCGCATCGTCGTCCGCGAGACCAACTGTTACCTGCTTCGGGGCAAGAAGGGGACGATTCTGATTGACCCTGGACCCCCGCGCGGCCTGCCGTTCGTCACCGACGGGGCAGCGCGTGCCGGCATTCCCAAAGAGGAGATCCGCCTGATCCTCATAACGCACGGGCACCTGGACCACTTTGGCGCCGCCGAGGCGGTGCACGCCTGGTGCGGCGCTCCCGTGGCCGCCTTCCGCGACGAGCCGGCCTTCACCCAGGTGCGCCGGAATGCGCTGCCGCCGGGCCAGTCACTGCGCGGCGAGCTGATCCGGCGTGCCTACCTGTTGCTGGCACCGGCCGTGGCCTATCGCCCGCTGCGCGCAGACGTCCTGCTTGACGAGGGCGCCGAGCTGTCGGCCTATGGCGTGCCCGCGCGCGTGATGCGGGTGCCGGGCCACGCGCCGGGCGCGCTGGCTCTCCTCAGCGCGGACGGGGATGCTCTGGTCGGGGACCTCTTTGTGAACTACACTGTGCCCAGCAAGCCGGTGTATGTCTCGGACCGGAAGGCGTGGGAGGCATCGTATCGCCGCATTGAGGACACGCGGCCACATATGGTCTATCCGGGCCACGGAGAACCCTTTGCCGGCGAGGCGCTGTCCAAGATCTACCCGGCCCGCTTCCAGTTCCGCTGGTGGGTGTGGTAGCGAAGCTCACCCCTTGCGCACTGGGAGAGGACGGGCAGGGGCAGCGGCCCCACCCTTCACAACCATTCCAGGAGACATCGATGCCCGAAAACCTGAAAGTGATGCTCAGCACCTTCGCCCTCCTTTTTGTGGCAGAGTTGGGAGACAAGACCCAACTGGCGGTCATCTCCATGACGGCCAAGCACAAGGCACCGCTGTGGGTCTTTCTGGGGGCCTCGGCGGCGCTCATCGTCGTCACCGGCCTGGGTGTGCTGGGGGGAGAGCTGCTGACGCGGGTGATTCCGGAGAACATCCTGCACAAGATTGCCGCTGCCGGCTTTGTGCTGATGGGCGTGCTGATGTGGTTTGACGTGCTCTAGTCTCGAGAAGACCGACAGGCCAGAGGGCACGCGGCCGCGTGCCCTCTGGCCTGTCGAGTCCATCTGAGGTCATCCCTCCAGTCGAGCGTACTCCTCGGCAATCACGCTCTCCTCCAGCTTCTTGAAGAGGGGGGCCGGGCGGCGCAAGGCCTGTCCGGGCGGCAAATCGCTTTTCCGCCAGGTGCCCACCGCTCCCTTGTGGTCGTAGGTCAGTGCACGGTGCGACCTTGTCGCTCCCCGGTATTCGACTACCTGCTGTGTGCCAAAGAGCCGGCCCTCGTGGCCGAGGTACTCATGCAGCGCCTGGGCGGTGTGCGGAAGGACGGGTGCCAGGAGCGTCTTGAGGTTGTCGACCGTGCGCAGGATGACGTAGACGGTGGTCGCCGCCGCCCGGCTGTCCGTCTTGACCTGGAACCAGGGTGCCTTCCGGTCGAGGTAGACGTTTGCTTCGCGTGCCAGCGCGATCGCTTCACCCAGCGCGGCGCGGAACTTGCAGCCGGCGTACAGCTCGCCGATGGTCGCGAAGGCGGCTTCGACGCGTCCCAGGATCTCACGATCTGCCTCGTCCAGCGGTCCCGGGTCCGGCACGCGCCCTTCGAACTTGGTGAATGCAAAGCTAAGCATCCGGTTGGCCAGATTGCCCCAGGTGGCGACCAGTTCGTTGTTGTTGCGCTCGACGAACTCTTCCCAGGAGAACTCACTGTCCTTGGTCTCCGGAGCAGCCGCCGTCAGGTAATAGCGCAGCGCGTCAGGGTCGTAGCGGCTCAGAAAGTAGGGCACATCCACCGTCTTGCCCCGGCTCTTGGAGAACTTGACCCCCTTGAAGTTCATGAACTCATTCGAAGGGACGTCGTGGGGCAGGTTGAGCTGCGCCGGCGAGGCGTCTTCGTATATGCGGCCGAGCGCCATCAGCTCGGCAGGCCAGATGACGGTGTGGAAGGGGATGTTGTCTTTGCCGATGAAGTAGTAGGTGAGCGCCGACGGGTCGTACCACCACGCCTTCCATGCGTCGGGACAGCCCTGATTGGCCGACCACTCAACGCTGGCGGTGAGATAGCCCATCACCGCCTCGAACCAAACGTAGAGGCACTTGCCGGCGTAGCCGGGCAAAGGGACTGGGATCCCCCAGTCAATGTCGCGCGTAATGGGTCGTCCGCGCAGCCCGGCGCGCACATAGTTCTGGGCAAAACCAAGGACGTTGGGCCGCCAGTGGTCCTTGCCGCTGCCCAGCCAATCCTCCAGCCGGCTGCTCAGCGCGCCCAGGTCGAGGAAAAAGTGCTCCGTCTGCCGCAGCTCCAGCGCCGTGTCGCCGCTTGCCTTGCTGCGCGGGCTGACGAGCTCGGTTGGCTCCAGCAGCTTGCCGCAGCGGTCGCACTGGTCGCCGCGCGCATCGGGAGAGCCGCAGTGTGGGCAGGTGCCCTCCACGTAGCGGTCGGGCAGGAAGCGCTTTTCCTGCGGGCTGTAGAGCTGCTGCTGGACCTCCTTATAGAGGTAGCCATGCTCCAGGATCTGCAGAAAGATGTCCTGAGCGATGCGAATGTGATTCTCGGTGTCGGTATGGGTGAAGAGATCGAAGGTGAGGCCGATCTTCTGGTAGGTCTCGAGGAAGGTCTGATGGTAGCGCTCGAAGATGGCGCGCGGGGACACACCCTCGGCGTCCGCGCGGACGGCGGTGGGCGTTCCATGCGCATCGGAGCCGGAGACCATCAGGACGTCATTGCCGGCGAGCCGGTGGTAGCGGGCGAAGATGTCAGGCGGCAAGTAGGCGCCTGCAAGGTGACCGACATGCTGGTAGCCGTTGGCGTAGGGCCAGGCCACGCCAATCAGGATCTTTTGGGCCATTTGGTACCTCCTTGGCGGGTATGGAAACCCGCCCTACGCGGCGGGTATGGAAACCCGCCCTACAAAAGAGGGCGAGGAGTCGCCTCGCCCTTGGACGTCCGACGGGGCCGCGCGGCCGCGGCCGTCAACTCAAGGGTGTGGCTGCGTCTTCTGGGGGCGAGCCCCCATATCTCCCTTGGCAGCGGACGACCGGCGGGCGGTGTGCAGCGCACGGTACACTCGCGTTTCGGTCTGCATGCGGCTATGCTACCATACCCGCGCAGAAAAGGCAACTTGCCCGGGGGGCCCCTCCCGACCTCAGCGGCAGGGCCGCTGCATCCCTCCAGCGTGCAGTGCCTGACGCCGCGCGAAGCGCAGTTGCCGCAGCCGGTGATGCGTGCTAGAATACGGCACCAAGGAGACCCCATGGAAAGCTTCTACTCGCTCTTGCTCTTCCTGCCCTTCATCGCGCTGGTGGTTGTCGCCAACTTGGGTGAGCGGCAGCCGTGGGCGCGCTACACGACTCTTGGCCTCCTCATCCTCACTGATGTCGTGCTGCTGGGCGGCGGGTTGCTCTTTGCCCTGTTGGGCGTGCTGCAGGCGGTCGACCCCACGGCGGCAGCCGTGCCGGGTTTGGCGGGGAGTGTGTGGGGTCTTGCTGCAGCGCTCTTTGGTACGGGCATTGTGGCGGTGCTGCCGCTCATCCCGGCGGTACGGCGCGGCCTGGCGCGCATCCTGCCCATCGATGCCTCGTCGCCGGTGCACATGACGGCGCTCGCCTTTGCCGTCTACGAGGTGGGGCTTGTGCTGGGCGAGATGGCACTCATCGGCGACATCTCCACCCTGGCGGAAGCCGCCCAGGCCCTAACTCCCTGGGACGTGCTGCTCAGCGGCCTGCCGCTGCTGCTCCTGGCGCTGGCGGGAGTGGGTCTCATTGTCCGGCGTGGTGGTGTGCAGACCCTGGAGCGATTGGGGCTGCGCCTGCCGCAGTGGCGGCACCTCCTGCTGGCGGCCGTCCTCATCGCGGCGCTGCTGGCCCTCGACTATGGGGTGAATGCGGCATGGGAAGCGCTTGATCCGGCTGGCTATGGGAAGCTGACGGGAGTCACGGAGCAGCTCTTTGGCGGCCTGATGACAGTGGGCGGTGCGATCGTCCTGGGGCTCTCGGCCGGTATCAGCGAGGAGCTGCTTTTTCGTGGTGCGCTGCAGCCAAGGCTGGGGCTGGTGCTGTCTTCGGTGCTCTTTGCCGCGGGCCACTTACAGTATGGCCTGACGGTGGCCATGCTGGAGGTCTTTGTCATCGGGCTCGTGCTCGGACTAGTGCGTCGGCGCACCAACACCACCACAGCCATCCTCATCCACGCCGGCTACAACGCGGCCGGCGTCCTGCTGGGGCTGCTCAAGCCGTAAGGAGCCCCATGGGCAACGCCGACCTCACCGAGCGGTTGAGGCGCCTGGGGCTGCGCCGCGGCGCGCCGCCAAGCCAAGAGCGGCGACGCCGCCGGACGATCGAGGACCTCATCCCCGGCGAGGTGCTGGCCAACCGCGAGGGCGCCTGCTTTCTGCATACCGAGGTTCACTCCACCACGCACAGCCACGGCGCGCACCGGCTGGGCGACTTGCTCGAGCATCTGCCTCACGGGGCGGCGCGGCTGGCGCGCGACGAGCGGCTGGCAAAGGTCGATCCGGCGCGGATTGCCTTCATCGACACGGAGACGACGGGTTTGGCGGGCGGCACCGGGACCTACGTCTTCCTTGTGGGTGTCGGTGCCTTCGAGGCGGGCGGCTTTGCAATTCGCCAGTTCTTCATGCGCGACTTTGGCGAGGAGCCGGCGCAGATTCAGGCCCTGGACGAGGCGCTGGCGGGCTACGAGGCGGTAGTCAGCTTCAACGGAAAGCAGTTCGACATGCCGCTCCTTGAGACGCGCTTCCTGATGAACCGGCGGCCACCGCGTCTCTACGGTGCGCCGCACCTGGACCTACTACCCCCGGCCCGTGCCTTTTGGAGGCACCGGCTGGCCTCGTGCGCGCTTTCGTCGCTGGAGTCGGAGGTGCTGAGCGTGCGCCGCGAGCAGGAGGATGTGCCAGGTTGGCTCATTCCGAGCCTCTACGCGGAGTACGCGCGCACCGGCGACGCGCGCGAGATGCCGCGCATCTTTTACCACAACGCGCAGGACATCCTGTCGATGGTCAGCCTGGCGGCGCACCAGTGCGCGCTGCTGGCCTCGTCGTTGCCACCCAGGGAGAACGTGCCAGGCGAGGACCTCTACGGCCTCGCGCGGATATTGCATGACCTGGGCGAGGAGGAGCGTGCGGAGGCTGCTCTGGCGCTTGCAGCGGAGACAAGCCGGCTACCCGGTGTGCAGGAGGCGGCGATGCGCGACCTGGCGTACCTGCTAAAGCGGCAAGACCGGAGAGTCGAGGCGCTGCGATGGTGGCGGGCGCTGGCGGAGGGGCTGCGCGCAGTGTATGCCTGTGAGGAGCTGGCGAAGCACTATGAGTGGCACGACGGCGACCCGGCGCGGGCACTGGCCTGGACGGAGCACGGACTTGCGCTGGCCCAGGCATGGGTGCCTGGCCCGGCGCGCGCCGAGGCGGTGGCAGGGCTGGAGCACCGGCGAGAGCGGCTTCGGCGTAAGACGGAGGCCTGAGCCGAGTCGCGGAGTGGGAAGGTCGGGCGGGGACAGATGGGCAAAGCGCACTGAAGGACCCTCCACACTGATCGCGGGCGCACCGCACGCAGGGTCGGGCGGCCGCAGCGAGCGGGGTGCCGGGTTTGCGCCCTCCGCATGGGCGCGGTATAATCATGCGGTAGAGAAGAACCAAGGAGGAAGCGATGGCAGGGGGCGACCGGGCAAAGGCACTGGAGACGACGCTGGCGACGATCCAGAAGCGCTACGGTGAGGGCTCGATCATGCGCTTGGGCCAGGCCAGTCACCTGCACATCGAGGTGATCCCGACGGGGTCGCTGGCGCTCGACCTGGCGCTCGGCGTTGGTGGCATACCGCGCGGGCGTGTCACCGAGATCTATGGCCCGGAAGGCTCCGGAAAGACGACACTCTGCCAGCACATCGTCGCCGAGGCGCAACGTGCCGGGGGCGTGGCGGCCTACATCGACATGGAGCACGCGCTGGATCCCCTCTACGCGGCCAAGTGCGGTGTCAACGTCGACGATCTTTACATCTCCCAACCTGATACCGGGGAGCAGGCTCTCGAGATCGCGGAGGCGCTGACGCGCAGCGGGGCGATGGATGTAATCGTCGTGGACTCGGTGGCGGCCCTGGTGCCCAAGGCGGAAATCGAGGGCGAGATGGGCGACAGCCATCCCGGCCTTCAGGCTCGGTTGATGAGCCAGGCGCTCCGCAAGCTGAGCGGAGCGATCAAGACAAGCAACACAGCGATGGTCTTTACCAACCAGCTGCGGCAAAAGATCGGAGTGATGTACGGAAGCCCCGAGACGACGACGGGCGGCATGGCACTCAAGTTCTACGCGTCGATTCGCCTGGATGTCCGACGCGTGGAGGCGATCAAGGCCGGTGGTGAGATCATCGGCAGCCGGACGCACATCAAGGTCAAGAAGAACAAGGTGGCGCCTCCCTTCCGAGAGTGCGAGTTTGACATCATGTACGACGAGGGGATCAGCAAGGAAGGGGACGTGTTGGATCTCGGCGTGCAGCTCGGGATCATTGAGAAGCGAGGATCGTTCTACCTCTACAAGGAGGAACGGCTGGCGCAGGGGCGGGAGGCCGCCAAGCAGGCGCTCCGGGAAAACGGAGGGCTTTGCGTGACCATTGAGAACGCCATCCGGCGCGCCTCGGGTCTGCCTGAGGTAGTGGGCGCGCCCGTGGGGGCAGACAGGGCTTAGCCGACACAGACGCCGGCCGGCGGGCCGTCGTGCGGCAGGGCCGCCGCATCAGAGGTTGCACGGCCGGGAAGGTCGTGTTCAGGCTGCGGGGAGTGACGGCTGGCCGACTCCCGCAGTTGCGCGAGATGCCGAGTTTGAGTTGCGTTCTTATCAGCAGCGCCGTTGGATGTAGCGCGGCCTGTCGAGAGCCCACGATGGGCACGGCACCCATCGGGACGGGCACCAGGCCCAGTTCTACAGAGTGGCGGATCTGCGGAGTGAGGATACTGGAGCGAGCTGCGGGAGAGCTACCTGCAGCAGGCGCTGCACCGGCCCGCCGGAGGACCGAGAGCGTGGGGTACCTGCCCTTGCCGGTCGGCCGTTAGCCGGACCGCTCAAGGGGTCGCTTCTGAGAATCGGCATCGTGCCTTCCGCCGGGGTCATTCCGGCAGGGGAGCGCGGCTGCGGTGCGGACCGGCACCGCGGCCGCGCTTTGTGTTGGAGGGGAGATTGTCCGGCTCGATCACGGCGCTGCGGTACCAAAAGAGAGACCGCGAGCGAGTGAGCGTCTACGTGGACGGCCGCTTTGCCTTCGGCGTGCCGGACATTGTCGCTGCCGGCCTCCGGGTCGGCCAGGTCCTGTCAGACGACCAGTTCAAGGAACTGGCGGAGAGGGGGGAGACAGAGCAGGCATACAACTCGGCGCTGGGGTACCTCTCCTACCGGCCGCGCAGCCGGAGGGAGCTTGCCACCTATCTGCGGAAGCGTGGGGCCGAAGAGGACCAGGTGGAGGCTGTGGTGCAGAGGCTGGAGGACGCGGGCCTGCTGGGGGACGAGGAGTTTGCCCGTTTCTGGGTCGAGAACCGCGAACGTTTTCGCCCGCGCGGCCCGGCGGCTCTGCGGCACGAGCTGCGCACCAAGGGCGTCGACGGCGAGGCGATTGAGGCTGCGCTGGAGTCGCTCGACACGGTAGACGGGGCATACCGAGCTGCCGCGCGGAAGGCACAGCAGCTACAAGGGACAGACCGGCCCACCTTCTTCCGCAAGCTGGTCGAGTATCTGGCAAGGCGGGGATTCGAGTACGAGGTAGCAAAGGGAACGGCCGAACGCTACTGGAGGGAGCTTTCGACCGGGTAGCAGGTTTTACCGGATGCCGGAGACGGCACCGATCACGATATATGAAAGGAACCATCTTCCATGGAGCAAAGCATCATACTTGGGATTGTCGCGTCGGTGGCCGCCCAACCGCCAAGGGTGAACCCGACCGCCACTATCCTTGCTGCGGTGCTCGCGGCGATTCTCGGGCTGGTATTGGGGGCCATCGTCGGGAATCAGATCATCCGCGCCCGGACCAAGCGCCAGGTTGAGGATGCCCGCCACCAGGCTGAGCTGGTGGTGGCGGAGGCCGAGACCAACGTCAAGCAACTGGAGGTGAAGGCTGCGGATGAGGCGCTCCGCCTGCGGACGGAGGCCGAGCAGGAGGTAAAGAGGCAGGAGCGCGAGCTGCGCAAGGAGGAAGAGCGCCTACAGAAGAGGCGCGTCACACTTGACGAACGGCAGGAGCAGCTGGACCAGCGGGATCGCCGCATGAGCCAGCGGCAGAGCCTAATCGACAAGAAGGCAAATCAGATTGAGAAGCTGGAGCAGGACAAGCTCGCCGAGCTGCAGCGCGTAGCCAGTATGAGCCAGGAGGAGGCAAAGCAGGAACTCTTGGAGACGGTCAAACAGGGCGCTCGCCAGGATATGGCACGCGTCATCCGTCAGATCGAGGCCGAAGCGACAGCCGACGCCGACCGGCGTGCGCGCAAGGTGGTGACGCTGGCGATCCAACGCATCGCCTCGGACCAGGTGTCGGAAATCGCCATCTCGGCCGTGCCGCTTCCGGGAGACGACATGAAGGGCCGCATCATCGGTCGCCAGGGACGCAACATCCGCACGCTGGAAAAAGAGACCGGCGTTGACCTGGTGGTGGACGATACGCCGGAGGCTGTCATCCTCTCCTCCTTTGACCCGATGCGCCGTGAGATCGCGCGGGTTGCGCTGGGCCGACTGATCGCCGATGGGCGCATCCACCCGGCGCGCATCGAGAAGACGGTGGCTCGGGCGAAGGAAGAGGTCGAGCTGATCATGAAGGAGGAGGGGGAGCGCGCTGCGCTCGATGCCGGCGTGCCTGGGTTGCACCCCGAGATCATCAAGCTGCTGGGTGCCCTGCAGTACCGCCGCAGCTACGGCCAGAACCAACTGCAGCATGCCGTCGAGACGGCTCACCTGGCTGCCATCATGGCTGCTGAGCTGGGCGCAAGTGTGCAGGTGGCCAAGGCAGGTGGCCTGCTGCACGACATCGGCAAGGCGATCGACCACACGGTGGAGGGACCGCATGCTCTCATCGGCGCCGAGCAGGCGAAGCGGTACGGCGTGCCGCAGGCGGTGATCAACTGCATCGCTTCGCACCATGGGGAGGCAGAGAGCGAGTCGCTGGAAGCCATCATCGTGGAGGCAGCAGATGCCATCTCTGGTGCACGCCCGGGCGCGCGCCGTGAGGAGACCGAGACGTACGTCACGCGCATCAAGGCGCTGGAAGAGATCGCCAACTCCTTCAGCGGGGTCGCCGACTCGTATGCCATCCAGGCTGGGCGCGAGATACGCATCATCGTGAAGCCCGACCAGGTGGATGACCTCTCGGCGATCGAGATGGCGCGCAACATCGCCAAGGCTGTAGAGGAGAACCTACAATACCCGGGGCAGATCAAGGTAAACGTCATTCGCGAGACACGGGCTGTGGACTTTGCCAAGTAGCCGCTTGACCGGCTGAGGTGGGAGCAGTCTCCCTCAGCCGGCGGGGGTGCTCTCAAGAGGATCTGACATGGCAGATATGATCAGGGTAGCAGCACAATCGAAGGCAACCGCGGTCGCTGGTGCGATCGCCGGCATCATCCGGGATCATGGAAGGGCAGAGATCCAGGCCATCGGGGCCGGCGCCGTCAACCAAGCCATCAAGGCGATGGCGATCGCTCGAGGCTTCTTGGCGCTGGAGGGAGTCGACGTGGTGTGTGTCCCGTCCTTTGCGGACGTGGACATTGACGGTCAGGAGCGCACGGCGATCCGCTTTACTGTGGAGCCGCGCTAGGCTTCTTCCGTTTCTTTCTGCTCCTGCGAGACCCAGGGGCCCTCTCCTGGGACTGTGCGGGCGGGGCGAGGGGCTCTTCCGGTGCCCTATTGCCCCGCTCTCCGCGGGGTTTGCGTCCATCGCGCGACGCCTGTCCCCGGCCGGTCCCGGTGGCGGGCCGTCGCTCTGTCCGGGGGACGCCAGCACGGGCCTGGCGCGTGACGGCATCTCCTTCCAGGGCGGGTCCGAGCGCGGGCTCGCCTGGCTCCGGTTGGCTGGTCAGATACTCGAAGATCACGCCGCTTTCCAGCTCGACCTGCAGACTCTCTTTGACAGCATTGACGCCGATGACCTTTCCCCTTCCGCGCGGAGTGTCCACCACATCTCCGCGGCGTGGGAGCCGTCTCTTGGTCTCAGCGTAGTGGTCCTCTTCGTAGGCGAGGCAGCAGAGAAGGCGCCCGCAAGCCCCTGAGATCTCCATCGGGCTGAGGGGGAGGTCCTGTTGCTTGGCCATCTTGATGGAGACGGGGTGAAAGTCGGGAAGCCACGTGGAGCAGCAGAGGGCCAACCCGCACTTGCCGATGCCGCCGAGCAGCTTGGCCTCGTCGCGCACGCCTACCTGCCTCAGCTCGATGCGCGCCCGGAACATGCGCGCCAGATCCTGGACCAGCTCCCGGAAGTCCACGCGCTTCTCCGACGTGAAGAAGAAGACGAGGTGGCGGCCGTTGTAGCTGTATTCGGCGCGGACCAGCTTCATGGGCAGGTTGCGCTCCTGGATCTTGGCGCGGCACTTCTCGAGGGCTTCGTGCTCCTTCTGCCGGTAGTGGTCCATCAGAGATAGGTCGGCCGGTGTGGCCCGGCGCAGGATGGGCCTGAGCCGCGAGATGATCTCGGCATCCGTGATCTCGTGAGGTGCGACGATCGCCCGTCCGACCTCCTCGCCGCGGGCCGTCTCCACGACGACGCTCTCGCCAGCTTGGAGGTCCTCGAAGCCTGACGCATCAAAGAAGTAGATCTTGGTTGCGGGATGGAACCGCACGCCGATTACCAGGGGCATGGAGCTGAGTACCTTTCCATTTTAGGAATCGTGCTGGGCTGCCCGCCGGTAAGGCAGGCGGAGGAAGAGCCCTTCGACGGCGAGGCGCGCATTCACGTTCTCGGCGAGCTGCTGGGCGGTTTCCTGAATGGCAGCTACCAGGGCCCATGCCTGCGCCAGAGAGAGGGTCGCCGCCAGAGGCTCGAGCCGCTCGACGTCGTCCACGTTGACCACGTGCCGTGGCCCGCCATCGTGCAGGAGAACCAGGTCGCGCGCGCAGGCGAGCCATACGCCGAGCAGCCTTCGGGCAGCAGACACGTCCCGGCCGAGTTTTCCAGCGGCGTCTATCCTCTCCACCGGGCTGGCAGCGAGGAGAGCAAAGAGCTGCCCCACATCCTGCTTTCGCTGGTCCAGCAGTGTGTTGTCCTGTACCGCCTGGAGCGCCCAGCCCGGGCGGCCGGTGGAGAGGCGAGCTATGAGGCGCGCCTGCTCGGGCGACGTGCCCCGCTCGCAGAGTGCCTGCTCGATGAGCTCAGGCGGGACGGCCCTCAGCTCGAGGACCTGGCATCTCGAAACGATCGTGGGCAGCAGCGTCGCGCGCCGCCCGGCAGTGAGGATTAGCACGACGCGCGCAGGCGGCTCCTCCAGCGTCTTCAGCAGTGCATTGGACGGCTCGTCGAGCGCCAGGTCTATCTGCCGCAGGACAAAGACGCGGCGGCGGCCCTCGTATGGCGCCAGCGAGGCATCGTGTTGGAGTGCACGGACCTGGTCAATGAGAAGGCGGCCGCCCGCACCGCGCCCCTGGATCACCTGGACATCGGGATGGCTACCGCGGGCGATGCGGGTGCAGGAGGAGCAGGCGCCGCAGGGCGCGCCAGGCTGTGCGCAGTTCAGGGCCTGTGCCAGGAGGCGCGCCAGCGTCGTCTTGCCCACCTGGGGCGGGCCGCAGAAGAGGTAAGCGTGCGACTCCTTCCCGGCGGCCAGTGACTGCCGCAGGAAGCTCGCCGCCCATTCGTGTCCGATGATTGGCCAGGGCATGCCCAAGCTTCTCAGTCGAGCTGCTGGCCAAGGAAGATCTGAAGTCCCATCTGCTCGATCTGGTCCCTCTGTGCCTCAATCAGGTCAATGTGCGCTTCTTCATCCTTCAGGATTGACTCCAGCTGCTCGCGCGAGCCGTTGTCTCCCTTTGCCACGCAGAGTGCGATTCCCGCGTTGTAGGCCTTGATGGCGCCGGCCTCGGCGTCCCAGTCGTTCTGCAGCTGCTCGGGGACTGCGGCACCGATGTGCATCGGGAGCAGCTTGCTGACGACGGGCAGCCCCTCGAGGAAAAGGATGCGGGCGATCAACGACTCGGCGTGCTTCATCTCGTCGATGGCGCGCTTTTCCACGGCCTCGTGCAGCCGGTCAAAGCCCCAATTGGCCGCCATCTCAGAGTGGACCATATACTGGCTGATGGCGGTTAGCTCATCGGCCAGCAGTGCGTTGAGCTTGTCGACTACCTCGGTGTTGCCTTTCATCTTTCCTCCACAGCAGGAATAGGGTCGCCCTCGGTGCATTGGACCGGAGCGCCGACTAGATTATAGCGCAGGGGGACGGGTGAGGCAAGGATGGCCAACAGAGGGGGAGCCAGAACAGGCGCGGCGCATCTGTCCTGGGTGCGCCGCGCCGGATCGCCGGGGACAGGACGAGATGACTCAGACCACGGCGCCAAGCCCGCGCAGCTGCTCGTAGGCCGCATTGCGCAGAGCCGGCTCCTTGGTGAGGCTGAGGACCTTCTGGAAGTCGGCGACTGCCCGCGCTCGCACCTTGTTTTCGGCGAAGGCCAAGCCGCGGTTGAGATAGGCCTCTGCGAACTGCGGATTGAGCCCCAGCGCCTGGGTATAATCCGCCATTGCCTGGGCAAGGGCACCCTGGCGGAAACTGGCCCAGCCGCGGACGTTGTAGACTGCGGCGTCGCGCGGGTCGATCTCGAGCGCCTGGGTGAAGTCGGCGATTGCCTCGGCGTAGTCTCCCCGCTCGGAGTAGATGAGACCGCGGTTGTAGTATGCGGCCGCAAAGCGAGGGTTGAGGGCGATAGCCTGCGTATAGTCCTGCAAGGCCTGCGTGGTCTTGCCCCGCTGTTGGTAGGCGATCGCCCGGTTGTTGTAGGCCTGGACGTACCTGGGTTGGATGGTGACTGCCTGCGTAAAGTCGGCGATGGCGTTGGTGATGTCGCCCTGTTTGTAGTAGGCCACGCCGCGCTGGCAATAGGCCGACGCGTCGCGCGGGTCGACTTCGACGGCCCGGGAAAAGTCCTGGATGGCGGCTTCGAGCTGGCCGCGTGCGCTGTAGGCCTGACCGCGGTTGAAATAGGCGACGGAGTAGCGGGGGTTGAGGGCAAGTGCCCGGCCATAGTCGGTGATTGCCGCGTCCAGGTTTCCCTGTTCGGCCTGCGCGATGCCCCGGTTGTTGTAGGCTTCTGCGTAGAGAGGGTTGAGGGTGAGCGCCTGGGAGTAATCGGCCACAGCACGCGTCTGATCGCCCTGGGCGGCGTAGGTGATGCCGCGGTTGTTGTAGATGGTTGCGTCGTTGGGATCGGCGGTGAGGGCCTGGGCATAGTCCTCCAGCGCCGCCGTGTGCTTGCCCTGCTCGGTGTAAGCGAGCCCGCGGCCCACATGGGCGGCCACAAGTCTGGGGTTGAGCGAGATGGCCTGGGTAAAGTCCTCGACGGCGAGCGCGGCCTGGCCCATCTGGGTGCGAACGTGACCGCGCCCGACGTAGGCTGCTGCTTCGCGCGGGGCGAGGGCTACCGCCTGGTCGAAGTCGGCGAGGGCGCGGTCCAGCTCGCCGCGCTCGGCATAGGCGGAGCCGCGGCCGAGGAAGACACGCACGTCGCGTGGGTTGAGTGTGGCTGCCTGCGTGTAGTCGGCGATGGCGCGTTCCAGCTCGCCGCGATCAGCGAGTGCGCCTCCGCGCCCGACGTAGCTGCCGGCATCCTGCCGATCGAGTGCCATGGCCTGATCAAAGTCGGCGATGGCGCGCTCCAACTGCCCCTGTTCGAATAGGGCGTTGCCTCGGTTTCGATAGGCGTCGGCGAGCTTTGGGTTGAGCTCGACGGCACGATCGTAGTCTGCCTGAGCCTGGTCAAGCTGCTTGAGGGCAGCCAGCGCCAACCCTCGGCGGTTGTAGGCCGAGGCATCGCTCGGCTCCAGCTCGACGGCCCGCCCGTAGTCGGCCACAGCATGCTCCATCTCACCCCGGAGGCGGCGCACGTCACCGCGGCCCAGGAAGGTGCGTGCATCCTGCGGCAGGAGCGCCACCGCGCGATCATAGTCGGCGAGTGCTTTGTCCAGCTCGCCGAGGCCGGCGTATGCCAGGCCGCGGTTCATCCATGGCTCGGCATTCTGCGGGCTGAGGGCAATCGAGCGGGTATAGTCAGTGACAGCGCGATCCCATTGGCCGAGCTGGGCGCAAGCCAGGCCGCGCAGGTTATGGGCCGCCGCGTCGCGCGGGTCAAGCTGGATCGCCTGGGTGTAGTCCTCGGCCGCCTGCTCCCAGGCGGAGAGCGCAGTGTAGGCTTGTCCGCGGCTGACGTAGACGGCGGCGGAGGGCTGCAGGCCGATTGACCGAGTGTAGTCGGCGACGGCTTCCTCCAAGTCGCCGCGCCGGACGTGGACCGCAGCGCGGGCCGCATAGGCATCGGCGTCCTGCGGCGCGAGAGCCAAAAGGCGCCCGTAGTCGGCCAAAGCCTTCTTCCAGGAACGCTGCTTTGCCAGGAGGCCGGCCCGTGAGCGGTAGGCCTCCAGGTGGCCGGGATCGAGGGCTATCGCCTGCGAGAAGTCCTCGTAGCCTCGGGCTGAGTCGTCAAGGGAGGCGTAGGCCTGGCCGCGGGCAACATAGGCATCGGTGTCGTGCGGATCAAGGGTGATGGCCTGGCTGAGGTCCTCGACGGCCGGGCCGGGTTCTCCGGCCTGGCAGCGGGCGACGCCCCGGCAGTAGTATGCGGTGGGCGCCTGCGGATCGAGCGCCAGCGCCTGGTCACAGTCGGCAATGGCCAGAGCGCTCTTGCCCAGCTCGGCGAAGGCGATGCCGCGTGCAATGTAGACTTCGGGGTCTCTCGGGCTTATAGCGGCTGCCTGGGTCAGGTCCGAGACCGCCTGCTCCTGCTTTCCCAGCTGCCCATAGATCACTCCCCGCTCGAAGTAGGCCTGGCCGTCCTGAGGGTGCAGGGTGAGGGCTTGGGTCAGGTCGACGATGGCCTCGTCGCGCCTGCCCAGCGCAGCCAGTGCTTGGGCGCGGCCCACAAAGGCGTCGGACAGCTGCGGGCTAAGGTCCAGCGCCTGGGTAAAGTCGGCGATTGCCTCTTCGGACCTCCCCATCTTCTGGAAGGCGGTGGCGCGGTCGTAGTATCCTTCAGAGCGCTGCGGCGCCACCTCGATTGCCTGGGCATAGTCCGCCACGGCCTCTTCCACCTCTCCCTGAGCGGCGAAAGCATTCCCACGGCGGAGGAGGAGCGGCACGTCGGCGGGCCTGAGGGACAGCGCCTGGGTATAGTCGGCCACAGCCAGTGCCAGGTCACCGCGTTGCTCCAGCAGCTCTCCGCGTGCTGCGTAGCTGTCGGCATCGGCGGGGTTGGCGCCGACAGCCTGCGTGAGGTCGTCGATCGCCTTGCTGCGTTCTCCGCGCGCCGCAAAGGCAGCGGCACGCGCAGCGTAGATCGAGGCGTCTCCCGGCTTCAGGGCCAGGGCCTGGGTGAAGTCGGCGATTGCCTCCGCGTGTTTGCGCTGCTCGGCGCGGGTTGTGCCGCGCCCAGAGAACGCATCCGCACGCCCGGGGTCAAGCGCGATGGCCTGGGTGTAGTCGGCCTCCGACTGGGCTAGGTCGCCTTTCTTGCGGTAGGCAGTGCCCCGGCCGCTGAATGCCTCGGCGCTGGAGGGATCGAGCGCGAGTGCCTGAGTATAGTCGGCGATCGCCTGCTGCGCGTCGCCCAGTTCCGCGTGGGCGGCACCCCGGCCGAGATACCCCGCGGGCGACTCAGGCGCGAGTGTGATCGCCCGGGCATAGTCCTCCAGGGCTTCCGCAGGTCGGCGGGCGCGGCGCATGGCCTCGGCGCGATCGTAGTGTGCTGTGGCAAAATCGGGATCGAGCTCGATAGCCCGGGAAAAGTCCTCGATGGCCCTGTCCAGTTCGCCCACCTCCGCGTAGGTCTCGCCGCGGTTGTGGTAGGCCGGGACAAGCTGCGGATCGATTGCGATGGCCTGGCGGTAGTCGGCCAATGCTGCCTGCCAGCGGCGCTGGCGACGGTGGACCTCTCCCCGGTTGTTGTGGGCACCGGCCAACTGCGGGTCGAGGGCGATGGCCTGATTGTAGTCGGCGAGGGCCTCGTCGAGGCGTTCCTGTTCGGTGCGCGCCAGACCGCGGTTGTTGTAGGCTCCGGCCGAGCGCGGGTCCAGCAGGATCGCCTGGTCGTAGTCGGTGACCGCCTCGTCCAGACGACCCAAATGGGCGCGGGCGATTCCCCGGCTCAGGAATGCCGCCGCAGATTGGGGGTCCAGAGCGGCGGCCTCGGAGAAGTCGGCTTCGGCCCCCTGCCAGTTGCCCTGGAGGCCCTGGGTCAGACCGCGGTTGAGGAAGGCGACGGACGAGCTGGGATCGAGGCTGATGGCCTGGGCAAAGTCGGCCATGGCCAGCTCGAAGCGGCCCTGCTGCCCGTGGGCGTGTCCGCGGTTGAAGTAGGCACGGCTGTCGCGCGGGTCCAGCTCCACGGCGTGGGAGTAGTCGGCTATCGCCTGATCCATATCGCCCAGCAACCCATACGCGTTGCCTCGATCGAAGTGGACCTGCGCCTGCCCCGGTCGGACAAAGAGCGACTGCGTATAGTCCGCGATTGCCTCCGTGAGGCTTCCCTGGGCAGCCAGCGCACGTCCACGTCCGGTATAACCGTCGGCAAGGTTGGGGTCGAGGTCGACTGCCTGTCCGAAATCGGCGATGGCCTGCTCCATCTGGCCCTGAACCGCATAGGCGAGGCCGCGCCTGAGGTAGCCCTCGGCCTGCTGTGGTTGAAGGGTGATCGCCTGGTTGAAGTCCTGGATTGCCCTTTCCCAGGCCGACTGGCCGACCAGGGCGGTGCCCCGGCCCAGGTAGGCCTCGGGGTCCTGGGGATTGAGTGCGACGGCCTGATCGAGGTCTGCCATAGCCTTCGGCAGGTCGCCGAGTTCGGCGTACGCCAGTCCGCGGTGGATGTAGGCGTGCATGCAGCCTGGATCCTGGTCGATCGCCTGGGTGAAATCGGCGAGGGCCTTGAGCATCTCTCCCTGCTCGGCCCAGGCCATGCCACGGTCCAGCAGGGCCGTCACGCATGTGGGGTCGAGCGCGAGCGCATGGGTAAAGTCGGCGATGGCTTGCTGCCACTTGCCCAGGTCGGCATAGGCATTGCCGCGGCCGGTGGTTGCTGCGGTGTCGTGTGGGGCCAGGCTGATCGCGCGGGAAAAGTCGGGGATGGCCAGTTCGGGCTTGCCCAATTGCCGGTAGGCGATGCCGCGTTCCACGTGTGCGGCTGCGTGACGGGGATCGAGGAGGAGGGCGCTGGAGAAGTCGGCGACTGCCTCATCAAGGCGACCCCGCTCGGCGCGGGCGCGGCCGCGTCCGGCGTGCGCGGCAGCGCAGCGGGGGTCGATGGCCAAGGCCTGGGAGTAGTCTGCCTCGGCCTGCTCCGGCTTTCCATCGTCCAGGTAGGCGCTGCCGCGGTTGGCGTACGGCTCGGCAAGCCGTGGATTGATGGCGATGGCCTGTGTAAGGTCGGCGATGGCCTCCTGCCGGCGCGCCTGGCCGGCGTGGGCGATGCCACGGTTGTTGTAAGCCTGGGCGTCCTGGGGATCAAGGCGGACCGCCTGCGACAGGTCGGCGATGGCGTCGTCGACCTTGCCCTGCTGGCGCAAGAGCTCACCACGGTGGCTGAAGGCCACCGCCAGCCCGGGATCAAGGCCGATGGCTTGCGTGTAGTCGGCAAGTGCGGCGTCCATCTTGCCCTGTGCGCGGTAGGCCTCGGCGCGGCTGTAACATGCCCGAGCAAAGCGAGGATTGAGGGCAAGCGCCTGGTCGTACTCGAGGATGGCGCGGCTCCACTCCTCCTTCTGCGCATAAAGGTTGCCGCGATTCAGATAGGCGCCCGAGAGGCGCGGGTTGAGGGCCAGCGCCCGGTCGGCATCCGCCAGCGCCGAGTCAAGGCTGCCCTGGGCGGCGAGCGCCTGGCCGCGACGGTTGTAGAGGACTGGGCTCTCGAGCACACGCAGCGCCGCGTCGTGGAAGCGGAGCGCGCTTTTGCCGTCCCCTCTCTCCTCCGCGCGCAGCGCCAGCTCAACGAGTGCCTCGGCCACGACCTCCGGCTCCCTGGCGAGACGCCGCAGCGGCGAGCGGCTCAGGAACCCCGGCCGCTGCTCCAGAAAGTCACCCAGGCTCGGCCAGGCCGCTTCGGGTGACACCATCTCTTCGACGGCGACCTCGGGATAGGCGATCCCGGTGGAGCCCTCGACGATTTCGTAGCGTGCCAGCGGTGCCAGGGCATGCTCGAGCACAGAAGCGGAGGCCCAGGGACTGGTTGCTTTGTCCTGAAGCCCGAGGTGGGACGCGTAGGCAAGGACCAGCCCGGTGGCAGGCCAGACGCCGGCCGCATGGAAGGCAGCGAGTGAGTCAAGCAGAAGGCCCGGAGCACCCTGGTCGTGGATCGCGCGCCGTGCCTCTGCCCAGAGCCGGGCCAACCCGCCCCGGATCACGCGGCGAATGGCAGCCAGGTCTGCCTCGGGCGCGTTCTCCAGCCGGAGCTGGCGGATGCATGTGATCACGAACTGGGGTGTTCCGTCGCCTCGCGCAGCGAGCTCTTCGTAGGCAGCGTCGTCGAGCTGCACATCGTAGGCGCCGGCTGCACGATCCAGCAGACGGCGCGTCTGCTCGGAGGTCAGGTTGGGCAACATGACGGTATGGAAGCCCATGCGGGTCAGCCATGGCTGGCACCCGGGCGAGAGCCGATCCGGGCGCGCCGTGGCAATTGCGTAGAGCGCAGCGCCAGCCTGCATGGCGGCCAGTACCTCGGAGAGCATTTCGAGCCCGGCGCCGGTGTGCCGCGAGGCGAGAGCGTCTAGCAGCAGGAGGGCGGGCCGCTTCTTGTCCACCACGCGGCGCAGGTCATCGCGCAGGTCATCTTCGCTCTGCAGATAGAAGAGAGCGCTGGGCTCAAAGACCCGATCCTGCGGCACCAGGCCGGCTGCGACGGCACGTCGCACTAGCTCGGCCGCCTCGCGGCTCTTGCCGAGCTCCATGCGCCCCGTGATCACCAACCGCGGGTGGGCACGGAGATCCTGGACGTCTGTGACCTTGCGGTCGATCCAGGCGACCTTGCCGCCGCGCCCCAGCCGCTGCCTCAGCTCCTGGGGCGTTACGGGCCTCAGGGAGCGCATCGGTGACGGTTCCTCTCCGGTTGCTCGAAGTGTCATGGTGCACCAGCGCGTTTTAGTCGGATTTCTACAGCTTTACGCAGTATACCACAGATTCACTTTTTATGCAAGTGGATCACCGCTTAAATGAAGGCACCCCGCCGGTCGCGCTGCGGGGTGCCTTCACGAGTGTGGTGATCCTACGTGTGTAAACCTAGCTGCCCGTGATCGCAAGCAGCAGGCTCCGGAGCGCGGATGGCCTCTTGTTGGCCTTGACGAACAAGCTGGCCAACCGGGCGCTCTCGGCTTGGCGGATCCGCTCCGCCTGGTCCATCTTGATGAAATCGAGAAGGACAAGCCCTGGCATGGTGCACCTCCTATGTCGGGATAGGTGCCAGTGTCTCGCCTGCGGTGTCCCCCTACAAGAAAAGGGGGCACCGAGGTTGCGACCCGGTGTCCTCCTTCGACGCCTGCGAGGTTAGCTGCCGGGCTAGGGCAGAAGGTGCTTGCCCTCCGGTCTTGCGTCCGGTTCGCCCCTTGTTTGGATCCCCCGCCGCCGGATGTCATCCACATCCGACGCTCGGCGCGCGAGAATCTGGCTACAGGTGTGATTTCTATCACAAGCGAAAGGAGGTGTCAAGTTGTCTGTGGATGGAGGCTGGGAAGCTGGGCATCGACAGCGGCCGCCTCTAGACCCTCATCATGCGGCGCATCACGGCACCCTTGAGCCGCAAGAGCGGACGCCGAGCCAGGATCACCAGCTCGTCGAGCGTCTCTGGTGCGCGGGTCAGCTTCTCGAAGCCGTCGCCGGTGATGAGCAGGGTGTCTGAGTGGCGAAAGCCGCCGACACCCGGCAGGTAAATGCCGGGCTCGACGCTCACCAGCATGTTGGGCTCGAGCACATCAGAGCTGCCAGCGGCGAGCCACGGGCCCTCGTGCCCGCCCAGGCCGAAGCCGTGGCCGGTGCGGTGCAGCAGGTAGCCGCCCAGCCCTTCGTCGCGCAAGAAGCCGTTGGCCGCCTCGTCAATCGTCGCGCAGGGTACGCCAGGGCGGAGCAGGGCGAAGGCACGCTCTCGCGCGGCGCGCATCACCGCGAACATCTCCTTCATCTGTGCGGTGGGTGGAGCCAGGAAGTAGGTCCGTTCGCACTCGGCGGCATAGCCGTTGACGCGCATAAGGCTCAGGGCGATATGGGGTCCGTCGAGCAGCCGGTCTCCCGGCGAGGGCACGCCGTGGGGCATGGCGCTGGCGGGAGCCGGCCAGGAAGCAGTCAGGGTGCTGGTCGTCAGCGCGTCGAAGGCTGTGCTCTTGACGATGTCCAGCTGTACCGAGCGCCCGAGCGAAAAAAGCTCGAGCTCCGACACGCCGTGATACGACGCGGCGAGGACCTTGGCCATGCCCATGTCGGCGTAGCTGGCTGCACGGCGGAGCATCTGCACCTCGGCTGGTGACTTGCGCAGGCGGAGGGTCTCGACGAGAGGGAGGGTGCGCGGTGCGAGGTCGTGCAGCGCGACGGCGACTTCCTGTGGCAGGGAGGGCTCGACGCCGAGTGTCCGCACGCCGTCGAGCATCTCTCGCAGTCGATCGGGCCAACCCTCGCCGGAGGGCGAAGGGTAGTCCCAGTAGTGGCGCACGTCGCCGACGTTGGGCGCCGCGGAGAGATGCTCCTGCTCGAGCGCGGGCACGAGCAGGAGCGCCTGCCCTTCGGGACGCACCAGGATAAAGAAGGGGCGCTCCATTGGCACGTAGACGACGCCTGTCAGGTAGTAGATGCTGGACTCTGCCGAGACGAGAAAGAGGTCGACGCCCTGGGCGCGCACGGCAGCCTGGAGCTGCTGCATGCGACCCATAAGCTCCTCTCTTGTGATCATGGCTAGCCTCCTTACCGGGCAGGTCGATGCCGGGCAGGTGGAGTATATCACAGGCGGCCAGAGGCGGAAAGAGGCGACGCTCCCGCAAGTGGAGTGGGGCAGGGCTGACAGGCGGTTCGGGCGGACCCAGGTGTGTGCGCCGTCACCCTGCCGGGGTTCTGCCTGACGCTGGCGGGCGGCTGGGCTTGCGCCGGTGCTGCACGAGGCGGTGCGGCCCCTGTCTGGCGAGGCGTGCCGGACGATCGAAAGAGAGTGGGCCGGCGAGCGGCTCTCTTCACCCTGGTCAGCGAACTTCGGCCACGGGGTGAGGCTGACTGAACCAGACACTCGCCGGGCGCAGTGGCTTGTGGTACAATAGCTCTCGCGTGCGGGGCGGGGGTCATCGGTGCAGGTCGGCGAGCTGGTGGCGGCCCTGGCCGGCTGTTCGGCGTGTTGGGGTGCAGCCGCTGTTGGGCATTGGTGTTGCCATGATGGGCCCCCAGACGTGGACTGCAGTGAGGCCAAGTCCTTCAGCGTGTTTGGCGAATCGGGACCTGGCCGACGACACCGGGGCGGTGTCGGGCCGTGCCCGGGTGTGGAGAGCGGGCCGTCCTGTGGTGTCGCCGCGGCCGAGCCGGGAGTCGCCACGTTCTCGGCCATGGCTCCTTCGCTACTCAGGGCGGGCTGCCTACTGCTCGATGTGCGGGGCGCGATGCTCATTGCGGACCCGATGCTGCGCGGGTTGAAGGCAGAGTTGAGCGGAGAAGGCCGGCTGGTGTGGGGCAGGCGCAGCGAGTCAAGGGCAGGTACCCCGGAGGGGGAACCAGGAGGGGCTGGTGGACGAGGCGAAGGTAGAGGAGAGGCCCGCCGAGGCTGAAGGCCGGAAGAAGCCATCGAAGCGCAAGGGCCGCGCGCCGAAGGTGCATTACCCCTGCCCGACGCCCCGGCTCTCGGTAGCGCGCAAGGCGCTGAAGCGGCTGACGTTGGTGGCTGTGGCCTACTCGGCGGTGGAGCGCGAGTTCTTTCCCACGGACGAGGCGTTCGCGGCGGAGAAGGAAGTGGAAGCCCGCGCCGCGGAGGTGCTTGAGGTGATGCAGCGGCTGGGCGTACCCGGCAGGCTCTACTCCGGCAGCGAACATCTTCTGAGTGACCTACTGGACGACCGGCCGGACCTCGTGCTGAACCTGGTGGACACCCTGCGCGGGCGCGATGCGCTGCAGGCGTCCATCGCCGGGGCACTGGAGCTGGTGGAGATTCCCTACACGGGCGCGGGCATGGCGGGCCTGGTGATCGGCAACAACCGCAACCTGGTCAAGCAGCTCCTGAAGGCGAACAAGGTACCCACGCCTCCCTACCAGTACATCAAACGGGCAGGGACAAGGGTGAACCCGGACCTTGGGCTGCCGCTAATCGTCAAGCTAAACGAGGGTGGTGGGAGCGTCGGAATCGACAATCGGGCGGTGAAGGAGTCGCTCGAGGAGGCGCAGCAACAGGTAGAGGACCTGATCGCAGCCTACCGGATGCCGGTGATAGTGGAGCGTTTCATCCCCGGTCCGGAGATCACGGCGGTGGTGTTCGAGGACCGGCGCATGCGGCACGTGTTCTTGGGGCGGAAGGTATTCGGCTTCCGTCCAGACGGCAGGCACGAGTTTACCAGCCTCGAGAGCTACGACGTCCCGGACCCTTATCGGTACGCGCCTGTGGAGGATGCGGAGCTGGCGAAAAAGATCGAGCAGTATTCCAACAAGGTGTTCCGGGTCGTGCACTGCAGGGACTATGCCAAGTATGACATCCGGGTGGATGAGACGACGGGGACGCCCTATTTCACGGACTGCAACCCGAACACCGCCTTTGGGCCGAGCCTGGGGCTACCCTTCACGGAGATCCTCGAGACGTTGTACGGGGTCAAGTTCGAGCGGGTGTTGGAGGCGCTGCTGAGCAAGTACGCCAAGAAGCTCAAGATGGCACGACCGCCCGCGCCCGAAGCCGGCGCCGAAGGTAGGCAAGCCGACATTGCGGATAGGAGCGCTGTCACCCCTGTCGCGGCAGGGGAGGGCAGTGCCCTGCTTCCGTAACGCAGCTAAGGGACGGGGCGCAGATGATCGGCCCACGCTCGGGTGCCGGGCTGCCCCAGAGGGCTGCAGCCGGGTCCGATGGTTCTCCAGGAGTGCATGCATGAGAAGTAGAGTGACGCGAGCGCTGTTGATCGCCGCCGGGACGCTGTGCGTGGCCTCGGCGACACTCGGCCTGTTCGTGCCGGTACTGCCGACCACGCCTCTCCTGCTCCTCGCGGCGGTGTGCTACGCTCGCAGCTCAGAGCGGTTCTATCGCTGGCTACTGACCAACCGCTGGTTCGGAGCGTACATCCGGAACTATCGTGAGGGGCGGGGGATCGCGCTGTGGCACAAGGTGCTTGCGCTCACGTTGTTGTGGCTGACGATCGGCTACGCGGCGGGGTTCGTGGTGTCCCAGTGGTGGCTGAAAGCAATCCTGCTTGGGATTGCGGTGGGCGTGACGGTGCACCTGGTCACGACCAAGACGTATCGGCCGGGGCGGGAGGAGGGCGCGATGCGCGAGTCTGCATTGCACCGGAAGGCAGGAGAGCGATAGGTGCAGCGCACCGAGGGCAGGCGCGCCGCACCGGCAGGCAGGAGGGAGACGGCCGGGGCGTTGGGACGAAAGACCTGGCAGGCTTCTAAACCTGCCAGGTCTGCGTAGAGGCATGTGCCGGATCAGCGATTGCCTTGCACCATGGGCAGGTGCACGAGATAGCCGCCCGCGAGCGGCAGCAGCGCGTTCACCGGGCCGTAGCAGACCCCGCTCCCGTTCAAGTCGACGGCTTCCAGCAGATAGTAGTAGACCTGGCCGGGCAGGGCGCTTGTGTCGACCCACTCGTAGGCTGCGCCAAAAGGGCTGCCGGGGGGGACCTGGCTGGGGATCAGCTCCACGTTCAACTGGGCGTAGGTGCCTGGCTCCCCGCTCTCGCTGCGGTGCAGGTTAAAGCCCAGGATATCTAGCTCCGAGGCGGTCTCCCAGGCGACCACGATCGCGCCGGCGGCCGGGTCGGGCCTCGCGGTAAAGGAAAGCATCACTACGCCCGTTGGCGTGGCATCGCTGATGACCCAATCGGAGAAGGCGGTGACGTCACCGCCGCACACAAGGTTCCGCAGCGTGCTGCTGTTCGCCGTGCGCTCCTTGCACTCCCACTCCGTGCCCGCCCAGCGGCAGAGGCGGAACTCCTCTTCGGCACGGCCGCCGGTCTCGGCGTCCTCGTAGTGCAGGCAGATCTCGACCCGCCAGCCGCTGCCGGTTCCCGAGAGCTCGTACCAACGGTCGATCATGCCTGGGGTGGCTTCCGGCTGGCGGCCGTCCAGGTGGACCGTCGCGGCGATCTCGTCCATTGTGCCGGGCTCCTCGACGTTGGCCTTGTTGGGGGTCCCGCCGAGGGGCTGCCAGCCGGTGTTGCTGACCGGGTGCCGGACCGTCAAGGGCACGCGGAAGTCGGCCTCGGTGCGGTTGTTGAAGGAGGGGGTGAACCAGCGGCCGGTCCAGGGCAGCGGGCTGCGCCCGACGACCCGGACGCGCCACTTGTAGTTGCCGCCCAGGTCGGCGCCGCTGCCCATGCCGGTGAGGGGGCTGCCGCCGACCAGGCTCTCGTTCCAGGAATCGGGTGCGACGAGGCCTGTGCCGTCAAAGGGCTCGTCCAGCCGCTTGACCTCCCATTGGAGGCGCACGCTGCCGCGGCCGAAGGGCGAGCGACCCAGCAGGTCGAGGCGGTAGGTGCCAACGGCCTGGGTGATGAGCGCGGTCAGCCCCTGGGGACCGATCGGCTGCGAGTCGTCGAAGCGGCGTTGGCGCGGCGCGCTGTTCGGGTGGCTGCCGCCGTTGCCGTAGTAGAGGTAGATCATGCCCCAGTCGATCCCATCACCGTCAAAGTCCGGCGCGCCGATCACCACATCCGAGTAGCCGTCGCCGTCTACGTCGCCCGCGCAGGCGATGGAAGAGGCAAAGCCGGCAGAGGGCTGGCTGGCGTCGCCCGCCTGCCAGTCTGGCATGGCCTGGCCGGAGCCGAGGCCAGAGCCCGTCAGGCCGCCGGCCGACCCGTAGTAGAGATAGGCGCGGCCCCCGTCCTCGTGGAGGTAGTGTGGCGCGCCCACCACGATGTCGGAGTAGCCATCGCCGTTCACATCGCCGGCTGTGGCCACGGTCGACCCGAAGCTGGCGGCTTCCTGGTCGGCCGGGTCGGCGTACCAGGCGGGGGCGTTGTGCAGCCCGCTGGCTGAGCCATGAAAGACATAGGCGCGGCCCTCGTCGTCAGCCAGTGTGGTGTCGTAGGCGAATGCGCCGACGACAATGTCCGAGTAGCCGTCCCCGTTGACGTCGCCGGCTGTGCTCGCTGCCCTGCCGGCGAGGGCGAAGGCCTGGTCCGCGTACCAAGCCCAGTCGGGACTGTCCCAGAGAGCCAGGCCGCCGGCGGAGCCGTAGTACACGAGAGCGGCGCCGGCGCCCGCCAGATTGAGGGCGGCGTTGTTCGCGTTGGGGACGCCGATCACGATGTCGGCATAGCCATCGGCGTTCACATCGCCCGCCGTGCCGACAGCATACCCAAATCCAGCGTTGGCCTCCATGTAGTAACCCTCCCATGCGGCACCGTCCTGCGGGGGAGTCACTCCGGCTGCGGAGCCGTAGTACAGCCAGGCCGTGCCCGAGTCGGGGTAGCCGGCGGGGTCGCAGAAGGGGGTGCCGATGAGTACGTCGGAATAGCCGTCGCCGTTCACGTCGCCGGCCGTGCCGAGGGACCAACCCCAAAGGGAGTTGTTTTGGTTGGCAAAGGGGCCGTCGAGAACCCAGTTGGGGTCCGTGCTCAGGCCAGCGGGCGAGCCGTGGTAGATGTAGACGCGCCCTACTTCGACGGTGGTCTCCGATGAGTAGCCCGGGGCCCCGATGATGATGTCGGCATAGCCGTCACCGTTCACGTCACCGGCCGTGCCGAGCGACCTGCCCAGCATGGCGTTGGGGTTGTTGATCGGTGCAGTGCTCCACGCGGAGTACTGCGCAAGCCCCTGGGGCGTGCCGTGGAAGGCGAACACCCGGCCCTCGGCGCCGGTGCCGGGGTCGAACTTGTAGGCCCCGACCAGCACGTCGGAGTAGCCGTCGCCGTTCACGTCGCCGCCGCCGGCGACCGAGAAGCCGAAGTGGGCGTATGAGTGCGGCTGAGGGCTCGCACGGGTCACGGGAGTCAGCCCCAGGCCGCCGGGCCGGCCATAGAAGAGGTAGGCGCGCCCGTCGTCGCTGAAGGAGGCGTCGCAGCCGGGGGACCCGGCGATGATGTCGGAGAAGCCGTCGCCGTTGACGTCGCCGGCGAAGCCAAGCGAGAAGCCAAACCACGCGCCGTCCTGCTCGGCCGGATCGGCGATCCAGTCGGGGTCGGCGCCTGGGCCGGAGGCGGAACCATAGTAGAGGTAGGCACGGCCCTCGTCACCGTGCTGCACGTCGAGCCACGGCGCGCCAACGACGATGTCTGCGTAGCCGTCGCCGTTGACGTCGCCGGCCGTGCTCATCGACCAGCCAAAGTTGGCGCCGTAGGTGCCGCCCTCGCTGCTGGGCGAGGTGGCCCAACTGGGGCTTGTGTAGGGCGCCGGGCCGCTGCCCGAGCCGTAGTAGAGATAGGCCCGGCCGGTGCCCCCTCCAAAGCCAGGTGACCCGAGGAGAAGGTCCCCGTAGCCGTCGCCGTTTACGTCGCCGGCGAGGCCCGCGGTCACCTGGCGGCTGCCCGTGGGCGAGCCATACCAGGACCAGAGGGGAGTGTTGACCATGCCGCCGGCCGCGCCCTGGTAGAGCACGGCGGCGGCTTTGAAGTTGCCTGAGTAGTAGCCCGGGACGCCGGCGATGACGTCGGCGTAGCCGTCTCCGTTCACGTCTCCGGCAGCGGCGACGGTGCTGCCCAAGCTTGCAGAGGTCTGGTTGTAGCGGTCGTCGGACCAGGGTGGGTCGTCGAAGCCGGCCGCATTTCCGTAGAAGACGTAGACGCGCCCCTCCTCGTAGTAGCCGCCCCCGGAGTACCGGGGCGCGCCGACGGCGATATCGGCATAGCCGTCCCGGTCCACGTCGCCGGCCCCGGCCACGGCGTAGCCGAAGTAGGCGCCGGCGCCCGAGCCAGAGGGGTCCAGCTTCAGCCAGTCGACCGTGGCGGAGAGGCCGCCGATCGAGCCGAAGTAGACATAGACCGCGCCGTCGCTGTGGTTGCCGTCGGCATTGTCGTCGTAGTTGGGCGCGCCGACCACGAGGTCGTCGTAGCCATCGTCGTTGACGTCCCCGGCCGCGCCGGCCGAGTAGCCGAAGCACTCCTCGCTGTGCCCGGTGGTCCCGGTGGCGTGCCAGCTTGGGCTGTTGCCTGGCGGCATGCCGGTGGCCGAGCCATGATAGACGTAAACGCCGGCGCCGCATGTGCCGTGCAGCGTGTTCACGGCGCTGACAAAGACGTCGGCAAAGCCGTCGCCGTTCACGTCGCCGGCGGTCCCCACGGCGTGCCCGGCGCCCGAAAGGTCGCCGTCGGCAGGATCGGCGGCCCACGCGGGGGAAGCGTCGGCGCTGAGGCCGGCGCTGCTCCCGAGGTAGAGGTAGAAACGCCCCTCGTCTTCCTGCGCGCTGGGCCGGCGGTCAAAGTAGGGCGCGCCGACGACCACGTCGGCAAAGCCATCGCCGTTCACGTCTCCGGCGCCGGCGACGGCGGCGCCGAACCGGGCGCCTTCCTGGTTCGCCGGGCCGGCCGTCCAGGCCGGGGTGGTGTACAGGCCGCCGGGTGCGCCGCGGAACAGGTAGGCCAGCCCCTCGGCCACCGGCACACTATCCTTCACCAGGTCCGCCGCGCCGTACGCGCCGACGATCAAGTCGTCGTACCCGTCTCCGTCGACGTCGCCGGCGGTGCTCAGCGCCGCACCGGCGCTCGCAGCCGGCTGGTCCTCGTACCAGGCAAAGTCGGGGCTGTCCCAGTTGCCGGGGCCGCCGGCGGAGCCGTAGTACACCAGCGCTCCGCCGGCATCGACCACGCCCAGGGCGGAGTTGTCGGCATACGGGACGCCGATCAGGATGTCGGAGTAGCCGTCACCGTTCACGTCGCCGGCCGTGCCGACAGCATAGCCGTAGCTGGCACCCGATTCGGCGTAATAGCCCTGCCACCCCGGCCCATTCTGCGGGGGAGTGACACCGTCGGCAGAGCCGTAGTAGACAAAGGCCACGCCGGCATCGGGGTACCCGGCCGGGTCGTAGTAGGGGGTGCCGATGATGACGTCGGAGTAGCCGTCGCCGTTGAGGTCGCCTGCTGTGCCGACCGACCACCCCCAGCGGCAGTAGGCCTGGTCGGGGGAGGGGGCATCGAGGACCCATTCGGGGTTTTCGCCCAGGCCGGCGAACGAGCCGTGGTAGACGGCGATGCGCCCCGTTTCGGCGGCCGCTCCGGAGTAGCCGGGTGCTCCGATAATGACGTCGGCATAACCGTCGCCGTTGACGTCGCCCGCTCCGGCGGCCGAGCGCCCGAACTGGGCCCCGGCCTGCCCCGTCGCGCTGGTGGTCCAGGCAGGCTTCCACGACATGCCCGAGGGCGAGCCGAGGTAGACAAAGGCCGCACCGGCATCCGCGGCGGCCGGTTGGTCGAAGCCGTGCGCGCCGATGACGATGTCGGAGTAGCCGTCGCCGTTGACGTCGCCGGCTGCAGACAGGGAGGCACCAAAGAGAGCCCCCTCCTGGTCCGCCGGGTCGACATACCAGGTCTCGGCCGCGGGCGGGAGCAGGCCGTGCGGCGAGCCGTAGTAGGCGTACACGCGCCCCTCGTCGGCACTTGCTCCGTCGAAGGTGTGGGCCCCGGCGATAACGTCTCCGTAGCCGTCGCCGTTGAAATCGCCCGCAGAGGCGGAGAGGCCAAAGCCGGAATCGTCCTGGTCGGTGGGATGAAGGCCCGCCACGAAGCTGAGCTGGCAGACCGGGTAGTTGCCCAGGTTCACCTCGTACTGGAAGAGGTAACCCTCCTGGGCGATGTAGCCGGCCGAGTTGTTGCGGTAGCCGCCGGCCAGGATCTCGGCCGTGCCGTCCCCGTCCGTGTCGCCGGCGGGAGCCACAACCTGGCCGAAGCGACCGTCGGCGGTGTTAGTCGCCTGGCTGGTGCAGTACCACTCCTCGCCCAGGACGCCGTCGTCCGCCGTGGCGGGAAAGACGTAGAGGCGGCCCTCGTCCCAGTAGGCGCCGTTGTCGTACTTGGGCGAGCCGGCGAGGACGCCGGTGCCGGTCGAAGGGTCGAGGGCGGAGACCGAGGAGCCGAACCCGGCGGCGGCCTGGTTGGTGGGATCGGCCCACCAGTAGGGATGGAGGTCCAGGCCGGTGGAGGGGTTTCCGCTGTAGACATAAGCGCGGCCCTCGCCTGCGGCCTGGCCGCTGTAGCCGGGGGCGCCGATGACGACGTCGGGGTAGCCGGCCGCGGGGGCCGGCGTGTAGCCGTACACCAGGATATCGTCGAGGCCAAAGCTCTCCCCGTCCAGGCCGTGATACCGCCAGGCAAGGCGGAAGGGGCTGCCGGCGACTACCGACAGGTCGATCGACACCTGGCGGTACGCGAAGGTGGTCCAGGTTTCGTTGTCGATCATGTCCCACAGCGTGGCGATGGGGGTGCCGTCAGCGTCTGTCGCGTACACGGTCACCGTGGCGCCGGGGAAGGAGGTGTCGCTGAGGGCCCAGAACTCGAGGGTGGGTTGCTCGATGCCGACTGGGATAGAGATCTCGGGGCTGACGAGCCACTCATCCTGGGCGTATTGGCCGTTGTAGCTGACCCAAGCGGCATAGTTGCCCGAGTGAACGGCCCAGGGGTAGGACCCGGCGTAGACGATCATCCATTGGTTCGGCGAGTCGCCCAGCGAGCGCTTCTCCCAGCCGCTGGGCGGCATCAGGCCGCTCTCAAAGCCCTGCGACAACAGGCGCACGGTGCGCAACCGGTCGCGGTCGACGTTGCCGGCGGCGGCCAGGGAGGCGCCAAAGAAAGCGTCTGTCTGGTTGGTGGGACTGGCCCTCCAGTCGTAGGTGGAATCGGGGGCCGGCGCGCCGCCGAGGAAGAGGTACGCCGCGCCCTCGTTGATGAAGTAGGTGCTTCTTTGGGGCGCGCCCACCAGCATATCGCCGTAGCCGTCGCCGTTCACATCGCCTGCCGACGCGACCGCCTGCCCAAAGCGAGCGCTCGCATACTCCCCCACTGCCGGCCACCCGTCCGCCGGCGCCGGGTTACCCGGCCCTCCCAGGTAGAGGTATACCGCCCCATGCTCGCTGAATTCTGGGGCGCCTACGAGCATGTCGTCGTAGCCGTCGCCGTTCACGTCGCCGGCGGTGCTGACTGCAGCGCCGAAGGCGGCGCCGACTTGATCGGTGGGGTCGGCGGTCCAGGCGACCGGGGTCAGCCCGGTCTGCCCGCCAAAGAAAAGGAAGGCGCGCCCTTCGTCGTAGGGTCCGGTGTCGAAGTAGGGCGCGCCGATCAGCACCTCGTCGTAGCCGTCGCCGTTCACGTCCCCTGCGCCGGCGACCGAGAGGCCGAAGTAGGCGCTTGCCTGGCCGCCCACCTGCCAGCCGGGTCCCTGGTTGAGGGCCGAGACGGGTCCAGCCGGCGAGCCGTGGTAGAGGTAGGCGCGGCCCTCGTCAGCCGCGCCGTTGTCGTAGCCGGGCGCGCCGACGAGGACATCGTCGTAGCCGTCGTCGTTGACGTCACCGGCGGTAGAGACGGCCAAGCCCAGCCAGGCGTTGGCCTGGTCGGCAGGGTCGGCCGCCCAAGGCCAGGTCAGCACGGGGTCAATGGTGATGGGGTAGGAGGCGCCGCCGTCTTCGAGGACAATGCGCAGCCCACCCCCCGCGGGCAGATCAAAGCTGGCCGCCAGTGGCAGGCCGCCGGCGTCATAGGCGACCAACCCGGCGTAGACGAGAAGTGCGTCCGTCCCGGCGACGGCAAGCTCGACGGCGTCCGCGCCGGCAATGCGGGGGACCAGGTTGCCCGAGAGGGCCAGCTCCAGCACGAGCGATCCCTGCCCGGCGCCGGGCGGGGGCGAGGCGAGCGTAAAGCCCTGCTCCACGCCATCCGCACTGTTGACGAACCACTCAACCAGGTCCGGGCCGTAGCGCACTTCGATGCGGCCGCCTTCGGCGGTCACGCTCTCCGGCGCGCCTGCCGGCCGGATGCCCGGCCCGGCGGCCTCGGTGGAGGCGGCGTAGCCGTGTCCAGAGAAGCGGAGGGAGGCGGTCCAGGCAGCCGGTTCGCCTTCCGGGGCACCGTCTCCACTGCGGCCGCCGCGAGGGCTCACACTCAGCCCACCGCCAGAGTCCAGGAGGATGCGCAGGTCCTGTGCGCGGTTCGGCGCGGCCCACGCGCCCCCCTCCTGCGCAGAAAAGTGGTACTCGGACGACTCAATGTAGGCCATCACATCGGCGAACCAGTCGGTCTGTTGCAGGGCGGCCGGGTCGAGCGTGCCGCCGGCCGCCGGATCCTCCAGCGCAGCGCCCAAGTCGGCGCCGGCCTGTGGGGCCGGGCCTTTGTGGTCCAGACCAGGGATCGCTGTGCCGTCACCGGGCACGAATTCCTGCCCCGGGCTGGGAGGTGTCGGCTGGATGCCCTGGGCAACCCCCCGCCGGCCCAGCGCGCCGCCTCCCAACGCCAGTACGACCGCCAACAGCAGGTCGAGCGCAATCGCGAATCGTCTCCGCTCCATCTTGTTCCCCTCTCCTCCCCGTGTAGCTCCTGCCTACCTGATCCCGCGGCGGGTCGAGAGGCGCAGCCCGTCGGTGCGCGCCTCGATGAAATCGAGCAGCCCGTCCAGTTCCTGGACCATTGCCGACTCGCCGGTGCCGGCGTGCTGCACCCAGGCCTTCCAGCCGGGCCGTCCTCCCTCGCACCAGATGCGGACGATGAACGAGTCCCTGCGTGTAGCCCGTGCCCTGGAATTGCGTGTCTCGTCCATAAGAGTAGTGCCCCCTATCTGGCGGCAGTGTAGCACGGCGGTGTCTCTCGATTGTCTGGGGCGAGGACGAAAGGGGTCAGAACCTTGCGATCAATTTGGGACCGAGGTGGTGTCCGGGCGGCTCCCACGGGTCTCGAGCGGGTAGCCGACCCGGCGAAGGGCGGCGAGGTCGCGCCGGACGGTCGGCCCGCTGGCGCCCAGCGCCGCAGCCAGGTCGTCGACGGTCGGGGCGGCACCCTGCTCGGCTGCCTCGCGCAGCAGGCGGCCCAGCCGGCCCCGGCGGATGGCCACCTTCCCGGCAACGGTACTGTCCTCGGGCGCGTCCACCGTCCATGTGACGGTCACGAACTCCTCCACGCGCAGCGGCCGGCCGGTGGGGACGCCGGCGCGCGGCAGGCGAGCGGTCATCTGCCGGGGATGGATCGCCTCCCAAGCGGCGACAACTTGGCGATGGAGGGGCATCTCCTCGACAAAGCCCCTGCGCCAGTCTGGGTTGTCCAGTGTGGCGAGGCGCTTCTGGACCTCATCATAGGCGCGGTGGAGCGCTGCATCGGCAGCAGCACCGTCCCCGGCCGCCGCCATGATCTGGTAGTGGTGCAGGAAGAGGTCGAGGCTCGGCGGGGTGTCCGGCTGCGACGCCGCCACGGCCATGGCTTCGACGGAGAGGCGCACGGCCGCTGCCAGGTCGCCGAGGCGGTGGTGGGAAAGTGCCAGGAAGGAGCGCGCGGTGTTGCGGTAATAGGCATTTGCGGCTGCTTCGAATTGATGCATGCTGTGCGTGAACCAGTCTGCCGCCTGTGTCCAATCGCCGGTCGCCAGCGCCAGCTCTCCCGCCCGGAGGTGGACGGTGGCCAGGAGGTAGGCAGAGTCCATCTGGCGGGCAAGTTGCTCCGCATGTTCTAGCGCTTCTGCCGCCGCGGCGTGCTGCCCCGCGTGGGTGAGCAGCTCGGCCAGACTGGAGAGGATGCGGCACTCGTCGTCGGCCAGGGAGAGGTCGCGGGCAAGGGGCAGTGCTTCGGCCAGGACGCGCCGCGCTTCGGCCGGCTGGCCGATTGCCTTGTAGCGCGAGCTGAGGTTGAGCAAGGTGATCACCTGGCCATGGCGGTGATCGATGCGGCGAAAGAGGCCGTAGGCCTCTTCGGCTGCCTGTACGGCGGGGCCATATTCACCGAGGGCGCTGTGCGCGAGGCTGAGGTTGTTGAGGGCGACCCCCTCGTAGTAGCGATGGCCGATGGCCCGCATGTGGCCCAGCATGGCCGCGCAATGTTCCGCCTCGGCGCGGTGGTTGCCCTGGGCTCGGGCGATCCAGGCCATAGCGTTGTGCAGGCGCGCGGCGAACAGGGGATCGGCGCGCGTTTGGGCTTTTTCCAACGCCGTGCGCGCGACTTCCTGCGCCTCGTCGAGCCTGCCCATGTCTCGATAGGTCATGACCAGGCCGGCGTAGACGTCGATCCCTGCGCCGGAGCCGGCTTCCTGGGCCTCGATCGCGCGCCGGAAGGCCTCAAGGGCTGCAGCGCTCTGCCCCTGCTGCTTCCACGCGGTGCCGCTGGTGAGCCATGCCCGTGCCTCGGCGCCGGCCAGGCCGTGCTCCCTGGCGAGAGCCAGCGCCTGCTCGGCTGACCGCCGTGCGGCATCGTACTTGCTGGCTGACTTTTCCAGGAACTCGGCCTCTTGCAGGAGCGCCTCTACCCGCCGCTCGGGGTCCGCGAGCGCCTGGGCCAGCGCCTGCATTGCCTCGACGTCCGCCCGCCAGGACTCGGCATCGGCCCGCTGGTGGAGCAGGGGGCCGCGTGCGGCCAGAAGGTCAAAGTGGCGCTCGGCCAACAGCGCGGTGGGGAAGGGGCGGTGCTCCTCAAGGATGGCGATGGCCTTCCCATACGAGCGCAGCGCCGACTCGGCGGCGTAGGCCGTGGCGGCCTCGTGGCCTGCTGCGGCATAGGCGTCCACGGCACGGTCCCACACCTCTCCGCACTCCAGGTGGTAGGCGAGGAGGGCGCTGACGGGATGTGCGCCGGGCTGCGGCGACTCCAGGGCGGTGGCGGCCCGCCGGTGGAGCATCTTCCGGCGCGCGGGAGCCATGGAACGGTAGGCCACCGTGCGGACCTGGTCGTGCCCGAAGCGGAAGGAGGTATGCTGCTCGACCAGGAGCCGGCGGCGCGCCAGGCTGTCAAGCGCAGAGACAAGCTCGCCGCCCTCTCCGTCGACGGTCTCCTGGAGGAGCTGGAATCCAAAGTCATCGCCGAGGACGGCCGCCGCCTCCAGAACCGCCCGCTCCTCGCCGGCGAGCAGGGCAAGGCGGCGGGCAATCACCCTCTCCACGGAGCCGGGGACCGGCAGCTCGGAGTAGTCGCCCGTGGTCCGGTCCCAGGCGGTGCTCCACTCACCCTGCTCGTCCCGGAAGAGGGTCCCCTCCTCGTAGAGAGCCCGCATCAGCTCGATCACGAAGAGAGGGTTGCCGCCCGTTTCGGAGTAGAGCCGGGAGGCGAAAAGAGGGGCCGGCTGGCGAAGGTCCAATCCACGGCGGACCAGCTCACAGGTGTCGGCCTGGTCCAGGGGGCGCAGCAGGAGCTGGCTCCGCGCGCCGGCGCGCTGGGCGGCCTGGAGCGCCTTCCAGGCGGACGGATCGCTGCGCGCCTCATCCCCACGGTAGGAGGCGACCACCAAGACCCGTTGTGCCCGCAGACGCCCCGTCAGGGCAGCCAGCATGGTCAGGCTGTCCTGGTCCGCCCAGTGCAGGTCCTCCAGCAGGAGCAGGAGGGGCACGCTGTGCGACCAGCCAGAGAGAAGCTCATAGAGGGCGTTGGTGAGCCGCTCCTGCTCGCGCTCGGGCTCGACGCGCGGTGGGGCGGGGAGGCCGGGAAGCGCTTCGGCGAGGGACGGCAACAGCGTGCCAAGCACCTGGAGCCAGATGGGCTGCAGTACGCACGACCACTGTTCGACGCGCAGAGGGGAGATCGGCGCCTGGAGGGCCTCGATCCACGGGCTATAGGGGACCGTGGCGGCGGCCTGGTGGCAGCGGCCCCACAGGACCTGGATGCCTCGCCACCCGGCATCGCGGGCAACCTCCTGAAGCAGACGCGTCTTGCCGACGCCGGCCTCGCCCTCGATCAGCACGAGCCCACCCATGTCGTGTACGGCTGCCTCCAGGAGGGATGCCAGCGCGGCGCGCTCCTCGAGCCGACCCACGAAGTCCATCGCAGGCCCGGCGGCGGGTGGTGCCTCATCGAGGGCGGGATTCGGCAGGGGCAGATGGGGCACCGCCTCGCGAGCCTCTGGCCGAGCGATCGCGCGTGCCAGCGCCGCGGTTTCAGCCGAAGGCTCTGCGTCCATCTCCTCTTTGAGCGCCTTCCGGCAGATCTCGAACTGCTTGAGTGCCTCGGAAGTGCGACCCATTCCGTGGCACAGGCGCATTACCTCGCAGTGAGCCTCCTCGCGCCATGGGTCGTCGGCGGCCAGGCGGCGCGCAAAGAGGAGGGCGCGCTCGAACTCACCGCGCAGCTTGTGGGCCTGCACCAGCCGCTCCAGCGCCTCCAGGAGGAGGTCACGCAGCCGCTCCCGCTCAGCCAGGACCCAGTCGTCGTAGTAGCCGGCCAGCAGGTCGCCCTCGTAGAGGTCCACGGCTTGCTGCAAGCGCTCGATGCCGGGTGCCTGCCCCCCTGCCTCGGTGCCGGCCGCCAGGCACTCGAACTCGTCCGCGTCCAGCCACATTTGGAGGCCGGGGTCGATCTGGACCGTGTCCCCCTCGGCCTGCAAGGCCGGGTACGGTTCGAGTGCCCGGCGGATCTGCCACAGGGCCTGGCTCAGGCGGCGGCGTGCGCTGGCATCGGGCAGCTCCGGCCAGAAGGTGCCGGCGAGCAGGGCGCGGGTGTGAGGGCGGCCGTGGTGCATCGCCAGGTAGGCGAAGAGCGAGCGCGCCGTGGTGCCCGGGATGGGTGGCAGCGGTCGGTCATCCCAGGCGAGGGTCAGTCCTCCCAGGGCTTGGACTCTCAGTGTGGGCATCTCGCACCTGGTCTGTGTAGTCTCTGGAATAGATTCTACCAGCGCTTGCCCTGAAGGGCAACCTGCCGGCTGGCGGCACTGGCCATGAGGCTAGTCCATGACGCTGCGGTCATAGGGAGATCACCCACTTGGGGGATGACGGCTACCCCAGGCCCGTGCTTTGCTGAGTGCATCAGGCACTCGATCGTTGAGCATGGAGCGGAGGTGTGTGATGAGAAGCGGAATCCGTACGATCCTACCAGCGCTGCTGGTTGTGGGCGGGGTCGGCCTGATGGTCGCCGGTATCATAACGGGCAAGCTCGGGGCTGTCGTGGTTGGGCTCTGCGTGGCGGTCGCAGCCACGTACCACTGGATGGACGCGACGAAACGGGCTGGGAAGGGCGGCTAGCTCTGGCGCAAAGCGCGACCTCGACAGGGCAGCGAACCACGACCGCGGGAATCGGGAGTCTGCAGGCGGGTTGAGGCATACTGGCCCATGCTGGTGCGGCGCACCAACGGCAGGTGCACCGCATGGGGGGCAGGCGCTTCTCCGCACCGGGTGCAGCAATGCTTTCCCCCGCACGCCGCAGATCCCGAGCCGCACCGCGCCGGGAGCACCTGCGCCGCAGCGGGTGGAAGGGGGGCAGCCGGAGCGTTGACACGAGTGGACTCGTCGACTATAATGACGACATGAACCCACAGCAGGTCCAGCACTTTTGCCAGGCAATCATCGAGAATGTGGAGCACGTCATCGTCGGAAAGCGTGAGGCGATCGAGCAGGTCCTGGTCGCACTCCTGTGCGAGGGTCACGTCTTGCTCGAGGATGTGCCAGGAACGGGCAAGACGATGCTGGCACGAGCGGTCGCGGCCTCGCTGGGGCTTTCGTTCAAGCGTTTGCAGTGCACGCCCGACTTGCTGCCCAACGACATCACGGGTGTTTCGGTCTTCAACCAGCGCACGTCCGAGTTCGAGTTCCGGCCGGGCCCTGCTTTTGCCAGTGTGCTGCTCGCCGACGAGATCAACCGAGCGACGCCGCGCACCCAAAGCGCGTTGCTGGAGTGCATGGGCGAGCGGCAAGTGACAGTGGACGGTGTGACCCACCCACTAGGTCGCCCTTTCCTGGTGCTGGCGACGCAGAATCCAGTGGAGTACGAGGGCACCTTCCCGCTGCCGGAGGCGCAGCTTGACCGTTTTCTGCTCAAACTGCCGGTGGGGTATCCCTCGCCTCGCGACGAGGGCCAGATACTGCTGAACCTGCAGCGGGAGCACCCTATCACCTCCCTCGCGCAGGTCGTGGAGGGACAGCGCCTGCCGGAGTTGGTGCGCGCCGTCTGGGAGGTGCACGTGGACGACACAGTGCGCGACTACGTGGTGCGGCTGGTGGGTGCGACGCGCACACACCCGGACTTGGCATTGGGCGCGAGTCCTCGAGGCAGCCTGGCGCTCTTCAAGTCGGCGCAGGCGCTGTCCGCGCTGCGGGGCCGCGACTATGTCCTGCCCGATGACGTGAAGGCACTGGCGCTGCCGGCGCTGGCACACCGGCTGGTCGTCCGGCCGGAGAGCCTTCTGCGCGGCCACAGCGCGCCGCGCATCATGGGCGACCTGCTGCGCAGCACGGCGCTGGAGATCGGCAGCCTGTAGGTGGAGCGGAGGGTCCTCACCCAAACAGGTGCAGGGGACCGAGGGCAGGTGCAAAGCATCGGAGCGGGAAGAAGGTGCGGGGCACCGGGAGTGGCCGGTGCGCCGCACCAGGCGGGGTAGCAGGTGCGCCCTGGCGAGTGGAGCAGCAGGCGGGCTGCGATGAAGCGCAAGGCCGGCGTCGAGATCGCGCGGGTGCGAGGCTCGGGGGTCGCTGGGCTGTTTCCACTGCTTTTGGTGCTTGCGGGGGCAGCTCTGCTCACTCACTCTGGCCTCTTTGTCCACCTGCTGTATGCCCTGCCGGCTGCGTACCTCCTGGCGCGGCTGTGGGCCAGGCACACGCTGGCAGCCGTGTCTGTCACGCGCAAGCACGAGACGCGGGTCTACCTCGGCGAGGAGATACCGGTCGAGATAGAGGTGCGCAACCGGGCCTGGCTTCCCGTTCTATGGCTGCACCTGGACGACACGCTTCCCTTGGCGCTCTCGCCGGGCAGGCGCTTTGGCCGGGTGCTGAGCCTCCTTCCACGCGAAGTGAGCCGTCACGGCTACTCACTGTGGGCCCGACGGAGGGGCTATTACCCCTTTGGCCCTCTGATTGCAGAGGCGGGCGACCTGCTGGGGGCCTCGACTTACCATGTCCGGCACGAATTGGGTGGCGCGGTGACGGTCTACCCCAAGATCGTTCCGCTGCGGGTTTCGCTGCCGTCGCTCTCCCCGCTGGGCACCCTGGCGAGCCCGGAGCGGCTCTTCGAGGACCCGACGCGCATCCTGGGAGTGCGCGACTACCAGCCGGGTGATAGCCTGCGCCGCATCGACTGGAAGACGAGCGGCCGGCTGGGACAGCTGCAGGTGAAGCGCTTTGAGCCTGCGATGGACCTGCAGGCGATGGTGCTTCTGAACCTGGCGGCGGCCGACTACCCGGGCGTGGAGCGCTATCAGTCGACCGAGCTGGGGATCGTCATCGCCGCGTCCTTGGTGGCGCACATTGCGTCGCTGGGACAGGCGGTGGGGCTGGGCACGAATGGACGGGACCCGCTTGAGGATGAGCGAGCGTGCGCGCCAGACCTGGCAAGTCTTTCCGACCTATCAGGTCTATCGGCTGGGAGGGCGGCGCTGGGGGGGCCGGCGCGCAAGGGGAGCGAGCATGTGATGCGGCTGCTTGAGGTCCTGGCGCGGGTGGAGGCGGCGCCTGGCGAAGAGGCGCTTCCCTTCCTTGACCTGCTGGCAGGGCGTGTGGTAGAGCACGGGCTGCCCTGGGGCAGCACGGTGGTCGCCATCACCGGGCGTGAGGTGGATGGGCTCATGGAGGCACTGCTGGCGCTGCGGCGCCGCGGGTTAGCCGTGGTTCTGGTACTGACCTGTCCCGACCGGGGCATGGCCGACACGGTCGCGCGCGCAACACAGATCGGCGCGCACGCGGTGCGAATCGCCAGCGAGCGCGAGCTTGAGGCATGGCTGTGAGGGCGGCGCGCGCGAGGGTCCCATGGTGGGTGGAGCAAGGGCTGCGGCCACTGCTGATCTCGGCCATGATGGCGTGTCTGGCAGTGCTGCTCGGCGACGTTCTGGAGATCGTGGCGCCACTGCCGTCCGGCGCTTTTTTCCCGCTCTTTGTCTTCTTTGCCTGCCTGGAGGGGATCGTGTCGGAGCGGCCTCTGCGCGAGCGGCGCGCCAGCGGCTGGGAGCTGGGGTTGGCCCGGGGGGCGGAGCTTGTGGTGCTGATGCTGCTGTTCAAGGTAACCCTGACCCTGCTGCCGGGGCCTGGGGCGCTGCGGGAAGCGCTGGAGCGATGGTTGGCGCATCCAGGCGAGATGGTGGGCGCGGCGGACCTGACATATGGCACGGCGATGCTTCTGCTCTGGTCGGCGGCCCTCTCGGTGGGCAGGCTGGCACTCGAGCTGGACGAGGAAGTCGGCCGGGGTCCTGAGCCGGCGGACAAGACATCCGCTGCCTACTATCTATGGTTGACGCAGGCACCCCCGCAGCGCGACCGGGAGGGGGCACTGGCGCGCCTGGGCACCCTGTTTGTGTGGGGCGGCACCGGCGCGCTCATCCTGGCGGCGGCAGGGCAAGGGCTGGCAGGAGCAGCAGTCGGTTTGCCCACGGTGCTCTACTTCATGCTCGGGCTGGCGCTGCTGACGCAGGCGCGCTTTGCGGTGGTGCGGGGAGTGTGGCAGTTCCAGGAGGTACACGTGGAGGCCAGGCTGGGCCGGCGTTGGCTGGCCTGGGCCGTCCTCTTCCTGGTGGGGATTGGGGTGCTGGCGCTGTTGGTGCCCAGCGGCTTCCTCGAGGTACCGGTGCAGATGGTGCGTACGGCGATCCTTGTGGCTGCCTACTGGGTGAGCTACCTGGTAATGCTGATCCTTTACCTGTTGTCGATCCCGCTGGGGCTGCTCATCCCCAAGATGGAGTCACCGGAGCGCCCCGAGGTGCCCTCCCAGAGCGAGCCGCTGCTGCCAGTCGAGCCCTGGGGTGGGACTGCAGCCTGGGTGCGCACGGCAGGTGCCGCGCTCTTCTGGGTGGCGCTGGCGGCGCTGCTGCTGTACGCGGCGGTGCGATTTGTCAGAGACCGCTGGACTCAAGGGCGGGGCGGCCATGCAGCCCGGGCGCGCTTTGTGTGGTGGGGGCGGCTCGTCGCCTGGCTGCGCGGGTTGTGGCGGCGCTCGGCCGGGCTGGTGCAGGCCGAGCGCCTACGGCGGATGCGGAGCGGCGTGTCAGAAGAGGCTGGTGCGAGTGCGCGGGTGCGCTGGCCATCGCTGCGACGGCTGGCGCCAGGCGAGCGGGTTCGCTTCTTCTACCTGTCCACGGTGCGGCGCGCGGCGGAGGCAGGTTCGCCCCGTGCGCCTGGTGCAACGCCTTATGAGTACCGGACATCGCTGGAGGAGCAGTTTCCGGCCGTGGAATCCGAGCTGGAGGGGCTAACCGAGGCGTTCGTGTCTGCACGCTACAGCCGGCACAGAATAGAGGTGGAGCAGGCGGAGCGGGTGAAACCGCTGTGGCAGCGTATCCAGGCGGTGCTGCGGCGGGCACGCAACGTGAGGGTCTGAGCCCACGCTCGGCGGTCCTCGCGGGGCAGGGGCCGGCGTGAACTGCCTCGGGCGAGTGAGCTTGCCTACGCCTCTCACTAGTCCTTCCCTTTCCATCCTCCCCCCTCGAAAGGATAGGTTCAGGACTCTCCAAGTGGCCGTTGCGTCCGGGCGGTACAGGTGCTAGCATGCGGTGAGGTCTCAGTCCGTTCGAGGAGAGTGTGCCATGTCACAGCCAGAGGAACGCAATATAGAAGTAAGCTTCACGGCAATTCACAAGATCATCACTCGCGGCCTGAGCGTCTCCTGGGAGAGCGCGCTCAAGACGGCGCGCCAGGGGTTTCAGACCGAAACCGGCAGCGAGGGCCTCCTAAAGTTCGTGCAGGCGCTCTCGTCCGTGCTGCGCGCTCACCATCTGACGGAAGATGAGCTGGCCTTTCCCTTCTTCCGAAGCATCCTGACCCAGGCTCCCTTTGATCTGCTGATGCGCCGGCACGAGGAGATGGCGGGGACCCTGGACGAGGTCCTGCGTGCGGCAGAAGAGCTCCAAAATGAGGGCCGGCAGAAGGCAGGCCTGAGCGACCTCGCCGACGCGCTCGGGAGGCTAAACGAGGCATGGAAACCGCACATTCAGATGGAGGCGGACGAGCTCATCGCCAAGGCAGATGCGCTGGTTCCCGTCGAGGAGCAGCTGCGGCTGACCAGGCTCTTTGCGGAGCATGGTCAGAGGCTGTCGGTGCCGCCGTACTTGACGGTCCCCTTCCTGCTCTACAACCTGCCTGAGGAAGACAGGGCGGCGTTCTCCCGGGGCATGCCTGCGGAGGTACTCAGCCATCTGGTCCCCGTGGTCTGGCGACAACAGTGGGCACCGATGACACCCTATCTATTGACCTGACGGCGGACCCGGGTGCTGGCCTGTTGCACTGTCGGTTCTGCGTCATACCGAGGTGCGGGACCTCGCAGTGCCCTCTCAGGTAGGGTATGGCCGGAACCGCGGTCCCCTTGACCGATGGTCCGCGGGCTGGTCTGGGCCAAGACCCCGCACGCGGCGCCAGCTGACCTTGGTCTCCGGCGGGCGGCAACGCCACTGCCAGGGAACAGGATGACTCTCTCTCTGGATGCGGTATAATCAGGTAAAGGCCAGTCCGGGAGATGTGAACATGGGGGACCGAGTGGAGGAAAAGGAGCCGCTCCAGGCGATGGTCACTGGTATCGACGAGGAGAAGCGCCGGTATCGACAGCCGGTCAGCGTGGTGATCCTGGGCGCGTCTGGCGACCTGACGCAGCGGAAGCTGGTGCCGGCGCTGCACACGCTGGGGTGTGAGGGGTTCCTTCCGGACGATTTCCAGGTCGTGGGCGTTGCACGCAGCCCGCTGTCCGAGGAGGCGTTTCGCAGCCAGCTTTTCCGCGGCGTAGAGGCCTACTCACGGGCGAAACCGGGGGTCTGCGCGCTGTGGCATGCGTTCGGCGACCGCGTCTCCTACCTGTCGGGTGACTACGACGACCCGGAGACCTACCGGCGCCTGGCGGATCGCCTGGCCCACTTCGAGAGGGGAGCCGGCATGCCGGGCAACCGACTTTTCTACCTGGCGACCCCACCCTCGCTCTACCCGGTCGTTGTGCGACAGCTCGGAGAAGCCGGTCTGAACTGCAATGCAGCCGGTTGGGCGCACGTCATCATCGAAAAGCCATTTGGGCACGACCTGGAGAGCGCCCGGGGACTGAATGAGCAGGTGCACGGTGTCTTTGAAGAAGGGCAGGTCTATCGCATTGACCATTACCTGGGCAAGGAGACGGTCCAGAACATCCTGGCCCTCCGTTTCGCGAATGCCATCTTCGAGCCGCTGTGGAACCGCAATTACATCGATCACGTGCAGATCAGCGTGACCGAGACCGTCGGCGTGGAGCACCGCGCCGGGTACTACGACCAGACAGGCGTCCTACGCGACATGTTCCAGAACCACGTCCTGCAACTCCTCACGCTGACGGCAATGGAGCCCCCGGCTATGTTCGAAGCGGGTGCCCTGCGGGACGAGAAGGCCAAGGTGCTGCGGGCCCTCCGCCGCTGCATGGAGAGTGTGCGGGCACAGTACCGAGGCTACCGCGCTGAAGAAGGGGTGGCACGCGACTCGCAGACGCCGACCTTCGCTGCCCTCAAGTGCTTTGTGGACAACTGGCGCTGGCAGGGAGTGCCTTTCTACCTCCGCTCAGGCAAGAGACTGGCGGGCAAGACGACAGAGATCTCCATCCAGTTCAAGGAGGTCCCTCACCTGCTCTTTCCTCCTTCAGCTGGGGCGAACATGGCGCCCAACGTGCTTTCGCTGTGCCTCCAGCCCGGCGAAGGGATCCACCTGCGTTTTGAAGCCAAGGAGCCGGGCGCCGGCATGCGCACCCGGTCGGTGGACATGGACTTTCACTATGCCGAGGACTTGAGTGCGGCGGCATTGCCCGAGGCGTACGAGCGCCTGCTGCTCGACGCGATCCATGGCGATGCTTCGCTGTTTGCACGGGCCGACGAGATCGAGTTGGCGTGGCAGGTGGTCGACCCAATCCTCGCAACCTGGGCTGCGCCCGGCGCGCCTGAGCTGGCGCTCTACGAAGAGGGGAGCGACGGACCACCAGAAGCGGACGAGCTACTGGGCCGCGAAGGGCGGGCCTGGCACCACGACTGTGGGGACCACAGCCGATGATCGCTTGTCAAGACCTAGTGCCCTGGGAGGGGACCGGCGAGGAGGTCGTCGTCGTGGCCGATGCACAGGCCCTGGCCCAGGAGGCCGCACAGCGCTTTGCCGGCCTGGCCTGCGAGGCTGCCAAGCGCCGTGGGCGCTTCTGTGCGGCGCTGTCAGGAGGCACGACGCCGGGCAGCCTGTACCGGCTCTTGGCCGAGGAGCCTTACCGGTCACGCATCCCCTGGATCCAAGTTCACCTCTTCTGGGCAGACGAGCGGTCTGTCCCTGCGGACCATCCAGCCAGCAACTACCGGTTGGTGCAGGAGGCGCTGCTTGTCCGGGTTCCCGTACGGGCAGTGAACGTGCACCGCGTGCGCGGGGAACTGGGCGCCGAGGAGGCTGCCCGGCGCTATGATCGCGAGCTGAGGCGTTTCTTCGGCGGGCTGCCACCGCGCTGGGACCTGGTGCTGCTTGGAGTGGGGAGGGACGGGCACACAGCCTCGCTCTTTCCCGGCTCGGCGGCGTTGGAAGAGAAGGAGCGTCTCTCCGTGGCAGCGTCGGGCCTCTACGACGACCGGCCCGCCGAACGGGTGACGCTTACACTGCCGGCGCTGAATGCGGCAGAGCACGTCCTGTTCCTAGTGAGCGGGTGCGAGAAGGCGGAGGTCGTGCAGTCAGTCCTGACGGACGCGGATGGGCGACTGCCCGCCCGGCGCATCTGCCTGGCTTCGGGACGGGTCACCTGGATTGTCGACGCGGCAGCGGCGGCGTTGACGGGAGAGCTGGGGGCGCGCCTCAGTCGCTGCGCTCCCTCGGAATGGCAGTTTTGGGACAGCCCCGAGGGCGCTGGAGGTCCCGCGTCGGGTTGATCGCGGGCCCGATCTCGCGCTTGGCAGCCAGCTGCGCCGCCGAGCGCCGAAGCCGGGCCTCTAGGTCCTGTGTCACCGGGAAGGCATCAGAGAGTGTGGAAGTCGAGGCCGAGCAGGGCCACCCTGCCGCGCCGAGGTTGCTCTCCTTCGAGCTCCTTGGGCAGCTCGACGGTGTTCAGGGTGTCGTGGCCGCTGCCGTGGGCAAAGGCCAGCATCTGCGCGTTGCGGGGCACGACCGAGATGAAGAGGGCGTTGTCCCAGGGCCTACCAGCGGTCGAGGTGTACTCTGGCCTCGTCGTAGCGGCTCACCGGCGGCTCGGGCCTGGCGGCCGGGTAGCCGAGGGAGAGTACGCACAGCGGGACGACCTGTGCGGGCAGCCCCAGGACCCGCTGCACTCCCTGCACGCGCTCCTCAATGGGGTAGACGCCAAGCCATACCCCTCCCAACCCAAGGGCGTGGGCTGCGACGAGCAGATTCTGTGTGGCAGCAGAGCAATCCTGCACCCAGAAGCCGGGATGCCGGAGCGTTTCTAGGCCGACACACACGGCGATGCCGAGCGGGGCGGTCTTAAGCATCTGGCCGTGGGGCAGGGCCCCTGCCAGCGCCATGCGCTGCCCTGCACCGGTTACGACCACAAAGTGCCAAGGCTGCTGGTTTCCTGCGGAAGGCGCCTGCATGGCGGCCGCCAGCAGTTCCCGGACCACCTGCTCAGGGACGGCCTGCGGCGCGTATTGGCGAATGGATCTGCGTGTGAGGATGGCTTCCAAAGCTTCCATCTGCTATATCCCTCTTGATCTCGATATGCCTCTCGGTTGGCTTGATGGCTCTGTGTCTATGTCCCTCTGACAGAGGGCTGTGGGTCGCAAACAGCTCACTCGTCCATGATGCCAAGCAGCTTGCGGCCTATTCTACCACGGCAGCTGGCGACGTCAACGGCAGGGTCTCGTCTCGGATATCTGGGTTGCTCCCCCACGGCGGGGCAGGCTTGGTGGTTTGCCAAGCTGCCAAACCGGCGTAGAATCAGTGGTTGGGGTACCCGGCGTGGTCATTGGCAGGGCCGGCCAAACCGGCTGCAGCTTCAGGGGCCGTGCGGGCCATCTCACGGCACGCCGCGAGGCCCGGCGCGGCCGCGGCAGATCTGGCCCTTTCGCGGGGAAGCGCTTCATGAACGAGTCAGCCTCGTACGTGGATTGCGGTCACTGGCAGCAAGAACGCAACAAGGAGGTGCCGGCGATCCCGGCCTACCTTGTACTGGACTCGCGGCACCGAAAGAACTGTCTCTTTGGGATGATTGCCGGACGCCACGCGGCCCAGATCGAGTAGAAGCGAATGCTACAGCCGCGGACCAGGGGGATGCGGCCACGCCAGGCCCTGACCATTTGGGCTGCAGCTGTGCTGCTGGCTGGGCTGATGTATCTTCTCGCGTGGCTCGCCGCGGCTGGGATCCACGATCAGCTGCAGCGCTACCCCCTGGTCACTGTGAGAGGTGAGTCGCAGGTGGCGGCGCAGGCGGCGTGCACTGGCTCGACCGAAGAGATCGCCCGGCTGGCACGCAGCCTTCTCGAAGGGCTGGGCTTGGAGCCTCCAGTGGGGCCAGACTGGCTGGGCGGCGACCAACCATGCGGCTCCGCCTCCTCGCCGGATCACATCTCGGTGGTCTACTACAGGGTCAAGTGGGCGAGGTTCGCTCCGCACGTCGAGATGGCAACTATAGACCTCCGCTGTCCGACGGGTGTGGCGACCGCCATGGTCTGGGACCGGGGCCCCGGCTACCGTCTTCTGCGCCCGCTGAACCTGACGCAGCTGAACGCCGGGCTGCCTGAGGCACTGGCACTCGCGGAGAGCCACGGCGGCAGCGATGTGCGCGAGGCCCTGAAAGACGACTGCCGGGTCCGCTTCTGGCTGATCGACGACGAGTGGGGGGTCGAATACGTCGGCAGTGGTGGGTATGGAGTGCCGCAACTGACGGTGACGCTCGATGCCATCTCGGGCATCGTCAAGTAGGGAGGCAATACGATGGTGACACTCGAGATGATGGCGGCTTGCGGGCTGGACTGCGGCGTGTGCGAGATCCGGCTGGCGCCGCATGACCCTCAGGCGGCTCGGGTCGTGGTGGATTGGTTCCGCAGCCAGGGATGGCTCAAGCCTGAGGAGGGGATGGAGCAAGCGCTGGAGCGGACGATGTACTGCTGTGGCTGCCTGGGGGATCGCTCGGCTCACTGGTCGGCAGACTGCTGGATTCTGGCGTGCTGTGTCGGCGCGCACGGCCTGACCGATTGCAGCCAGTGCCCCGAGTTTGCGTGTGAGCGGCTGGAGTCATGGGCAACCCAGAACTCGGGCTACGGCGCAGCGCTGAGGAGGCTGATGCTCCTTCGCCAAAGGTCGTGTGGTCCGGCATCGTAGTACGGCCGGCTACAAGGCCGACACCACCCTCGCGACAGCTGCGTGAAGAGGGGCCGGCAAGGAGGCCGGCCGCATACTAGCGAGGGCGTGCGGCGCACCGCTCGGGTGCGCCGCACGCCCTTCCCCGTTACGGATAGTTGAGCGTCGCGACGGGCAGGTAGATGAAGAACCTGACCGGCACCAACGAGAAGTCGACAGTCACCGAGGCGGCAGGCCCCAGCTCGACGACGACCTCTTCACTGGGGTAATACCCCTCGGCCGTTGCACTCAGGGTGTAGGAGTCGGGGCAGAGCGCCGCGAAGGTGTAGCTGCCATCGGGGCCGGTCACGGCGGAGAACGCCCCTCCGCTACCGGCTGCCTCCACCGTTGCGCCCTCGATCGGGGCCAGCGTGCGCGCATCGCTCACGGAGCCGGCGATGGAGCCCGGTCCCTGCGGTGGCGGTGTGCCGAACACGAGGTCGTACTCGACACGCGTCTGGTCCGAGATGAGCACGGGGTCCCCGAAGGCATACTGGGTTGCCACAGTGCCGCTGGCGTTCTCGACTCCCGACAGTGCGCCCGACGGATCACTCACCACGAGGTACTGCACGATCACTTGGCCCGTGTCCAGGTCGAGGATGATCTCAAAGGTCTCGGGATTGCCACTCGGGTAGTGCTGCACCTCGTACCACTCGACCACAAAGTAGCGATCGTCGACATAATTCGTGTAGACGGTCCCCTGGGCGCAGCTCGAAGGGTTCAGGTCCGTGCTGAAGGCATAGATGCCGTTGTTCGGCAAGGCGGGGTCGGGGATGGGCCCACTCCACGCCGTGCTGTTTGAGCCAAACAGCACGTTGCCGTTGGAGATGACATAGATGGATGTAAACGCGCTGTTGTAGAAGGAGAAGCTGCGTCCGGCGGGCAGAGCCACCGACTTGGCGGCATCATCGCTCAGGCAGTGGGCGGTGCCGCCCGTGGCGTCGATCCAGGAGAACTGGGGTGGGTCACACGGGTCGTGGCTGGATCGCATGGGATAGTTCCAGACTGCTTCGAGGCCGAAGTCCTGGGAGACGTCCGACTCGACCACGAGCTGGACACTGGTGCCCAGGTGCCCAGGGCTGGTGACCTCCAGCCAGAAGGTCCCCTGCGGCACGACGAGGGAGTAGAAGCCGGTGATCGGGTCGCTCTCCGCGGATAGGGGAGTGCCGTACAGGACCAGCGTCGCCGCCAATGGGGCGCCGGTGCCAAGCTCGGTGACGTGCCCTGAGACCGTCCAGTTGGGCGCGGCGGACAGGTAGACGTCGTGGGTAGTTGTACCCCCTTCCTGCACCACGACACCCGGGTCGACTGCCGGCAAGTACCCAAAGGCAGAGGTGGTGAGGGTGTAGCTATCGGCGGGCAGAGTCTTGGCATAGGCGCCGGCGGCGTCGCTGCCTCCGGTCATGACCCAACCGCTGCTGTCCTCAAAGTTGATAGTAGCCCCTGTGACGGGCAGGTTGGTTGAGGCATCGTGAACCGTGCCCTGGAGCCCGCCCAGCGCGATGCCCTGCGCCGCTACCGCGGCGTCGTATGCGTTGAGGATGCCCCAGCCCCAGACGTCGTTCGGGCGATCGACAAAGGGCGGGCACTGGCTGCTGAGTTTTTCCTCGGCCGTCTGCTTGAGGAGCTTCTGTAGCACATCGATCTCTCCGGCGAGCTCGGGGTTTGCCGAGATGAGGAGTGCGACAGCGCCGGTGACGTGCGGGCAGGCCATGCTCGTGCCCTGCATGGAGCCGTAGCTGTTGCCCGGGATGGAGGAGCGAACGTTCACGCCCGGCGCGGCGATGTCGGGCTTGACGAAGGAATCGTGGCCGATGACTACCGGCCCGCGACTGGAGAAGGAGGCGATGGTGTCCCCGTTGGCAAATGCCGCCGTCGCCGTCACCTCAGGCCACTGGCCCGGGTTGGTGATTGTGCCGCACGCACTGCCGGTGTTGCCGGCGGACTTGGCGTAGTAGACACCCGCGGCGTAGAGCGCCTGTATTGCGGCATGATAGTCGGTGCCGGAGCTCGACCAGGAGTTGTTGATGACGTGCGGTGCCAGCGCGGGCTGAGGGTCCGTGCCGTCGAGCTTGGTGGGCGCCAAGAAGAACTGGAAACACTCGAAGGGTCCGACCAAGGGAGATCCGATTCCTGGGCAGGCGATCCACTTGGCACCGGGCGCCATGCCTATCTGGTTCGAGGCCCCGTCATCTCCGACGATTGTGCCCATGGTGTGCGTTCCGTGGCTGCCCGTGTCGTAGGGCACCAGAGAGCCGGAAGGTCCCTCGTACCAGTTGTAGTTGTGGTCGACGACGGTGCAGCCCTCGTCCTGGCAGCCGCGGTAGTGGAGTTTGAGAGCCGGGTGATCCCACTGCACGCCGGTGTCCAGGTCGCCGACAACCGCTCCTTCGCCGGTGATGCCCAGGCCCCAGACGTCGTCGGCGTTAACGCGCAGGATGTTCCACTCGACAGCCTCCGGGGTGCTCCCGACAGCGGCCTGCCCCACGTCGAGCACTGCCGGGTATTCGTAGGTAATCTCCGCGACGTCGGGCCGGGCCGCGATCTCAAGCAACAACTCCTTGCCACCCCAGACCCGCACCATGTTCTGGATCCAGAAGGAGCGATACGCAGCACCGCGTGCCTTCAGGAGCGCGATCAGCGGACCCTGCGTCTCCGAGGCCACGGTGGTCAGCGCGTGGTAGACGTACTGGCCCTTGGCCTCCTTTCCGGCGACGAGGCTGGCGCCCGACAGGTCGGCCTGGAGCCTCAGGACAACGTCGAACCTGGCCTGCCCCTCGAGCTTGATGATCTCGAAGAGCATGGGATCGATCGGTGCGAGGGAGGCACCCTCGCCAACGGCCCTCTGCCCGGCAGGCGAGGGGAGTGCAGCAGCCAGCGGAGGAGAGGCGACGGCGACCGGAGTCGCCACCAGGAGCCCCGCGAGGGCCAACCACAGTAGGGAACGGACGGCTTTCTTTGACATCGCAATCCTCCTATTCAGATGACTTGCCGGCTGTAGGGCCCTGGCATCCCACCGATCGCCAAGTGCAGTGTCCATGCCTACAGCGGAGAGAAAAAGATCTTGGGACGGCGGCGCACGACCCCGCGCTCGGCGGCGGAGGCAACACGCAGCAGAGTACACTCGTCCCAATAGCGTCCGATAGCCTGCATGCCCACCGGGAGTCCGCCTGCATCGTAGCCGGCCGGGAAGCTGATGGCCGGGTGACCGGTCAGATTGGCCGAGAAGACGAAGCGCATCTTTTCGGTTGTCGCGCCCAGGTCGGACCATCCCCCAGGGTCGCCCCCCACAGGAATTCGCGGCGCGGTGATGGCCGTCGTGGGGGTGATGATGCAGTCTACCTCGGCGAGCACCTTCTCGAAGGTGGCGATGGCCTGTGTGCGCACCTGTTGGGCCAGGAGGTAGTCGCCCGCCCGAAAGCCGTCTGCCAGCGCCAGCGTGACGCGCGCCGGCGCCCCAAGTGAACCCAGATGCTCCCGATGCGCCTGCAAGTTGGCCCAGATCTCGGAGAGGATCGTCACGACGTGTGCGATGCGCATGGCGTTCAACCCCGGGACCTCGATCTCGACAATCTTTGCCCCTGCCTGGGCCAGGCTGCGCGCCATTGCCTCGCAGGTCTCCACGACGGCCGGCTGCGCATGCCGGAACCAAGGTGCGTAGAGGCCCAGGGTCAGCCCTCGGAGGTCCGCTTGGCTCCATCCGTCCAACTTGACCGGGGGCTGGCCGAGGGAGCGCGAGTCGGCAGGGTCTGCGCCAGCGATTAGGCCGTAGGCCACGGCCACGTCGGCCACGGTGGCGCCAATGGGGCCGATGGCATCCACACTGGGTGCCAGGGAAAAGACGCCTGCCTCGCTGACGCGCCCAAAGGTGGGCTTGAGGCCGACCACGCCGCACAGCGCGGCTGGCACGCGGATCGACCCGCCCCCATCGCAGCCCAGGGCGACAGGGCAGAGGCCGGCCGCGACCGCGGCAGCGGGGCCCGACGAGCTTCCGCCCGGGTCGTGTGCAGGGTTGTGTGGGTTGCGTGCTGTCCCATTGTGGGGATTGCAGCCGCTTGGGTCGAGTCCCAGCTCGTACATGTTGGCCTTGCCGATGAGGAGCGCTCCGGCTGCCCGCAGCCGCGCGACGCAGCACGAATCGGCAGCGGGCTCCTTGCCCAAGAACGAAGTGCCCACGAAGGTCGGGTAGGGCGCCTGGCCCAGCTCGTCCTTGATGGCGACGGGCACGCCGTCGAGCCGGCTCAGAGGACGACCGGCACGGTACCGCTCGGCGGAGGCGCGTGCCTGTGCAAGCACATCCTCCCGGTCGGTGGCGACAATGGCCCGCAGTGGGGGCGTGGTCGCCTCTGACGCGGCGATGGCGTCCATCACGCGCCCGGCGACCTCCAGCGGGGTCGCCGTCCCGGCGCCGTAGGCTGCCGCATAGTCGCGGATGGTGACATAGGGTCCTGTCCCGGCGTCACTGGCGTCTGCCTTGCCTGGCGCGTTGGGTGAGCTATCATCCGAGGCAGCCGGCGCGTGCCCTGAGGAGAGGGGCACGCTAGATACCGCAGCATCCACCTCGGCAGGCGTCAGGAGTGGATGGGGCGGCGTGCCCGCTTCCCGCCCAACACCGACCTCCGAGAGCACCGAGGGCTTGCACGTGCCCGGGTAGAAGGTGGGATCGACGCCGGGGCGCTGCGCGCGAAGAACGTGGATGCCGCCCTGGGCCAGAAGGCTGGGCAGCAGGAGACTGCGTGTGGCGCGGTGGCCGAGGGCGGCGGCAAAAAGACGTAGGGACAGGCCCACGAGCTTGGGCAGCTCAAGCGACTCGAGGTCGTAACCCGGCATGCCAGCTTCTCCTTCTTGGCGTTGCCCGGCCAGAGTGCGACACCCCCCGCTCTCTGGTCAGGGCGGGCTGCCAGGGCCAGTATAGCACGCGCCCTGCGTCCTGTCAAACGAGCTCACAAGGGCTCAGAGGTGGAACGCGAGAGGCCGAGCGCGGCCCACTTGGCGCGGGCGGCACGCGGGTTGCGCAGGCTTGACAGCCATGCCGCACGGGCGGATAATGGCGGGCAGCAGGACCGCGCCGTGCCCGGTCCTCTCCGGGACACCGCGCGGTCCAGAAACAGAGAAGGAATGGATGTAGAGCCTGAGGACGGGACGCCCTGGCGTACCAGGGGGCAGACGTCCCGTTCGTTGCCTGCCAACCGAACAGCTTAGCCCCCCGGAAGGCAGTGTTGCGCGCCGCCTCCGGGGGCCTTTCCCGGAGGTGACGCATGGATACCCTCAACCTGGACGAGGCCCTGGCGCGGCTACGCGCTGCGCTGGAGCGCGACGACTTGGCCGACGCACGGCGGGTCATCGAAGCCCTTCAGCCCGAGGACCAGGCGGACGTTGTGTCCGAGCTGGACGACGAGGACCAGGTGACGCTGCTGCCCAACCTGGACCCGGCGGACTCGGCCGACATCCTGGAGAAGATGGAGAACCAGGATGCAGCCGACCTGGCTGATGCACTGCCCCATGAAGCCCTCATCCGCATCGTCGATGAGATGGAGTCGGACGAGGCCGCCGACCTCCTGGGCGACATCGCGCCCGCGCAGGCTGAGGCCGTGCTGTCTGCCATGGAGGACCCCGAGGACGTCCGCCCGCTGCTGATGCACACTGACGACAGTGCCGGCGGCCTGATGACTTCCGAGTTCCTTGCGCTGCGCCGCCGCATGACGGCCAGAGAAGCGATCGAGGCCATCCGCCTCTGGCAGCCCGACGCCGAGGAGGTCTATTACCTCTTTGTCGTGGACCGTGAGGGCGTCCTGGTTGGCGTCGTGAGCTTGCGCGCGCTCGTGGTGGCAGACCCCACCAAGCGCCTAGAAGAGATCATGGACACTGCCGTTATCTCTGTCCGGGTCGGTGCCGACCAGGAAGAGTGTGCGCGCCTTATCTCGCGCTACGACTTGCTGGCGCTGCCGGTGGTCGATGCCGACGGCAGGCTGCTGGGCGTTGTGACGGTGGACGACGTGGTCGACGTGCTCGTGGACGAGGCCACTGAGGACATCCAGCGCTTGGGCGGCGCGCAGCCTCTCGATCGGCCTTACCTGGACACGTCGCCCTTTTCGGTCTTTGGCAAGCGTGCCGGCTGGCTCCTGCTTCTCTTCGTAACCGGCAGTCTGACCGGCAGTGTGCTGAGGCACTTTGAGGCCCAGCTGGAGGCCGTCGTGGCCCTTGCCTTCTTTGTGCCGCTGCTGATCGGCACGGGAGGAAACGCAGGTACCCAGACTACTTCGACGATCATCCGCGCACTGGGAGTCGGAGAGGTGGAGCTCAAGGATGCACTGCGCGCGCTGCGCCACGAACTCGTGATAGGGCTCCTGCTGGGCGCGGCGATGGCGGTGGTGGCCTACCTGCGTGCGCTCACCTGGGGCTCAGGTCAAGACCTCGCCCTCGCGGTGGCTGTGGCCATCTTTGTCATTGTGATGTGGGCCAACGGCCTCGGGTCGCTGCTCCCCTTGCTGGCGAGCCGGCTCAAGATCGACCCGGCAGTCGTGTCCGGCCCGGTGATGTCCACCTTGGTCGACGCGACCGGGCTCTTCATCTATCTTACTATCGCCACGCTATTTCTGGGGCTGTGACGCAGGAGGTGGAGATGGCAGAGGAGAATCGACCGGTGGCGTGCGCGCACGTGACCCGTCACGGGCTGTTGGTAGACGAGGTGGTGTCTGCGCTCCAGAAGGAGATCCGGCGTGGCCATACCGAGAGCGCGGCTCTGCTTGCCTACGAGATGGTGACGACAGGCGCGGTCCTGGAGGCCCAGCTCTGGCAGAGGCTGCAAGTCATCAGTGTGGAGGATGTCGGGCTTGGGCAGCCGGAGGCGCCGGTGCTGGTGCGGGCGCTCTTCGAGATGCACCTTGAGCTGGAGCCGGGTGCGGGTGACCGGGCGCTGATGGCCCTACACGCGGTGCGCTTCCTCTGCTGCTGTGCCAAGGATCGCGGCAGTGACGAGCTGCTGAGCTGGCTGAAGCTGGCCGTAGAGGCGGATGGGCTGCGGCCGGTGATCCCGGACTATGCGCTCGACATGCACACGGCGGCGGGACGGGCCCGCGGCCGTGGCAAGCGGCACTTCCTGGAGGAGGGCGCCATCGTATCCCCAGAGCTTGCCGGCCGGGACGAGACCTACCGGCGTCGGCTGCTGGAGAGGCTGGAGGACGAGACCTAGGCGTGGCTGCGCTCTCCATTCTCTACGGCCTTGCGCCGTACACCAATTGGGAGTACACTGCCAGCCACTCCGCTGGCTGAGAGAGGAGCGAACCTGCGCCTGCCGGCCGGCTGCGCATGGCATCGGTCCGGCGCGAGGCCACTTGCCGAACGTACCATGCTCGAGAAGACCAGGACAAGACTGAGGCGATTGCCGAGGCTGGGGCTCGTCCTCCTCGCATTTGTGGCCTTTGTTGCGCTCGGGCTGCCAGACGGGCTTCTCGGCGTCGGTTGGCCCTCGATCCGCTCCGGCTTCTCAATCCCGCTGGATGCGATCGGCGTTTTCCTCGCGGCGACCGTCGCCGGCTACATGACATCGAGCTTCCTCAGCGGGTACTTGCTGGCGCGGGCCGGTGTCGGCCTCCTGCTGGCCTCCAGCTGCCTCCTCACCGGGCTCGCGCTGATCGGCTACACCGTCGTGCCGCAGTGGTGGATGATGATCCTTCTGGGCGTCTTTTCCGGAACCGGGGCGGGCGCGATCGACGCCGGCCTGAACACCTACGCGGCAGCCCACTTTGGCGAAGGGCTGATGCAATGGCTGCATGCCAGCTGGGGTGTGGGAACCACCACCGGGCCGCTCATCATGACCTTCGGGCTGACCGCCCTACGTACGTGGCGGTTCGGGTACTGGGTGGTGGGTGGCTTTCAGATTGTGCTGGCGGCGTGCTTCGTGCTTACCCTGCCTATGTGGCGCCGGAGCGGCGGGGCGGCGGGTGGTGAGGAGCAGACACGGCTGACGGATTACCGGACGCCGGTGGGAGATACGCTGCGCCATCTGCCGGTGTGGCTGAGCGCGGCGCTCTTTTTCCTGTATGTCGGCACGGAAGGCACGCTGGGTACTTGGACATATACGCTGCTGACCGAGTCACGCGGAGTGGACCAGACGCTTGCCGGGTTCTTTGCAGGCAGTTACTGGTTCACCTTCACCGTTGGCCGCATCGTGGCGGGCTTGTTTGCCAGGCGGCTAGGGGGTCACAAACTCGTACTGGGCGGTCTGGCAGGAGCGCTGCTGGGCGCCGGCCTGTTGATCTGGAACCCCACGCAGACCGCCAACGTGGTGGCAGTGGGCGTGATCGGCCTGGCAATGGCACCCATCTTCCCGGCGATGATGTCGGGCACCCGGGCGCGGGTGGGCGACCGCCACGCAGCGAACGCGATCGGTATGCAGATGGCCGCTACAGGGCTGGGGGCCGCGGTCATCCCCGGCCTGATGGGCGTGCTGGCGCGTCGAATCTCGCTCGAAGTCGTTCCCGTCGGGCTTCTGGCGGTGTATGCTGCCCTTTTGGCGTTCTTCCTGCTGGCATCTAGGACGCGCAGGCAGGGGGGGGTGCGCTTAGGGCGGAGCCCATAGTCGGTGGGAGTGGCGGCCCGCCGATAGACCTGACAGGTTCTCGCGACCTGTCAGGTCTCGGCGACAGCCCGAGGAGCTAACCCCGGGCGCGGAGGATCGTCTCCTCCTCTGGCCGGCCCTTGAGCCACTCGTCAAAGGGAACGAACCTGGGCACGTCGATCTGGATCTTGGCCAGGTTGGCGGCTATCGGGTAGCGGCCGAGCGTGTGCACGGCATGCACGGCCGTGTGTACGTTCGCCGGCGGCGTGTCGGCAGGGACGTTGCCGATGAAAATGATCAGCCGGCCGTCGCGGCCCATGATCTCGATCCACTCGCGGATTTTGGCCACGATTTGTTCGGGCGCTGAGTCGCGCACGAATCGCCCGTTGAGCGAGGCCATGATTGGGAGCTTTCGGCGACCGCCCTCCTGCACGGCAAACTCCTGTAACCAGCGCATGTCCCACAGCTGGGTGCGGCCCATCGCCGAAAAGGCCATGTTGATGAACCCGACCTTGCCTGCCGCCCGCCAGCAGTCGAACGCGATCTTCTTGTCAAAGCGGGCGGGATCCTCCTCGCAGTAGTCGCCGGCAGCCCCGCCGGCGGAGGCGGACATGCCCAACTCCGCCTTGGCCCTCTGGCGCAGACGCACGACCGACGGGATAATCCACTCCTCGATCAGCGCCGGCGTCAGGTTGGGGAAGGCGGCCCAGGCATCGGCGCCGAAGGACTGCTTGACGCCCGCCGCGCGCTGGGCTTTGAGGTAGGGGAAGATGACGTCGTTCTCGGCCCAATCGAACAGCTCCTGCATGTAGGCAGGGTCGCGTTTCATCGCACGGATGGCCTTTGGGTAGCTCATTGCTTGGCAGAGCAGGCTCCACGGGGAGCAGAAGAAGCCGGCCGCCAGGATGCCGGAGGCCTTGGTGCAGATCAGCCGCGCCGTCTCGACGCCCATGGGAATACGCCCCCTGGCCGGGTCGAGCGAGCCGATTCGGTCCAGGTCGGCCGGGCTCTTGATGAGCGGGTCGGTGGTATCGACCGTCGGCATGGCGTCGTCACTATAGATGAACTTGGCACCCAGAGCCTCGACCTCGAAATTGTAGGCGTCGGGGACGATGGTCAGCGTGTCAAAGCCGTACCAGTGCTCGACGGCAATCTGTGTGTCCACCAGAAGCTCTGCGTCCCAGTAGTACTTGCGCGCCGGGACGCGGGCGACGGTCATGGCGTGGTCGTGGCACTGCGGCCCCTGGAAGGGGACCATGTCGGCGTGGGTACCCATCATGGTCGCCAGGAAGCGCCCCTGGCCGTCCAGCTTGCCGATGCGCAGGCCGTTGCCCCACAGGATGGGGTGGATTGCAGAGAGCATGCCGGCCATCCTTTTACCCTCCCACCAACTGGAGCGCCTTTTGCGCGGCGTCCAGTGCGTCGCGGCCCCAGGCGTCGGCGCCGATCTCTTCGGCAAACTCCTGGCTGGTGGGCACGCCGCCCACCATCACTCGCAGGCTCTCTCGCAGCCCCTGTCGCTCCAGTTCGGAGATCACGTCACGCATCTGGAGCATGGTGGTCGTCATGTAGGCGCCCAGGCCGAGGATGGCCGGTCGGTGCTCGTGCACCGCGGCGAGGAACTGCTCGGCCGGCACGTTGATGCCCAGGTCGACAACTCGAAATCCAGAGGCCTGCAGCATGGCTGCCACGAGGCTCTTGCCCAGGTCGTGAACGTCGCCGTGGACTACTCCAAGTACGAAGGTTCTGCCCGCTCCACCGCCTGAGACGGCCTCGAGGCGGGGCTGGAGGGGCGCCATTGCGGCCTTGAACGCTTCCACCGAGAGGATGACATCGGGCAGGAAGTAGCGGTTCGCCGCCCAGAGCTCGCCCGTGCGGGCAATGCCGGCCACAACGCCCGCGTGCAGGATTTCGAGTGGCGGCAAGCCTGCATCCAGGGCGGATTGGACGCACTGTGGGGCGACGATGTCATCACCGTCCACAATGGCGTCTAGGATGGATTGGTACTGCTGGATCACTGGTACTCTCCTTTCTTGTTCGAGAGATCGACTCTACCGAGACGTTTGGCGCCCGTGCCTACTCCTCGCGCAGCCGGTACCCAACCCCCACCTCGGTGATGATATACCGCGGGCGCGAGGCCTGAGGCTCAATCTTGTGGCGCAGGTTCGCGATGTTGACCTGCAAGAGATGCGTTTCCCTCTCGTGGTCCTCTCCCCACACCAGGTGCAGGAGTTGGCGGTGCGTCAGCACCCTGCCAGCGTGCTGCACCAGCACCTTCAGCAGTTCATACTCGGTTGGCGTGAGCACGACCGGGCTCCCACTTTTGGTCACCAGTCGCCGTGCGCGGTCAACCCGCAGGTCGCCGACCTCGAACAGAGGCTCGCCGGCCGGCCGCTCGGCGTGGCGCAGCGCGACCCGGATGCGCGCCATCAGCTCGGCGTTGCCAAAGGGCTTGGTCAGGTAGTCGTCCGCACCGAGGTCCAGCGCAGCTACCTTGGATGCTTCGTCCTCGCGCACGGAGAGGACGAGAATCGGGGTCTGGGTCCACTCGCGCAGCTTGCGTGCCACTTCCAGCCCGTCCATGTCGGGCAGCCCGAGGTCGAGGATGACGAGGTCGGGCTGCTGGGCGGCGGCCGCCTCGATCGCTTCTCGGCCCGTCGCCGCCTCGCACACCCTGTAGCCATGTGCGGTCAGCGTTGTGCGCAGGAAGTGCCGGATGGCCCGCTCGTCGTCGACCACCAGCACACTTGGCGTGCTCTCTGTCATCGCTCCTCCGGCAGCGGCCAGCAGAAATGGGAAGGTGCTCTACGGCTTGGCGGGCATGGAAGCCGGCCCTGTGGGAGCAACCAGCGGCAGGGCAAGAGTGATGGCGGTGCCGCCGCCCGCCCTGTTTTCCGCCCAGATCCGACCGCCGTGTGCCTCGACGAGCCCTCTGGCAATTGCGAGCCCAAGTCCCGTGCCTCCTACCCCCTCCAGCCGCTGCACGCGATGAAATCCTTCAAAGACCCGCCCAAGCTCCTCTTCGGGAATGCCGCTGCCCCGGTCGGCGACCTCGATGGAAATCTCCGATGCGCCGGCGCGCGCGCGGATGCGGATCGGCGAGGCGGGCGGCGAATACTTGAGCGCGTTGTCGACCACGTTAACCAGAGAGTGGACGATGAGCGCCAAGTCCATGGGCACCCGGGGAAGCTCGGCAGGAATGTCCACTTCGATCGGCCTGTCTCCCAGCCGGCGGCCAACTTGGTCGAGAGCCGCACCGACTACCTCCTCAAGGTCACCCGCCTCGCTGCGAACCCGGACCGCACCCGCCTCGAGGCGTGTCATTTCCAGGAGGTTGCCGACCAGCCGGTTGAGATGCTCCGCCTCTTCGACGGCGGCATCCACCAGGATGGAGCGCGATGCCTCGTCGATTGGAGGGTTCTTTTCCTGCAGGGTCGTCAGTGCCCCGGTGATGGTCACCAACGGGGTGCGCAGCTCGTGCGAGATCGAGTGTAGCAGTGCGGTCTGGAGCTTTTCGGTCGTCTTGAGCAGCTGCACCTGGCCGGCGGCCTCTGCGAGGCGGACGCGGTCAACAGCCTGGGCGGCCAGATGCGCGAATGCCTCGGCCAGCCGGCGCTGTTGGGCAGTGAGCAGCCGGTCGTCGATTTCCGCAGGCCCGATACCCAGGACACCTACTTTGCCGCGCGCCGTGATCAGGGGTAGGAAGCGGAGCGTTGCACCAGCCTCAAACGATGCGCCGCGCCCGGCCGGCTGCCCGTGCTCGAAGGCCCACACGGCGGCGGCCAGGTTCTCTGCGTCCAGCTTCTCATGGTAGGGGCCTGACGAATCGGGAGTCCCTGCCTGCTCTGACCCAAGGTCCGACGGCAGCAGGATGACCAGCTCGCGCCCCAGCGTCTCGACACCATTGACCCGCAGGGCGCGTGTGACCTCGGCGAGATCCCCAGCCGCGGAGAGGTCACGGCTCAGAGCGTAGAGGGCGGCGGTTTCTCGCTCGCGGCTGCGCGTTGCCTCGGCCTGTTCCAGGAGGCGCGTTGCCAGGCTGCTCGTCAGCAGGCCCACGATCAGCAACCCGCCAAGCATGGCAAGGTACTCCAGCTGTGTCACGGCCAGGGTGCGGAGAGGGGGCACAAAGAAAAAGTCAAAGACCAGGACACTCAGGAGCGCAGTCAGGGCGGCTGGTCCGCGCCCGAGGTCGAGCGCAGCCAAGATCACGACCAGGAGGAAGACCATGACCAGGTTGGCTGGGGCAAGGAAGGGGCGGACGACGGCGGCCGTGAGACCGGCCAAGGCAACCAGCAAGGCGGCTGCCAGGTAGCGCCGCCAGGGAGGCTTGGGAAGCCACTCTGCGAGACTGGCGGGCCGCAGAAGAGCCGCAAACCGTCGGGCCCTTCGTCCAGCTGAGCTCAAAGGCTGCTGCGTCGGCGCCTCGCTCATGGTGGGTATTGTACCGCAGGTTGGCCGCATGTGCAACGTGCTCGCCGATCTCATTACGCCGGGCTCATTCGGCCGCCCGCGGCGCCGACGCCCGAAGCAGCTCCGCCGCGGCCACTGCTGCACTTTGCGCCAGCGCAGCCACCGCCGGAGTCCGCTTCGGCGCGCCACGCCGTCGTCTCCGCACGCCCTGCGCTCTCGGGCGCAGGCAAGCACCGCAGTATCGCCGACGCCTCAGGCTGGCGCACCGGATCGGGGAGAGCAGGGTCTGGGTGGGTTCTTGACGAAAAACGCCAGGCAATGGATACTATCTTGAGGCAGTCGACAAGCGCAGCCCGCTGATGGGTGGGCTGCGGCTCGCTATGCGACCGCGCTTGGCGGCGTGCGGCACGCGCCGGCGGAGCCTGCCCGGGTTCATTCGACTGGTCCGCGGACGATGGGCAGAAGGAATTGGTCTCGATGAAACTGGAAGGCAAGAACGGCACAACGGTGGTGAGCATGGGCGGGGAGTACACCCCGCCCAAGTCGTGGCGCACCTGGCTGATCGGCCGACCCCTCGCAACTGCCGATGAGGGCGAGCAGACGATCAGGAAGATCGTTGGGCTGGCGGTGTTTGCCTCGGATGCGCTCTCCTCCACGGCCTACGCGACACAGGAGATCCTGGTCATCCTGGCCTTTGTCGGAACTGCCGCCTTTGGCTATGCCTTTCCGATTTCGCTGGCCATCGTCGCATTGCTTGCCATCCTAACCCTGTCGTATGTCCAGACGATCCATGCCTACCCGGGTGGGGGCGGGGCCTACATCGTAGCGCGCGACAATCTGGGCGAGCTTCCGGCGCAGGTGGCGGCGGCGGCGTTGCTGACGGACTATGTCCTAACTGTCGCTGTGTCTATCTCCTCTGGTGTCGCCCAGATCACCTCGGCTTGGCCGGCTCTCTACGATTCCCGCATCTGGATTGCCGTCGGGCTGGTGCTGGTCGTGATGACCGTCAACCTGCGCGGCGTGAAGGAGTCGGGCACGGTCTTTGCGTTGCCCACCTACTTTTTTCTGGCCCTGATGTTCCTAACGGTGGCTGTGGGTTTGGTGCGCATGGTCGCGGGCTCGCTGGGGGTTGTCACGGACCCGCCGCACATGGAGCGGCTGCACGAAGCGCAGGCAGTGACGCTTTTTTTGGTCCTGCGCGCGTTTGCCAGCGGGACGACCGCACTCACCGGCGTGGAGGCCATCTCCAACGGCATCACTGCGTTTCGGGAGCCTCGCAGCCGGAATGCCGCCGTCACGCTGACCTGGATGTCGGCCATCTTGGGCCCCCTTTTCCTTGCCATCACACTGCTCTCGGTGCGCATTGGAGCAGTCCCTTCCGAGGCGGAGACGGTCATCTCGCAGCTTGCCCGGACGGCTCTCGGCGGCCGCAACGTCCTCTACCTGGGCGTCGTGGGCGCCACGATGCTCATCCTGATCATGGCAGCGAACACCTCATTCGCCGGCTTTCCTAGGCTGAGCGCGCTCGCGGCGGCGGATGGATTCCTCCCGCGCCAATTGACCTACCGCGGAAGCCGGCTGGTCTATTCGCGCGGGATCGCGGTGCTGGCCGGGGTAGCCTGCCTGTTGATCATTCTGTTCAGGGCCAGCGTGACGTCGCTGATCCCGCTGTACGCGATCGGCGTCTTCTTGTCCTTCACGCTCTCGCAGGCGGGGATGGCCCGCCGCTGGTGGAAAATGGGCCACCTGAAGGAAGGTCAGGAAGTGAAGGAGCGGGGCTCGACGCTGCGGTACGAGGCGGGCTGGCGGCAGAAGATGGTCATCAACGGCTTTGGGGCCTTCCTGACCGCGGTCGTCGCGCTCGTGTTTGGCGTCACCAAGTTCGCAGACGGGGCGTGGGTGGTGATCCTCTTGATTCCGGCGCTGGTGTACGGCTTTTCGCGGATCCACCGGCACTACCGGAACATTGCCGCGGACCTGTCTCTGGAGAAGCACCTTACGGAGCCGCCGGCGTCGGTCCGGCACCGGGTGATCCTGCCGGTGAGTGGAGTGCACCAGGGAACGCTGAAAGCCCTACGTTACGCGCGCGCGTTGTCGAACGACGTGACGGCGGTGCATGTCTCCCTGGACGCTGCGGAGGCAGAGCGGGTGCGGGAGAAGTGGGAGATGTGGGGTGAGGGTGTCCGGCTGGTCATCCTCGAGTCTCCCTACCGGCTTCTGCTCGAGCCGCTGTTGGAGTACATCGAACGGGTCACGAGCCATGGGCAGACCGGGGAGCTGGTGACGATCGTGGTTCCGCAGTTTGTGCCGAAGCACGCGTGGCACAATGCCCTCCATACGCAGGCCGCATTCATGTTGCGGCAGGCTCTCCTCAGCAAGCCAGGGATCACGGTGACAGACGTGCCCTATCAGGTGCGGTAGAAGCACGGGGTGTGGTCCCCCGCCAGTGGGAGACCTCGAATAGCGCGACCCCTCAAGGGCGTCGTTGGGCCGTGTGAGCGGCTCGGCGTATCCTTTGCCTTCTCCCATTGTTAAAGCCCTATATCATCCTGGACGATTGGCTGAGGAGGGACTCATGAAACGTGTACTCGTGGTAACCGACAGCACGGCCGGAATGGATGCAGGCCAGGTGGCCGAGGCAGGGGTCAAGGTCATCCCGCTCTGGGTGCACTTTGGCGAGAGCGGCTACCGGGATGGGGTGGATCTGACCTCCGAGCAGTTCTATCCGATGCTGGCCCGCTCGAAGAGCCTGCCAACGACCTCGCAGCCTTCGGCAGGCGAGTTCCTGGAGTTCTACAAGGGCTTGGTCGGCGAGGCGGAGGCGGTCGTTTCCATCCATATCTCATCCACGCTGAGCGGGACGGTGGCCTCGGCGCAGGCCGCCCGACTCATGTTCTCCGATCTGCCAGTTCACGTCGTTGACTCGCGCTCCACTTCGATGGGGCTGGGGCTGATCGTGCTGGCGGCGGCACGCGCAGCCGCGGCCGGGCACAGCGCAGAAGAGGTGGCAGCCCTGGCGGAGCGCCTGTCTGCCCAAATGAACATCATCTTCGCCGTGCAGACGCTCGAGTATCTTCACAAAGGAGGGCGGATCGGCGGTGCGAGTGCCTTCCTGGGCTCCATCATCCAAATCAAGCCCATCCTGCACCTGCAGGAAGGTCGAATAGAGGCGCTGGAGAAGGTGCGTAGCTGGGCCAGGGCAAAGGACCGGCTGCTGGAGATCGTGGCGGCGCGGGCGGGGAGCGCCTCATCCTTGCATGGGGCGGTGGTGCATGCCAACTCTCCCGACGAGGCCGAGTCGCTGCGGGAGCGCCTGGCAGCGCTCGTCAAGTTCGACGAGCTGTACACGTCAGGTCTGAGTCCGGCGATCGGCACCCACACAGGGCCGGGCACCATCGGCCTGGGTTTCTACGCGGAGGAGTAGGAGGTGGGCGGGAGGACCTGACAGGCCCAGCCGTCCTGTCAGGTCCTGCCCTGGGCGCCTACCACCGCAGCAGGTTGACTCCGCCCACTCCGGCGGTGGCGCTCACCCTCCCTTTCTCCCCCGTGCCGAGTCGCCCGTGGATCGAGTGCCGGGCTACCCGGCCGTAGACCGGCAACTGGCTGCTGACGCCGCCCACGCCGGCCGCCAGGTCGACCTCTACATCTGTGTCGGCCGGAAAGCGCAGGGTGATCCCTCCCGCGCCCACCCGGAAGGTGCAGCTCCCAGAGGGACGGCCCGCGTAGTCGATCCCCCCTGCGCCGGCGGTCAGCCGGGCCGATCCGGCAGCGCCCTCGATCTCGATGCCTCCTGCGCCGGCATCGACTTCCAGGTCGCCCTGGACCCCCCGTACCTCGACGGCCCCTGCACCGGTGCGCACATCCAGCGCGGTCTGCGCAGGCACGGTGATGTCGAACTCGACCCACCGCTTTGTGACGTTCGTCTGCGTGGGCCGGGCCGTGACACGAACGCGCGAGCCCTCTGTGCGCATCGTCAAGACTATCTCTTCAGGAGAGACCCCGGCTGGCACATGCTTCGTCGCCACGATTCGGACGCTGCCGTCGCCGCCGGCGCGGATGGTCACGCGGCCGGCGAAGCTATCGACCACCAGCTCCGGAGCAGTGCCTACGTCTATGGTCTCCTCCACCCGTTCGGTCCGCTCCCCGCCGAGGCGGGTGGTCTGCACCCTGTCCCAATCCCCATCCCTCACCAAGCGGACAGCGGCCGGCACCCCGACGGTCACCACCAGCGCCAGACCACAGCAAACGACCAGCCCGGCGCACACCCCCAGCGCGACCCATATCCAGGTATTGCTTCTCCTCGTCTCCACTTCCTACTCCTTGCCCGATTTCCGCACCGATTGTAGCGCCCGACTGGGTGAGTTGTCATCCCCCAGGTGGGGGAATCCGGGGGGGCTGGCAGGGCGACGCAGGCACGCCGGGGATGGTTGCCCCTGTGCGCCAGGCGCGGTACAATGCCCCCGGGCCGGTCTTCCGCATCCCGACCGTGCCGGGCGCACAGGGGCTCCTGGATCGGTTCCGGGTGTGCGCCGCGCCGGAGGGCCGGGCCTGGAGAAGGCCGACCCCTGCATCTTCTGGCACGCGCTGGGGGATGTCGGCGTGGTCGTAGAGCAAGGAGGCCGGACGGTTATGGCGGGATACGAGCTGGCAGGCGACATTGCCGGTGCGCTCGGGCTGGGCACTGGATGCGGAGGTGAATGCCTGCACGCTGGACGCGTACAAGCCACGCCGCCTGGCGTTGGCCAACCGCCTCGCGCACGGAGGGATCGATCGCAAGACGAGCAACGCTCCGGCGTTGGGCAAGGTGCTGCAAGCAGCCAGCGTCTATTAGGCCGCGCCATCGCACAGGCGGTGTGGTTCACAGGCCTTGCGACTGCCCATGCTTGAGCCGCCCGGCCTCCTGCCCGAGACGATCGCGGCGTGCCTGCAGAGGGCGTACGGCGTCGAGCCCGTGGAGATCGCCTTCCTACCCCTGGGAGCCGATGTCCAAAGCGCCGTCTTCCGAGTTGCCGCCGCCGGCGGGCTGGCGTACTTTCTGAAGGTGCGCTGGGGTACCTTTGACGAGATGTCGGTGGCGCTGCCCGGCTACCTGGCAAGCCAGGGCATGCGGCAGATCATCCCCCCACTGCAGACCCGGAGGGGGATGCTCTGGGCGAAGATGGGCGGCGGCAGGGCGGTGCTCTACCGCTGGGTCGAGGGCCACGATGGGTTCGCCGCAGCTTTCTCGCCCGCCCAATGGGCCGAGCTGGGCGCGGCGCTGCGAAAGCTTCACGAGATATCCTTGCCGCCGGCGATGGCCGCTCGGGTCAGCCGCGAGACCTATGCACCGCAGCGGCGCAACGCACTGCGCCGCTCGATGAGCCGGCTCGGCGAGGCGGTTGACGATCCGGCTGCTCGCCGGCTGGCGACGTTCCTGGAGGCAAGGAGCGACGAGGTCGCCTTCCTGGTGGAGCGCGCTGAGGCCCTGACGCGGGAGCTGCTTGCCCGGCCGCGGCCGCCGGTGCTGTGCCATTCGGACGTGCACGCTGCGAACATCCTGGTTGGACCCGACGGCTCGCTGCACATTGTGGACTGGGACGAGCCGGTCTATGCCCCGAAGGAGCGCGATTTGATGTTTCCCGGCGGCGCGCAGGGGTTCCTCGGCTATGGCCCGGAGGAGGAAGAGGCCCTCTTCTTCCGGGGTTATGGCGGCGTCCGTGTGGACGCCGTCGCGCTGGCCTACTACCGCTACGAGCGCATCGTGGCCGACCTCTCCCTCTTTTGTGAGCAACTGCTCTTTTCGACCGAAGGGGGCACGGATCGCGCACAGGCGTTGGGCTGGGCAATCGCCAATTTCGCCCCAGGCGGCACGTTGGAGCGGGCGCGCGCAGCGGACCAGGGCAGCGCGCTGGCATGGCGCAAGCCCGGGCAAGCGTGAGGCTCCTGCACCGATGCAGGCCGCGAGGCGCCGGGTTACCCCGACACCGCATGCCCGCTGCACCAGGGAAGGGGTGACGGCGGCATCCTTAACCGGTGCAGGTGGCAAGGCTCAGTGCACCGAGGCTTGGCGTGGTGGGAGTGGCGTGCGCAGTTCCTGTGCGCCCGTGATGTTGACCGTGGTCCAGAATGGGCCTATGATCCGGGGCGCGGTCTGAGCGGCGACCACCAGCAGGGGGCTTTGCTCCGGCTGCGAGCGGCAGAAGAGCAACCAGACAGGAGGCAGCATGGACGCGAAGGCAAGTAGTAGGGCTGTTCTATCGGACGCCGAGGTTGGGGCACGGGTCGAGGGGATTTTGGGTCGCATGACCCTCTCGGACAAGCTGGGGCAGCTCACCCAAGTGGGAGCTGCCGATTTTGTGCCGGGGCCGAAGGCGGATGAGGTCATCAGGCGGGGAGGGGCCGGCTCTGTCCTGTGGCTGAACGAGACCAGGGAGATCAACCGGCTCCAGCGGATTGCCGTGGAGGAGAGCCCGGCCGGAATCCCGCTCCTCTTTGCGCTGGACGTTATTCACGGCTATCGCACGATCTTTCCCGTGCCGCTGGCCATGGCCTCGTCGTGGGACCCAGACGTCGCGGAGCGCGCCCAGGCGGTCGCAGCCAGGGAGGCACGCGCTGCCGGACTGCACTGGACGTTTGGACCGATGGTTGACATCGCGCGTGACGCGCGGTGGGGCCGCATAGTGGAGGGTGCCGGCGAGGACCCCTACCTGGGCTCGGCGATGGCGGCAGCGCACGTGCGCGGCTTTCAAGGGACCGAGCTGGGCGCGCCCGACCGTGTGGTGGCCTGCGCGAAGCACTTTGCCGGGTACGGCGCTTCGGAGGGCGGGCGAGACTATGACCCGGTCTACCTGCCTGAAGGCCTGCTACGGAATGTCTACTTCCCACCCTTCGAGGCGGCGGCGAAGGCGGGCGTAGGTACGTTCATGAGCGCCTATATGGATCTGAACGATGTCCCGGCGAGCGGCAACCGCTTCTTGCTGCGGGATGTGCTGCGGGGCGAGTGGGGGTTTGGCGGATTTGTCGTGAGCGACGCCTTCGCCGTCGGGAGCCTCGTCACCCAGGGCTTTGCACGGGATGGACGCGACGCGGCATACCGCGCGCTGTGTGCCGGCATGGACGTGGACATGGCGAGCAATACGTTCGGGGAGCACCTCGCCGGGCTCGTGGAGGATGGCCTCTTGACGGTGGCGCAGATCGACGCGGCTGTGCGGCCGATCTTGGCCGTGAAGGTGCGCATGGGCCTCTTCGAGCAGCCGTACGTCGACGAGGCGCTGCTGGCGCAGGTTGTCGCACTGCCCGAGCACCGGATGGAAGCGCGCCTTGCTGCGCAGCGATCGATGGTGCTGCTGCGCAACGAGGGAGGGCTTCTGCCGCTTGCCAAGGGCCTGAGACACGTGGCGGTACTCGGACCCGTGGCCAACTCGATGGAGGCGACTGAGGGCTCGTGGATGGTCTTTGGCCACATGGCCGCGGCCGTTACCGTACTGGAGGGCATCCGAGCCAAGCTGCCGGATGCGCAGGTGGAGTTTGCGCCCGGGCCGCGCATCTGGCGTGACATTCGGTACTGGATGGACAACCTGGGCCTGGAGGCCAAGCTGCCCCCTCAGACACGGGAGGAGGCGGAGTCTGCCCTCCAGGCAGCCGTGGACACGGCCCGCCGCGCGGAGGCCGTCGTGATGGTGCTCGGCGAGACGGCCGACATGTCCGGCGAGGCCGCATCCCGCGCGTCACTCGACCTGCCGGGGCGGCAGGAAGAGCTGTTGAAGGCGGTGGTGGCCCTTGGGAAGCCGGTGGTGCTGGTCCTGGTGAACGGCCGGCCCCTGAGCATCAACTGGGCAGCGGAGAATGTTCCGGCGATCCTCGAGGCGTGGGAGCCGGGCACCGAAGGTGGGCATGCCGTGGCGGACATCCTTTTCGGGGACGTGAACCCGGGCGGCAAGCTGCCGGTCACCTTCCCGCGCACGGGAAGCCATACGCCTCTCTACTACGCGCGCAACCTTACGCACTCGCCCGAGGGCAGCCTGACGTACAACCCGCGCTACTGGGACGGGCTGCCGGTGCCGCTCTACCCATTCGGCTTTGGGCTGAGCTACACGACCTTTGCGTTCTCCAGCCTGCGAGCAGCAACGCCCAAGGTGAAGGTAGGCGGCTCGACGGAAGTCCTGGTCGACGTGACCAACACGGGCGCAGTCGAGGGGGACGAGGTGGTTCAGCTGTACATCCACCAGAGGTCCGGCAGTGACTCACGGCCGAAGCGCGAGCTAAAGGGCTTCCGGCGCGTGACCCTCAAGCCGGGTGAGACGCAGACGGTGTCCTTCACCCTAGGTCCGGCTGAGCTCGCCTACTGGAGCACCAACGCCGGACGGTGGGTGCAGGAGGCAGCCGAGTTCGACCTATGGGCCGGCGCGGACTCGACGGCGGCGCTGCACGCAGAGTTCGAGGTGGTTCTCTAGAGACTGCAGGCCCTGCATGCCGGCCAGATCCTGCGCGGCGGCGGGGCCTCCAGAGAAGACATGGGCGGGCAGGTCCTGGCCCGCGGGTGTGGGCTGGCAGTGTTTCGGCGGCCTATGCCATGCGGGTCAGGACATGCTCGAATTCGGGCAAGGCCTGCAGCAGGGCGAAGCCCGGTTGCTTTCGGGTCCAGTCGGCATGCCGCCAGCCGCGATTGGCGGCCTCGTTCAGGTATCTCAGTGCCCGGTCCACGTCGCCCAACTGCGCCCAGGCCAGGGCTGCATCGTGGTAGTAGTAGTCCGGGTTCTCAGTGCGAGCCGCAAAGACCCGCTCGTAGTACCCAGTCGACCTGACATAATCCCCCCGCTTTCGGTGATGCCAGCCCAATTCGGCCCAGTGATCGACAAGGTCATAGATGTAGTAGTAGTAAGCGTACTCGCGGTTCCTCCGAAAGCCCACCCGCTCCGCCGTCTTCCACGAGCCGACATTCTCGACGTTACAGTGCCAGCCCACCTGGCGGAAGCCGACTGCCAGGCAATGCTCGACCGTTGCAGCGACCACGGCGGCCGCCAGGCCCCGGCGCCGGTGGTCGGGATGGGTCCAGATGCCGACGTCGATCTGGGTGCCGGCCGCGCAGTCGGCGGTGCAGTGCGACACCTCCTGCGCCCCGTGCAGCACGCAGAAGCCGATCCCGCGCTCAAAGAAGTGGGACAGGCTCCCCCAATACACCTCAATCTCCTCTTCTGACAGGTCTTTGGACCGCGCCAGGTCGGAATTGGCCAGCAAGTCGCGGTCCACGCGCCGAAGCTCATAACCCTGCGGAAGGTGTGCGCGCCAGTCGAGCGACACCTGCGAGCAGAGGTAGTGATAGCGCGGGACCTTTTCCGCCTCGTGGGTGGGGATTAGCTCGGGCAGGCGCGTCTCCCACGCATCGGGATGGACGGCCAACGATAGCGTGTCGTCGCCATTGACGTACACCTTTCCGCTGAAGATGGAGTCGTGCAGGAATTGGCGCAATGCCTCGAGGATGTCCAGATCGTTGTGCTCGCCGGCCAAGAGATAGCCCTCCACCGTTAGGGCCAACGCGGTGCGCGGCTTGGCGGCGTCGTCCGCAAAGATACGCCCGGGGTTGAGCCCTTCGATGGCCGCCTGGAGCGACAGGCTGTAGTCAAAGCCGGCGAACAGGGGACTGACGCTTGCCAACTGGTCCGAGGTCAACTCGCAGAACAAGGTGTCACACCTCCCATGGATCGTCTACCATCTGACTATACCACGTGGGCAACCCGAGTCAACTACTGCTGGGAAGCGTGCCGCGGGGCCCGGGGACACAGGACGAAGTTGGGAGGGGTTGGGGAGAGCCACTAGGCTACCACAGGATGTGCCCCGCCGGTGTGAGGCGATGCGCGGTGTGCTCGCCGAGTGCACTGTGGCCCTTGCGGAGCAGGAAAGGAGCTCCACAGTGACTGGCTAAGGGGCAAGACGGGCCGCGCGCGGCCCGTCTTTGATTTCGACCTCTCCAAGAGGTCTCCAGTCGGGGCGGTCAGATTTGAACTGACGGCTTCTTGGTCCCAAACCAAGCGCGCTGCCGGTCTGCGCTACGCCCCGGTTCTCAGAGTATAGCTCAGGACGGCACGTGGGTCAAGCTGCCTGGCTGCGTGAGCGAGGCCGAGCTGAAGCAGGCAGGGCAAGTGAACGGGCACAAGGCCCTGCACCACCACGGGAGCAAGGACCTGCACTAGGGTAGGTAGGTCAGCGGGTTGCGGCAGGTCTTGTCCTTGATGATCTCAAAGTGAAGGTGAGGGCCTGTGGAGCGGCCGGTGTCGCCCATGTCAGCGATGCGTTGGTTCTTCTTGACTACGTCCCCTGCCGTCACGTAGAGCTTGTTCAGGTGTGCGTAGCGTGTCCAGAAGCCGTTGCCATGGTCGATCACGATCTGGACGCCATAGCCCCACGTGTCCGTGCCGGCCTGGACGACGTAGCCATCGTCGGCCGCGACGACAGGCGTGCCCACCCGGTTGGCGATGTCAATCCCCGAGTGCCTGCTCCAGAAGCGCTGACTGAGGTACCCGCGCGTTGGCCAGGCGAACTTGCCACTGTCGTCCGGAGCGCCCTTGGGTGCTGAGCCGACTCGAGTCATCGGGTATAGGTTTGTGGGGGAGGCGGCCGGTTGTGGCTTCTGCCCGCCCACGAGAAGGATTCTCTGCCCGGCGACGATTTGGTACGGCTCAACCAGGCCGTTCGCCTCCCAGGCAGTGATCCGGGCCACCGTGGTCTTGTACGTCTTGGCCAGCTTGTCGAGCGAGTCGCCCTTCTTGACGGTGTAGTAGACGCCGTCGACTGGCGGCACCACGAGCACCTGGTTAACGGCGAGCAGCTGGGGGTCCTGCTCGACAGGCGGGTTGGCCCACAACATCGTCTCGACCTTGAGGCCAAAGTTCTGTGCGATGAGCCACAGGTTGTCGTTCACCTGTACGGTGTAGGTGATGACGTCGGTGCGCGCGCGCTCGGGAATGATGGTATGAGCGACCGGCGCTGCCAGTAGGCCGGTCGCTTGGTCCGCCTCCCGCAGCATCCCACGGTTCGAGGGGGCATTGTCGTCGCTCGCCGCCCCACCGGTGCCGGACCCGAGGTCCGGTGTAGGGAGGAGGCTGTCGATCTGTGGAAGGGTCACGCTGCCGGCGACAATCACGCCGGCGACCAGGCAAAGGACCACCATGTGAAGGGCATACCGCTGCAAGGCAGAACGATCGCCGCGGCTTGTCCTCAACCCTTGCACGGCACGCGCGATAAGGGCTCGGAGCGGCACGTGCAGCACCTGCACGCCCGCCTCGCGGGCAGCGCGCTGGAGCAAGCTCGCCACATCCCTGGCGACTGACTGCCATGCCTGCGTGCGCTCGAGCAGGCGATCGGCCTGTTTTCGGGCGGAACCGGTGAGCTGCTTCATCGCCTGCAGCCTGGTGCCACAGGCACTCAGTAACTCATCGCTCCGTGATGGAGGCTTGGTATCCGATTCGATCAGTCGTTCACTCTGCATTGGTCTCGCTGCTCAGGCGGGCAGCTCGGCAGCCAGAGGAGAATAGCACAGAATCTCGCGCTAGCCAAGTCGGCAGCCATGTTGTTGCAGCATGCCTGCAACCCGCGCCACAGCTCTGGAACCGGGAGTGTGAGCACCTACATGTCGCGCGACATGGTGGCGAGGAACTCGGCGTTGCTGCGCGTCTTGCCCAGCCGGTCCAGCACCGGTTCGACGGCATCCGCACCGCCGCCCAGGGCATCGATCATCCGGCGCAAGGTCCACACCTTGGAGAGCGTCTCGCGACTCAGGAGCAGCTCCTCGCGGCGGGTGCTCGTGCGCTCGATGTCAATCGCCGGGAAGATGCGCCGTTCTGCGAGCTTGCGGTTCAGGTGCATCTCCATGTTTCCGGTACCCTTGAACTCTTCGTAGATCATGTCGTCCATGCGGCTGCCGGTGTCGACGAGGCAGGTGGCGATGATCGTCAGACTGCCTCCTTCCTCGATCTTGCGCGCCGCGCCAAAGAACCGCTTGGGCGGGTATAGGGCAGCCGGGTCGACACCGCCTGAGAGGGTGCGGCCGCTGGGAGGCACGATCAGGTTGTAGGCACGGGCTAGGCGCGTGATGGAGTCGGCCAGAATGACCACGTCCTGGCCTATCTCCACGAGCCGCTTGGCGCGCTCTAGTGCCATTTCCGCCACGCGGACGTGGTGGGTTACCGGTTCGTCAAACGTCGCGGCTGCAACCTCCGCCTCGACCGAGCGCGCCATGTCGGTGACCTCCTCTGGACGCTCGCCGATCAGCACGACCATCATGTGCACGCCGGTCGCGTTGTGGCTGATGCCGTTGGCTATCTCCTTCAGGATGGTGGTCTTGCCGGCTTTGGGCGGCGATACGATCAGGCCGCGCTGGCCGCGCCCTATTGGCGCCAGCATGTCCAGCAGGCGGGTCGACAGCGGTGTTTGCCCCGATTCCAGCTTGAACGCCTGGTTGGGAAAGACAGGCGTCAGCCGATCGAACCAGGGTCGCAGCTTGGCTTGCTCGGGGTCCATGTTGTTGACGGTTTCGACCCGCAGCAGGCCGTAGTACTTTTCGTTTTCCTTGGGTGCCCGGACCTGGCCGATGACCGTGTCGCCGGGGCGCAGGCCGAAGCGCCTGATCTGGGACTGCGAGACGTAGATATCGTCAGGGCTGGGCAGTAGGTCTCCCCGCCGCAGAAAACCCAGCCCGTCCTGTACGACATCCAGGATGCCGCCGCCGAAGAGAAGCCCCTGCTTCTCAGCCTCGGCCTGCAGCAGCCTCATGGCAAGGTCATGTTTTTTCAGCCGGCTGTAGCCGCTGATCTCATACTGGCGGGCGAGCTCCTGCAACTCGGCCACGCTCTTGGTTTCTAGCTCTACGATGTTCATTCGTTTCCTCCGGGATGGGGCGCGAAGGAATCGCGGCCCTGGTGTTCTGGTCAACGAGCGATAAGGAGAAGTGACTGCCTCTCACCGGGACAGGATATCGGCATGGTGCAAAGCAGGCGCACACCTCGTGCAGTTGGGATACGGTTTCCGGTTGGCGTTGTCCCTCAGTGCAGAAGACGCAAGCGCGCACACCATCCGGCTGCAAAAAGAGTGATTTGCCTGTTCAGACGAGGTCGGCAGGCACTTGAGTACCTCGCCCAGTATACCACACCGAATCTAGGACGTCAAGATCCAGTTTGATGTGATCAGCGGTGCCCATCCGGCGAGAACCGAGGCCGCGGCTGCCCGCCATCTTGTCGCCGCTACCGGACCGCCATGGTTCCCAGCCAGTACTCACTGCCGCCCGGCAGGAGCCCGCGGCTCCAGGCAACGGGGTGGCCGTCCCGGAAGACGCGCAGCGCCAGGCGATAGCTGCCCGGCTCCAGATCGGGCGGCAGCTCCAGCCGGACCACCTGCCGGACGGCATCGCCCTCCACCCAGCGACTGGATGGGTAGCTGCCTCCCACCGGCGCAGCAGCCAGCAGCGCACCCACGCCCTCCAGGCCGATTTCCAGCCGCAGGTCGCCGGTGCGCGCCGATGCTTGCCAGAGCAGCGTGACGGCCAGGCGATCGCCCGGCGCGTAGGCGGTCAGCGGGTCGGGCGGCGTGAGCCCGAGCAGCCGGACCTCGCCGAACTGCACGTGCGCCGCCCGCGCCACACCGGTCTCGTTCGCGCTGCCGGCCGGCAGCCGGGGGTTGCCGAACATCGGCCGCGCCGGCAGCTCGACGCGGCCAAGCTCTTGACCGCCGGTCGGGTCGTAGAGGATGACCAGAGGCGTGTAGTGCCCCGGTGCGGCGCCGGCGTGCCAGGGGATCTCGTAGGCGTCGGCGACCACCTCGCCGGGCCGCCATGCAGTGGCCGGGTAGGTCCAGGCCACTGGCTCGCCGTCGACGGCCGCGCCCAGATCGCCCTGTGCGTCCACCAGCCGCGCCGAGACCTTGAACGGCCGGTCTACGCCCTGTGGCGCCCGCCACCAGAGACGCAGCGCCGCCCAGGCGCGCCCGTGCGCGCCGTGTTCCGAAAGGGACCATCCGAGGAGCTCCACACCCAGCGCTGCCTCCAGGCTCGATGGGTTCGGAATGCCGGCGGTGCTGTGGGAGGGCTCGCCGGCGCGGACCAACGCCTCAGCCTGGCCGGCGACGTCCATGATGCCGGTGACGGCACGCAGCGAGGTGCGCTCCGGCAGCCCTTCGAGCGAGCGTGTGAGGTAGACGGCGTGACCCTGCGCGATATCGGCCTCGATGGCCGCAAGCCGCGCCGCCGGGTCGTCGGCGGCGCGTGTCCGCAGGCCCGGCGCAAGCCCTTCGGTTTCCTGGAAGTAGCGCACCAGCGTGACCTCTCCCAACAGTCCGACCAGTGTGCCCTCGGGCGCCAGTGCCGGTCGCAGCCAGTACTGCGCCAGATCGTGCACCTCCCAACGCTGACTCAGGTCTACGTCAGGGAGTGTCCGTGCCCCGATGACCGCTGTCTGGGTGACGGCGCCGAGTAGGAGCAGCAGCCCGGCCGCTGCCTGCAGCCGGCGCAGGGCCAGGCTTGGCCCGCGGATGCGCATCAGGTCCAGCGCATAGTCGAGCCCCACGCCGGCCCACACGGCGGCGATCAGGAAGCAGGGTATGAAAAAGACCTCCAGGTCAGGCGCACGATAGAGAACTCCAAAGACCAGGTAGAGGGCAAAGGCCGAGCCCGTCAGCGCAAGCGCCTTGGGCTTGCGCACCAGGCCGGCGATCCCGAGGAGCGCCAGGGCAAGACCGACGGGTCCAAGCTGGGCCCAAAAGAGCCCGGCGTAGTCTGCCGCGTCCATCGAGCGAGCGAGGGGATTGTCGCCCAGGAAAGTGGCGTAGCTGCCGGCCGTCACCCAGTGCCAGAAACCGCGCCAGGTGTCGACGTACGTGCCGTCCAGGGAGCCGACGTGTCCCCGGACAGGGAGGTAAAGGTAAAGGAGGAGCGGCCCGAGGAAGGAGAGGGGAAGCAGGACGGACGGCCGAGCCAGCAGTCGCCGCCAGCGCGGCCACCGTGGGTGCTCGGGGCCCAGGAGGGCGGCACGCGTCGCGACCTGACGTTCGACCAGGATCACAAAGAGGAGGATCGCCGGCGCCAGCAGCAGAGCCGTCCGGTGGTGCGTGAGCGATAGGCCCATGAGCGCGGCCAGCCCGTAGATGCCAGGGTGGAGGCGCGGCCGCTCCTCTGAAGGAACCTCCGGCAGCAGGCGGCGGTAGCCCAGTGCCGCTCGGTGGTAAAGGCGAGCCGGCATCGGGCCCAACGAAGTGACGGCGCGCTTCACAGCCCTTGACAGGGCACCCTGCCCCGAAGCAGACAGCGGCGCGTCCAACTCCGCACCATTGGCCATGCCGACCAGGGATGGCTCGATCAACGGCCTGCGGGCCCAGCGCAGCGCCGCCAACAGGAGGCCGGCCACAAACGCCGCGTTCAGAGTGTACACCTCTGCGATGACAGCCTCCGACCAGAAGACCGGCGAGACGGCGAAGGCTGCCGCGGGCAGGAGTGCGATCCAGCGCCGCCGGGCCAGCTGTCGAGTGACCAGGAAAACTAGTGCTACTGCAACGGCGCCGGCAACCGCCGAGAGCAAGTTCACCCTCCCCGCAACGTCGCGCCAGGGCAGTAGGCTGAACAGCTTGCCGAGCAGGAGGTAGAGTGGATAGCCGGTCGGGTGTGCGATTGCCATCCGGTGTACGGCGAGGGCAAACTCCAGCGAGTCGTCGAACATCTGCACCACGGTGGGAGCCAGCGTGCGCAGGTAGAGGAGGAGAGAGAGGGAAAAGCAGGCGACCGCCAGGGCGAGATCGCCGGTGCGATGCCAAGCCATGCGGGCTCTGCTCAGGAGGATGCCCAGGTCAGGTCGGGTCACGCGGCAATCTTACCATAGGTGAAAATGGGCGACAAAAGAGATGCGGCGCACTATGCACGAGGGCGTCGCCGAGCGGCAGGGGCAGTGCCCTGTGATGCCTGTGTCGGAGGCCCCGCACCCGTGTTTCCGGCTGAACCCGCCGGGCCGGACCGAGATAGGAGAGTCCGACTCTACCTGGCCAGATCGTCCCGCAGGGCTGTGAACTCATCGCGCGTTATCTCGCCGCGCGCGTAGCGCAGGCGAGCGACCTCGAGCGCATCGTCGCCCTTGTACGCTGCCGGTGCGCTGTCGATAGGTGCGGTCTTGCCTCGCCGCCCGTGCCGGACGAGCACCACAATAGCCCACACCACCAGCGCCACCAGAAGCAGAAAGAGCAGCAGCCCAAGCAACCCCATCCAGGGGTGCCCGCCCATCATGCCCCAACCTGTTCCGCCTCCAAACCGATGAAACGGCATTGCGCTTTCCTCCACGCCAGAATGTGCCGACCAGGGCCAGCCTGCTCATGGTAGCACATCTCCGGATTCGCGGCAACCAGGGCTCCATGGTCCGGGCCGCGCGTCCCTCCGAGCGGCGCAGCCGCACCTCAGGGCGACCTACGGTATGCGTCTTGGCATCTGCCGAGAGCGGTGGTATACTGACCAGAGCGAGGGCGGCTGCCGCCCGGCGAGGAGGGTCGCATGTTCGAGTCGGGACTGAGTGCCCTGAACTGCATTTACTTCTTCCTCTTCTTCTTGGGCGTCGGCTACGCCGTCTACATCGCCATCACCGGCGGCCTGGGCGGCGGAGGCGATGTGCCGGCCGGCGACGTCGATATCCCCCAGATCGATGTTCCGGGCGGCGCGGACATCGGCGGCGGAGACCTGCTGCCGGCCAGCATCGATGCGCCGGACGTCAGCGTCTCGCCCCTCAGCCCCATCACGATCGCCACCTTCGTGACGGTCTTTGGCGGCCTGGGCGTCATCACGCTGCAGTTCCTCAAGATCGACCCGCGCTGGAGCCTGCTAATCGCCGCTGGCGGCGCCTTGCTCGGATCGGGCCTCATGTTCCTGCTGTATAGCCGCGTCCTGATCGGCTCGCAGGCTTCAAGCCAGGTGCAGCGCCGCGAGCTGATCGGCCTGGAAGCCGAGGTCAGCGTGCCCATCGGCGAGATGAGTCCCGGGCAGGTGAGCTATATCACCAAGGCCGGACGCATGATCTCGATTGCCCGCTCGATCGACGGCCAGCCGATCCCCCGCGGCCAGTTCGTCAAGATCGTCCGCGTCATGGGGCCGCAGGTCCTGGTCCGGCCGGCTGCCCCGCAGGATGAGAAACCCGAAGAGGAGGGTGGACGATAGACGATAGGCGCTTGCCTGTGGTCCATGGTCTGCTGTCGCCGGTCCGTACCTTGCGAATTCCGTCTGAGAAGGAGGCGTAACTATGGGTTGGGCAATCGTAGCCGCACTGGGCATCCTGTTTGTGTTCATCGTCCTGGCCTCGTACTGGGCCAGCCGCTACAAGAAGGTCGGGCCGAACCAGGTACTGGTCATCTCCGGCCGCAAGCGGGACATCATCAATCCGGTGACCGGAAAGAAGGAGCGCGTCGGCTTCCGCGCCGTCAAGGGCGGCGGCACGTTCATTTTGCCGGTGATCGAGCGCGTCGACATACTGTCGATGGAGATCCTCACCATTGAGGTGGAGGTCAAGAACGTCTACACGATCCAGGGCGTGCCGGTTCACGTGGACGGCGTGGCACAGATCAAGGTGCGCGGCGACGACGCGTCGATCTTTACCGCGGCCGAGCAGTTCCTCTCGCAGGGGGCAGAGGGAATCAAGTTCGTGGCTCACGAGACGCTGGCAGGTCACCTGCGTGCCATCCTGGGCATGCTCACGGTGGAAGAGATCTACAAGGACCGCGATGCCTTTGCTCAGAAGGTCTTGGAGGTCTCTGGTGGGGATTTGGCGAACATGGGCCTGGAGATTGTCTCCTTCGTTATCAAGGACATCCGTGACGACAAGGAGTACCTCGACAGCCTGGGACGGGCCCGCACCGCCGAGGTCAAACGTGATGCCGTCCAGGGCGAGGCTGTTGCCCAGCGCGACGCCACCATCGCCCAGGCCAATGCCGCCCGCGATGCCACCGTCCAATCGGCGACTGCGCGCCAGGAGGGGGAGACGGCGAAGTACAAGGCCGAGACGTTGATCGCGTCATCGCAGAAGGACTATGCAGTCCAGAAGGCCGACTACGATGCGGAGGTCAACCGGCGCCAGGTGCAGGCCGAGCTGGCCCGCAAGCTGCAGGAGATGATCACCAACCAGGAGGTCACCGCCCAGCAGGTGCAGATCGAAGTCGTCCAGAAGCAGAAGCAGATCGAGGTGCAACAGCAGGAGGTGCAACGCAAGGAGCGCGAGCTAGAGGCGACCGTCCAGAAGCCGGTCGAGGCCGAGCGCTACCGGATCGAGACGCTGGCTGCAGCCAAGAAGTACCAGACCGAGACGGAGGCTGCCGGCTCTGCCGAGGCCACACGGCTTCAAGGGCAGGGTGAGGCGGATGCTGCCCGGGCGCGAGGCTTGGCTCAGGCCGAGGTGATCAAGGCGCAGGGCTTCTCCGAGGCCGAGGCGATGACTAAGAAAGCCCAGGCATGGCAGCAGTATACCCAGGCCGCCGTCATCCAGCTCTTGGTGGAGGCGCTGCCAAAGGTCGCCGCGGCCGTGGCCCAGCCGCTGTCGCAGACCGACCGGATCGTCATCATCAACTCCGGTGGCGGGGGCGGGGGTGCCAGCAAGCTTACTGCCGACGTGACGCAGATGGTGGCCCAGGTGCCGGAGACGCTCGAGGCGCTGACGGGCATCAACCTGGTGGAGACCCTAAAGACCCTACCGGGCATTGGGGTGCCTCCGGAGAAGCCGGCGGAGTAGCCCGGCTCGAGATTGGGGTCCGGGCCGGTCACCCAGGCCGGCCCGGACCTGCCCTCAGTCTCTGTGTGCCCCCGCGAGGTGACGGCAATGAAGCGATGCCTCCGATTCCTGGCGACATCCGCGGCGCTGCTGGGCGCCGTTTCTTTTGTCCGGCCGCGCGCCCGCGGCGGGGAGGCTCTTCTCTGGCTTCCCAAGCTCCTGGCAGGTGCGCTGGTGCCCGTCTCCGGCCTGTCGGGCGCTCTGGCTGCCCTCGCCGGAGCTGCGCGCCGCGACTGGGTGTCGGCCGGAATCGGCGCGCTGGCCGTCGGGCTGGCAGCGAAGCTTGCCGGCGACATTCCCGATGTGGACCGGGCGTTGGCTGCCTTGCCCGAGCGCGCCGGACCAAGTGACGGCCCGGAGCGAAAAGGTGCGGCGGCGCCGCCGCGCCCCCGCGTCTGGCGCGATCTGGCGATCGGCCGGAGTGCGGCGGGCGGTGAGCTGCGTGCGGACCTGTGGCCCCCTGCCGGCGGCGCGCCGAGCGGAATCGGGATTGTCTATGCGCACGGCAGCGCTTGGCGCGTCGGAGACAAGGACAAGGGCACGCGTACCTTCTTCCGGCGGCTGTCGGCGCAGGGGCACCTGGTATTGGACGTGGCCTACACGCTCTGGCCGAGGGCCACGCTGCCGCAGATGGTGGCTGAGGTCAATCGGGCGATTCTTTGGCTCAAGGAGCACGGCTACGAGTACGGCGCGCGCGCCGATCGGGTCGTGCTGATGGGCGGCTCGGCAGGCGGGCATCTGGTGTTGCTTGCCGCCTATGCGCCCGACCAGCCCGCCTTCCGGCCGGAGGGCGTTTCCGGAGACACGTCTGTGCGCGGCGTTGTGGCCTTTTACCCACCGGTCGACCTTGCGGCGATGCAGGGTGAGTCGGGCGGCGATTCATCGCGGCAGCTGGACCGTGTCAGCCGTGCTGTTGCAGAGCAGCTCTTCGCCATCCGAGACGAAGCCGGCCGCCGTCGGGTCTCGGCCGATATTCTGGCGGAGATGCTGGGCGGCAGCCCGGCGGAGGTGCCGGACACCTACCGGCTTCTGTCTCCCAGTGCCTATGCCGGCGCCGGCAGCCCGCCGACCCTTCTCCTGCAAGGCACCGATGATGTCTTCGGCATGGCGCCTGACGTGCGCCGTATGCACGAATCACTCTGCGCTGCAGGCGTGCCGGCTGTTCTGCTCGAGTTCCCGCACACCGAGCATGCTTTTGACATCATCCTGCCGGCCATCTCTCCGGTGTCGCGAGCCTCGACCCGTGCGGTTGAACGATTCCTGGCCTGGCTGCGCTGAGGGGCACCCGACGAACTGAAGGAGGTCGAAATGCTGGACTTGGGGCTGAAGGGAAAGGCGGCGCTGGTGACGGGGGCTTCGAGCGGAATCGGGCGGCAGACAGCGCTCCGGTTGGCCGGCGAGGGGGTGCGCGTGGCGCTGGTGGCGCGCCGCAGCGATGAGCTGCGGGCGGCAGCGGCCGAGATCCATGCGGCGGGAGGCGAAGCCCTCGCGCTGGCTGCCGACGTCGTCCTTCCGGCCGAGGCGGAGGGGTGCATGCGCGAGGCGGTGGCTGCCTTTGGGCGTCTCGACATCCTGGTGAACGCCGCGGGCCTCCTCCAGGGCGGCGACATCGAGAGCACCACGCTGGAGGCGTGGGACAGGACGATGGACCTGAACCTGCGCTCGGTGTTTGTGATGATGCAGCTGGCAGTGCCGTACCTGGTCGAGACCAGGGGGTGTGTCGTGAACGTCTCGAGCGTCAACGGCCTGCGAAGCTTTCCCAACGTTCTGGCGTACTGTGTGAGCAAGGCCGGCGTCGACCAGCTCACGCGGTGCTCAGCGCTCGAGCTCGCCGCCCATGGAGTCCGCGTGAACGCCATCAACCCGGGCGTGACGCGAACCAACCTGCACCGGTCAGGCGGCATGGACGAGGAAGCCTACGCCCGATTCTTGGAGCACAGCCGAACAACCCATCCGCTGGGGCGCATCGGCGAGCCGGACGAGGCGGCCGACTTGATCCTGTTCCTGGCCTCGGAGCGAGCGGCATGGATCACCGGAACGACCGTGAGCTTGGACGGCGGCCGCGGCCAGACGTGTGCCAGGTAGTCTCGGGACTTGTTTGCCGTTCGCAACGGCGTGGAGACCGTAATTGCTCCCGTAACAAGGGCGTGCTAGAATGGCAGCCGGCTGAGGAGCACAGGGGAGCAACCTGCCAGATCGAGGTGAGGGAGGAGCGATGAAGTACGTGCGGCGTTTTTTTGGGGCACTGGTGATGATTGCCGGCATCCTGGGCTTGTTGATCAGCCTGGCCGGACTTGCGATTGTCTGGGTGGGAAAGGCTACGGTTGCTACCACCGCCACGAGCACGATTGACACTCTCAGCAGGGCCATAGTGACCAGCCAGGGTGTCATGGATACAACGACAGACGCGCTTGGTGCGACAGTGGACAGTGTGGATGCTTTGTCCGAGATGCTCGGGACCACGGCGTCCACGTTGGATGACACCAAGCCCATCCTGGATAGTGTCGACAGGATGCTAGCGATCACCCTGCCAGATGCTGTGCAGACGGCAGCCGATTCGCTCTCCACCGCGCAGCAGGCGGCGCAGGTTCTGGAGGGCACCATGAAGTCGCTGGAGACATTCCAGGTCATCCTGAGCGCTACCCCGTTTGTGGGGGACCTCCTGCCCAAGAGCACTGCCACCTACAGCCCTGAGAAGCCGTTTGCCGAGTCGCTGGGCGACCTCGCAGCCAGCCTTGAAGGGCTGCCCGACACCTTCACCAGCATCTCTGCCAACCTGGGCACGACAGGCCAAAAGCTGGATTCCGTCGAGGGCAACCTGTTGACCATGTCCGACAGCGTCAAGCTGATCTCGTCGAGCCTCAGCGAGTACAAGACGATGGTCGGGGAGTCCAGGTCGTCCATGGGCAGCCTTGCTGCAATCCTGACAAACGTCCAAAAGAACCTTGCGACGATTCTGAACTGGGCGGCCATCGCCCTTACGCTGTTCTTTGCATGGCTGCTCGCCGCGCAGGTGGTCATTCTGAGCCAGGGATGGGAGATTAACCACGGTACGGCGGACCGCATGGAAAAATGACGAAAGGAGGAACGATCATGCAGGTAACACTTGACACCACATTGGGGACTCTGTTGGCCGAGCCGCAGGCCAAGGCTGTGCTGGAGCAGTATCTGCCCGGCATCTCGACCAACCCGATGGTTGCCCTGGCGAAGGGCATGTCGGTGCGGACTATCCTGGCGATGCCTCAGGCGGCGCAGTTTGGCTTGACCAAGCAAGTGGCCGAGAAGATCATCGCCGACATCAACAAGCAGCTGCAATAGCGCTGCAAGCACGCCGCAGTGGCGTGGACCACGGAGGATGGCGGCCGGTCTACTGACCGACCGCCATCCTGTTTTTTGCCTAGCGTGCCGGAGCTCTACTCCAGGCTAAAGGGAGGGTACTGATCCGTCACCAGAAGGAACGCGTACGCGCTTACCCGCAGGCCCCAGCGCCCGACCCCCACGACAAAGTCAAAGAGACCTCGGGGATACCGGCCCGTGAAGAGGATGGCGAACCAGGCAGCGATCACCGCAAAGAAGGCTCCGACTGCCAGAAACGCCAGCACGATGTAGTGAGGGATCGCCAGCAGCCACTTGACGAGGGGCAGCCCTCGCTGCAGATCTTTCTCCGCGTCCGGGTAGTCGATCTCCAGGTGGACCGCCTGCTCTTCGACGGTCGACGGGTACCGGTCAGTCAGGAGGCAGAGGTAGGCTCCCACCCGGTAGCCGAAACGGGTCAGCTCCCGAGCAAAGTCGAACCACCAGCGCGGGTACCGCTGCCGGAAGAGGATCATCAACGCCGTGGCGGCGGCAAGCCCGCTCACAAGCCCGCCGGCGGTCTCCTGGCTTCGCTTGAGGACCTCGCCGGCTTCGCTGACGACGATTGTGTTGGTCACCGTCTCCCCCGCCCCCGAAATCATGGCGAGGATGATCCCAATAGGGATGATCCAGATGAGGCGGAAGAAGGAGGTCAGCCTGTCGAGTACTTCCGGGTAGTCAATGTCAAGGCGAGCAGCATAGGTGTTCACGGTCATTCTCCTTTCTAGATTGTGCATCCTTAACATCTACGACGGACCTGCCAAGCGGTTTCGGCCAAAGGAGCGCGAGTTGAGGCCCAGCCTGGGCGCCTTGACGGCGCGGCCTGCTGTTGGTAGAATCTTGTCGACCGGACTTGCTCCTGTTGTGTGCGGCGTGAAGCTGTGGAGAAAGGAGAGCGATGATGGACAAGATCCTGGTGGCCTACGCAACCAAGTATGGCTCGACGAAGGGAATCGCAGAGAGGATTGGGCAAGCGCTGCGCGAGGCGGGCCTGCAGGTCGACATCCGGCCTGCTGGCGACGTGCGCGACCTTGCGCCCTACCACGCAGTGGTGCTGGGCAGCGCTGTCTACATCTTCCGCTGGAGAAGAGAGGCGGTGCGCCTGCTGAGGGCGCTGGCGGCGCTGCCGGGGCGACCGGTGTGGCTCTTCTCGAGTGGACCGACGAGCGAGACCGACACGGACGCGTTTCCGGGCGGGCTGAAGCTGCCGAAAGCGATGCAACCCTTCGCCGACCGGCTGCGGGTGCGCGACGCAGCCGTGTTCCGCGGCGTGAACGACCCGCAGAAGATGAACGCGCTCGAACGGTGGATGATGAGCAACATGAAGGCGCCGTCCGGCGACTTTCGTGAGTGGGACGCAATCGATGCATGGGCCCGCGGGATTGCCCAGGCGCTTCTTGAGACAGGCGCCTAAGCCACTCTGCGTTCCGGCTGCCCCGGTGTGAGCCCGGGCCGGCCCTCTCACGCACTGTGCCTCAGCTCTTGCTCCAGCTCGTCCAACTCTCTGAGCCAGAGCGCAGGGCTGGCATCGCTTGGCATCCGCCAGTCGGACCTCGGCGAGAGGGCGACTGAGCCTACCTTGGGCCCGTCCGGCATGGCCGAGCGCTTGAACTGATGTGCGAAGAAGCGCCGGTAGAAGACGCGCATCCACCGCAGGACCTCTTCGGGCGAGTAGGCGCCGTCGAAGGCCCGGAGCGCCAGGGCCCAGACCTTGCGCGGCGCAAAGAGGTGCCGGAGGGTGTAGTAGAGGAAGAAATCGTGCAGCAGGTAGGGGCCGATCGAGTCCTCGGTCTTTTGGCGCAGCACCTCTCCCTCGCCCGGGGGCAGTAGCTCGGGCGTGATGGGTGTTGCGCAGATGTCCAGCAGCACTGCGCCGGCTTCCCCTGGGAACTCGCTCACGGCGCACCACTCCACCAGGGTGCGAACCAGGGTCTTGGGCACACCGGCGTTCACGTGGTACATGGACATCTGGTCGCCGTTGAAGGTGCACCAACCGAGCGCCAGCTCCGAGAGGTCGCCGGTGCCCACGGCGAATCCTCCGACCTGATTGGCGACGTCCATCAGAATCTGTGTCCGCTCGCGCGCCTGCGCATTCTCGTACACCACGTCGTAGGTGGTTTCGTCGTGGCCGATGTCGCGAAAGTGAGATCGCACCGTTTCGATGATGGGGATGCGGCGCAGGCTGGTGCCGAGGGCACGGGCCAGTTTCTCGGCGTTGCCGCCGGTCCGGGAGGTTGTGCCAAACCCCGGCATCGCGATCGCCACGATGCCTTTCCGGTCTAGCCCGAGCGCGTCAAATGCCTTGGACGCCACGAGCAGTGCGAGGGTCGAGTCAAGCCCGCCCGAGACGCCCAGCGTGACCCGTACGCTGCCAGTGTGCACCAGCCGCCGGGCGAGCGCTGTGGACTGGATGGCAAAGATCTCGCGGCAGTGCTCCGCACGTCGCTCCGGATCCGTGGGTACAAAGGGGGTCTGGGACAGCGGGCGCAGCAGTGCGTCCTGGCCCTCTGCGGGCTCCGGAGCATGCAGGTCCACCTCAACCGCTCGGTGCGGCAGGCCCGATTCGGTCGAGAAGGCGCTGTTCTTCAGACGCTCGCTGGCGAGATGCTCAAAGTCGAGGTCCGCCACCGCCGTCTGCGTAGCGAAGCCAAAGCGCGCCGTCTCTGCCAGGAGAACGCCGTTCTCGGCGATCAGGCAGTGCCCCGAGTAGACCGTGTCGGTAGTGGACTCGCCGGGGCCGGCGCCGGAATAGAGGTAGGCGACATGGCAGCGTGCCGACTGCTGGCGGACCAGGTCCCTCCGGTACTCGGCCTTGCCCAGCAGCTCGTTGCTGGCGGAAGGGTTCAAGATGAGGGTCGCGCCGGCAAGGGCGAGGCGGCCGCTCGGAGGCTCGACGGCCCAAAGGTCCTCGCAGATCTCGATCCCGGCCGTGCAGCCGGGCAGGCTGCCCATGCGGAAAAGAAGGTCCGTACCGAAGGGCACGTCCTGCCCCCCGATTCGGACGGACGCGGCGCTGCAGAGCCTGCCTGACGTGAACCAGCGCTCCTCGTAGAACTCGTTGGTGTTGGGCAGGTACGTCTTGGGGACGATGCCCGCGACCTGCCCACCGGCGAGCAGGGCCGCGCAGTTGAAGAGGCGGCCGTCGACTGCCAGCGGAAGGCCGACCACAGCCGCGATGCCTGCCCGGCCGGTGCGCTCCGCGATCGAAAGGAGGGCGGCCTGTGCACGCGCGAGGAGGAGTGACTGAAAGAAGAGGTCGGCGCAGGAGTAGCCGGTGATGCAGAGCTCGGGGAAGAGCGCGAGTTGGCAGCCGCTCGCGCTGAGCTGATCGAGCGCGGCACGGATCTGCCCCGCGTTAAAGTGGACGTCTGCGATGCGGAGCTCGGGCGCGACCACGCCCGTGCGAAGGAACCCCAGTGACTGGAGAGACCGGCTACGGCTCATTGTGCCCACTCCTCGCCCTGCCGGCCGTGTCCCGGCACAGGCACTGCTACTTTGTCTGTGACTGGATGGCCGTGATCACGACTGTGTTGACGATGTCCTCCACGGTACACCCGCGGCTCAGGTCGTTGACAGGCTTGCGGAGCCCCTGGAGCACCGGGCCGATCGCGATGGCGCCGGTCTCGCGCTGGACTGCTTTGTAGGTGTTGTTGCCTGTGTTCAGGTCGGGGAAGACAAAGACCGTCGCCTGGCCCGCTACCTCGGAGCCTGGCATCTTCTGAGCGGCGACGCTCTTGTCGACCGCGGCGTCGTACTGGATCGGGCCTTCGAGCTTGAGCTGGGGCCGCAGCTCGCGCGCAATCCGGGTGGCCTCGCGCACCCGGTCGACGTCCTCGCCCACGCCGGACTCGCCAGAGGAGTAGGAGAGCATCGCCACCCGAGGCTCGATGCCAAAGGCCTGTGCCGTGTCCGCGGAGGCGAGCGCTATCTCAGCCAGCTCTTGGGCAGTGGGGTTGGGGTTGACGGCGCAGTCGCCGTAGACGAGCACCCGGTCGTCCAGGCACATGAAAAAGACCGAGGAGACTACAGAGAAGCCCGGCTTGGTCTTGACGAATTGCAGCGCCGGCCGGATGGTGTGCAAGGTGGTGTGCACCGCCCCCGAGACCATGCCGTCGGCATCGCCCCGGTAGACCATCATCGTCCCATAGTAGGAGACATCGCACATCAGGTCCTGCGCGGTGTCCAGGTTGATGCCTTTGTGCTTCCGGAGCTCATAAAGCGTCTCGGCGTACTCCTGGAGCTTGGGCGACGACTGCGGATCGACCACAGGCACCGCTTCCAGGTCGACCTGGAGGCCCAGCCGCTGCATGGCATCGTGCACCTCGCTGGGGTTGCCCAGGAGAGTCAGGTCCACGATATCGCGGTTGTGCAGGATCGCGGCGGCGCGCAGGATGCGGTCGTCGGTGCCTTCGGCCAGGACGATGTGTCTCTTGCTGGACTTGGCCTTCTGGATAAGGCCGTAGAGGAACATCTTGGGTGTGACGCCGCGCACCTGTACGCTGGACAGCTGCGCACGGAGTGCATCGGTGTCGACGAACTTTTCGAACATCTCCAGGCAAAGCGAGATCTTGGCATGGTCGCCGGCCGTCATGTGGGAACGGACCGAGCCCATGCGGGTAGCGGTCGTGAAAGTGTCGGTCTTGACTGACAGGATGGGCACCACACCGCGCGAGCCGTCGAGAAGGCGAATGACCGTCGGTGCCGGCCGGAAGCCGCCGGTGAGGACGATGCCGGCGATCGACGGATAGTAACGCGAGTTATGTGCCTGGAGGGCGCCGACGATGACGTCGTCGCGGTCGCCGGGTGTGATGAGGAGAGCACCCTCCGCCAGGCGAGGCAGGTAGTTCTGGAGCTGCATGGCGACCACAAGGTAGCTGCGCGCGAGCTTGTCGAGTTGGTCCGCACCGTAGAGGACCTCGGCGTCCAGCTGGGAGGCAATCTCGTGTAGGGTCGGGCTGCGGAGCGTCTCGTGGCTCGGGATGACTGCAAGGATCCCATACTGCTCCGGCACCTCGGCACGGAGAGCAGCCGTCAGCTCCCCAACTCGGGCCGGCTCGGCGCGGTTGACCACTGCGCCGAGCACGGCGTTCCCCCGCTCAGCCAGGTTGGCGAGCGTCGCCCGGACGGAGCCGGCAATCGGCGCGGGCTCGCGGTCCGCGGCGCTGCTAAGCACCAAGACGGACGCGCCTAGGTTCTTGGCGATGTCGGCATTGAGGTCGAACTCTGCAGCCAGGCTGCCCCCTTCTATGTCGCGTCCAAGGCACAGGACGAAATCGCACTGGCTCTCCAGCGCCTTGTACTCCTCAATGATGCCATTCATCAGGTCATCTTCGCGGTCCCGACTGAGCAGGTCGGCGGCCTCGTCCTGGAGGAAGGCGAAGGTGTCTTTGTAGCGCAGGCTCAGGCCGAAGTGGGTGAGGAGCAGGTCGAGGTGGGGGTCTCGGAGGCCGGCCGCCTGGCGGCTGACAATCGGGCAAAAGACGCCCACGCGCTTGGTCTTGCGGAGCAGAAGGTCGGTCAGGCCCAGCGCGATCAAGGAGCGGCCAGCGTGGGGCTCGGTGGTGACTAGATAGATCGACGTGGTCATGGGTTGGCCTCCGACTTGGCATCGTGCAGGCCCGGTGGCCCACAGCTGGCTCGCAGGGCGCGCTGAAGCGGAGTATAGCGCGAAAGGGTGTGCGTGTCAAAGACCGGCGGACCGGCCTGGGCCAATCGTGTGGAGCGCGCCGCCAAGCGCTACTCCTCGGCCTCCGGCTCGACGTGCACTAGGACGCGGCGAATAGAGGGGATCTGTGCCTGGAGCTGCTTTTCCAGGTCGTCGGCGAGGTGGTGGGCTTCGTCCACAGGCAGGTCAGGATCGGCCAGACAGTGAATGACCACGTCATAGCCGTCGGGCAGCGATCGAATGTGGAGCCGGTTATATCCGCCCAGCCTCGAGGACTCGCGGACCGCGGCGTCGATCTGAGCGCGAACGCGCTCGGCGTCATCTTGGCCTCCCTCGGTGCCCGGAGCGATGGGCGCGGCAACCGGCTCGATGTGGCTGTGAATGTCGCGTATCTGGGGCAACTCGTCGCGGATGGCAAGCTCCAGCCGGCTTACTCGGTCGTGCGCCTGCCCCAGCGTGAGGTCGGGCGGCACCTCGACGTGCAGGTCGACGGCGTAGCGGCCGTGAACTTCGTGGGCGTGCACGTAGTGGGTGTGCAGGCCAAAGCGCGCGGCGAGGGCAGAGACGGTCTGCTGCAAACTCTCGCCGTCGCGGCGTACTGGGTCGACGTGTACGATCACGTCGCCATGGCGAATAAGCGCGCCAACCCGTTCGTCCACAGCGGAGGCAACCTCGTGTGCCTCTTCGAGCGACGCGCTGCGATCGACGTTGACCGTGAGGTCGACAAAGACGCCGGCGCCAGCCTGGCGCACGCGCACCGGGCCGAGGCTCTGCACGCCAGGGACCTGGGCTGCTGCGGCCTGGATCTGGCCGGCGAGGCCGGGGGGCGCTGCGTCTATGAGCACCGACACGGCCCGCCGGCCGAGCTGCAGGCTGACCCACACGACGATCATGGCTACCGCGAGTGCGGCAATGGCGTCCCCCTTGACGAGGAACGCCCATTTGGGCCCAAGCCGCTCGCTGAGGAGCACGAGTACCAAGCCGGCGATGACCACCGTCGAGCTCCAGATGTCGGTTGAGAAGTGGAGGGCATCCGCCTCGAGCGCCTGGCTATCGTACTTGCGCGCAGCTCGGTAGAGGATCCGCGAGCGTGTAATGTCGACCGCGATGGAGATGACCATCACGCCAAAGGACCAGGCATTGGCCTCGATCTCAACAGAGCGGAAGAAGAGCCTCTGGATGGCCTCGTAGATGATCCAGACGCAGGTAGCCAACAGGAGCAGCGTCTCGATGAGGGCCGACAGGTTCTCCACCTTGCCGTAGCCGTACTGGTGGCGCTCGTCGGCCGGCCGGTCCGAGATCCGGACGGCGAAGAAGGTGACCAGCGCCGCGACCAGGTCCAGGCCTGAGTGGGCTGCTTCGGCCAGGATACCGAGGCTGCCGGTGAGCAGGCCGACGACTGTCTTGAGGGCCGTCAGCAGAACAGCGGCCGTCACGGAGCTGAGGGCTGCCCCCCGCTTCTCCTTCCTGGCAAGAGCGGCATCTGCTTGCGACAACTCGGACATTCGCCCGCTACCTCCCATGCCTCGTCTCGACCCGCTCCAAGAGCGCGGGCAGCTCCTCCTCAATGAGCGAGAACATGTCATGCGCCTCCTGAAGGCGGCTGCGGAGCGCCGGATCCTTGTTCAGCATCAGCTCTAGCCCTCGCTCGGCGAGCTGGTGCATGGAGGCCCACAGCCTCAGGTGCTGGCGGACAAAGGCCACCCATCCTCCGGGCCGGAAGCGAAAGAAGACCTGCCTGGGCACAGGAGACGGCACGCGCTCGATCAGGTCCATCTCCACCAACAGGCGCGTCGTGGGGCTGACCGCGCTCTTGCTGGCCTCGAGCAGAGCGCAGAGGTCAGTGAGGGACTTTTCGGGTGGATCGGAGATCAGAAGCACACCCAACACCCGGCCGGCCAATCGCGGCAGGCCCATCTGCTCGAAATAGAGTCCAAAGTCCTCGACCAGGTGCTTCTCTTCGAAATAGCCCACGGTGCAAGCCTCCCTGCTGACGCCTCTGCGGCGAGCAGAGGATAGCATGTTCGGAAGATTCTGGCAATACTGAATGATGCGAATGCAGGCCTAGGGGATGCCTTGGCGGAGCGGGCGCAGCGGCGTCATGGAAAAGCGGCGCAGGATGCCCTGCTCCCGGTGCATCGAGCTGCCGATAGGTACGGCGGTCAATCCCACTATCGCGACGATCACGCCGATGTAGGCCGGCACCGAGGCAGAGAGGTACCCCTGACCGCCCGTCTCTGGGCTTGGCGTGTTGCCGAATCTCAGGCCCAGCAGAATCAGCAGGCCAGGGCCAAAGGCCAGCGTGAAGAAGGCCGACATCGGATCCCTGATGTAGAGCTTGGTCTGGACGACTGCCAGCTTTCGGAAGCCGACCATCGATCCCCTCCTAGTTGCGCATCTCTTTCCCGGTCAAGGCCAGGAAGACATCCTCCAGCGTGGGCTGCTCGGTACGCAGGTTTGCGAAGCGCGTGCCGGCTTCCTCCAGGGCAGTGACGACCCGGCCAACCAGGCCGTCCTCCGGCCCGTACACAGTCACGCGCTCGCCGGTCATCTCGACGCGCACGACACCAGGGGCGTCGCGCAGCGTCGCCTCGTCCAGATCTCCCTGCACTTCGAACACCACCCGGTGTTCGGCGCCGATCGAGTCCACAAGGCGCTGGGGCGTGTCGAGGGCCACAATCCTGCCGTGATCGACAATGGCCACGCGGTCGCACAGACGCTCTGCTTCCTCCATGAAGTGGGTGGTCAAGTAGACCGTCGTGCCCTGCTGCCGGGCGGTGCGGACCTCGTCCCACATTGCCCGCCGGGCTTGGGGGTCCAACCCAGTCGTCAGCTCGTCGAGGAAGACGAGCTCGGGGCTGCTGACGAGCGCCAGCGCGATGAGGACGCGCTGTTTCTGCCCACCAGAGAGCTTGCCGAAGAAGGCATTGCGCTTCTCGGCCAGGCCCATCTGTTCCCGAAGGCGCTCCCACTTGGCCGGGTGAGGGTAGAAGCCGGAAAAGAGGTCGAGCGCCTCCCAGACGCGAATGCGGTCGGGTAGGGCGGCCGACTGGAATTGGACGCCAATGCGCGCCCGGAGCTCATAGCGGTCACGGAGGGGGTCCAGGCCCAGCACCTCGATTGTGCCGCCATCGGGCCGGCGTAATCCCTCGACGCATTCAATGGTGGTTGTCTTGCCGGCACCGTTGGGCCCGACCATTCCAAAGATCTCGCCACGGCGTACCTCGAACGAGACGCCGTCCACCGCCCGAACGCCCGGGTACTGCTTGACCAAGTCCCTCACGCCGACAACGACTCTATCTTGTGCTCCCACTGCCAGCGCTCCCTTCAGGTGCTCCCGCTGCGGCCCGATTGCGCGGTACCCTAGACCGCCGGCTTGAGAGCCAGACCGTAGAGCAGGCCAAGTGCCACCATCTCGCCCAAACCAGCCACGAGTGCATAGAGCAGCGTCTTGGCCGGCACTCGGAACATCACCCACTGCGACGCGGCCTGCATGACCACACGGAAGAACCAGGCCAGCAGGCCGAAACTCACCCCCTTTGCCGCCCCAGCCTGACCCGGCAGGCTCGGATAGAGGAGCAAGAAGAGACCTGCCATGGCGAGGCCGAAGACGAGGTCAAGCACGATGCCCGTGACGGGACTCAGCGACGTCCTGGAGATCGGCTTGTAGACCTCGTACAGCCTCCGGGCCAGCGGATTGGCGTGAATCACGCCGTCGAGGATGCCAAAGAGAATGCCACCGGCAAGACCGACAAGGACAGTTCGGAAAACCATCTTGCGCCTCCCATCAGGCGGGCTGCGTTCCCGGTGCGTAGACCGCGCGCAGTCCGTAGAGCAAGGTTTTGGCCAACGTGCCGGCGTTGTGGCCCTCCCCTTCTAGGACCTCGGCAACCATGCGAAGGCCTGGGTGCTGCCGGCTTCTCAGGGTCTCGACCAGGGCGTCAAATCCCTGCCGCTGTTCGGTATCGAGCGAACCAGCCGATAGGTAGAGGTCCACCGGTGGGTGGGTGGGCTGCGCCGCATACTCGCACTCGCGGGCAAGGAGGTACTGGTCCGCGCCGGGCCAGGTGCAGGCTGCCGCAACGTGGCGGCGGAACATGCCCGGCCGGGTCAGCATTGCGTGCAGTGCAAACAGGCCTCCGCTAGAGAAGCCAAAGATGGCGCGGTCGTCCGCCCGGCCGCGGTACTGTCCCTCAACCAGGGGAAAGAGATGATGCTCGAAGAAGCGGACGAATGCGTCGATGCGCGAGCCGGCGGGCGGCTCCTGGAAGCCGGCGGGGCAGAGGTCCCGATCGCGGAGGAGGCAGTGCTCCCTCCAGCCCGCAATGCCGTGATAGGCGATCCCCACGATCAGCAGCTCGGGCGCCTCTTGGGTTCCGATGAGGACGGGCGCCAGTCCGGCAGCTAGCGGGAAGGCATACTCCCCGTCGGGCACGTAGAGGACGGGAAAGGAGCGCGAGGAGTCCTGGTGGGTGAAGGGGAACCAGACCCCGATGCGGAAGGACTGGCCCATCTCCTCAGAGCGGAGGATGCGTTCTTCTGTGTTGAAGAGGCCAAAGCGAGGGTGCGCTGGGTGCTTCAAGGCTCTCCTTCCGGGCCTATGGCACGCCGGGGCCCATGATGTGCCAGTGCATGTGCGGCGTGACGCCCGGTGCGGCGGCGTTGGCGCGCACGTAGAAGCCGGCCTTGTCGAGCCCGAGCGCCCGGGCCGAGTGCTGTATGGCTTGCAGCATAGAGATGAGAAGCGCACCGTCCAGTGCGAGTGGGTCGAGCAGTCCAGAAACGTGTGCCTTAGGAATAACGACCACGTGGACCTTGGCCTTGGGCCGCGGGTGGTGAAAGGCTAGGACACGCTCGTCCTCCCAGACCTTGGTGACCTCGATCTTGCCGGAGAGGACGTCTTCGCAAAACCAGTCGCGGTAGGCCATTGACTTCTCCCTCAGGTGCAGCGGACCGCGAAGGTGCGCCGCACCAAGTCGAGACGCCAGGTGCAGTGCACCGCGAAGGTGCGCCGCACCAGCACGAGACGCCGGGTGCAGCGCACCGCGAAGGTGCACCGCACCGGCAGGTGAGCCCAGGTGCAGCGCACCCCGAAGATGCGCGGCACGGACGCTTGTGCCGTCTTCCCACAATTGGTGCTGTGAGGCGGGCGATGCGGCCTCGCGCACGAGGATCACAAAGGGCACACCCGCCTCGTGGGCCTCGAACGAGTCGACGCGGCGAAAGCCGAGCCGTTCCCACACCCGCAGAGCGCGTCCATTGAAGGCAGCCACGGTGACTCGAAAGGTTTCGGGCGCATAGCGCCGGAGAGCCACCTCAAGGGCAGCGCGCCAAAAAGCAGCCCCCAGGCCCCGACCGGTCCGGTCGGGCCGGAGACCTCCGCCCACGTCCAGTGCCCCGGCCGAGTAGTCGCCGCCTGGAACCCGGCAATCGTCTCCAACGCCGACGAAGCCGACCAGCTCGCCACACTCCTCTTTGACGGCCCAGTAGCGGTGGTCGGAGTCCAGCAGGCAGCGGACCTCGTCCTCGATCGCGTCGGCGGGGCAGTTGTAGAAGGAATAGGGCGGGGGATAGCACCAGAGCGCGATCTCGCGCGCGCAGGCCTCATCCATCGGGCAAAAGAGCCACTCGCCGGCCCTCTCCGCGGCGCCTAACTCAGTCATGGGCAGCTGTCGCACCCGCCGTCCCGAGCAGGCCTACGGGATCGTCGCGCCGGCCTGGGTGTAGCAGCTTGCAAGGTTGCCGAAGTAGGCAGTCACCCAGACCGTCCGACCCGGGACGAAGTAGCCTCCCGGGTCGGTTGCGTAGAGGTCCAGGACAGCGTTCCCGGGCACCGCGGCGTTTAGTGCCCAGCCTGGTTGGTTGATCCACTGGTCGCCCGCAGCTACTCCCAGGAACCATGCGTTGGCCGGGTTGGATGCCCAGTTGACGCCGGGCAGTGCCTGCCCGGCGGAGTCGACGACCTGCAGGCCGAGGTAGGTGATCACGCTCTGAGGATTGTCCACCGCGACCGACAGCCGGAAGCCGCCATCTGGGTAGCCATCGGCGGTGTAGCCCGACGCGTCGACCACGTCGTTGGCGCTGCCCAGCCATGCCAGTGATGGCGTCGCCGTCCCAGGGCAGACCCCCTGGTTCGTAGCGCTCAACTCGCCTACCTCGACTGTGAGGTTGAGTGGCTTGGCCCCCGCGTTCGCTTGCTGTACAACGATTTGCACGCTGTAGGTACCTGCTGGGGCCGAGCCCTGAGAGAAGAACTCGTGGAAGGTATAGTGCTGGCTCTGGTCGACAACACCCGGGTTGGGCATCGAGGCCGGATCCGCTGAGGAGTTGCCGGGGCTGACAACCAGGCCGTTGGCAAGGTTGCCCATCAGGTCCAGTTGCTGAGGGAACACTACCTCGACCCGATCCCAGGAAGAGGCCCACCCTGAGACAGACACATCGCACGGGAAGGAGACGTTCCCGCTGACTTTGACATAGTCGCCGCACTCAAGCCAGGCGTCGAAGCCGGTCGAAGGGACGTCCCCAATGATCGCACCGCCCGAGCCCTCGCAATCAAGGCCGGAGCAGCTGATGGGGCCGTCGTCCGTTCCCGGTTCCCGCGGCATGCCCGAGCCGGACGAGCCAGAGCCGGCCTCATACGGCAGCCCAGCGGTGGGTGTTGAGGTTGGGGGAGACGACGGGCCAGTGTCGCAAGCGAACATAACGAGGCAGAGCATCAGGAAGGTGAACAGGAACAGACGCTTCATGGTTCTCCTCCAGTGTGGGCCCTCTTGCGCTCGGTCGCCGACCGCTGGTAGGCCAGACGACAGGCCTGTCCACGGTGCGCGGGCCGCGCTTGCTGGCCCCCAGTGTAGCACAGATTAACGAGGCGTCAAGAGGCGTGGTGCTCGCGTGTTTGCTGCGGGAGCCCTCCGGACTCACAGGCCTGCTGCGCCCGGCGCCTGGATAGGCAAAGGCCTGGCATTGACATGGATCCAGGCTCTCCTGGCGCGCGCCTTGACGCAGGCGTGGTCCGGGTGTACGCTAGCGTGCGAATCCACGCAAGGAGGCGCAGCGATGACCTGGCGGAGCCAACTGATCTTACGCAGACCCGAGTGGTCGGTCGTCCGGGCGTTGTTCAAATCGATGGGCTACAGCGACGACGACCTCTCCCGGCCGCTGATCGGGGTGGCCGACTCCTGGAACCAGGTGGTACCGGGGCACGCAAACCTGAGGCAGGTTTCGGAGCACGTCAAGCAGGGCATCCTGCGGGCCGGCGGGACACCGGTGGAGTTTGGCGTGATCGCCGCGTGCGACGGCGTCGCCAACGGGAATGCTGGGATGCACTACATCCTGCCCAGCCGGGAGCTGATCGCCAACGACGTCGAGATCATGGCGGAGGCGCACCGCCTCGACGCCGTCGTGCTGCTGGCGTCGTGCGACAAGATCGTGCCCGGCATGCTGATGGCGGCCGCTCGCCTGGATATCCCGGCCATCCTCGTGAGCGGTGGACCCATGGAGGGCGGCTGCGAGTTCGACGGCCGCGCAGCCGATGCCACCTCACTCACGGAGGGGTTGGCGATGCTCGAGACCGGCAAGGTGGATCGGGCGACCTACGACCTATTGGAGGAGCGTGCCTGCCCGACGTGCGGATCCTGCTCCTTCCTGGGCACCGCCAATACAATGGGCTGCCTCGCAGAGGCAATGGGCATGAGCCTGCCCGGCAGCGCGACCATCCCGGCCACGCACGCAGCGCGTCTGCGTGCCGCCCAGGCCTCGGGCCGGCGCATCGTGGAGATGGTGCGCGAGGGCCTCACTGCAGGTCGCATCATCAACGCGCGGTCCCTGGAGAACACAGTCCGGCTGAATGCAGCGATCGGCGGCTCGACCAACGCAATCCTCCACGTGCTGGCGATCGCCTACGAGGCGGGTGTCGAGCTGGGGGTTCGGGAGTTCGAGGAGTACAGCCGCACGACACCACATGTCGCTCGCATGAACCCGGCCGCAGCCCCGAACGTGCCCGATTTCCACGCGGCAGGGGGCGTGCCGGCCGTGATGAACGAGATCCTCCCGCTGCTTCACGGCGACGCGTTGACTGTGACCGGCCGCAGCGTGGCGGAGAATGTAGCAGGGGCGGCCTCCCGGGACAGCCGCATCATCCGAACCCTTGCCGAGCCCTGGTCGCAGGGCGGAGGGCTGGCGGTGTTGTGGGGCAACCTGGCGCCCAACTCGGCCATCACCAAGCCGGCGGCGATTGACGGCGACCTGCACACCTTCACGGGGCCGGCGCACTGCTTTGACGAGGAGGAGGCGGCGAACCGCGCGATCTTGGAGGGGCAGGTCAAGGAAGGCGAGGTGGTCGTCATCCGCTACGAGGGGCCCAAGGGCGGTCCGGGGATGCGCGAGATGTACAGGGCGATGAAGCTCCTGCATGGCCGCGGCCTGGCTAGGTGCACTGCGTTGGTCACGGACGGGCGCTTTTCGGGAACCAACAATGGCTGCTGTGTGGGTCATATCTCCCCAGAGGCAGCCGAAGGCGGGCCGCTGGCGGCTGTGCGCGACGGCGACCGGATCACGATCGACATCCCCAACCGCCGGCTGCACCTGCACGCCTCGGATGAGGAGCTAGCGGCAAGGCTGGCGGGCTGGCGGCGGCCGGCGCCGCGCTTCAGCAAAGGGTACCTGGCGCTCTACGCACGCCTGGCCGAGTCGGCAGACAAAGGAGCGATCATCCGGCATCGGGCGGAAGCCTAGGTACGCTGCACCCGGACGGTGCAGCGTACCGGCTCCCTTGCTCAACCGGCGGGCAGGACGACGTCTGGCAGCTCCAGCTCGACTCGGCGGATCGGTCGGACCGTCGCGGTGACTGCCGGAGCAGCCGCCACCAGGAGCCCGGTGAGGACGATGATCAGGCCATAGCCGCGACCGGCGCCCACCCCCAGGAGCTGCCCCAGGCTGCCGGCCAGGGCGCCCTCCTCGGCCATCAACGGCTCGGCTACACGGTCCGCAAGGGGGCCGGCCAGCAGGTAAGCGAGAGGCGTGATGGCGCTGCCGATCATCATGCGAGCGGCAAAGACGCGCCCCTGCACGCCCGGCTCCACCTTGGCCAGCCAGATCGCCTGGCTGGCGGCGTTGGCGAGGGGCACGATGGCGAAGAAGAAGAGGTTGCCGGCCCCGATCAGCAGCGCATTGGCGCGCAGCCCCACGGCCGCCATCCCGAGCCCCGACAAGGAGATGGCCCCCAGGACTGTGTAGATCTTGCGCCGGGTGCCGCCCCAGGCACTCATGACCAGGCTCCCGACCAGCATTGCCACCCCACTGACGGAGAGCAGGCTGCCGAGTACCTCGGTGCTGAAGCGCGAGAGCACCAGCGGTGTGAAGAGAGCGCTGTAGAAGCCGAGGGAAAAGTTCACTATGGCGAAGAGGATCAGCATGCCCAGCAGGCCGCGGCGCTGGCGGAGGTAGGTCCAGCCAAAGGCGGCCTCGCGAAGGAGTGACCCGCGGCCGGGTGTGGAGGCGGTGCGCTCCGGGTTCGGGATGCGGACGGCCAGCAGCGTGCCCACCGCAACCAGGAAGGTCGCAAGGTCGACCAGCAGCACGCCCTCGATCTGGATGGCGGCGACGAGAAAGCCGGCCAACAGCGGCGCGGCGATGGTGGATACGGCGTCGGCGACCTGCATCAGCCCGCCAACGCGGCCAAAGTGCTGCTTGGGCACCAGAAGGGACGGCACGGCCATGTAGGCCGGCCGCTGGAAGGCGCCGAGCGCCGAGGAGAGGGCGTTCCCCGCGTAGACGTGCCACACTTCCAGCCGGCCCGCCGCGAGCAGGGCGAAGAAGGCGAGCGTGATGACGGCGGCGCCGGTGTCACTCAGGATAAGCACGCGCCGGCGGTCCCAGCGGTCGACCAGTGCCCCGGCAAAGGGGAGCAGCAGCAGGTTGGGAAGGCTGGCGGCCACCATCGACAGGGCAAGCTGGGTGGCCTGGCCGGTCCTCTGGTAGAGGTAGACGCCCAGTGCAAAGCCGGTGAGGCCGGAGCCGACCAGCGAGACGAGCTGGCCGGTCCAAATCGTCAGAAATGTGCGCATCCCGGTGCGCTCGCGCGGCGGTCGGCCCATGCGAAACCCTCCTCCGTGAGGGGGAACTATACCGCACGACCGCGGGTTGGACAAGGCGCCGGTGAGGGGCGGTTGGGGCTCTGCAAAAGCGGGCAGTCGCTTCGCTCTGCCCGTGGCTCTATCAGCCTGAGCGGAGCGATGGGTCTCGGCTGGGCTGAATCGAGATGCTTCGCTACGCTCAGCATGACATCCTTGGGGACCTTGGCCCTGGGGGGCGGAGGCCGGAACCGGCTGGTGCCGCGCGCCGCCTCTGCCGAGTTGGGTAGCGGTATGGAGGATGGTATACTCGCGGCATGACTACTGAGCCCCTACCCTGCGTCGAGATCGCCGGCCCGGGTGACCCTCTTCTGTTGCCGTGGCTCGACTTGTACGAGACGGCGTTTCCGCCCTGGCAGCGCGTCCTGGTCTCTGATCTACTGCGCGCGCTGGGACGCAGGGCGGCCGGTGCTCCGACGAGCCTGGAGCTCCTGGCAGTACCGGACGGGGCTGGGGGCCTGGACGGCATGGCGTGCGTGTGCTTCACGCCGAGCGGCATTGCCTGGCCATGGTACCTGGCGGTACGCTCCGAGAGCCGCGGGCGGGGTCTTGGCTCGGCACTCTACAGCGAGGTTGTGCGACGCGCGCGTGGGGCCGCTTGCCCGGCGATGGTTTTTGAGGTGGAGATCCCGTCCGACATGCCCAACGGTGTGCCCCGCCGGAACGCGGAGCGCCGGATCGGCTTCTACCAGCGGCTCGGAGCGCAGCTTCTCGGCGGGATCTACTACCTACAGGAGATTGGCCGGCACCAGCCGCCGGCGCCCATGCATGTCATGGTGCATGCCTTTGAGCCGGCGGATGCTGCGCGGGCCTTTGCCCTGGCGCAGAGCGTCTTGGGAGACGCCATCCGGCAGGTGGGCGCCTTGGCACTCGACTAGGTCGCGACTCCCCTGCCTCAGGTCTCGTGACGGTGCGCCGCCGCGCGGCAGCGTGCGCTACAGCCCAAGTAGAGCAAGCCGGCAAGCAGTAGGGGCGCTATGAAGAGGAGTGCGGGCAGGAGCATCCCGGCTCCGGAGCCTAGCACCACGAACAGCACGATGGCGAGCGAGCCGGCGATCGCCAGGAGGCCGCCACCCATCTCCCAGCGCCAGGCAGCCAGCACGCCGGCCAGCGCTGCTGCCAGTGCAATCGCCAGCGGCCACCCCTGGGGCTTGGTCCAGGTCAGCGCAGGTAACACCTTGGTTCCGGCCTGGAACAGAAAGAGGAGGAAGAGCCCCACCGTAAGCAGGGCAAGGACCCGCCCTCCCCACCGCATCGCGCTCGCCCAACCATCCGTTTGTCTCTCAGCCATCGACTCCCCCCATCCTTTCAGTGCACAGACCGTGCTGCGGCAGAGCTGCGATGGCTAAACCTCCGGAATTCATGCGAATATCGTATCACATAGGGCGAAAGTCGTCAAGCGCCCATGCCGAACGCTGCACGAGGGCGTCACCTGCCCCATTGGGGGGGCCCCCCAGTTGCCCTATTGACACCGCCGCCAAAGCAGAGTATATTGTAAGGTAGGAGGACGGAGTGCCGCGCCTTGCTCTCTCCCTGCTGGGCGCCTTCCAGGTGACACTCGACGACCGGCCTGTCACTGAATTCGTTTCAGACAAGGTCCGGGCTCTCTTGGCGTACCTGGCGACCGAGTGGGACCGGCCGCATTCGCGGGAGAAACTGGCCGGTCTCTTTTGGCCCGATTCCAACGAGACGGCCGCCCGCGCCAGCCTGTCCCACGCTCTCACCAACCTGCGCACCCTCCTCGCCGCGGACGGGCTGCCCCCAATCCTCCTCGCCGACCGGCAGTCGGTCCAGCTCAACCCCGAGGCGGGGATCGCGGTGGACGCAGCGGCCTTTCAGGACCTGGCAGGGAAAAAGGACGTCTCCTCGCTGAGGCAGGCGGCTGAGCTCTACCGCGGCCGGTACCTGGAGGGCTTTTCGCTGCCCGGCTGCCCCGAGGTGGAGGAGTGGCTGCTCTTGGAGCAGGAGCACGTGCACCGGCAGGCGATGGAGGCGCTGGCGCGGCTGGCGAGCGTGTGCGAGGAGGAGTGCGAGCTGGAGCGGGCGCTTGTTTTCACGTGGCGCCAGCTGGAACTGGACCCCGCATGGGAGTCGGCGCACCAGGGTGCGATGCGCCTGCTGGCCCTGGCCGGCCGGCGGGACGCGGCCCTAGCGCAGTACCAGGTGTGCCGGCGCGTGCTGGCCGAGGAGCTGGGCGTGGAGCCCTCCACAGAGACGGCCCGGCTGTACGAGCAGATCCGGGATGGCAAGCTGGCTGCTCTGCCGGGGCTTTGGCGGGGGCCTGAGGTAGCGCCGGCACCGCTGCCCGGCTTTCTCACCGGGCGGGCAGCGCCAGGGGCGCGGCCGGTCTTTGTGGCGCGCGAGGCGGAGCTGGCGCGGCTGGGGAGGTACCTGGAAGCGGCTCTCTCGGGCCGGGGGCAGGTGGCGTTCGTGGTAGGTGGCCCGGGGCGCGGCAAGACGGCGCTCCTGGCCGAGTTCGCCCGGCGGGCGATGGAGGCGCAGCCCGACCTGCTGCTGGCGATGGGCTCGGGAGGCGCCTACGCGGGCACCGGCGACCCGTACCTTCCGTTTCGCGAGGTGCTGGCGATGCTCACCGGCGACGTCGAGGCACGCTGGGCGGCGGGCAGCGTGGCGGCGTACCACGCCCGCCGGATCTGGGAGGCGCTGCCGGAGGTGGGCACGGTGCTGGTCGAGCGCGGCGCCGGGCTGGTGGGGACGCTGCTGCCGGGCCGCGAGGTGTTGGCGCGGGCGCGCGCGGCTGCGGTGGGAGAAGCCGGCTGGCTCGGCCGGCTTGCACGGCTCGCGGCGGAAGAGATGCCCGCGCGGGGCCTGGAGCAGAGCCACCTCTTCGAGCAGTACTCTAACGTCCTTCTCGACCTGTCGGAGCAGCGGCCGCTTCTCGTCGTGATTGACGACCTGCAGTGGGCGGACCTGGCCTCGATCGGGCTGCTGTTCCACCTCAGCCGGCGGATCGAGCGCGGCCGCATCCTGATCGCCGGCGCTTACCGGCCGCATGAGCTGGCGCAGGTGCGCGACGGGGGACGCCACCCCCTCGAGCCGGCGCTGGCCGGGGTTCCGCAGCGCTTCGGCGACGTCTGGCTCGACCTTGCCGCGACAGACGAGGCGGAGGGACGCCTCTTCGTCGACCGCTTCCTCGATACCGAGCCCAACCGCCTGTCGGCCGGTTTTCGCGAGGCGCTCTTCGGGCGGACCGGCGGCCACGCGCTCTTTACGATCGAGCTGCTGCAGGGCATGCAGGAGCGGGGCTGCCTGCGGCGTGACGAGGAGACGCGCTGGGTCGAGTCGGAGGAGCTCGACTGGGGGAGACTGCCCGCGCGCGCCGAGGCCGCCATTGCCGAGCGCATCGATCGCCTGCCGGCGGAGCTGCGCGAGCTGCTCGCCGCCGCCAGTGTCGAGGGGGAAGAGTTCACCGCCCAGGCAGCCGCACTGGTGCTGGGGATGGACGAGCTGCAGGTGCTGCGGCTGCTGCGGCGCGAGCTGGCGGCGCGGCACCGGCTGGTGCGGAAGCAGGGGGAGGTGAGGTTGGACGGGCGCAGCCTGTCGCGCTACCGCTTCTCGCACTACCTCGTGCAGTACCACCTGTACCAGGGGACGGACGAGGGCGAGCGCCGCGTGCTGCACCTGCGCACCGGCGAGGCGCTGGAGAATCTGTACGAGGGACACCTGGAGGAGGCCGCAGTGCAGCTGGCGCGCCACTTTGCCGGGGACCCGGAGAGGGAGCGGCGCTACTGCAAGATGGCCGGCGAGCGGGCCGCGGCGCAGTTTGCCAACGAGGAGGCGGTGCGCTACCTGAGCCGGGCGCTGGAGCTGACGCCGGAGGGGGATGCCGGCGCGCGCTTCCTGGTGCTCATGGCGCGGGAGAGCGTGTACGACGTCACGGCGCAGCGCGAGGCCCAGGAGCGGGACCTGGCGCGACTCGAGGCACTGGAAGAGAGACTCGGCGCGGCGCAGCGGGCCGAGATTACCCTTCGCCGGTCCAGCTGTTGGGCCGACCAGGGCCGTTACCAGGAAGCCCTCGCCGCGGCACGGGAGGTGGCAGAGTGGTCCCGGGCGGCGACTCAGCCCGCCACGGAGTCCAAGGCCCTCCGGCTCTGGGGGGACGCTCTCTGCCACCAGGGAGAGTTTCAGGCCGCGCGGGAGGTGTTTTCCAGAGCACTTGCGCGGGCCAGGGCCTCTGGGCGACGTGAGTTGGAGGCGAGCGCACTGTTGGGGTTGGGCTTTTCCTCCCCACTTACCCAGGGGGGGCTTGCATCGTGCGAGGAGGCGCTGCGCCTGCTGCATAACCTGGGAGATCGCAGAAGGGAGGTCGTTGCGCTGAACAACCTGGGGGTGCGCAGCAGAGAGGCAGGTGACCCGGAACGAGCGCGGGCCTTGCTGGAGCAGAGCGCTTCCCTCGCCCGAGACACCGGAGATGTAGTGGGAGAGGCGTTGGCCCAGGTGAACCTCCTCGTCCTGTGGCTAGTGGTTGGGGATCTGGAGCGGGCACTGAGGACAGGCGAAGCTGTCCTTCCGCGTCTAGAGCAGCTCGGCGATTTGAGGCTGCACTCGAATGTGCTCACTTTCCTTGCGGAAGGGGCGTGCCGACGGGGCGACCTCGCGCGCGCGACCGAGCTGGCGCAGGCGGCCCAGCGGCTCGCCTTGGGTCTGGGAGACAGCGAAGCCCTCTATCTCGCCTTCCTCAGCTTGGGTCTTGCGGACTTGGCATCGGGCCGCTGCTTGAGGGCAGAGGACGACTTCAGGCAGGTCCTGGAGCTGCAGCGCCAGAGAGGCATCCCGGCGGAAACCGTGCAGGCGCTTGGCGAGCTCGCCCGGGCGGAGCTGGCCCTAGGCGATTGTGGCGAGGCCCTGGCCCACATAGAGGAAGTCGTGCGCTACCTGGACCAGGGCGGCCACCTGAACTTCGACTGCCAACCCTGCCGGACCTACCTCGCCGGCTACCAGGTGCTTGCAGCCGCCGGCGACCCCCGCTCTGCCGAGATGCTCGAACGGGGTTACGACCAGCTCATGGAGTGGGCCGGCCGCATCTCCGACGAGGCGATGCGCCGCTCCTATTTGGAGAACGTCGCCGAGAACCGGGAGTTGGTGCGGCTGTGGGAGGAAGCGCACGCGGGGGGGGCCGGCGAAGGAAGGTCCCTCTGGTCCCTGAAAGGGGATGGGGTGAGGGCGAACAGCTCCGCCCTCACCCTTGCCCTCCCTTCGCTCCGCTCGAGGGCAGGCTCCCTCGAAGGGAGAAGGAGCAGACATCCTGCCACGGGACGCTCAACGACTCGAAGGTCTCGCGGTTCTGCGCCGGGTCGTACTGCCAACCCTCCTTGGCCACACTCGCGACACAGAGCTGGTAACGCCCCGCCTGCGGTGAGCGGACCGCAAAGATGGCCCGGCCGGCTGCGTCGGTGCCGGCCTGCTGGATGCGCACCGAGCCGCTCGGCAGGGTCCACTCGACGGTGACTGCCGCACCGTCCACCGCCTCCCCTCCCTCGCCCGCGATGCGTACCGCGCCGCGGACCAGGTATCCCTCATCCATCGTGCGCGTGCTCATCGCGATCGACAGGACGTACATCGTCCCAACCCCGGCCTGCCCCGGCGCGTGCGCCCCCTCCGGGCAGGCGGCGACTGTCACTGCCTGCATCTCAGGCGCGAGCACCCCGCCCAGGGCCAGCCCGAGCAGCAGAATGACGCCAACGCTTTTCACTCGCATCCTTTCCTCCCTGTCTTGCCTTTCCAATCCCTTTCCTGCTCTTCCATCGCCTGCCGCAGGAACCGCAGCAGCTCCCGCAGCCCCTCGAACCCCACTGCTTCGCGCGTGCCCGGCGCCTGCAGAGATGCCCGCCAGGTGGGCTTGCCCTCGCCTCTCACCAGCCACAGCCGGAGCAGGTAGGAGATGTAACCCGGCCGCGGCCTGGCGGCCTTTCCACCAGCCCCGGCTCCACTCACGCCCTCAGGCACGCTACCAGCGCCCACAACAGGCCGGCCAGGATGGCGCCGGCCACGGCTGCTATCGGCCGGCGCATCCGTCCGGCCACGCTCGCCTCGCCACGCCTGCCGGCGCTGCATGGTAGGTCAACATAGAACCTCGACCAATCCCTCACACTCCACCTGCTCATGATGCGCCTCCACGCCGCTCTCACGCCGGGCCAACTGCGCCGTCAGTCCGTGTCGCCCGCCGGCACGCACAGGCTGTAGCTGCCGATATCCAGGATCTGGCACGAGCCATTTGCCCGCACCATGCCCTCCGCCCAGATGGTGCTCCCCACCATCGTCCTCTGCAGGCTACCGTGGAGGAAGATCTCGCGCCCGCAGGTATCGGCCACGTAGTATTGGAGGAACAGCCCCGGGTGGTATGGATGCTCGCATACGCTAAAGCGCGTCCAGTAGAGCCGGCCGGTGACAAAGCCCAGCGGCACCGGCGCGGAACTGTGAGCCACCTGGATGCTGCCTGCCAAGAAGAGAATCCCCGCTGCTACCGATAATAGGATCGCTTTCCCCTTCATGCTTTGCCTCGCTATCCCTCCGAAGGCCTGCGCAGCTCCTCTAGCGGACTAGTGCGCTCGCACAGGCCGGCCCAGAGGCGGCCGGCTCGTAGAGCATGCCGGTCTTCTCCACGTTGGCCACGCAGACGCGGTAGAGGCCACGCTCCACGGCCCGGATGCAAAAGCGCGCGATGCCATGCGCATCTGTCTCCACCCGCTGCTGCGGCCCGCCGGCGCCCGGCGGCACACTCCACCCTACAATAACCGCTGCCCCCTCGACGGGCATGTACTCCATGTCCCTGACGGTGACCTCGGCCTTGACGGTCCACCAGCCGGTCGGCAGTCGCACGGCCCAGGCGTGGATCGACTCCACGTGCATGGCCGGCAGGCCGGCCGCCGCCCCCGTGCCGGCCCACGCGCCGGCAAGCAGAACCGCCGTCCACAGAATCGCTGCCACTCGCTTTCCTTTGACTTTTCCCTCCTTGCCCCCGAGTCTGCCTCAAGGGTATCACGCGAGTCTGTAGGAATCCTGTAGAGACGAAAGAGGCCTCCCATGTCCTCAGGACATGGGAGGCCTCCGCCGCTTGCTGGTGCCCTCTTGGGAAGCTCAGCGCTTCCCAGAGGGCATTCCACCCGGTCTAGAGTGCCTTGCTCATGTAGTAGCGCGCATGACCGGTAGGGCAGTCGGGCAGCATGCCAAAGACGGTGTAGCCCAGTCTCTCGTAGAAGCCGGGTGCCTGGAAGTCAAAGGTGTCCAGGAAGGCGCCCTTCGCACCGCGCCGGCGGGCCTCCTCCTCGGCCAGCTCCATTAGGCGCCGGCCGTAGCCCTGCCCGCGAAGCTGCTCGGGCAGCCAGACGAGGTCGACGTGCAGCCACTGCCAGAAGGTTCCGCCGATCAAGCCGCCCAGCACCTCGCCGTCCGGCGCGCGCAGGACGAAGCAGAGCCAGGTGGTACGGTCGCTCCCTGCCTTCTCCTCGTTGAACCGGCTGATGCCGTTCCCGATCACATCCCATGCTGGCTCGTCCGTGTAGGCGATCGAGTATCCTTCGCTCACTGTTCTTGTGGTCCTTTCTAATCGCTTGCGTCGGCCGGTGGCTGGCCAGGCTGCAGAGACGGATTCATTGTGTGGAACAGACCTGACAGGTTCCTGAGACCTGTCAGGTCGTGGTCTGTCTCGGCACCTACCGGTCTCTGACAATCAGAGGCAGGTACAGGAAGCAGCCCTCTCTCGCGAACAGAACCGGCTTGGCGTCTACCGGCACACCCTCCGACCAGAGCACCTCCTCCAGTGTTGCCTCCGTCCAGCTACCGGGCAGCACGCGGAAGGTCTGCGTCAGGGTGTGGGGAGCCGGCGCACCGTATGGGACCTGCCACTCGAGGCTATCCTCGTCCGCGACGACGACGCCGTCCCCGGCCTGGTAGTCGACCAGCTCAAGCCTGGCGGGGTCCCACGTCTGCGCCAGCGAGAAGTTGTGGCCCTGGATCGTTTCCGCCACGGTGAGCAGGTCGTGGGTCTGGACGACGACCGGAACGCCGGCCTGCCAGGGCTGACCGTTCACCAGCTTGGCCCACGAGAGGCAGGTTGGGCACTCGACCATCCGCTGGTTGTGGTTCGTCACGCCCAGGAAGGCCCCGCCGACGACGTGCAGGTGGCCTGCAAGCAGATCGGCCTCGGTGTCGACGACGACTTGGGCCAGGCGGGGACCCATGTGCCAGGCGCCGTCCGAAGGAGACCAGTAGGCAGTGCGGTTCGACTCGCTGAAGGAGTAGTAGCCGCCCATCATCCAGAGCTGGTTGCCATGAAGTGCCGCGTCTGCGGCTCCGAACCAGGTGGCAGGCAAGTCAGGGAAAGCCGGGTCTATGGTCCAGGTGTCGGTCGCCGGATCGTATACCTCGGTTGACTGCAGGTCTCCGTTGTCGTCGTAGCCGCCGGCGACATAGATGCGTCCACCATACACCCATGACGCGGCGGATGCCCTGTTGTGGAGCATCGGCGCCGCGGCCTCCCACGTACCCGTCAACGGGTCGTAGCGGTCCACCTGGTTCGTGGTCAAGTCGTCGGGCAGCAGAGTGCCGCCGATGAAGTAGAGCCAGCCGCCCAGCTCCACGGCCTCGTAGTAGGAGCGGTCGAAGAACTGCTCCGGCACGGCCGCCGCGCTCCATGTGTTGGCGGCTATGTCATAGTCGAAGAGGCTTTGTGTGATGGTACCCTGTCCATCGGTGCGGGCGTACAGGTGCCCGGCGTATGCCACGCCATCCGAGGCCTCGAAAAGACGTCCGGGCAGCTGTGCCAGGGTAGCCCAAGAGTCGTTCCGTGGGTCGTAGCGGTAGATCCGCTGGCGAACAGAGCCGAAGACGTAGAGATACTCTAGGCTGTCGCCTGGGTCGGTAGCAGAGACGACCGCCCAGCCAAAGTCGGACTCCGGGGACGGCTCCGCAAGCTCCCAGTCGCCCGCCATCACGATCTCCTGGAGTCCAGCTTCGGCCGCATAGTCGTCGCTCGAGATCTGGAGCAAGCCCTCGACCAGGTCACCGGCGCCGGCGCAGAGCTCGGGTGCCAGCTCGACGTCGAGCGGGACGGTCTCGCCATCGCCTATGGTGAGCGTCGAGGGCCCCGTGAGCGAGCCATTGCCAGTCGGAACCGAATAGACCACATCGAACGTACCGGCCGCGCCGGTGCGGTTGGTGACGCTGAAGGTGGCCGGCTGCGGGACGCCGTTGCATCCCTCCAGGAGCACCTGCCCCGGCTCCACGTAGAGGCCCGCAGGCCAGGTGCAGGGCGGGACCGCGGCCGGGGAAAGGATCGACTCATCGCACAGCGGTTGGCCGCCTGGCGTGTAGCCGTCGCTGCTGCAGGGGTTGTAGGGCGGGTCACCCCAGCCGTCTCCCGACCAGAACCACGATTCGAGGGCGTAGGGGTCGCCGCTGCCCGAGGTCACCCCAAAGCAGTAGACGGCCACGCAGTGGTCTACTGTGTCCATCTCGCGCGTGTGGGTGATCTGCACCTCGTACGGCGCGGTCACAAAGGCCCACTCAAAGTCACCCGGATCGGCGAACCCTCCTACCTCGCAGTAGGGTGTCCCCTGCACATAGACGTTGCTCACGCTCCAGTCAGCCGGGAAGCGCATCCAGAGGTCGTAGGCATACTCCCAGTCATCGGTGTAGGTCTCGGCCGTGAAGCAGAACGTCTGTGCCGTGCCCGGCGTGTAGCAGGCGTCGCCGCCGGCAGCCGGCTGGAAGGCCACGAAGGACCCAGAGAGCGATTCGGGACCGGCGTCGCCCGGGGATGCACCGGCGGGCAGGCCGGCCAATAGAAGAGCAAAGATCACCATCGGGAGAACCAGACTGCGGAGTCTCATGTGACCCTCCTGTTCCAGGTTTCCGTGCCACGGATCGAGCGAGTGAGCAGAGTATCGCACAGAAACGGAGAAGGCGCAACGCATGAAGCCGGAGACACGGGGATGTCCCATGCACTGTGAGGAAGAGGAGCACGGTGCCCGACCAGGAGCGACCGGCAAGGGAGGTGCGTGGGGCGGGTCTGCCAGCCGGCCGGCGGCTATTCTGCGGGACGGCCCTCGTCCGGAGCGATTCCGTCGGGGTCATAGTCGCCCCACTTGACGCTGACCGCCAGCGCCAGGCGGAGTGTGTCCTGAAGGTCGGACTGGTCGACGGCCTGCTGGATGACGGCGCGGCGCGCGGCTGCCGAATCGGGCGCATCAGAGACAGCGAAGGGCTCGACTTCCAGGATGCGAATCTCCCAAAGATCGCCGTGCCGGTAGGACACCATCTCGCCGGCCACCAGGCCGGCGATGGCCATGCCAAGGGGCGTGCCGGCACCGAGATAGCCGGCGGGGAAGTCAGCACTCTCGTCGGGCACGACGGCCAGGTGAAGGATCTCGCCTTGCCCGTGCGCATCGATTAGCTCGACGGCCACGCGCGAACCGAGGCCCACGCGTGGGGGACCGTCGTCCACCCCTGCCCGCCTGTAGGCGATCATGGACGTTTCCTTTCTGGGTGAGTGACATTCTACGCCTGACGCGCCTCTCAAGCAAGGCGACAGCCCATCGGCACCTGCTGCCGTCCAGACGTGCCAAGATGGCGCGCGCGTCGAGGGCGGGACGCAGCAACGGGCGCACAGACCTGCACTGCGCCCACACGCACCTTGGGAACGCGCGGGCGGGCTGGCTCGCGTGGTACGCGCTCGCCGCAGACGAAGGCGTTCCCGGCCGGGTGCTCGTTGCCTCGGTCGGCTTCCACGGACCGCTGCAAGAGGGTGAGGTCGAGGTAGGCCACTCGGAGCTGCCGCAGTTCCAGAGTCGAGGCTATGCAGGAGAGATGGTTGGCGCGCTCACCGCCTGGGCTCTGGCCCAGCCGAGCGTGCTGCGCGTCGTCGCCGAGACGGAGTGCGCCAACTACGCGTCGCTGCGCGTGCTGGCGAAGGTGGGCTTTGTCGTCTGCGGTCCCGGCCAGGAGCCGGGGTGGACTAGACTCGAGCTGGGGAGGTCGAGCCGTGACACCTGAGGCGAAAGAGCTGTACCTTTCGATGCTCCGCTGCCGGCTATTCGAGGAGGCAACCGCGGGGCTGTGGCAGGAGGGGATTCATCTCCGGTACGCCCGTGTGTGCACCCGATCGACGATCCCTTAGGACCGGGGCCGAGAGGACGAAACACAGCCGAGCGCCGGGCGCATGTGCGCGGCCGCGGCGCGGCTGGTGCGGGAAGGGTAGGGGCGCGCCAGCAAGCGCTGGCGCGTCCGGGAGAGAGGCGCAGCCTACCTGCGAGGTGTGCAGCACACTGCGGAGGGACTCATGGTTGCACGTCACGTTCTGTCGGCTCTCCCGGACGCTCTAGGCAGGAGTGCCTCCATCTGCGTCCGGCCGAAAGTGTGGATCGGATACGACGCCGAGTCGGAGGAGGAAGAGCGGTAGCGCTTTGGGTACGGTCGCCATGCCCCTGCCCAGACTTGACAGAAGCCTTCCGATGGGGTATGATGCAACTTGTAGGACGAAGTAGGATTCTGGCACAGTCAAAGACGATGGGCGCCCAGACTTTTACCGGTCGGGGCGCTTCTTTCTTTCTCGGGACCGGCGGCTCCTTCTTCCTAACAAATCAACGGAAAGGTTCACCATGTCCCAGAAACTCTATGTCGGAAACCTGAGCTACAGCACTACGGAGGCGACGCTGCGCACGATGTTTGCCGAGTTTGGCGAGATCGTGTCAGTCAACCTGATCATGGACCGTGACACGGGCAGGCCGAAGGGCTTTGCGTTTGTCGAGATGGCTGCCGAGCAGGATGCCAACAAGGCCGTGAGTGCCCTGAACGGCAAGACGGTAGACGACCGCCAGATCAAGGTCGAGAAGGCACAGCCAAAGACCGATGACGGCCGGCGTGACTTTCGCTCCAGCGGAGGGCGCAGGCCCCGCTGGTAGACTCGAGCCTGAGCGGGCCCTCACAGCCAGTATCCCTAGCTGAGGGAGCATCGAGCGATGGCAAGCGGTGTTCCACAGGCAACCCAGAACGGCGCGGACCGGATGGCCTCCGGCCCGCGCCGCTGTTTTCCGCGCACGCCGGAGGAGCGGGGCGGCGAGGCGTAGCTAGAGAAGGCACTTAGCGGAGGCTTTGATGAAGATCGTAACCGACAGCGGCGTAGACGTGATCCTGCCACCGGGAAAGCGCGAGGAGCTGGGTCTTCACGTGCTGCCTTTGACCGTGACCCTAGAGGGTAAGTCGTACCGCGAGGGGGTGGACATCGAGCCCGGCGAGCTGTACGGGCTGCTGGAGTCGACCGGCGGGCTGCCCACTACGTCGCAGCCGTCGGTGGGCGAGTTTGTGGAGGTCTACCGGCGCCTGGCGGCGGATGACCCCGACATCCTCTCCATCCACATCAGCTCGGGCCTAAGCGGCACGCTGAACTCGGCGCAGGCGGCCGGCCGCCTGGTGCCGGAGGCGAACATCACCTACGTGGACACCAGGACCCTCTCGGTCGGCTCGGGCTGGCAGGTGGAGGCCGCTGCCCGCGCGGCGCGGGCAGGCTGGCCCGTCGAGCGCATTGTGACCCTGGTGGGGCAAGTCGGCGCCGCCGTCGAAACCAGCTACACCCTTCAAGAGCTCAAGTACCTGATCCACGGCGGCCGGATCAGTCACCTAAAAGGCATGATTGCATCGCTCCTGAACCTCAAGCCGATGATCGGCGTGGAAAAGGTAAAGGGGACCTACATCCAGCTCGGCGCAGCGCGCAGTTTCAAGGGCGCCCTGCGCGGCCTGGTCGATCTGATCGCGCACCGGCACCCAGAGGGAAGCGAGCTGCGCGTGCAGGTGGTGCATGCCCAGAACCCTGAGGGGGCGGACATGCTGCGGGAGCTGGTCGACCGTCGCTTTGTCTGCACCTGGCTCCCCACCGGCGTTCTGTCTCTGGTATTGGGGGCGCACACCGGGCCGAGCCTCGTGGGACTCGCCTCGGCGTCTGGGTCTGCCTTTTCCGAGGTGCCGTAGCGGGTACACCGCCCGCCGGTCTGACTGCTCCTAGGCGGGCCGCGCGCGCGGCACCGCCATCACGCCGACGACGCCCGGGCCTGCGTGGGATGCGAGCGCGGCTCCGGTTTCGCGCACCCAGATCCGCTCGCGGGGAAAGCCCAACCGCTTCGCCAGCTCGTCGGCTACCTGCTCGGCGAGCCGTGGGTTGCGTGCGTGGATGACCGCGAGGGCCTCCAGGGGCCCGAGGTGTGCCACGTTGTCTTGCACGCGCGCCAGTGCACCCCGCAGGGAACGCGCAGCCCCCTCCAGCTTGAGCTGGCCTTCCACCATGTTGATGATGACCTTGAGGTTCAGCAGGCGGGTCATCCTCTCAGCGATCGTGATGAAGGCATCGGCCCGTCCCCCACGACGCAGGCTGTCGAGCGTGTCCAGGACGATCATGAGGTGCATGCGCGATCGGAGCTCCTCCAGCGACTCGGCGAGGTGCTGGGTTGCCCCTCCTGCGCGCGCCGCCAATGCGGCCTGCAGCACCTGGTATCCCAGTCCGAGCGAGGTGGAGAGGGAGTCAAAGACGTGAACCTTCTCGCCAAAGCCCTCTGCAGCCAGCCGCGCGGCGTTGAAGGTGCCGCTGTGCTTGCCGGTGATGGTGACGCACAGGACACGCCGGCCCTCCGCAACGAGGCGCTCAAAGACCATGACAAAGTCGCCGAGGGACGGCTGAGAGGTCCGCGGTGGGTGGGGGCCGGCCGCTTTGGCCCAGAACTCGTCCATCGTTATTTCGCCGTCACGGTATTCCTCGGCGCCGAACGTCACGGTCAGAGGAACGACCTCAATGCCGAGCTCCTGGAGCGACTCAGGCGGCAGGTCACAACTGCTATCCGTCACGATCCGTGCTTCTTGTCGCATGTCGTCTCCTGGGCTGCCCCAACGTGTGGGCAGCCGGCCAGGCTGTTCTCGCGCCCAGGGTCAGGCGCGCTGCCTCCATATGCATCATACGCCCGTTGTGCATTCCGCGCAAGGTCGGGGCCCGCTACGTGCAGCCGCGCACCCTTCTCGCCATGGGAGGACTCTGCAAGCCGGCCTCCCGCCTGTTTGACAGGAAGGCTCCTCTCGGCTATACTGGGCGGACGCACAGAAGGGACGCAGCCGGCCATCCGGCCGGCGACAAACTATGGACAGCGCTGTTCAGCTATCGGAGAGGTTGACGCTTTCTGAGGTGGCCTTCCTGGACCGCCTCAAGACACATATCGGAGTCCTGGCCGACCTTTGCCGGTCTGACATACTGATCTACTGTCCGGCGGGGATTGGGCGCGCCGTCGTCGCTGCCCAGGCCCGCCCACATTCGATCGTGCCCATTCATACCGAGTCGCTGCTCGGCCGGCCGGTGACGCCCGCGGACGCTCCGGCTGTGTTCCGCGCGCTCGAGGACGGGCGCCGCACGGTCATGGAGGCCCACCAGGGAGAGACGGGTCCTGGCTCGTCTGCACAACGGGCCCCCATCGTTCAGGACACGTACCCCGTGCGTGCCAGGGAGGGCGGCACCATCATTGCAGCCCTCGCGATCGAGACGAACCTGATCGAGCGCGAGCGGCACCACCGCCGCAGCAGGGTCTTCCGGCGGGCGCTGCGCCTCTTCCGTGAGCAGGTCCAGTCCGGTACGCTGCGGGGCGTGGAGGCCCTCTCGCCCTTCGGCGAGCATGATGGGATCGTCTACATCGACTCTGGCCATCACATCCAATATGTGAGCGGCATAGCGACGAGCTTGTACCGCAAGCTGGGCTATACCGCGAGCCTCCTCAGACGACACTTTGAGGACCTGGAGCTGGATGATGGGGGGCCGGTGCGCGAGGCGTTCGAGACGGGCGCCTGTGTTGAGCGCGAGATCCATGTTCGCGACCTGGTCTGGATCAAGAAGGCCATCCCGCTGATGCCCGCGCGGCCCTGGTGGAGGGCAGTAACCCGGCGTGAGGCAGCCCGCAGACCCGAAGGGGTGCTCGTCACGATCTCTGACGAGACGGAGGCGCGCCGCCAGCAGGAAGAGGCCCGTGTCAAGGTGGCGATGATCCAGGAGATCTACCACCGGGTCAAGAACAACCTGCAGACCATTGCATCGCTCCTCCGCATGCAGGCGCGGCGTGCCGGCTCGGATGAGGTCAGGGTGGCGATTGAGGAAGGGGTCACCCGCATCTTGGCGGTGGCCGTCATCCACGAATTCCTGGCCCACCAGGAGGCCAGCTTGATCAACATCCGGGACGTAAGCCAGCGCATCATCTCCATGTTCCGTGAGGGCGTGGTTGACCATGGCAAGTCGATCCGGCTGGACCTGCGCGGACCGAACATCTACCTGCCCACAGGGCCGGCGACGGTCTCTGCCTTGGTGATCAACGAGCTTTTGCAGAATGCGCTAGAGCATGGTTTTGAGCATCAGGAAGGCGGCAGCGTCACGGTGAGCCTGCGCGATGACGGCGACCAGGTTACCATCGCCGTGGAGGATGACGGCATCGGGCTGCCGGACGATTTCGACTTGGAGCAGACCTCGAGCCTGGGCATTAAGATCGTCAAGACCCTGGCGACGGGCGATCTGCGGGGCCGATTCGAGCTTCAGGGCCGGGACAAGGGGGTCGCGGCGGTTGTCACATTTCCGAAACAGCAAGGAGGCAAGTAATGTCTGAGAGAACACGCGTAGTGATCGCCGACGACGAGTCCATCATCCGGATGGACCTGCGCGAGATGCTGACCAACCTTGGGTACCTGGTCGTGGGAGAGGTGGGCGACGCGCGGAGCGCAGTGAACCTAGCCCGCGAACTGCGCCCCGATATCGTTGTGCTCGATATCAAGTTCGAGGGCGATGACTTTGACGGCATCGACGCCGCGCGGTCCCTGACCGAGGGCAAAATCGCCCCCGTGCTGCTCCTGACGGCCTATAGCCAGAGGGAGCTGGTAATTCGCGCCCGCGAAGCGGGTGTCGTCGGCTACCTGGTGAAGCCGTTTCGAGAGGCCGATCTTGTGCCCGCCATTGAGGTGGCCCTGGCTCGCTTCAAGGAATTCAAGGCAATGGAGAAGCAGGTGGGCGACCTGGAGCTGACCCTGGAGACCCGCAAGTATGTGGACCGGGCCAAGGGGATCCTAATGGACACCGAAGGGCTATCTGAGGGTGAGGCATTCCGCCGAATCCAGAAGATGAGCATGAACCGCCGCAAGTCGATGAAGGAGGTCGCCGAGGCGATCATCCTGGCCCATCAAGCGCGCCAAAACCCGCTGGGCTGATCCGCGCCGCACTCAGACCCCACGGGCGTCTCGCACCCTTGGGGTCTGAGTTGAAAGCTACTGCCCCCTGACCGCGGCGATCGCCGCCTTGATCTGCTCCAGGTGCTCGTGAGTATGGTCGGGTAGCTGGATCATCTGCACGGCGATTCGCCGGAAGCGTGCCTTGTGCTGGACCGCCTCGGCCGGCAGCCCGCGCAGGAACGCCACCGTCTCGGCTTCGTCCTTTCGGAACCGGTCCACCAGGTCTGCCAGGCTCGGATCGACCAGCATCACAGCAGCCATGCGCCCTGAGATGACTGACGGGTTGGTGGGGCCGGTATCGAGCCAGCCGTCAAGGCAGAACACGGCCAGGTAGCAGTGCTGGTCGCGCTCGACGATGGAGAGGTGTGCTAGGACCTCCTTGACCGACCACTCTCCCTCGGCCGGCTGGACACCCGACTCCTCGTCGCTGACGCCCTCCAAGGCCAAGAGCAGTGCTGCGTCGCTCTGGCGGTAGAGCTCACCGACGCGGTCAGCCAGCTCGGCTGCGGTCGACGGCACCTCGGGGATGCTGCGCTTTCCGAGCGTAATCTCCATGGCGAGTCGCTCTTGGCCTCGCACGACCTCCATCGGCAACACATCGCCTGAGTGGTGCTTCTCGAGGACACTGCCCAGCTCGTGGTATCCGGGGGTTGGTGTGCCCGCCATCGAGACGATGACGTCGCCCCGCTGGAGTCCAGCCCGCTGGGCCGGGCTGCCATCCAACGCATTGTTGATGTAGATGCCTGCCTCTGCGGCGATCCCTTCCTTTTCCGCACGCTCAGGCGTCAGCAGGTCCAGGAAGATCCCCATGAAGGGCTTGCGCAGCAAGCGCTGGTCGATGCCCGTCTCGAGAGTCGACTGCAGATTCTCAAGCCCCGAGCTCCAGCCCTCCTCTGACTCGGCGAGGGCCTTGTCCCATGCCTCGCCATCACCAAAGCCGCGGTGAACCAAGCGGACGCGGACGCCCTCGGCCAGCGGCTCGACCGTCGCCTCCACGAGAGTCTCAGCAGGCTCTGCGCCCTGCCAAGTGAACTCCACGTGGCGAGAGGGTTCCATAACCGTGTAACGACCCTGTGCCCGGTACCCCGAGTTCCAGCCCATCTCCAGCCACCCGCCGACCCGTGGATCGGTCCGTGCGCTGTCACAGCACCACTCCCGCAACTCGCTGGCACGGGTGAGTGCCTCGAAGGCCGCTTCCGGCGTGGTCCGGATCGCCCGCTCGAACGAGACCCTGCGTTCCTCTACCATTGCACACCTCCCCGTTCTCAGATCACTATTGCGAACCCTGCCGCAGGCAGAGATGTTCACCGCACCGACAGGCGAGCCCTCATCCCTGTCCCGTCCCAGGATCGGCGGGTGGAAGTCGGGACCCCTCCCCCTCCCACTGGAAGCCGTCCTCGTTATCCTCCAAGTCCAAGTCCTCTGGCTTGGGCCAGCCCCCGGTACCATCCCCCTCCTCAAGCTCGCCGGTGGAGCAGAGGGCGATGCCCGGCCGGCCCTCCCGCAGCAGGCAGCCCTCCAGGTTACCCTTCAACAACCGTGCGACGGCTGCCTGCAGCCCGGGAACGGTGTCGGCAAGGACGATGACGACTTGACGCTCCTCCTGCACTGAGTGCAAGAAGAGAGCCGTTCCGTCTGTGACCACCGGCCCCATGGAGGCTACCTCGATCCGCGACGTGAACTCCTCCGTGGCCGTCAGTGTCGAGGTATAGTCTAGCCAGGATTCGACCTCCGGCCCTTCCTCGGGGCGAAGGTAGAGGGTCACCTGCGCCGCAGCCAGGTACTCCTCCACGTCGTCTGCCTCACCATACAGACCGAGGAAGAGGGTGTCCCTGGAGATCTCTTCGTCGACCTCGACGACGAGGGCCTTGCCGGCTTCCAGAAAAAGCGTCTGCAGGTCGCCGGATGCAGGCAGCAGGTCGCTGTCGAGCAGCGGGTCCGCGGTGTAGACCAGGTCAACACGGTCCCCGAAGAAGTAGGGGAATTCGTCCATCGCGTAGGTCCTGTCCGCCTGGCTGAGGAAATCGGCGATGTGGGAGACAAAGAGGTCGTTGCCAGCAATGCCGTTGTAGGGCTCGGTGAGGAAGGTCAAGTCGCCAAGAGCCAGCACCTCCCTATCCGCGGCAAGCACCGCGGCCGAGGGACTCTCCACGCGGTCATCGGAGTTGGACACCGTGCCTTCACCCGAAACGACGAGTCCGGGTGCCTGTGACTGGATGGAGCGCGTGCCAAAGAAGACCAGCTCATCGATGCCCGCCGTCAGTGCATCCTCGGCAAGGTCGCGGAGCTTGACGTTGCGGTAGTTGTTGGCGTTGTCCTCCAGGTTGTAGAGGTAGTCGGGCTGGAATTGCAGGCCGAACCTCGCGGCAAGGCTGTTCAGGTGTGGGGCGTCGTGGTCCAGCCCCACCAGCCAACCCCAGTCGTCGTAGAGAGCAGTGTAGTGCGCTGCGTCTGAGACGAGCAGCAGGCGCCCGCCGCGTCCCACGAAGCGCTCGACCAACTCCGCCTCGCCGGTGCTCCAGTCAGTGAGCGGTGAGATGACGATCAGGGCCTTGGCATAGCGAAGCATGGCGGGCAGCTCTTCTTCGTCGACCACGACCTCCAGCCGCTGGCCCCGCGCCGCAACCCGCTCCTGGAGCAGTGACAGGTCGGTGGGATCAAAGAGGTTGTCGTGGGTGGAGTCGACGAGGATCGCGCCGGCTGTTGCCGGTACCGCCACGTCGGTGTGTGTCGCGCGGGCCGGGGCAGTCACCTCCACGGCGCTCAGATCCGGGCGAGCGACAACTCGCTCCACTCGCCCTCCCTGGTGGTACATGATGTGGCGAACTGCCCACGGTGCAGCGAGCGCCAGGGCGAGCAGCAGCAGTGCCAGTGCCCACAATCCGATCTTTTTCACCCTGACTGCCTCCATGTCCGTCGATGGCACCGGCTATTGCCCCGGTTGCAGGTAGAGGTAGTACATGCCGGGCGCCAGCCTTTCGACTGCCGAGGAGCCCGCCGCGGCGCCTGTCGTCGCGGGCCCAAGACTGGCTTCACCCAGCAGTGTGCTCACGAGATCGGTTTCGGGCATCTCGGGTGTTCGGTCGACGACGGTGTACCGGGTGATGCCGGCCAGCTCGGCCGCGGCTTCGACGGCATCGGCGCGCGAGCCCAGCTCGTCCACGAGCCCGATCTGTTTCGCGTCGATCCCTATGTAGAGCTCACCGCGCGCGAGGGTCTCGACCGGAACGGTCAGACGCTGCTCGCGCTGTGCGAGTACTGCGGCCAGGAAGGTGTTCTTCAACGTTTCCATCTGGCGCACCCATTCCGTCGCCGTTCCGCCCGTCAGCTTGAAGGGGCCGGTCGTGATCAGGAGCTCGTCCACCAGGTCGGGGTCGGGCAGGTAGGATAGGACACCGATGTTCCCAACGAGCGAGGTCGGCTTGGCATAGATCTGGTCCGCGGCCGCGGAGATGTAGTAGCCGCCGCTGGCTGCCACCTCGCCCATGGAGACGACCACGGGCACCTGCTCGCGCAGCGCGAGGATGTCGTAGTAGAGGCTCTCGGAGGCGGTCACGCCGCCACCCGGCGTGGAGACGTCCAGCACGGCGGCACGCACGGCAGGATCGGCGCGCAGGTCCTCCAGGGTCTGGCCGATGAGGTTGGTGTAGGGCTCGTCTAGCTCCAAGTCGATGTGGAGAATCGCCACCTCCGGCACGGGGATCGTGCGGCAAGCGAGGTGCCAGCTGCCTCCGACGAGCGCAACGGCAGCGGCAGCAGCAGCAATCCAGAGTAGGATGCGGCGTCTCTTCATGGGGCCCTCCCGGTTGGCGGGCGTATTGTAGCACAGTTGGGCGCGGAAGGAAAACGTCAGCTCTACCTACGTTGAAGGATGTGCGCTGCGGCAGGGCGTGCGCCAGAGGGTGGTTGTCGGGCGAGTATCGACCGGAGCGAGCCCGGTAGTACGTGCTGCCCGTTGACCATCCCGGTGCGGTGTGCTATAATGGGCCATCGGAGGTGCACTATGAGAAGCTGGCGGCCCATACTCGTGCTTGCCGTCGTGGCTCTGATGCTGTCCGGCTGCGTCCGGGACTGGGATGGGCGGGCCACGCCAGAAGGCTCGACCGGCCCTGAGCCAGCGCAGACACCTGCCGTACCCTCCGTCGCGCCGCCAACTGCGGAGCCCGAGACGCCCACAGAAGCCGCGGCCACGGCGACGGCCGTGCCGGCGACCTCCCCCGCTCCGCCTTCAGCTACAGCTTCCCCGCCGACTCCAGCGCCTGCGCCGACAGCGATCGCCACGCGGCTCGCATTCCACCCGGGCGGCACCACCCTGGTTGCGGACGGCGTGGCACGGCCCGGCACTCCCACGCTCTTTGTCCTTCGTGCCTCGGGCGGGCAAGTTGTGGATGTGCAGGTGAGCCTCGCCATGGCGCAGGCGCAGCTCTCCATCTGGGGTGCAGATGGCACGAACCTCAAAGTCCCGGGCGATGGCAGGCTCTGGTGGCGCGGAACATTGCCCTCCACACAGGACTATTACCTCCAGGTGGATGCGTTGGGTGCCGAGCGAGCCTACTCACTCTCAATTGGCATCCCCGTGCGCATCACCTTTGCGCAGGGCGCCACCTCGGCGCGTGTGGAAGGATCGGTCGAGCCGGCGATTCCGGACCTCTTCATCTTGAAGGCGTCCATGGGGCAGACGATGCAGGTCGCCATCGACTCCCCCTCGTCGGCCACTACTCTTGAGATATGGGGCTTTGACGGCACCCTGCTGAAATCCGAGGCGGACTCCGGATGGCTCTGGGTAGGGCCCCTGCCGGCGACGCAGGATTATTTCCTGTACCTCCACAACAAGTCTGAGGCTGCGGCCTACCGCCTGGATATCGCCATCCCGGCCGGTGGTGCGTCGCCACCGGTCCGCATTGCCTTCTCTCCCGACGCGACGACGGCTCTGCTGGAAGGCAGCCTGCCGGAGCTGGGCCAGGATACGTATGTACTGAGGGCGTCGGAGGGCCAAATCCTTGACGTCGAGGTGGATTGGTCTGGAAGCCAGGTGCTGCTGGAGATCTGGGGCGCTGACGGGTCGGTGCTGAAGCATGGGGCGGTGGGCGGAACGCTCTGGCGCGACTACCTGCCCGCTACGCAGGACTATAACGTGACAGTAAGTTCCGAGGGCGGGGCGGCAGACTACTCGCTGAGGGTGTCGGTGCCGGCACGCATCTCGTTTGATCCGGGCGCTGTGAGTGACACGGTCGCCGGCCAGGTGGGCCCCTACGGCTCGGTCCTGTACGTCCTCCGCGCCGGAGCGGGGCAGGAGATGGAGGTGGAGCTGGACGCCGACCCGTCCATGCTACCCTCCATCTGGGGCTTTGACGGGTCGGTCCTCAAGCGCTATGTGGACGGCGACCAGACCTGGAGCGGCAATCTGCCCAGCACGCAGGACTATTTCATCCTGGTGTCATCCTTTGGCGAAGGGGGAGTGTTCACGCTCTCCGTCACCGTCCGGTAGTTCCCGGCTCCCCGAATACCTTGCTGAGCGAGCCCTGGTCGGGGCGATTGCGGGCAGCCCGTCGGGAGAAGCGGAGCGCAGCACGGGCGAGCCGTGTGGAAAGGCAGGGAGAAGATGAAGCGGCAAAGGAATCCGGCGAGTGAAGAGCAGGAAGTGATGGGCGCGGCGCGGCGAGGCATATCCCTGCGCGCCGTGATCAGCTTCCTCGTGATCGTGGTCATGCTGCCGCTCGTGCTCTTCCTCGCGGCTGGCCGCTGGGATTGGGCGGCAGCCTGGGCCTACGTCGCAGCTCACTGGGCGGGGACTTTTGCCAGCCGGCTGCTTGCCTGGCGGGTCAACCCTGACTTGCTGGTCGAGCGAGGCCGCACAGTGGACGAAGGGATGGGCACGCGTCAGGATCGGCTGCTCGTGCTTGTGGCGGCCATCCTCGGCCCGCTTTTGCTATGGATCGTAGCGGGGCTCGACGAACGGTTCGCCTGGTCGCCTGACCTGCCGCCCGGAGTGCAGGAGGCGGCCTTCGGTGTCCTGTTGGCAGCGTTCGCTTTCTCCACGTGGGCCTTTGTCACCAATGCCTTTTTCTCGGCCGTGGTGCGGATCCAGGAGGACCGGGGCCAGCGCGTCATCACGTCGGGGCCCTACCGGCTGGTGCGCCACCCGGCCTATGCGGCGGGCATTGTGGTGTATCTGGCAACGCCCCTGCTGCTGGACTCGCTCTGGGCGCTCATCCCGGCTGCCGTGACGGCGGCTGTGGTCGTCGCGCGCACCTCGTTGGAGGATCGTTTCTTGCACGGGTTCCTGCCGGGCTACGCCGCGTATGCGCGGCGAACGCGCCATCGGCTCTTGCCGGGAGTGTGGTAGCCGGCAAGGCTTCCTATCCTGCGAAGAGGGGCCGGCTGGGCACGCGCGTTCGTGCCCGTCTCGCTGGCCCGGCGCGCGTGCCTCTGCGGTACAGACAAGGAGGGCTCATGTTCCCTCCACCCGCACCCAGTGCACTGCCTGACGGAGATCGATCCCCTCGCGCTCAGCCGCCTCCCGCAGGGCCGCCACCACGTTCGAGTGCACCTCCAGGAGGTTATGCGTCCGCTGGTTGACCCAGAAACGCGCCACGAGCTCGGTCGAGGATTCGCCCAGCATGTCCGCATACACTGTGGGCGACGGGTCGGCCGCCACCCCTTCGACATGCTCGAGCGCGTCCAGGAAGCGCTCCGACGCGCGCTCCAGAGGCGCGTCGTAACCCAGGCCGATGCGCACCGTGCGCCGCCGTATGGCCTGTTCCGAGTAGTTCGTGATCGGCTTGGTGTAGACGTCGAGATTGGGCAGGATAATCGTCTCGCCGTCCATCGTGCGCAGCACCGTGTCGCGGGTGTTGATGGCTGTCACTGTGCCCGTCTGGCCAGCCGCTTGCACCTCGTCTCCGATGCCGAATGGCTGCCGGAAGAGCAGGAGGATGCCGGCGACAAAGTTGCGCGCGATGTCCTGCAGCGCAAAACCGATGGTCAGCCCTGCGATCCCGAGCCCGGCGGCGAAGCCCGTCACATCGAAATCTACGATATCGAGGGCTGCGATCGTGCCCAGCACCAGCACCGTCCACCGCGCCAGCCGTGACAGCAACAGCTGGGTCTCCACCTTGTCGGTCCTTCTCTTGGTCGCCCGCTTTGCCCAGCGCGCGGCAATCACCGAGAGCAGGAGTGCAAGGCCGAAGATGACGAGCGCCGCGACCAACCGCGGAGCGAAGCGTCCGGCTTCCTCCAGAAAGGACTGAAGTGACTCTGTCATGCGTGGGACCTCCTACGATTCCGGCAGGGCGGGCGCCGGGCACGGTGCCCCAGCCCGACCTAGAGCCGATTCTACCCTGTGCCGGCACAGAGGTCAACCGGATGCCTCTTGTCAACAGCATGGCGAGGGATAGCACATCCCGGAGATTCGCCCTTCTCGCCTGCCTCTGCTATAATTGTCGCATCCATGGCCCGCATCTATGCTCTCGCCAACCAGAAAGGCGGGGTCGGCAAGACGACTACTGCCGTAAACCTCGGCGCCTACCTAGCCGCGGCCGGCCGCAGTGTCCTTGTGGTGGACACTGACCCCCAGGCCAACGCCACCGCCTGTCTCGGCGTGGACCGAACCAAGCTGGTCCACTCGGTCTACGACGTCCTGCTTGACGGGACGCCGCCCCGGCAGGCTATCGTACCCACGGGCCTGGAGCGGCTGGACCTTCTCCCGGCGACCACGGCGCTGGCGGGTGGAGAGGTCGAGCTGGTCGGCATGATGGCTCGAGAGCATAGGTTGAGCCGGGCTCTGGCGCCGGTGCTCGACGACTATGACCTGGTGTTTGTCGACTGCCCGCCAAGCCTCGGGCTTCTCACGATCAACGGGCTGACCGCAGCGCAGGATGGGGTGCTCATTCCCGTCCAATGTGAGTACCTTGCCCTTGAAGGGCTGGGCCACCTGCTAAAGACGATCTACCTGGTGCGGGACAACCTCAACCCGAAGCTGGTCATTGCTGGTGTGGTCATGACCATGTTCGACGCGCGCACCAACCTGTCGCGCCAGATCGTCGACGAAGTGCGCCGTTTCTTCCCCGCCTACGTCTTCAGGGTCGTAATCCCGCGCACTGTGCGCCTTGGCGAGGCACCCAGCTACGGAGAGACGGTCATGAGCTATGCCCCCGAGTCGAGCGGCGCGCAGGCCTACCAGGCTCTTGCGCGCGAGTTCCTCGATCGACTCGGCGAGCCGGGAGGGTAATCGAGCTGTGAAAGAGAGACGCGGTCTCGGCCGGGGATTGGAGGCGCTTATCCCGGGGGCGCAGGACGTGGCCAGCGGTGTGCTGCAGGTGCCGGTGGGGGCCATCCATCCCAACCCCATGCAACCGCGCTCCGGGATGGATGCCGAGGCCCTCGAGGAGCTTGCTGCCTCCATCCGAGAGCATGGTCTGATCCAGCCCCTCATCGTCACCCAGGTGGGCCCCGAACACTACCAGCTCATCGCAGGCGAGCGGCGCTGGCAGGCGGCTAAGCTTGCGGGACTGGCGTCAGTGCCGGTCATCGTCAAGGAGGCAACCCCTCAGCAGGTGTTGGAGCTTGCGCTCGTGGAGAACATCCAGCGGGCAGACCTGAATCCACTGGAGGAAGCCACCGCTTTCCAGCAATTGGTGGACGGTTTTGGGCTCACCCAGGAGCAGGTCGCTGAGCGCGTCGGCAAGAGCCGCGTCAGCGTCACCAACACGCTGCGTCTCCTGCGCCTTCCCAAAGATGTGCGCAATGCGCTGGCTTCCGGCGAGATTCACGAGGGACATGCCCGGGCGCTCCTGGGGCTCCCTACCCCTGAGGCGCAGTTGTCGGCGCTTGCCATCGTTACCCGGCGCGCTCTCTCGGTTCGCCAGACGGAAGAGCTGGTGCGACGGCTCACCGCCGTGGCATCGGTGACCCGCACCAGGCCGGCTGTGCCCCCCGAGACCGCGGCCCTCGAGGATCGTTTTCGCAAGAGCCTTGGCACCAAGGTCAATTTGTACCGCAGCCGAAAGGGTGCCGGCCGGCTGGTCATCCATTTCTACTCCGAAGAGGAGCTGCAGTCGATCTATGAAACCATCGTCGGCGAGTAGCGGGTTGTCAATTGCGCCAGCTCGTTAATCTCTGGTAGAATCCACCACTATGGATATCGGCAGCCCGCTTCCTCCACCCACCTGGGTGGGCTCTCCCAGTGCTCTGCACTCGATGGCTGATCGCCTGCGCGGGGAGCCCGCTATCGCCGTCGACACGGAGTCCAACAGCCTCTACGTCTACCGCGAGCAACTGTGCCTCGTGCAGATCTCAGTCCCCGGCAGCGACTACCTGGTCGACAGCCTTGCCCTCATCGACCTCAGCATCCTGGCACCCCTTTTTGCCGATCCTGACGTCGCCAAGGTGATGCATGGCGCCGAGTACGACCTGGCCATGCTCTACCAGCACTCGGGGGTTGTCGTGGCCGGCCTCTTCGACACCATGTGGGCCGCCCGTATATTGGGGTGGATGGAGTATGGGCTGGGCGCCGTGATCGAGGCGCAGTTTGGCGTGAAGCTGAACAAGAAGTATCAGCGCGCTGATTGGGGAGTGCGCCCACTGCCCCCGGAGCAGCTGGACTATGCGCGCCTGGATACGCACTACCTCCTGCGCCTCGCCGACATCCAATCGCGCGAGCTGGAGGCCGCCGGACGCTGGCCGCAGGCGGAGCATCGCTTTGCCGAGCTGTGCCACACTCGCTGGGAGAACCATGACTTTGATCCGGAGGGGTATTGGCGTCTGCCCGGCGTGCACGATCTAGACGACACGGGGCGCGGCGTCCTCCGCGCGCTGTGGGCCTTTCGAGACGAATGCGCGCGTGGGGAGAATCGGCCCTCCTTCAAGATCCTGCCTAACCAGGCGCTTATCGCCTTGAGCGAGCAGCCTCCGCTCACGATCGAGGAGCTGCGGCGCGTGCGCGCGGTGTCGCCACGCTGCCTGGGCCGCTACGGGCGCCAGCTCCTCGCCGTTGTGCGCAGGGGAGAGACTCAGCCGATCAGCCTTGAGCAACGCCCGAAACAGGGGCATGCCGAAAACTCGGGGCCGCACGGCCGGCCCACTCCGGCCTGCCAAGCTCGCTTTGAAGCCTTGCGTGCCTGGCGCAATGCTCGGGCCGAGGACAAAGGCGTTGAGCCTGACATAGTCCTGAACAACCAGCTGCTCTGGTCGGTGGCCCACCTCAACCCACGCCAACAGGCCGACCTTGCCCGCGAGGGATTGCTGGCGACGTGGCAGATTGACGAGTTCGGGGACGAGCTACTCGCTGTGGTGCGCGGCGTTACGGCGAGCAGGGCGGCGAGTAGAACACGTACATAACCAGCAGCACCGACAGTGCCCACAGCACGACGTCAATCAGGAAGGGCCGGTCGGTAAAGAGCATGTCTTCTGGCGCTCCTCCCTCCCCTTTCACCTGGACAAGGTACAGGTAGCGGAACATCCCGTAGATGACAAAGGGGATGGTCAGCAACATGCCGTGGTTGCACGGTAGGTTGCCTGCCGTAGCCGTATAGAGCGAATACGCGATTAGCGTGGCCGTCACTACCACGATGATCATCTGGTCCAGGTAGGGGATCGTGTACTGGTTCAGGATCTTGCGGTGGCTTTCTGCGCTTCCCGCGAGCAGGATCATCTCATGGCGGCGCTTGCCGATGGCCATAAAGAGCGCAAGGAAGGTCATGCAGACGTAGAGCCAGGGCGAGAAGCGCTCGGCGTCGGCGACGACCACACCGGCAGCCACCCGAAGCACGAAGCCCGCCGCAATGGTCATCACGTCCAGGATCACGACGTGCTTCAGGCAGAACGAATAGGCGAGGTTGAGCAGGAAGTAGCCGAAGACGATGCCAAAGAAGTAGGGGTGGAGCCAGTATGCTACCGGGAGGCAGACCGCAAGGATCGCAACCGCCGCCGCGACGGCGACCCAGGGCTTGAGCTGCCCGGAGGGGAGGGCCCGGCGGCGCTTTTTTGGGTGAAGCTTGTCCTTCTCCAGGTCAACCAGATCGTTGATGATGTAGACCGTGCCGGCCACCAGACAGAAGACGAGAAAGGCCAGCACCGTCTTGCCCAGGAGCGGCCAGACGGTCAGCTTCCGATCGAAGACGAGTGCGGCGAAAACAAAGACGTTCTTGACCTGCTGCTTGGGACGGAGCGTCCTCAGCAGGCCCCACACATTGCGCAGGATCAGTTTCATGATTGGCATCCAGTCGGGCACCCATGATAGCGGAAGTCGCCGGACCGGTCAACTTGGCCGCACGGGGTGTTGCCGAGCGCGCCGACAGGGGTACCTCGTCGAGCGTCTGTTCAGGCCTTCTGCCCGGAGAGTCTCCTCTCAGGCCAGGTGACAGCGGAGGCCCTAGCCGGGGGCTGCTTGACTTTTGACCCTCTTGCGGGTATCCTACCGCGCATGGTGGCGAAAGAGGGCAGGGAGCGTCTCGACCAGCTCCTCGTGCGGCGCGGCCTGGCCGCCAGCCGCGAGCGGGCGCAGCAGCTCATTCTGGCCGGGGCCGTCTCGGTCGGCGAGCGAGTGGTCGACAAGCCCGGAACCCAGGTACCCCTGGATGTGCCGTTGACCCTGGCTGCCCGCCCACCCTATGCCAGCCGCGGAGGGCTCAAGCTCGCCGCTGCCCTGGAAGCCTTTGCGTTGGACGTTCGGGGGTGGGTCGCCGCCGACGTCGGCGCCTCTACGGGCGGCTTCACCGACTGCCTCCTGCAGCGCGGCGCAGCGCGCGTGTATGCCATCGACGTTGGCTACGGGCAATTGGCCTGGGAGCTGCGCCGCGACCCCCGTGTCGTTGTTCTGGACCGGACCAATGCCCGCTTCCTCGAGCACCTGCCCGAGCCGGTGGACCTGGTCACCGCCGACGTCTCCTTTATCTCGCTGCGGCTCATCCTGCCGCCCGCGCTCGGATGGCTGGGGGATGGCGGTCACATCGTCGCCCTGGTCAAGCCCCAATTCGAGGCGGGCCGGGATCGCCTAGGGAAGGGCGGCGTGGTGCGCGACCCGTCTGTCCACGGCGCAGTCCTGACCGAGATCACCGCCTGGGCGGCAGAACGAGGTCTGGGTCTGCAGGGGCTCATCCGCTCGCCCGTCACGGGACCGGCCGGCAACGTCGAGTTCCTGGCCTGGTGGCTGCCCGGAAGTCCGGACCGCGACGACCCGGCAACTCTCATCGGCGCTTGTCTGGTTGGGGGCGCCGGGTGAGGACCTCCTGGTGGCTGGGCGCCCTACTGGCGCTGCTGCTGGCCGTCTTTGCCGTGGCACCCCTGGCCTACCCTGGCTTCTTTGAGTCGAGCACGGGATTCCAGGCCTCGTTTCGAATCCAAGCGCTGCAGGATGCCGGCTTGCTGGATGCTACTGACCCGGTGCGCGGCGACGGAAGTTTGGCCTACTACGCGTCCTGGCCGTTCCTATGGCTCACCGGCAGCGGCATCGGCGCCGCCAAGTGGGGATATGGACTGTCGTTTCTTCTCGGCGCACTTGCGGTCTACGGCTGGGCGCGCCTGCGCCTGGGCACGGAGGCTGGGGTACTCGCATCCGCCATCTACACCTACTTGCCCTGGCACCTGACCACGGTCTATGTCCGAGGAGCCTATGCCGAAGCATGGCTCTGGGCGCTCTGGCCGGCGATGGTTTTTGCCTGGGAGGCACCCCTGCACCGCGCTCGGAGGCTGCTCCGCCTAGCCGCCCTGGTCCTGGCGGTTGCTGCACTCCTTGTGCAGCCAGGGCTCTCGTGGCTATTCCTGGCACTGATGGTGCCCTACTCGGTGGCAGTCTGGCGCGTGCGCTGGTGGCCGGCGCGGATTGTTGCTGCTGTGGCGGGTGCCGGCTTGCTGGCGGCAGGCGGCTGGCTGGCCGTGCGCTGGTCGGGTCAGGTTCTGCCCACCGATTTCCTGTGGCCCTACCAACTGCTGTCTGCGACCTGGACGGAGGACCTGGCCGGCGCGGACCTCCCTTACCAGCTTGGTGCGGCGGCAGTTGCACTGTCGATCGTGTCGCTTGGGCTGTGGGCCATGGGTCACAGCGAAAGGCGCTGCCGGGTGGACGCGACGGAGCCCGCCGGCCACCGGGCGGGGGGCCTGTCGGGCGCACGGCTCTGTTCGTCGCTGGGCTTCTGGCTGGCAGCACTCCTGGTGATCCTTCTCATGACGCAGCATCCCTCCGCAGCGGTCTGGGGCCCTCTTCAGCTCGGCAGCTTGGTGGCACACCCATGGCAGCTCCTGGTCCTTGCCGGACTGCCGCTTGCGTTCTTGGCCGGCGCATGTGTGCGACTGGATCAGCGCCTGGCCGAGCTGCCACTTGTGGCCAGCCTAGCGGCGCTGGCAGTGCTTGCCAGCTACGCTTACCTGGCTCCCCGCTTTACCCGCGTCGAACCCGGCGCCGGACCGGTTGCCGAGCTGTACCCGGCTGCGCGCCCTACGGACACCGTCCACCTGCTGGAGACAGAGCTTACTCCCGCCGACGAGATTACCTCGACGCTGACCCTGACCCTTACCTGGCAGGCCTTGGCACCGCTGGATTCCGACTACACCGTGTTCGTCCATCTGCTGTCAGGGGAGAGAAAGCTCAACCAAGCTGATTCGTGGCCCTGTGGCGGCTTTTGCCCGACGCACGAGTGGCGGCCGGGGCAGATCGTCGTCGATGTGCACGACATAACCATTCCGCCCGGCTCACCGCCCGGCCCCTACCGAGCGGCGGTGGGGCTGTATGCGGGCGAGACGGGCGAACGGCTGGCCGTCACGGGCCGAGACGATGGAACGGTCTACCTCGATGTCCGTTAGGCAACCGCCCGGCCTGTCCGGCTTGGGTGAAGGGCAAGACGCTTCACAGCCGAGACTCCTGGCCCAGCCTGCGGCAGCTGACCGCCGTGCGTTGCCTAGGGTGGCACGATTCCTCCGTGGCAAGGTCGATCCCTACCTGCTGTTGGTGCTGTTCCTTTCTCTCTTTCCCATTGCCCCCCTCCTACAGGAGGGCTACATGTGGGATGCGCACGATGCGCGCCACGATGTCTACTTCCTTTTTGAGCTAGATCGCGGGATCAGGGACGGCATCCTCTATCCACGCTGGCAGCCCGACTTTGCCTTTGGCTTTGGCTATCCCTTCTTCAACATCTACGGCCCTCTTGCCTCCTACGTAGGGGAGGTTTTCCACCTGGTCGGCTTTGGCTTCACCGGTGCGGTGAAGGCGGTGTTTCTTCTCTCCATCGCCGGCTCCGGGCTCGCCATGTATGGGTTTGCCCGCTCCGTGCTCGGGCGCCGTGCCGGCCTGGTGGCCGCCGTCGCCTATATGGTGATCCCCTACCGCCTGGTCGACGTCTTTGTGCGGGCGGCGCTCGCCGAGGCGGTCGCCTTCGCCATCGCTCCCCTTGTGCTCTGGGCGGCCGCGGCCACGCTGCGCGCACCCCGTCTGGACAATGTCCTTGCCCTGGCGGCTGTCTTCGCCCTGCTCATCGTCACCCACCCCCTGACCGCCCTCCTGCTGGCAGCGGTGCTGGTGGTGTATACCGCCGTCCTCGCGCTGGTGCGGGTCAACGAGGAGCAACCGTTCCGCCGGATGTCCCGGGGATCGTTTTTCCCGCTCGTAGGGCACCTGGCGCACCGGCTGCTGCCGGCATGTGCGGGGCTCCTGCTCGGGCTGGGACTGAGCGCATTCTTCCTTGTTCCGGCGATGCTTGAGAGCCGCTTCGTGCGGGTCGACCAGTGGTATGGCGGTCGTTACGCCTGGGGCGGCGACTTTGTCGAGTTCTTCCAGCTCTTTTCCCCGGCCTGGGGTTGGGGCACCAGTGAGCCGGGCCCAGGCGACTCCCTCAGCTTCCAGCTCGGGGTCGTGCCTATTGTCCTGTCGCTCTTTGCCGTTGCAGGCCTCTTCCAACGACGCGCGCGGCCCGGCACCGGCGGAGCAGGTGAGACCCAGGGCCGGGCGCTGGTCGTCTTCTTTGCCGGAGTGGCCCTTGCCTGCGTCGTGCTCATGCTGTCCCTGTCCGTGGGCCTTTGGGAGGCACTGTCGCTGGCGCGGCTGGTGCAGTTCCCCTGGCGGCTTCTGGCACTGTCGGCGCTGGCATTGTCCTTCTTGTCTGGGGCAGTGTTTGGGAGGGGACGGCCCGCAGCGGGCCGGCTTGGCTTCGCCGTCGTCGTGCCGGTCATCCTGCTGATCCTGGGCAGTCTACCCTACATGCAGGCCGAGATGTCGCAGCGTGACGTCTCGATGGCCGGGCTGATGACCTTCCAGCAATCGTCCGATGAGATGACCGGCTCCACAGCGTGGGTGAAGACGATCCCTACCTGGTCCTCGATGGCGGACCTCCACATGGCCGGTGTCCCGTTGACCTCCAAGATCGAGTACGATCTCCTCTACCAACGGCGCGGCGTGCAAGCCCGCACCCTGGAGCTGCACACCAACCGCGAGCTCATCGAGTACGCGGCGCCCAAGGATACACTCATCTCTTTCAACACCTTCTACTACCCGGGCTGGAGGGCCTACCTGGTGGACGCGGACACGGGCGCCCGCCTCCGCGAGCTGCCGGCCTTTCCGCGCGGCGAGCTCGGCCTCACAACCGTTCTGGTGCCCCCCGGCAGGGGCCGGGTGCTGCTGCAGTTCGAGGACACCCCGCTGCGGCGCACGTCGTCGATCGTCTCTTGGCTGTCGACCGCGCTCTGCGCTGCAGCACTGGCGGCACGGAGGCTTATGCGGCGGCTGCCGGCCGCCCAAGCAAGGGGCAAGCGCGAGGGGCGGGAGGCGGGCAGGTGAGCAGCCTCACCCTCCACCACCTTTGGCAGCGGGTGCGGCCCCAGCGGCCCGATCCCGGTCCCTGGCTCGTGCTGCTCTTCTGCCTCTTCGCGGTCCTGCCTTTGGCCGGCCCCGACTACTTCTTCGACACGCACGACGGCGTGCATTCGGTCTTTTTCCTGACCGAGTTCGACGCAGCCATCCGCGACGGAGTGTGGTACCCCGGCTGGGGGACAGACCACGCACTTGGCTATGGATACCCTAGCTTTGTGTATTACTCGCCGCTTGCCTACTATGCTGCCGAAGCCTTTCATCTGCTCGGCGCGGGCATGGTCGCTTCGGTCAAGTGGGTGTGGGCGCTCTCGACTCTTGGTTCAGGTCTGGCGATGTTTGCCTGCGGCCGTGCCTTGCTCGGCCGCCAGCGCGCCCTGCTGGCCGCGGTACTCTACGTGTACGTGCCCTACCACTTGGCAAACGCCTACGTCCGCGGGGACTTGCGCGAGCACGCAGCTCTGGCTTGGTTGCCGCTGGTGCTGCTTGCTTTCTACCGACTGGCCGAGCGGGTGACGCTGCGCCGGATCGCTGCGGCCGGGCTGGCCTACGGTGCAGTGTGGATGACTCACAACGTCACGGCGCTGATCTTTACGCCACTTCTGGCGGCCTATGTGCTCTTCCTGCTCAGGCGCCCGCCGCATCCCACGTCCGGCCCGGCGCAGGGACGCGCTCGCCTGGCCCAGGCAGGCGGAGCGCTTGGCGGGGCAGTGCTCGGACTGGGTATCTCGGCGGCGCTTCTCCTGCCGGCGCTCTTGGAGCGTGGGTTCATCAGCCAGGAGCAATGGGTCGGCTCGGGCTACGACTATCGCGCGCATTTCGTCTACCCTTTCCAGATGCTGTCGGGCTTTTGGGGGTACGGCGCGGCGGGCCCGGGTCCGGTCGACCAGATGTCGTTCCAACTCGGCTTGGTGCCGACCGTCCTCTCGATGCTCGCCCTGGTGGGCGCGCTGTGCCGCCGCAGCCGGGAGCGAGCGCAGACCCTCTTCTGGGCGGTGGCGACGGCTCTGCTGCTCTTTCTCATGCTGCCTGCGTCCCAGTTCCTGTGGGATAAAGTGCCCATCGCCGGCTTGGTCCAGTTCCCTTGGCGCCTACTCGGCCTGGCAGCCCTGACCATGAGCCTATTGGGAGCGCTGGCGCTGCCGCGCCAACGGTCGGAGCGGGCCCCTGTGCCGGCACTCGTGCTGGCCGCGGTCGCGTCCTTCGCTAGCTTCTCCTACACGTTGCCGCAGTACACACCCGTGCCGGATGCGGCCGAGGGTCCGCTGCTGGTGCTGCAGTTCGAGCTCGAGTACCCCGACATGATCGGCCGGACGGCCTGGGTGCAGGAGCCGCCCAAAACGTCGCCGCTGGTCAGCCAATATCAGTCCGGCGGACCGCTGGTTACCGCCCATGCACTGGCGCCAGGCTCCGAGGTGGAGATGATCCGTGCCGGCGGCGCCTCCGACGAGCTCACCGTCCGGTCGGCCGCCGGCACCGCGCTGCAGTTCTACACATACTACTACCCTGGCTGGCGAGTCTGGGTAAACGGCGAGCCCCTGCCCGGCTCCGCCCTGCGTCCCGAAGGGCCCCACGGACTGCTGACGATCGATCTTGCTGCCGGAGAGCACCACGTCCTTCTCCGGTGGGGGGACACACCGTTGCGATCGGCCGGCAAAGCCATAACCCTGGCCTGTCTCGGGTCGGCGCTGCTCATGCTGATGCTGGGACGACAGTCCGATGGGCCGCGCGGGCGAGCTTGCAGCACGGAGCTACAGGCACGCGGAGCTGTTTGGCAACGCGATTCGCGTCTGATATAATCCCCGCGGAGAAACCGTATGGCCGATTATCCCCAGAGGGTCTGCCCTCATTGTGGGACGCCCGTGGCGCAGCGTGCGGAGGACTGCCTGGGCTGCGGTGCTCAGCTGCGAGACGCGAAGAACAGGCCCGTGCTGCGCCTGCCCAGGGGCAGCCTGTGGCTGCCGATGCTGCTCGTCGTCACCGCAGTTGTCCTTTGGCTCTGGAAGCCTTGGCAGTCCCTGCGCCCCACGTCAGCCGGCTCTCCCTCGGTCGAGCCCTCCCTCACGGTCCAGCCCTCGCCGGGCTATGAGGTTGCGCCTACGGCCACGCCGCTCCAGACGGCAGCCCCTTCGCCTACGCCCACCCTGCCGCCTAGCCAGACGGTGCACACCGTGAAGAAGGGCGAGACCTTGATTGCCATCGCCAAGCTCTACGGAACGACGGCGGCGGCGATAAGGACGGCGAACGGCCTAAAGACTACCTCGCCGATCCATGAAGGTGACAAGCTGACCATCCCCCTCCTGGTGGCGGACACTCCGACGCCCAGCCCAACGCTGGCGCCTACAGCCACGCCCCAGACCTACACCGTGTCCGAGGGAGACACGCTGAGTGAGATTGCCCAGCGTTTCGGGACCACGGTTGAGGCGATCCTCCAGGCATCGGGCCTGTCCGACGCGACCGCCATCCGAGCTGGAACACGACTCTCCGTCCCGGCTGCCCTTCCCACGGCGGTGCCGGTCGTGGTGTACGAGGTCAAGTCCGGGGACACGCTCTCGGGGATTGCGGCCAAGTACAAGGTGACGGTCAGGCAGATCATGGATGCCAACGGGCTGAAAAGCGACACGCTCAAGGTCGGCCAGAAGCTGGTCGTCAAAGGCGCGGTCCCGACGCCAGCCCCAACCGCTACGGAAACGCCCGCGCCGACCCCCACACAGACCCAGACCCCGCTGGCGACCCCCGTGTATGCTGCACCCGCGCTTCTCGCGCCGGCCGATGGTGCCTCTTTCTCCGGACCCGACACGGTGATCTTGCTCAGCTGGCTGTCGGAAGGCATCCTGAAAGAGGACGACTACTATGTGCTGAGGCTGCGCCGCGCCGGTCCGATGGCCCAGATACTGGCGCCCGTGTGGACCAAGGTCACCTCGTACCGCCTGGACCGTGCGCTCTACATAGCCGGGAGGGTGCAGCAGTTCTACTGGCAGGTCTCGGTCATGCGCAAGACTGGCGAGACGCCGGACGGCCTCTGGACCGGCATCGAGATCAGCCCGCGTGGCCCGCAGAGAGCTTTGACGTGGCGGTAGACCAAGGCAGAATGCCCAAGGCGCAATGCACACGTTTGGCGCGGATGGCGTATAGCAGGTGGCGCGTGGCGGATGGCCTTTGGCCTGTCGCCGGCAACGAGTCGTCATTAGGGAATTGTGGGAGGCAAGCATGAGTACGAGCAAAGTGGTCGGGTACATCGTCGCAGCAATCCTTCTTTTCTTTGGTGTGCTGTTCCTGTGGTCGGCCTTCACCCCCAACGCGCCCAATCAGGGCGGTCGCCTCGTGATCGGCCTCATCACCGCCGTGCTGGGACTGGGCATCATCGTTGCGATCCGGCTGCGGCAACCCAAGCCCAAGCAGGAGGTGGTCATCAAGCAGCAGATCGACATCGGTGGCGACGTTGCCATGGAATCGCTCAAGTGCGAAAAGTGTGGCGGAGAGCTAGACAAGTCCGCCATCAGCACCGTCCAGGGCGCGATCATGGTCACCTGCCCCTGGTGCGGCAGCAACTACCAGATCGTCGAGGAGCCCAAGTGGTAGGCCCTCTACGCGCTGCGCGGCACCGTCCGCGCCGGACCGGGCTCGGGAGGAATCGTATGTTCGGAACGAAGCGCGCCACCCTGGTGACCCTCGCACTGCTGGCTTGCCTGGTTGCTCTGCCGGTCATGCCTGCCGGTGCACAAGACCTTCTCCTAAACATGGGCAGCAACGTTTACGCTGCCTATGTCAACGACGATGGATCGGTCGACATCGTACAGGAGATGACCTTCACCGTCGCCCCCTCTTCTATGGCGCTCGACTATGTCGATGTTGGCTTGCCGAGCAACTCGTATGATCTATCGATGGTGGCCGCATGGCAGGACGGCAGGCCCCTAACGAGCATCAGCAAGTCGTCCAACATCCCCTATGGGGTCAAGGTGGACCTGGATCCCTGGCTGCAGCCGGGCCAATCCGGCACTCTGCGCGTCATGGCCACTGTGTCTGGGCTCCTCTACCAAGACGAGGGGGAGGACGAGTATGCCAGCCTCGTACTGTCGCCGACTTACTTCGATGGGCAGTACATGACGGGCACCGGCCGCCTCGAGGTACAGCTTCACTTCCCCGTGGGCATCACGCCCGAGGAGCCGCGGTGGCACGACCTGGAGCCGGACGAGAAGTACTACCAGGACGACCGGGCGGTCTACGGCTGGGTCTTGGAAGGGGACGACGGGGCCACGAAACACCAGTTCGGTGCCTCATTCCCGGCGGCGTACGTGCCTGCCGGCGTCGTGCAAAAGCCGCCGGCCTTCACCATCAAGCTGGACCAGCTCTGTGATAGCCCAGGCCTGATCTGCGGGCTGTTCATGTTCGCCTGGTTTGCGTTGACCGTCATCGGCGCCCGTTTCAAGGCCAAACGCAAGCTGGCGTATTTGCCGCCAACCGTTGCGGTGGAGGGAACCGGTATCAAGCGCGGACTGACTGCCGTCGAAGCAGCGGTGCTTCTAGAGGCCCCACTCAACAAGGTCATGGTCATGATCCTTTTCGGCCTCGTCAAGAAAGGGGCACTCATCGTCGAGGAGGCAAAGCCTCTCAAGGTCAAGCTGGTCGATCCGCTCCCTGCGGAGATCAAGCTGTGGGACTATGAGCTGGCATTCCTCCAGTCGGTCAAGCCCGACGGCCTGATGGACGAGGCGAAGCTGCGAGACGTGGTCGTCGACCTCATCGGCGACGTCAACAAGAAGCTGACCGGCTTCAGCCGCAAGGAGACCAAGGCCTACTACAAGGACATAGCTGCCCGGGCATGGCAGCAGGTGGAAGCGTCCGAGACGCCCGAGGTGCTTGGAAAGGCATGGGGCGACGGCCTGGAGTGGACGATGCTGGATGACGACTGGGAATCGCACACCCGCCGGACCTTCCAGGACCGTCCCGTGATCATGCCCTCGTGGGGCTACGGCTACCGGCCGTGGGTGGTGGCCTCTGCTCCGTCGCCGAGTGCGGCTCCGTCAGGAGGCCTCCCGTCGGTGCCGGTGACTCTTCCCACGCTGCCTGGCGCGGATTTCGCCAACACAGTGGTGAGCGGCATCGAGAACGCCGCCAATTCGGTGGTGACCAGCATCGAGCGCTTCACGGGCGGCGTGGCGCAAAAGACCAACCCACCGCCCAAGACCCCCTCGTCCAGGAGCGGCGGGACAGGGAGCTCGGGAGGCGGTGGCCGCAGCTGTGCGTGTGCTTGCGCGTGCGCGTGTGCAGGCTGCGCTTGTGCCTGCGCGGGTGGCGGTCGATAGGAAAGGGGGAGCAGCCGTGAAACTGTGGCAGACCATCAAGGGCTGGTTTGAGCCCATGCGGGCGGTGCCGCCCGGCCTATACAGCTATCAGACTCCACCCGACGCCCCACAGCAGTATCGCCTGCACCTGCGCGTCGAAAAGGATGGGCGCGGGATCCTGCTGGTCAATGCTGCCAAGGTCTTGCACCTGAATCACTCGGCGGCAGAGCTGGTCAAGCTGGTCCTCGAGGAACGCACTCCCGCCGAGGCAGCCCGAGACATTGCTCGCCGCTACGACGTCCCGCCGGCAACCGCGCAAGCCGACTACGAGGAGATGCAGCAGGCAATCCGGGACCTTGCCCAGTCGGGCGAAGAGGTGTGTCCGGTTTCGTACATGGACGTCGAAAGGATTGAGCCACTGAGCGCCGAGATCAGCGCACCTTACCGTATGGACCTGGCGCTGACCTATCGCTGCCAGAACGATTGCCCGCACTGCTATGTGGGCCGGCCCAAGGACATGCCGGAGATGGCTGCTGAAGAGTGGAAGCGGGTGATCGACCGCTGCTGGGAGCTGGGCATCCCGCACGTCACCTTCACCGGCGGGGAGGCCACACTGCGCCCTGACCTGCCGGAGCTGGTCCGTTATGCTGAGTCCGTCGGCGTGGTCACAGGGCTTCAGACGAACGGACGTCGACTTCAGGATCCGGCGTATCTGGATCGGCTGCTGCAAGCTGGGCTGGACCACGTCCAGATCACGCTGGAGAGCCATATCCCGGAGGTTCATGACCGGATGACCGGTGCCCCCGGCTCCTGGACTGAGACGGTGGCTGGGATCCGCTCCACAGTCGCGGCCGAGGTGTACATGATGACCAACACCACGATCACGACGGAAAACGTCGCCGGGATCGAGGATACCGTGGCATTTGCTGCATCGCTGGGCGTTCCCACCTTTGGCTGCAACAGCCTGATCTACTCCGGTGCCGCGGTCGCCGTTGGCACCGGCATCCGTGAGAGTGAGCTGCAGCCGATTCTGGAGCGCGTGAAGCGGGCGGCCGAGGCGCATCACATGCGCCTCATTTGGTACACACCAACGCAGTATTGCGAGTTCGACCCGACCGGGCTAGAGCTGGGGATCAAGGGTTGCACGGCGGCCCACTACAACATGTGCGTCGAGCCGAACGGGGATGTGATCCCATGCCAGAGCTACTTTGTCTCGCTTGGGAACCTCCTGTCGGACCCGTGGGACAAGATCTGGGAGCATGAGCTGGCGCGCTACCTGCGACAGCGCGACTTCAAGATGGAAAAATGCCACGGCTGCCCCGACCAGGTTCTGTGCGGTGGCGGCTGTCCGCTGTATGCAAAGGAGCGCGGGGAGGTATGATAAGCGTTGAGACCAATATCCGTGCAGTGACGGTATACGCTGACCGTGCGCGCGTCACCCGGCGCGGAGAGGTGACACTGGAGCCGGGCGTTCACCGGCTGGAGGCCATGCCGCTCCCCCTTACGCTAGACACCAGCTCCCTCCGCGCCTCGGCGCGCGGCTCCGCGCGGGCCCGCCTGCTGGGCGTCGACGTGCGCCGCAGCTTTTATGTGGACACGCCTGACGAGGTAGTCCGCCAGCTCGAGCACGACATCGAGGCACTGCAGGACGAGATGAGTGCGCTCAGTGCGCGCAGCGAGGCGCTCAAGGGCGAGCGCACCGCACTTCAGGGCCTCCAGGGCAGCACGCAGGAGTTTGCCCGCGGGCTTGCCTTTGCCAGGACCACACCGGAGGATCAGGTCGCGCTGTATGCCATGGTGCGCGAGCGCACGGCGGCGTTGGACGCCCAGCTCCTGGAGCTCGCCGCTCTGCAACGCAGCGACGGTCGCAAGCTACAGAAGCTGAATGAGGAGTTGGCGCAGCTTGGGTCGGCCAGGCGCCGGGAGCGCTTTTCCGCGGAGGTCGAGGTCGAAGTGATCGAGGCGGGCAGCCTCGCACTGGATGTCACCTACGTCGTCGCCCGTGCGGGATGGAGGCCTCTGTATGACGTCCGCCTTGCGGAGGATGGGGGCACGTTGGAGATGGGTTACCTTGCGCAGGTGACGCAGGGCACAGGTGAGGGGTGGGAGGACGTCGCCCTCACCCTCTCGACGGCGCGGCCCACACTGACCGGTATGCTGCCGAAGCTTGCCCCCTGGTACGTGGAACCCGCCAGGCCCGTCATGCCGGCCATGCCGGCACCGGAGCTGGCGAAGTCAGTCCCGCAGGCCGGCGTGTTGGTCCAGCGAGGGGCGCGTCAGGTGCACGACAACGTGGTGGCATACGAGGCGGAGCCTGCAGTGGCCGTCGTGGAGTCGGCCGGAGCTGCCGTCACCTACCGGCTCCCTGCGGCGGTGACCGTCCCACCTGACGGGGCACCCCACAAGGTGACAGTGACGCGCTACCCGCTTGCGCCCAAGCTGGACTACGTGTCGGCGCCGAAGCTGGTGGAAGCGGCCTATCGACGCGCCAAGGTGGCAAACGACAGCGAGTTGACGCTGTTGGCCGGGCCTGCCAACCTCTTTGCCGGCGACGAGTTCATCGGCAGCACGGGCCTGGAGCTGACCGCGCCCGGCGGCGAAGTGGAGCTCTTCCTGGGGGTTGACGACCGGCTGCGGGTCAAGCGCGAACTAAAACGCCGCGACGTAGACAAGAGAATGCTCAGCGACCGGAGGCGGCTGGTCTATGGCTACGAGATCAAGGTGACCAACCTCCTAGACCGGGAGGCGGCGCTCACCCTGCACGACCAGGTGCCCACCTCGCAGAGCGAGCAAGTCAAGGCGCGATTGGAGTGGTCAGAGCCCAAGCCGGCCCTCCAAACCGATCTCGGCCTGCTGGAGTGGCAGCTCACCCTTGCGCCGCGTGAGGAGCGCACGGTCCGGTTCGAGTTCTCGGTGGAGCACCCGCGCGACATGAGCGTGGTCGGGCTCCCCTAGGAGGCGGTCAGCAGCGCACTTCCACCACCTCCGGATCGTCCATCAGGCGGGCGGCCATCTCACCATGCGCCGAGGCATGCGCGATCACAAGCCACGTTGCCGTGACCCTCTCGGCAGTCCGTGCCTGGTGCAAGAGCTGCACACGCCTACTCCGTTGCACCAACAGGGCTTCGACTTCGGCACGCTTCTCTGAGCCCGGCCGGAAGGCCACCTCGTAGGTCCTTGAGTCGCGCGTGCTGTCCACCACGTGCTCCATCTTGGGCAACACCCAAAGGATCACCATGGTCAGGGCCACGACCACTCCCGCCAGGATGTACTCGCCGGCGCCGAGCGCCATGCCTACTGCGGCTGCCAGCCAGACAAGGGCCGCCGTCGTCAGGCCACGAATCCGGCCTCCCTTCTCGTCACGGAGGATCACCCCGGCACCCAGGAAGCCCACGCCAACGACGATGTTGGCGGCCACGCGCGCGTTGGGTGGATCGGCCAGCCTGTCCGAGAGGATGGTGAAAATGGTCGCGCCGATGCAGATCAGGATCAGCGTGCGGAACCCTGCTGCCTTGTCCCGGAACTCGCGCTCAAAGCCTATGAGGCCTCCGGCCACAAGCGCGAGGACGATCTTTAGGATGTCTTCCCAGGCTACGGTCATGAGCTACCTCCTCGTGTGGTGAGTGATTCTACCGCCGGGCGGCGGCTCGGGCAAGTCAGCGGCCCCACCCACGTCTCGTGTCGCGTTCCACACATTTCGTCCCGCAACTTGACATTAATCGAAACCTGGGTTATGATGCGACGTATAGTAAGCGTACATGTGGCAGACCCCAATGGTGTTTCATCTTGCGGTGCGATCGCTGGGAATCTATCGACCCAGCGGTATTTTGTTCCACGGCTAGTCCGTAAAGAGTAAGAGGAGAAGAGTCAAGTAGGATGTCCAAGAAGGATCGTACCCTCGCGTGTTCCGACTGCGGCCGCAATTTCGTGTTCACGGTCAAGGACCAGGAGTTTTATGAGGAGAGGGGCTTTTCCGACCCACGTCGGTGCCCTGAGTGTCGCGCGGCCCGCAAGGCTAGCCGTACGGGAGATCGCCCGAGTGAGGGACGTGGGGGGTACAGCCGGCCGGATCGCACCGACCGCCAAATGTACGACGTCGTCTGCGCGCGCTGTGGGAAGCCGACCCAGGTTCCCTTCCAGCCGCGGAACGACCGCCCCGTCTATTGCCGGGAGTGCTACGAGAAACAGCGCCAATAGAGCGCCGGCGGCGCATGTAGCCGCCCGATGACAGGCCCGGGTGCGGCGCACCTCTAGCGTGCGCGGTGCCCGTTCGCTTCGATGCACCAACCATGCGGCGCGCCTTGAAGGCGCGCCGCATTCGCTATCCCTCTTGGCTATTCCTCGTCGAGCCGCAGCACGGTCATAAAGGCCTCTTGCGGAACCTCGACGTAGCCGATCATCTTCATCCGCTTCTTGCCTTTCTTCTGCTTCTCGAGGAGCTTGCGCTTTCGCGTGATGTCGCCGCCGTAGCACTTGGCGAGCACGTCCTTGCGCACCGGCTTCACCACGGCCCGCGAGATGACACGCTTGCCCACCGACGCCTGGATCACGACCTCGAACTGCTGCCGGGGGATCACGTGCCGCATCTTGGTGACCAGGCGCTGGCCCTTCAGGTACGATTGGTCGCGGTGGACGATGACGGAGAGCGCGTCAACCGGCGTGCTGGCCACCAAGACATCCACGCGCACCAAGTCGCCCTCGCGATAGGCGGACGGCGCATAGTCCAGGGACGCATACCCCTTGGTCCTGCTCTTGAGTTGGTCGTAGAAGTCGACCAGGATCTCGGTCAGTGGGATCTCGTACGTCAGCAACACCCGGCGGGTGTCCAGGTACTCCATCTTCTTGAGCTCGCCGCGGCGCTTGACGATCAGATCCATCACCGGACCCACGAACTCGGCTGGCGTAAAGACCTGGATCTGCATCCACGGCTCGTCAATCTGCGCAATCTCGGTCTCCTGGGGCAGGCGGGCAGGGTTGTCAACCGTGACCACGCTTCCGTCCGTCTTGAGAACCTGGTATTCGACGCTCGGCGATGTGAAGACAATGTCCAGGTCATACTCGCGCTCCAGGCGCTCCTGGATGATGTCCATGTGGAAGAGGCCCAGGAAGCCGCAGCGAAAGCCGAAGCCCAGGGCCTGTGACGTCTCGGGCTCATACGAAATGGATGCATCGTTCAGCTGAAGCTTGGCAAGAGCGTCCCGCAGCAAGTCGTAGTCCTCGGCCTGGGCGGGGTAGAGCCCGGCGAAGACCATCGGTTTGGCCGGGCGGTAGCCGGGCAGCGGCTGCTCGGCCGGGTCATCGGCCAGCGTGAAGGTGTCGCCCACGCGCAGGTCCTGGAGCGTCTTGAGCCCAGTGGCGACGTAGCCCACCTCCCCGGCCGAGAGCATGGGGCAAGGCTCCAGTCCGGGCCGGAAGACGCCCACCTCGATCGCCTCAAGCCGCTGGTTGGTGGACATCAGCGCCAGCGGACGCTCGGGGGCCAGCTCACCGTCCACCACCCGAACGTACGCAATCACGCCCTTGTAGGCGTCGTAGTGCGAGTCAAAGATCAACGCGCGCAACGGCTGCGAGACGAGGCCTCGCGGTGGCGAGACACGCGCGACGACGGCTTCTAGCACGTCTGCCACGCCCGTTCCGTCCTTGGCCGACGTGTAGAGGGCATCTCCAGCCGGGATCCCGAGCAGCTCCTCGACCTCCTGTGCCACCTCTTGCGGCCTGGCCGAGATCAGGTCGATCTTGTTGATCACGGGGATGATCGTCAGCCCCGCATCCAGTGCCAGATACAGGTTGCCAAGGGTCTGCGCCTGGACGCCCTGGCTGGCATCGACGACCAGCAGCGCCCCCTCGCAGGCCGCCAGCGCGCGGCTCACCTCGTAGGTAAAGTCGACATGCCCGGGCGTGTCGATCAGGTTCAGCTCGTAGGCGTATCCGTCCGCAGCTGAGTGGGACATGCGCACGGCTGAAGCCTTGATCGTGACGCCCCGCTCGCGCTCCAGGTCCATTGTGTCCAGAACCTGGTCGACCATCTCGCGCCGAGTCAGCGTCCCCGTGCGCTCCAGCAGCCGGTCGGCCAGCGTCGACTTGCCATGGTCAATGTGCGCGATGATGCAAAAGTTGCGGATCCGCTGTTGGTCCACTGCCTGTCGACTCACCCAGTCACCCTGGCCCTAGCTCCTGGCCGATCGCACATTTCGCCCTGTGCCTTGCCTATGGCAGCCCCACCGCGGCCTTCACTTCGCCGATCACCTCGCCCGCGATCTTCCGTGCCCGCTGTGCGCCGTCGGTGAGCACATCCCAAACATACCCTGGATCGGCTGCGAAGTGCGCCCTGCGCTCGCGGAAGGGGGCAAAGTAGTTGGTCAGGTTTCGCGCAAAGCACTTCTTGCAGTCAACGCAGCCTATCCCGGCAGAGCGGCAATCAGCCTCGATCTGAGCGACCTCGGAAGCCGAGAAGAAGCCGTGCAACGCAAAGACGTTGCAGATCTCGGGATGCCCTGGGTCGGTTCGCCGCTGGCGCGCGGGATCGGTCACCATCATCCTGACGCGCTCCCATACCTGCTCGGGCGTAGAGGCCAGCTCGATGTGGTTGTCGAGCGACTTGCTCATCTTGGCCTTGCCGTCGGTGCCCAAAACCCGCGTGAACTCGGTGTGCTTGGCCTGGGGCTCGACCAGCACGCTGCCGAAGAGGCCGTTGAACCGGCGCACAATCTCGCGCGAGAACTCCAGGTGCGGCGCCTGGTCCACTCCGACCGGGACCGTGTCAGCCTTGTAGAGGGCAATGTCTGAGGCCATCAGTACCGGGTATCCCACCAGTCCGTAGTTGACGTTGTCGGGGTTCTGGCGCACCTTTTCCTTGAAAGTGGGAAGGCGCGTCAACCAGCCAAGCGGCGTGACCATGGAGAGGATGGTATGCAGCTCTGTGACCTGCGGCACATGCGACTGGACGAAGATGATGGTCTCTGCGGGGCGCATACCGGCTGCAAGCCAGTCCAACACCATCTCGGCGGTCCACTCGCGCAGGCGATGCGTGTCCTCCAGGGTCGTGAGGGCGTGCAGGTCCACGACGCAGTATACGCACTCATACTCGTCCTGTAGCGCGACATAATTGCGGATGGCGCCCAAGTAGTTGCCCAGGTGCTGGCGCCCGGTCGGGCGCGCCCCGCTGAATACCCGTCCCTTCTTTGCCATGCCTCTTGCTCCTGTCGTTTCTCTGGGCGATTGTACCGCAGGTGGCCCGGCACGGCAAGGGCCGAGGTCGGCAAACACCCCCCCTGCTCTCGGGTGTGCCTGGATGGGCACCGCCTTCAGGCCGAACCTCGCGAAGCTGGACCTTCCCCGGGCCCGCGTGGACAGGAGGCCCAGCAGGCGACAGCCACCTCCTGCGCGAGATGTGCGCAGTCCGCCAACCGGAATCCCCGCCAGACTGTGTCAGCTCATTGGGCCGTGGGGCTTGCTGGCGGAAGCCGGGCCTGAGCTTGCTGAATGCGAGCCAGGATGCGGTCCACGGCAGAGGCGCCGATCCGCCCCAATCGGCCCAACAGGGCAGAAGAGGCCTCAATCTCGCCGTGGGCAGCGTGTTTAGTGGCCAGCCGAGGCACGTTGGGGATGAGTCGCTTGGGACAAGTCGGTAACATTCCATGTGACCGAATGCAAGCGTTTGACAACAGGGCAGGCTAGTGCTATAATCGCTGTGATGGTCCGCCGCACGTGGTGTGGTGGGCCGGCTGTGAGCATGCCCTGGGGGCTACTTCGATCCCCGAAGGGACTCCAGGGTGAGGATGAGTAACTTGTCCGAAAGGAGGTGACTCTGACCGTTCAGTACCTCGGGTCTAGGACGGAGACCCATCAGCGGGCGACAAGCCCAATCACTTTCCCAACAGGAGGAATATCGTGAAGACTCTGCTCAAGCTCGTCGTAGTTGTCCTGGTTGCCCTGACCCTCGCCGCTCCCGTGAGCGCCAAAACAGCGGTCCCCACGGCCGGCATTGCAGGCCCGCAGGTAGCGCCAAACCTTGTGGATTGGTATGAGAACTGGGACTCGTATCCCACGGATACCAGTGTGCATGGCCTGGGCGGTTGGAAGGGCTGGGCCAACAGCCCTGCGGCGACCGCCTACACGCGCGATGAGTACAGCGTTAGCGCGCCCAACTCGATCGAGATCATGGTTGACTCGGACCTGGTGCACGAGTATGCCATCGACTCGGGCGTCTGGACCTATACCGCCTGGCAGTATATCCCGACCAACTTCAGTGGCGAGTCATACTTCATCATGCTCAACCAGTATGACGATGCGGGAATGACGAACAACTGGTCGGTCCAAGTGGACTTTATGTCCGCCACCAACTCGGTGGTCAACACTGGCGTCAGCGGCGGCACACTCCCCATGATCAAGGATCAGTGGGTCGAGCTGCGCCTCGAGATCGATCTGGATGCCAACACGCAGGCGTTCTACTACGGTGGCGCGCTCCTCTACTCTGGCACCTGGACCGATGAAGTGTCGGGCGGAGGCATCACCAGCATCGCATGCGTTGACCTCTTCGCGAACGGCGCGACGCCGGTTTACTATGACGACTTCTCGCTCGTCGAGCCGGGCGCCCAGGAGACTATGCACATCGGCGACATCAGCGGCACCTTCCACTCCGATCCCTACGGCAGGACCATGCTGCTCATGTGGGTGACGGTGCACAACGCCAATCACCTTCCGCTGGGTGAAGTAGCCGTGGATGCCACCATCACGCCCCCACAGGGAGGAGCCTATGCGCGGACCCGCATCACCAAGGCCCTCACCGGAGCGGCCCGGTTCCCGTGGGGATCCGGCACCGCAGGCACCTGGCAGCTTTGCGTGGACAACCTGACGTTGGCCGGCTTCGTGTACCAGCCCGCGGACAACGACGTGCCGGCTTGCGCCCAGTGGTTTAACTAGGCATAGCAGAGGGCACGGCTCCAGGGCCATGCCCCTCCTAGAGGCAGCAGGCGCCCGGTCCGAGGATCGGGCGCCTCTCTGTTCTCTGCGCCTGGGCGCAATGGCAGAGCCCTGCCCGACTATCGTCCCAGGGGCCGTGTCTCCAGCTCGAGAGCGGTCAGAAGTGCCAAGGCCTCGTCTCTGGTCGTCCCGCAGAACGCCGGCTCGGCGCGGAACCGCACGCAGATGGCCGGACGATCCGGCAGTCCAAACAGAGCGCACATCCCCTCTGCCGTGAGCTGCGTGCAGCGCACCCCTGCCGGCTTACCGTCGGGCATGCCCGGTATCGGCGACGAGATCGATAGGGCAATGCAGCAGGCGCCGCAGCCAGGCCGGCACTCCATGGTTTCGCTCACGCTCCCGCCAGCTCGCTGTGCACCAACGCCTTCAGCGCCAGGTAGGAAATGCTCCGGTCGCCCGGGAAGCGCGGGGGGTTGCGGTAGGACAGAAGGTCATGCAGTGGTGCCACGAAGGCACGTGAGTGCAGCCGCGGCACGACCTCCAGTAGGTCGAGGAGTGTGAGAAAATCGGTCCGCGGCTTGAGCATGCCGGCGAGCTGGACGGCCGCCTGCGTGTCCCCCGCAGACGCAGCAAGGATGAGCAGCCGGACCCGGCTCCCTGTCCTGCTCTCGACGGCCCGCCGCGCGGCCTGTGGCGCCCGCACATGGATCCGCTGCAGGGCGGCCAAGGCGGCACCCGACAGGCCGTCGTCCTCCAGGCATGCGCCGGCGATGCGGGCTGCCTCGCTGGACCCGGTGTTCCCCAAAGCCAGCAGCAGGCGCCGGCGCTGCGTGTCTGTCTCCGCGTCGTTCAGCGCTTCCTCCAGGAATGGAATTGACTCCTCTCCCAGCGTAGCCTCCAGAACGCAGCATGCGGCCACCCGCACGTCGGCCGGGCCGGCCTGCGCCAGCTCGAGAAGACGCGCGCGTCCTGCCTGCGGAGCCAGCTGGCTCAACGCAACGACAGCGGCCTCTCGCACCCTCTCCTCACCGTCTCCCAAGCGCTCGACCAGGGCCTCAACGAGCCGGTCGCTGCCGCCCCCCTGCGACGTCACCGCCTTCACCAAGTAGAGCCGCACGGTGGCGTTGTCATCGGCCAGGTGGCGCAGCACGAGTCCCTCTTCTAGTGGCTGGTCGGTGTAGGCCAAGGCGATGGCCGCCGCCTGGCGCGCCCCGGCATCCCCCTCTGCCAGCAGGGGCTCAAGCTCTGTGGCGTGCCCCTCTTCCCCAAGGCGTGCAAGCGCGCAGTGGAAACCGGCCAGCTCGACTGAGCTGTGCAGCGAAGGGAGCAGTGCCTTGAGGAGAGGCCGCGCCGCACTGACCTGGAGCATGCCCAGTGCCATGGCGGCATGGAAGCGCAGCCGTCCGCGGCCCACCTGCACGGCCTCCAGGAGGCGGACGTGGCCCTCCACGCCCAGGCGGCTCAGGCCTGCGACCGCCTCTGGGAGGAAAGTGCGCTGCTCGAGCGCAGCCACCAGGTAGGGGAGGGTGCGCCCATCTGGGATAGAGGCAAGCAGCTCCCAGGCGCGATCTCGCTTTTGGGCGTCTTGGGTGCGCGTCCCGATATACTCGACGCAGCTCCCGACAAAGGGTCCAGCCTCCTCCGCGGCCGGCGCAGCCTGCCCCGATGTGCCGTGGCCGGAGGCGAGGGCCGCCGGCTGCGCCTCCCGTATGGCCGCCATCTCCGGAAGCAAGTCAAAACCGGAAAAGAGCAGATGGAGTCCGGCTACCGTTGCGGCGCGGCTGGGGTCATCTTGGCCGGCCAGGACGATGCGCTCCGGTATATTCGGGGCGATCTCGTGGTAGATCATGTCCACCATGGCCAGCGCTGCGACAGCCTCGGCGCGCAGCCCGGCCTCCAGGGCGCGCACCGCGATGCGGGCGAACTCGTCGGCCCGGTGTTCGCCCCGCAGAATCACGGCTGCGATGCCCCGCCCGCTGCCGCGCACCACTGTGAACTCCAGACGCGGCACGGGCCTGAGAGAGAGCATCCGAAGCGCCTCCTCGCCCTCCTGGCGGATCTGGGCCAGCGCCTGCGCGCCGGCGTCGACGCCGGCCAGCACCTCGCCCGCGACGCCGCCGCGGACTCCCTCGGACAGGAGCCGGACCGCCTCCGCCGGCGCCAGCCCCTCCCGACGGCATGTCTCGCGGATCTCGGCGGAGAGGTCGGCCGCCTCCCGGCGGCGAAGTCGGCCTGCCAGTACGATGCAGAGCACCGCTCCGCCGATGCCGGCCGCCGCGCCGGGCACGACAAACCTGGCATAGGGGCGCAGAAGGTTCGTCGCCAGGCACAACAGGGTCCCGCCCAGCCCGAGCAGGACCCAAGCAGGCAGCACCCGGCGTCCGGCGCGCCGCTCCAGAGCCGTCACCTGGGTGGCCCAGCGCGCGACGTGCGCCTCAAGCGGCCGCGGCGCCGCGAGGCCGGGCTCCGTGGGGGTGCTAGCCATCTTGCGGTCCCCCTCCGAGTGGGTTCGCCACCCGGCCCAGAAAGAGGATGGCGCCGGTCGCTCGCTCGTGGATCAGGAAAAGGAAGGGGTGATCGGCACGGAACTCTGGCACAGCCGGCGGCAGGGAGCGGGCCTTGATCAGGACGGCGGTCGCGGCGGCCGCCTCAGTGCCCTCTTCGCTGACGTCCACAGCAGCCTGGTGAACGGCGAAGGCCATGTAGAGCCAGCGCACCCGTCCGTCCATGCCCGAGAAGTCTGCCCGGTCGGCGTCGAACGCGTCCGGCATGCCGAGACGGGCTAGCATCCGGTTCAGGACGATCTTGAGCTCCAGGCGGAAGCGCGGCAGCCAGACCTGCACTTCTCGCCGCGCCAGCTGCCCGAGCCAGCCGGCCAGGCGCGGTGGCGTGAGCCTACGCTCGAGCTCGGGCAGGCCACTCACCTCGTTGGGCAACAGCACGATCATGGACAGGTCTCCGCCCGCGTAAGGAAGCTCCAGAACCTGCAGTCCGTCGAGAGAGGCGTATCCCAGTGTGCACTTGTGGCCCATCATCGGCGCCGACACTTGGGCGCCGGCCGCCAGGTGGAAGGCAGCTTGCTCGGTGCGCTGCTCATCAAAGGGTGTCAGCCACCTGCCCTTGAAGTAGACGGCATTGGCCAGCACCAGCCGCGTTAGTGCATCGGGGATGCACGGCGGGATCAGATCCCTTATCCGACCCTCGGTCTGCCGCTCAGCCCAGCCATTGATGCGCCGGCGGCACTCCTCCGGATCCGTCGCATAGTCGAGGGCCCGCACCGTCACGCCATAGTGGGCCCGGCAGGCGGCCAGGTAGTCGTCCAAGAATCGATAGCCCGCCTGCGGCCAGAGGGAGTTGGCGATGTGGAGCCGCAGGTGGCCGGCAGCCCCGACTTCCACCATCCGGCCGAGGAGCGAGGCAAAAGCGGGGTGGAGGCGCCCCTGCCCAAGGGTGAAGTGGAGCGTACTGGCCATCTGCCGCTCGGTCTCGCCCCGCGCGCCGGCATAGGTCATGGCCAGCGCGGCCGAGATGGAAAAGGGCGAGAAAAAGACATTCCCCGGCTCGCCGCCGAGCTGCTGAAGCAGGTCGAGGGCAAAGGCGGTGTTGCCCTCGACCAACTCGGTCAGCCCGGACGCGACGTCTTCTGGCTGCGGTTTCATCATCCGACCCGAGAGAGTCCCCATCCTGGAGTCTGGTCGCCTTTGTGTGCCCTCAGGCGAGGTTACTCCTCGGCGGCGGACTCCTGCCACGGTCCGGCATACTGCACATCGTAGGGCGCTGCCTCCGATGTGAGGTGATGCCAACGCAGCTCCACTAGCTGCCTGAGGTGGAGGATGTCGTGCGCAAGCCAGGCATGAGCCAAATCGCCGGCCCGGATGGGGCCCCACGGGGCAGGGTAGGTCGCTTCCCAGTCGGCGTCGGCGAGGCTGCGCAACCAGGCCAGCGAGAGCTCCCGCTGGCGCAAGAAACCCTCGAGGACCTGGTATGGGTCCTGCTCATTGTAGCGCCGTTCCTCCACCCAAGTCCCAGGCGCGATGCGCGGTGCCGTCTCTCCCGGGTGGTTGAGGGCATAGTCGATGCGCACCCGAAAGTCCTCCCGCTCCTCGTCCAGCAAGTGGCAGAGCACTTCGACCACGGACCAGGAGTCCGGATTGGGGCGCACATGCGCCTGCGCGTCGGTCAGGCCCTGCACCAACGCGCGAACTGTGGACGCGTTTTGCGCCATGTGATTGGTGAGGCGTGCAGCGTTCATTCGAGCCTCCTTCCGGCCCTGCGGACCCGTCCTTGGCCGGGCTTGATGGCCCTGATGGAGAAGACCAGGGGCACCGACTGCTGGAACTCGGGAAACCGCCAGTTGCCATCCTCGCCAAGTACCATGAGAGGGTGGTGCTGGTAGAAGCCGTAGGAGAACTCGTGAAGGAACTGGAGCTGTAGGCCAGCGTCCAACAGCGCGTTGACGATCTCTCCAAGGCTGTGCGACCACTCGTAGGAGGTATGATGCAGCTCGACTCCAGGATCAGTGGCGTACGACCCCTCACAGGTGTACACCTCAGGCTCCTCCTGGTGGAAGTATGGGTAGGCGATGTGCAGATCCTTCGCGTCGGGCTCGTTGTAGAAGATGTTGGACAAGGGGTGGCCGTCGGCAAGGTAGAAGACTCCGCCTGGTTTCAGGAAGTGGGCGATGACCCGCCCCCAGGCAGGCAAATCGGGAAGCCAGCATAGGACGCCGTAGGAGCTGAAGACGATGTCAAATGTCCCCCCTAACCGCTCGGGCAGCTCGTAGATTGAGGCACAGACGAACTCGGCTTTCAGTGCCACTTCGCGCGCCAGCTGGCGTGCGATCTCGATTGCCTGGGGCGCATAGTCCACGCCCGTGACTGTTGCGCCGAGTCGCGCCCAGGATAGCGTGTCCAGGCCAAAGTGGCACTGCAGGTGGAGCAGGCTCTTGCCGGTCACGTCTCCCACCTCCTCGCGCTCGAGGGGCCGAAGCGTGATCCGGCCTGCCTTGAACCCCGCAACGTCGTAGAAGCTCGACTGGGCATGGAGCGGGGCCAGACGGTTCCAGTTCTCCCGGTCGATTCTCTCCGGCTCAGTTATGTGCTGCATCTCAGGTGTGCCTCGCGGCCCTCTCCATGGTATGCGGAGAGTGGCCTCACTCCTGCCTCGCCCCGATCGAGAGGCCAGGCTGCTCAATCTCAATCTGTCGAAGCACGCGCAGAGCGCGCAGGGTGACCCACTTGTTCGGCTTCTTCTTTGCGCCGTACTCGACCCACGTCTTGCCGGCATAGTCGTACTCGAGAGGCCAAGAGCCCATTGCGTCGCGCTTGCCAAGGATGAACTCCACCGAGCGGGCAAGGCGGGGGTCGCGGCCGTACCCGACCGCGACCAGCGCCTCCACGAGCTGGAGCAGGTCGGTGACATAAAAGACGGGAAAGCCGAACTTGAACCAGCTGCCGCTCGGTTTCTGGTTGTTCCACGTGGGGTAGGCCGCGCTCGCAGGGTCGATGGACAGGAAAAAGTCGACGGCGCATCTGGTAGCGCCCTCCGTCTGGGGGGTCCGGCGCTCTACCGGCAGTCGACTCAGTGCGAGTAGCACCTTGACCGCCCCCCAGGCGCAGGCCTGCTTGTCGTTGGCTCCACAGCAGAAGCCTGGACCGCACTTGCCGGCATAGTAGCGCACCGGTGCATCGCGTTGCGTGGCGCGTGCAATGCCCTCGCCGGTCACGGTGCGCGCCATCCAGTCATATGCGGTCTGGAGCCGGGGGTCTTCGAAGCCCAGCTCGAGGAGCGACCAGCAGAGGTTGCCCTGGAGGCAGTCGACGGTACTGGACGGTGAGCCGGCAAGCCCAAGTTGACCTCCGGGACAGAAGGCATGGTCAAGCAGGTAGGCGCAAGCGCGGCCGATGCGCTCATCCTCGCTCACCGACGCACCGAGCTGGGCCAGAGAGATGATCGACCAGACCGTCGAGCGGTACTTGGGGTTGTAGCCTGCTCCCGGCTGCACCCAGAAGCCAAGGGGGTCCATGGCCTCCAGGATGGTCGAAATCGGACCGCGGGCGTGTGCCTCGCGCCGGGCCTCGTCCAGCACGCTGTCGCCCGGAAGGCGGCCCATCAAGTCGCGCAGCGCCAGGTAGCGTACCCCGGGCGATTCTGGCTCAAGAAGCCAGGACAGTGCCGTGTCCGGAAGCGCGCCTTCGTGAACCATCTCCTCTCTCTTCCCGGCCGGACGGCAGCTTGCGCGACGCGCGGCCCATCCCTCGTCTTCTAGCCGAAGCGCTGCAGGACGCGATAAACGGCATCGGCGCCATACGCTGGCGCATCCACCGGGATTCGCTCATCGGCGCCGTGGATGACGTCCACAAAGCGAAAGTCGGCCGGCAGCTGCATGGGCGTAAAGCCGTAGGTCTGGATGCCCAGGCGTGAGAAGAAACGGGCGTCGGACGTCCCGCTCAGCATGAGCGGAGCGACGATTGCCGCGGGATCGGCTTCACGCAGGACGCCTGCCAACGTGTCGAATAGCCCCATGTCGGGCTCTGCCGGACCAGGATCAAACTGAAGGATCTCGAACTCGACGTCGGGCCCTGCCAGGTCCCTGAGCTCGGCCAAGAGGTCGGCTGGCTGGTAACCGGGCAGCAGACGCCCGTCCAGCTCGACCGTGACCTGACCCGGGATCACGTTGATCTTGGCGCTGCCCTGCAGGACCGTCGGGCTGACGGTGTTGTGCAGGAGCGGGTCGAAGGTCCTGCTCTGCGCGCCCAGCAGGTCCAGCACCCGGTCGGCGAGCCGTGGGTTCAGCAGCTGACCCAGAACGAGGCCCTGGACGCCGCCGATGGCCGAGGAGATGGTCTGGAACATGACTCGCGCGGCGGGCGTGATGTGGACAGGCAGGCGCTGGCGGTCGAGCTGCGTCAGGAACCGCGCGAGCTTGGCCATCGCACCACGTCGCACCGGCATCGAACCATGCCCACCTGGCCCTCGCAGCGTGGCCCTCATCCAGCAGGCCTGCTTCTCTGCTACCTGGATGGGACAAAAGCGTTTGCCGGCTATGCCGAGCGAAAACCCTCCGAATTCTCCCAGGGCGTACCGGATGCCCGCGAACTCGGCGGCATGCTCCTCCACGAGGAATCGGGCGCCCAGCGTGCCGAGCGCTTCCTCGTCCGAAACGACGGCAAACACGACGTCTCCTGGCAGGGCGGCTCCGGTGTGCTTGGCCCTGAGGACTGCGGCCAGCATCATGGCGACTCCGCTCTTCATGTCGAGCGCACCCCGCCCCCACAGATAGCCGCCGCTGATGCGCCCCTCGAAGGGGGGAACGCTCCAAGCCTGCCCGGCCGTTGGGACGACGTCGATGTGGCCGTACAGCAGCAACGGTGCAGCCCTGCCCTCGCCGCGTAGCCGGGCGATCAGGTTCGGGCGCTCGGGATCTCGGGCCAAGATCTGGCACGAGATGCCCTCTGCCTCCAGAAGGCTCCTGATGTACTGGATACACTCCAGCTCGTTGCCGGGGGGATTGCTGGTGTCGAACTGGATCAGCCGCTGCAATAGATCGGCTGGCCGATCGAAGAGGCTGGCTGCGCTCGCCTGCGGTGTCATGGGTTACCTCCACTCTCCACTGGGCCGTCACAAGCCCAGGAGCATGATAGCCCATGCCTCTCAGGATGTCAACCTGCTCGCGGCCGGTCCGGCCCCAGGCGAGACGCGCCTACTTGCCGTGGTTGGCAGCCAAGTACTCCACCAATACGTCCTTCTCGGAGTCGGTCAGGATGGCACCTTTTCCGATCATGGTCGAGACGATCTGCTCCCATTCGGCCTGAGTATGTGCCTCGTTGGTTGCCTTGGATAGGCTGTGGCAGCTGGAGCAGCGCTCCTGTAGCAATGCGGCGCCGTCGGCGGGTGATGGCTGCGATGGGGCGGAAGTGGCGGGTGCCGCCGATCCTCCGCAGCCGGCCGCCAGGCCAACCACAAGGCCGGCGAGCGCAAACAGGGCGATAAAACGGATGGCTGAAGGACGCTTGTGCATGTTGCTCTCCTAGCGAGTATTGTGCTGTACCGCCGTCGTGCGCTGCGTCAGCCCAGAGTGCCAAGCAGACGCTACTGAGCAAGTCCCAAGCTGCCGGCTGCGGCCCACGATGCCGATCAATCCACTGTCAGCGTCTTGCTCAGGTTCCTGGGAAAGTCAGGGTCGTGGCCACGCGCGATGCTCATGTGGTACGAGATGAGCTGTGCTGGCAGAGTGAGCAGGATCGGCGACAGAAAGCGCGGGCAGTCCGGTATGACCAGGTAGTCGTCCCCATTCGCGCGCAGAGCCTCGTGCTCGACGGCGACGTTGATGGCGCGCCCGCCGCGCACCGTGACCTCGTTGATGGCGCTGATCGTGGCCGCCTCGTCTCCGGGTGCGGTGAAGAAGAGGATCGGGTATCCATCATTCACGGCCGCCAACGGCCCGTGCTTGAACTCGGAGGAGAAGATCCCCTCGCAGTGGGAATAGGTGATCTCCTTGAGCTTGAGTGCCCCTTCGAGCGCAATGGGGTGGGTCAGCCCGTAGCCGAGGTAGTACATGTCGGGCCACATGTTGAGGTAGCCAGCCACCGTGCGCGACGGCTCGTCGCACGCTTCGATCGTCTGCTGGATGAGGTCGGGAAGGGCGGCCAGCTCCGCCACGTCACGGCCGGCCAGGCGGTAGGCCAGGTAGAGGACGAGCACAGCCTGGTTCACAAAGGTCTTGGTAGCCGGCACACTGATCTCAAAGCCGCAGGCAAGCGGCAGATAGACATCGCTCTGGTGGGCCAGCGTCGAACCGAGCACGTTTAGGACCCCCAGAACGCGGCCGCCGCGGCTGCGCATTGCCTTCACCGCGTTCAGGATATCCTTTGTCTCACCACTCTGGCTGACAAAGATCGCCGTGTCGGCAGGGCCCACGCTCTGCCCGCACTGCTCGATGAACTGCGGTCCGAGCAGCGCGACGGCCGGGCGGCCGGCGACCTGGTTGAAGAGGTAGGCCCCCAGCAGACAGGCGTGGTAGCTCGTCCCCATGCCGACCAGGTAGACGGGGCGGTCGCCGCTGGCCCTGAGGGTGTCCAGGAAGCGGTCCACGTAACGCGAGCTCTCCAGCAGATGAAGCAGCTGCCCCGCAAGGGTCGGCTCCTCGTGGATCTCCTTGAGCATGAAGTGAGGATAACCGCCCTTCTCGGCCACCTCGATCGGTCCGTCGTATAGCTCCTCAGAGCGCTCAATCCGGCTTCCGTCCTGTACGGAGTAGAGCTCAACGGCGCCGGGAGTCAAGACCACCATCTCGCCGTCGTAGATCCGGACGATACGCCGGGTGACCGGCAGGATGCTTGGCAGGTCGGAGGAGATGCAGGCAGTGGTACCTGTCAGCCCTGCGACCAGGCCGGAGCCCTTCTTGATGGCGAAGAGGCGGTGATCGTCACGGTGGGTAATGACAAAGGCATAGTCGCCCTCGAGATCAGCGTAGGCTGCCCGAATGGCAGCCAGCATGTCCCCGCCGTTGCGGTCAAAGTGACGCTCTACCGCATGGATGCAGGTCTCACCATCGTTGGTTCCGCGCACAGTGAGCCCCTCGCGCAGGAAGAGCTCGCGCAGCTGGACGTTGTTGACGACGTTGCCGTTGTGCGCGCCCACCATGTCCCCATCGGAGTCGAGGTGGGGCTGCGAGTTCGCGTAGGAAGGTGCGCCGAAGGTAGCCCAGCGCAGCTGCGTGATGCCCCGGCAGCCCCGCATCTCGGGAAAGCCGAGCTCGCGGCTCACGTCCGCGATGCGGCCCACCCCCTTGCGGAGGTCGATCGACCCGTCGGCATGCACCGTGGCGCAGCCCACCGAGTCGTAGCCGCGATAGGCCAGACGTTTGCCTGCCTCAAGAAGGACCGGTCCGAGAAGCTGTTCGTCGTCGGTGATAACGCCAAAGATACCGCACATGCGATGGCTCACTCCCTGGATTGACGTGAATAGGCGTGCATTGTCCATGCACGGGCGCGATCCCTACCCTGTGTCTCACGCGAGCTTCTGGCCGCACTCAGGGCAGAACTTGCTCGTCGTCTGGGTCCCGCAGCTTGGGCAGACCCCGGGGTGCTTCTGCTCGATCTTGGTGCCACACTCAGGGCAGAACTTGGCGTCACCGGTTTCCTTTCCGCACTTGGGGCAGGCATTGGTCACTGGCTGGACCATCGGCGTGCCGCACTCGGGGCAGAACTTGGTCCCGGGCGGTGCCAGGGTGCCGTCGTTTGGGCAGCGCGCTGCGGCGGCCGAGGCCTGCTTGGCGGCTTGAGCTGCCCGCTCTGCCACTTGCCCAAGGCCCAGCGCGCTGGCAAAGCCTTTCAGCATGGCGCCAGCCTGCTCGGCCTGCGCCTCCATCATCTCCGCACTCCGCGGGCTGTCCTCCGCGCACACACCGTTCTGCTCGTCCCAGCAGGAGAGGCAGACGATGCGCTGGCATGTCGGGCACTCACGGAAGCGGTCCTTCGTCTGGCTCCATGCCTTCTCGGTCTGCTCAGGCGTGAGGCTGCAGGTGTAGCGCGGGTCCTCGCCCTCAACTCGCGAGGCCGCAACGCCGCCCACCAGCGGGATGTTGCGCAGGAGGCCGCCTAGTGCCTTGCGGCCCACATCCTTCGTGACCGTCGAAACTACGTCGGGCTGGCTCCGATACTCGCGATCGCACGAATCACAGTAAAAGACCGCAAAGGGCCCTACGCCGTCGTTTCGTACATCGTACCTGGGAATCCGGCTTGGCTCGGCCATACCTTACCCCTCCGCCTCCACCTTCGTGCCGCACTCCATGCAGAACTTGACGCCGGGTGGCAGGGCCGCACCGCAGGCGCCACAGAAGCGTCCGCCGGACCTGGGAGCCGAGACATCGGCCTGCACAGGCTCGGAGCGGACCGTGCCTTCCATCTGATGGGGCTGGTCGGGCGAGCTTGGTGGGGTGGGTGGTGCCACGATCTCGGGCTCGGGAGGCCTCTCCTCCCGAATCCGCGCGATCTCGGCTTCCTGCGCCGCCACTTTCTGGCGAAGCTCGTCGATCTGGGGGCCTCCCGCCAGTAGCTCGGGCTGCGTCAGGCTGCCGGAATCGTAGAGCGCCAACACCTGCGGGCCCCACGCCGCCACGATGGCATCCAACTCCCGTTGGTACCCTTTCAGCACGCCCTGCGCCTGGTTAACCCTGCGCAGGCGGTCTGCCTCGAACGCTGCCTTCTCGGCCCCACTCTTGACCTTATCAAAGAAACCTGGCATGCTGCACCTCCCCATTACTTGGTATCTGCTTGCGGGCGGAGTATACTCCTCCCGGCTAGAAAGGGCAACTGGCCTGCCACGACCAGCGGTCTGCTCCTCAATCCACCGGACCGCGTGGGCCACCACCTCGTCCTCGTCCATCCCGTCTGTCATCAGGTAAAGGTCGCAGTGCTCCCGGGCGTGGCGGAGCCGATCCTTCTGCTGTTCCAAGTACTCCCAGTCCCATCCGAAGCCCGTACGTCCCCGGCGCTGGGACTCCTCCAGGCTCACGTCCAAGTAGATGAGCAGGTCCGGTGGGTTGTGTCGCCGCCACATATCCGGTACGTAGGAGTGATCCTGGGCGGCCGAGCCAGCCTGGTAGCCAAGTGCGCGCAGCCGGAGGGCCAGCGTCGACTTACCCGAGCCGCAGGGTCCCACTACCTTGATGTGCACCGCACACCTCAGATCGGAAAGCGTACCGAGACCCGCCGAACGTCGTCGCCGGCTTGCCGTGGAACGACGGAGGCAACAACCACGCTGACGTCATCCCCCGGTCTGCCGCGCTCCAGGTCCAGGCAGCGCTCGAGCAGCCGGTCGGCCAGTGTACGGGCGATCCGTGCACCGGTGTCATCTTGCAGCACTTGGTGCGCAAAGGCCGGGACGTCCAGTCTCTCGCCGTACCGCTCGCCGGCAAGCAGCACGCCATCCGTGAAGAGGATCACGTGCAGACCGGCTTCGATCGCCAGCTCGTGGATGACCGGTCGGGTTCGCGGGTAGATTCCGATGGCCTCGCAGGGCTCGTCCAGGGTCTGCACCGCGCGCTCCGGGCCGCGCACCACGATGATAGGGCAGTGGCTGTTCCGTGAGACGACCAAGGTGCGTGTCACCAAGTCGGCGGAGAGTATGTTGAGAGTGGCCGAGACCTGGCCAGAGCGCAGGGTGCGCAGGTAGTCGTGCGCGGCGCGTGCCGCGGCGCCGTCACGCACACCGTCGGCCAGCAGCGAGACGGCTTTGCGTGCCACGCTGTTGCTGATCGCTTTTGCCGAGCGGCCGCTGCGCTGACCGTCGACCATGACGAGCGACAGTCCTCCGTGGGGCCGCTCGATCAGCTCCACGGTGTCACCGCTCTCGCGGACGGCATACTTGCTCACCTTGGCAACGGCTACCTGGATCTCCAGGTCCGTGACAGGCTCCATCGGACCTCCCCCGCACCCTTTGCCCTGCACCAGGGGCCGAGGTGCGGTTTGGGCCGATTATACCCGACTTGACCGTTGCCGCCCACTCTGCTATACTCACGCGCAACCAAACCCGTCTGCCGGTGTTCTCCTATTCGAGACCGGCGGATGCTTGCGAGGTGTTCCTGGTGAGCGATTCGGTCGACGACAGGGACTTGGTCGACAGGGCCAAGTCGGATCCGGAAGCCTTCGGTCTCCTATACGAACGGCACGTTGACAGGATCTATAGCTACGTCTATTACCGGACGGGCAGCCACCACGATGCCGAGGACCTGACGGCCCAGGTGTTCTTGCAGGCACTGAGGAGCATTTGTCGCTACGAGCACAGAGGGCCACCCTTTGCCTCCTGGCTGTACCGCATCGCGCACAATGCCGTGGCAAACTGGCATCGCGACGAGAGCCGCCGCCAGACGGTTGCGCTCGACGAATCGGTGGAGCGAGGTGCCGCCCGGGAGGAGAGTCCCTACCAGAGGGCAGCCAGCAATGAGCGGCGGGCCCTGCTGCTCAGTGCCATCCGTCGGCTCCCAGCCGAGCGGCAGGAGTTGCTAATCTTCAAGTTCGTAGAGCAGCTGCCGAACTCGCAGATAGGCGAGCTGCTGGGGCGCTCCGAGGGAGCGATCAAGTCGCTCTATCACAGAACCCTCCTATCCCTCCGGGAGGAGCTGGAGTCCCTGGGCCTGGAGGCGTAGCGGGGCCAGCCGCGAGCGGTGCCGGGGATGGTGCATCCGGGTCGGGCTCCCGCAGTTGCTGGGCGCGCCGGAGGGAGTGGGTACGCCAGGAGCGACTGCCTTCTGTACACTGCCGCCGGCGCGGGCCGGTGGGGGAGAGGATGATTGTGGGTTCACCATATTGGTCTGTCGACCGCGGACTGAGCCAAGAGGAGCGGGCAGAAGCCCTACTGGGCCTCGCCGGGGAGCTGCAGAGGCTGCTGGTACCGGTTCGGCCCTCAGCCGTGGTGCGCGAGCGCGTGCGCAGGGAACTGGCGGCGGAAGCCGGCCGGCCTTACCCCCGGCGCGCTGCGCCCCTCTTTCAGCAGTACCGCAGGGTCATTCTGATTGCGGCCGCCGCGGTCGGCTCGCTCGCTTCGATTGCGGGCGTCATCCTGGCCATCGTCCAGCGCAACAAGCACGCCCGCTCCACCCATGCCGCCTGAGAAGTAATCGACCGACGTGGTAGCCTTCCGGCCCGCATGGTCGGAAGGGGCAAACCTCGCGCTCTGCTGGCTCGCCCGCCATGCATGCGGTCGGGTACGGCGCGTTGCGGAGCAGCGCGCCGTACCCGACACCTACTCAATGTAGATCTCGACCCGCTCGCCGTCTTCTTCGTCCTCGACCTCGACCATCTTTCCCTGGCCGCCGGCTTTGACCTGCTCGACGATCTGTGCCATGTCGATGTTCTCTAGCTCCGGTGCAAAGCGCGCGCCCATGCGCATCCCGACGTCGACCAGCCCAAAGGGCAGGTTGACCGACACCTTGGCCTTGCCCGTGTGCAGGTCGGTTACCCTCACTCGGAACCAGCGCGGCTCGGTCGGCGGCTCGGGGGCACGTACGACCGGCTTGCCCTTCTTCTCGGGCTCCAGCGCCGCGAGCAGCTTGGCGCCCTCTTCGGCCGTGATCTTGCCCTCGGCTACCATGCTCAGGATCTGCATCCTCTCTTCTGTGGTTGTCATCTCGGTTCTCCTTTGTTGTCTTCCCTCGCCGCTTCAGCGAAGAAGGTTGGGGTTGGGAGCCTACCCTGCCGCCCCGGCCTACCCGACATAGATCTCGACGTGTTCGCCGTCTTCGTCGTCCACCTGCAGGTGTAGTGGCTCGTCCCGTCCAGTGTCGCGGAAGGCCAGGATCATCTCGTCCGCGCCCGTTTCCCGCAGCTGCGGGACAAAGGGTCCCACGACTCGCAGGATCCAGGCGACCAGCGTCAGGGGCACTGGAAAGCTGATGGCGATCCGTTTGCCGTGCTTCTCCTGCACCCGGACATGCAGCCACTTGGCGCTGCGGCTCCACAAGGCAAAGAGCACTCCAAGGACGCCAAGAGTGAGCGGCAGCCAGCCGCACACCCGCCAGCCGCGAGCCGCGCCGGTGAGCAGGACGAAGAACAGGATCAGCCCTCCGACCGCCAGGAGGATGCCGGCAGCGGCGAGCGGGAAGAGCCAGAACCTGGCCCAGTGATTGGGCGGTTGCCCGCCCGCCCGCGCCGCAGTGATGGTCTCTCCATCCTCCGGCTGCTCCAGCGGTCCGGCCTCGACCCCGACCGGCTCAATCTCCTTGAGGAGCCTCAGTGCGGTTGCGGCATCGATCTCCCCGGCCTCCAGCCGCTGAAGGACCTGCATGCGGTCATTCTCCATGCTATTCCTCACCTTCTTAGCTCCAAGTCTACTCGCCCGCGGCGGCCCGCTGAACGGCCTCACCCATGGCGGGCGCAGCCGCTTCGGACTGCGCTGGCGTCGCCTCCTGCAACACGAAGAAGCCTACCACTCCGGCAGCCGCAACAATGGCACCTGCCGCGACGTAGATCGCTCCGAGCTTGACCACCTCGCCCAGAGAAGAAGCGGTTGCCATGGATAGGAGCGTCGCGGCCGTCGTCAGCGCGTTCAGCGCCCCGGCTACCCGTCCTCGCTTGAGGTCGGGCACCGCCAACTGCATCGTCGTGATGAGGGCAGACTGGGCAGGCACCAGGACGATGCCCAGCAGAACGCTGTAGAGGAGCAGCATCACTGGCATGTAGGTCAACCGCTGCCCCACGCTCATTTCGGCGACCGCGGCCGCTGCCTGCTGTCCGCGGAATCCCGCCAGGGACCAGGCGGGCGCGACGCCGATGAGTGCAATCAGGATGCCCAGGATGAGGATGCCCCATGAGGCCATGTTCTTTTTGCTCATGCGAGTGACTATCATCCCCAGCAGAAGGCCACCCACGGCCATGCCGATGCCCTGCGCCGTGTCCACGGCTCCCAGCCCCTCGGGGCCGAGGCCAAAGGTGCGCTGCATGAAGGGGACCCAGATTGCGTTCACCGCCCCCATGCCCAGCTGCACGACGGAGAGGCAGAGCAGGATTCCTACCATGACCCGGCTGTCGAAGAGGGCGCGGAGTCCCTGGCGCATCTCGCCCCATATGGCGCCCAGGCTGCCGCCCCTGCCCGCCGCCTCCGGCCGTCCTGTGGTTGCCCTGGGCACCACCACCAGCAGGATGGCTGCAGCCGAGACCACGAAACTGGCCGAGTCAACCACGAAGGCCGCACCCGAGCCCCAGATGCCGATCGTGAACCCGGCGAGCGCGGGCCCTGCCAACAGCCCAACGGTCTCGACGATCTGCATCAGCCCGTTGGCGGCCAGCAGGTCACCGCTGTCGGATACGATCAGCGGAAGAGCCGCGCCGCGAGCAGGGAAGAAGAAGCGGCTGATGCACGACATCGCAAAGGCAACCAGGTAGTAGATCCAGACCTGGTCGCTGCTCCGCACGAAGAGGCACGCCAATACCAGGACTGCCCGGAGTAGGTCGGCCACGATCATCGTGCGTTTCCGGTCCCACCGGTCGACATATACCCCTGCCACCGGCCCCAGCAGGAGCACGGGCAGCGCGCTTGACATCATCGAGAGCCCCACCTGAAGGGCTGAGCCGGTCAGCTTCTCTACCATGATGGGGATCGCCAGCCAGTAGAAGTAGTCGCCGATAAAGGAGATGGTCTGGCCGAGCCACAGCGCCACAAAGCTCCGGTTGCGGAAGAGGCGGTGGTAGGCGGATCGGTTCATGTCGGCGTTCATCGAAGGGTTTTCCTCATGACCAAGAGGGTCCGCCGCTCGCGGAAGCCCAGCCTGTGAAGTCCCTCGACGGCTTCGGGGTGGTCTTGGAAAGCAGTCGCCGACACCGGCAGAGCCGGCCTGTCTGTGAGGAGCCGCATCGCCCGGCTCAACAGCGCCTCTTCGACGCGGCCGCGGTCCTGCACGTCTACGAAGAGGCCGAGGCGGTGAGCGGGCCCACTGCGGACGGAGTGCAGTGTCAGCATGCCCGCCAATCGCTCCCCCTGGAACGCCCCCAGTCGGTGGGCGCGCCGGCCCGCAACGAAGCCCGACAGCCAGGCCTCGAGGGCCGTCAGCGCATCGGGCTGGTACTCGGCGGGCCGCACCGGCACCATCCACTGCATGGGCTCGGGCGTGGCGCTCCGAGCAAGGGCCAGGGCTTTGGCTCCGTCGGAGAGGCGCAGGCGCCGGATGGCGTACCCCGGAGCCTCCACCTCACGGTTTGCTGTTGCCCGATCCGCCTCCAGGTCGATCTCGCCCGCGACATCGAGAAATCCGAGCTGGGTATAGAGGCGGCGCGCCGGCTCGTTTGCCGCATACACCTGCAACAGGATGCCCTCACCGCCACGCTCGCGCGCGGCCTCGATCGCGGTCACGGTGAGCCGTCGCGCGATGCCCGACCGGCGGTATTCAGGATGGGTGACCACGTTGCAGATGATGGACCAGCCACGCGCTCCAGGTGCCGGGGTTAGGCTCACATTGGCCACCACCTGGAGGCCTCGCTCGCCCTGGGCCGGCTCCTCCCACACAAACCCACTGAGGCTCTCGCGGAGTATCGGGTCGGCCTCGGCCAGCCAACCGATCCAGGGCCAGAGTCGGGCCAGGCGGCGCATCTCGCGCAGCGACGCGGCCGCGCGGTCGTCCATCTCCGCAGAGAAGCCCTGGGCGATCAGCCCGGCCACCACCCCCAGGTCGCGGCCGGGATCCACCTCCCGGACGCCTCCACGGGCTTCACCCTCAGATACGAAACTCAGGACCACTCGGCATCTCCGGTAGCGAGTGCGGCGCGCCTGCAGGGAGCACCGCACCTGCGGGTGTCTAGTCAAGCGCCTCGAGGAGCATCTCGGCTTCTTGCGGCGTGATCTGTCCTTGCTCGACCATCTTCAGGATCGTCAGGCGCTCCTGGTCCAGGTCTGGCTCGACACCGACCTCCGGCGCTGCCTCGGCGTCGGTTGCCGCAACGGCAGCCGCGCCCGTGGCTACCGCAGAGCGCTCGTGTCGCTGGGCGCGCATCGCCTCTCGCTCTACCCGGAGCGCCTCACGCTGCGCCCTGAGGCGGATCCTGTCCTGGTGGTGGGCCATCCGCTCGGCAAGGCGACCGCTCTCCTGCTCCAGCCGGCTCATCGCGCGCTCGACGGATGCCTGTGCGTGCCCGCCTATCCGGGCCCAGTCCATCCCGTCGAGCTTGACGCGAAGCCGGCCGAGAGCGGCCTCGACTTCGGACTCGACCTGCCGCCCGATGTTGTCAAACGAAGCTTCCATCTGCCGGCCCATCTCGTCAAAGGAGGTACTGAGGACCTCTCCCATCTCCTGGCCAAAGCGCGCCCCCACTTCGTCCGGGACCTCGTGATCCGCGTGCCCGCCGATGCCAATGAAGAGGTTGCCTTCAGCATGGACGGAGAGCTCGGCTCCCCCGTCGTTCAGCAGGCCGCTGAGGCTCTTTTCCGTTTGCTCTTCGCCGGTCAGGGCAAGGGTCGAGAGCAAGTGCCCGCCCGCCTGCAGGCTGATGTGTGCGGCGGCCTCGTCCTCGAGGTGCAGTGCAGCGTTCCCGTCGGCTCTGAACTGGTAGGTGCGGCCGATGCTCACTATCCCAACAAAGGCCAGGTTGCCGCCGATGCGGGCGACGTTTGCCCCGCCGCCGAGATGCTTCGCCGACAGGTTGCCCGCTACTTGGTCCAGCCGGGCCATGCCGCCGATCTCTTTGAGAGCGGCGTTTCCCCCCACCTGGTCAACCTCCAGGGCGCCGCCGATCTCTTTCGCAACCAGGTTGCCTGCGACGCGGGAAACGCGCAGGCGGCCTACTTCTCTGGCCCGCAGGTTGCCTCGGGTGTTCTGGATGTCCACGGCCTCTATCTCGGCCAGGGAAACGTCGCCGTAGACGGTGCCCAGAACGCGGAGGTTCTTTGCCTCTGTCGCTTTCAGGTTGCCGTACACCTCGGCGACCGTGACCTGGTCGACCTCGCTGAGCCTGCAGTTGCCGCGCACCTGTTCAGCGTCGAGGGTCGCCAGCTCGGCGGCCTTGAGATTGCCCTGTGCCTGCCGCAGGGTGATTGGGACACCAGCCGGCACCTGGAGCTCGCAGTCGGTCCGCACTGTGACGGCGGGCCCATTTTCGGCACTCTCGATCGCAAAGTCCTCCGCAGTGCCGTTCGGTAGGCGGGCTATGACCTCAGTCCCGTCATACCCCTCCAGCCTGGCATTGCCCGCCAGCTCCTTGAGGGTGAGTACCTGTCCTGCCTCTATCGCGATCTTGGTCTCGTACATGGGTATCTCCTCTTTGGCTACTTGCCCTTTAGCAGGCCGACCGCCTCTTCGGAGTCGATCTCGCCTGCAGCCAGTTTCTCCAGGACGGTCTTGCGCACGCCGCTGGGCGCGGCGTCTTCGTCGTCTCCCACCTCGTAGCCCAGCGCCCGGATCACGCCTGTCAGGCGCGCACGGGCGGTGGGGTACGACATGGAGAGCTCATCCTGCACGCGATTCAGCTTGCCCTCGCAGCGGATGAAGGTCTCGACAAAGGCGAGCTGGTCGGGTGAGAGTCGGTAGAAGCGGCCCAGGGAGAACTGACCCTCCACCGACGTATCGCAGTTCCGGCAATGGAGCCGGGTCACGTTGAGCGTGTCACCGCACACCGGGCACTTGCCTATGACAGGGTACATTGGCGCATCTCCTTCCTGAGCGATCAGTTGCGCTCGGCGGCCATGCCTACTCGCCAGCCGAGCCTATCCGAATGTGAGAAGTATAGCATATCATGCGATCTTTGTCAAGGGGTGGAGCAAAGAATCTTGCATAGTTATTTGACATTATTCAGATCCGCAGAGATTCTTCCGCGTGACACGGTGTGGTACAATAGGATCGTCGACCAGGACTGGCCTCCGTCTGCCGCGTCGAGGTTGGCCTTGGCGGAGACACTAGGTCGAGGAGAAGATGGACACTAGCCAGGCGCAGGCAAGGGTGAAGGCATTCTACGACGCCAACGTCCGCGGGGAGTGGCGGCGGCTGGTCAAAGATGCGTACCATCGCTTGGAGTATGACACCACGCTGCACTCCCTCCAGAAGTACCTGCCGCCTGCCGGGCGGGTCCTGGATGCAGGTGGGGGGCCCGGCCGCTACACGGTCGAGCTGGCACGCCGAGGATTTGAGGTCGTGCTGCTTGACCTCACGCCGGCCAACCTGGACTTTGCCCGGCGTGTGGTAAGGAGGGCCTCCGTCCAGGACAAAGTCGCCGCGATCACAGAGGGTTCGATCGTGGACCTGTCGCAGTTCGGGGACGCTACGTTCGATGCCACTCTCTGTCTGGGAGGGCCTCTCTCGCACGTGGTGGATGCGGGCCAGAGGGCGAAGGCCGTCTCGGAGCTGGTCCGTGTCACCAAGCCGGGGGGCGTGTTGGCCGCCTCGGTGATGGGGCGCCTTGCCCTCCTGGCTCTGGAGCTGTCGCTGTTCCAGCACGAGATCGAGCTACCGCACTTTGCCCAGGTGCGGGACACCGGCGACTACGCTGGGGACTCTGGTTTCACGGCCTGCCACTTTTTCTTGCCGGAGGAGCTGGCGGCGGCCTTTCGCGCTCAAGGCGTGACCATCGTGGAGATGGTCGGGCTCGAGGGGCTTGGCTCCCTTCTCGCTTCCAAGGTGAACCGGCTGGCCAGGAATGAGGCGCGCTGGAAAGTGTGGCTGGAGACTCACTACCAGACCTGCACGCACCCGGCCGTGGTAGGCACCAGTGCGCACTTCCTGATCGTCTGCCGAAAGAGCTAAGGAGGGCTGACAGGGACCTCTTCGCTTGCGCCCCTCTCTGCCCTGTGCTACAATACCCCCATCGACATTCGGGGGTCGTCTAATGGCAGGACAAGGGTCTTTGGAACCCTGAGTCGAGGTTCAAAGCCTCGCCCCCGAACTTGCCGGGCCCTTAGCTCAGCGGTCAGAGCGGCCGGCTCATAACCGGTTGGTCGCAGGTTCGATCCCTGCAGGGCCCATCGACGCCAGAGGGCGTGCCAACCCCCAGGCGCCGGCTTGATAGGGGCGCACATGACGCAGGTACTGGTCCTCAATGCAAGCTATGAGCCGCTGAGTGTCGTCTCGGTGCGGCGTGCTGTGGTCCTCTTGCTGAAGGAGAAGGCCGAGATCGTCGAGGCAGCGGAGGCCTATCTACGCGCCGAGCACTCCACAGTGCCTGTTCCCCTCGTCATCCGCCTGGTCTATTTCGTGCGGATCCCGCGGACGTTCGGCCTGCCGCTCTCGAGGCGGACGGTACTGGCGCGTGACATGTACACGTGTCAGTACTGTGGCGCGCAGCCAGGCCGGGCGCTGCTCACGATCGATCACGTGATCCCGCGCTCCCAGGGCGGCACCACTTGCTGGGAGAATGTGGTCACGGCCTGTGCTCCCTGCAACCGGCGCAAGGGAAGCCGCACGCCTGAGGAGGCGCACCTGCCCAATCCGCGGCGTCCCGTCCGCCCGCGCTACCTGGCCATCACTTGGGTGACCGGTACGCCCCCGCCAGAGGCGTGGGAGAAGTACCTCTACGGCTAGGTCTGGGCATCTTCCCGGGATCGCGCGCCTGGCCCGGCAACGGTGGGACTCCCGTCGCTGCGCTCCACCGCACGATAGCTCAGCGAGGGCTCCGACTTGATCGGCCTATGGCCCGCATGCCGTTTGCCCGGAAGCGCAATGTGCTGTATACTGATCGGCAACTTTCCAGATGGAGCAGCAACCATGCAAGTTCTCTTACTACAGGATGTGGAGGGCCTCGGCCACGCCGGCGACGTGAAGAAGGTGGCCGATGGTTATGCCCGCAACTTTCTCATCCCGCGCCTGCTGGCACTCCCGGCCACGCCCGGCAGTGTCAAGGCTGCAGAGCAGGCCCGCCAAGCCAAGATCCGCAAGCAGGCCCGCGTTCTGAGCGAGGCCCAGGCCTTGGCACAGATCATCGATGGACAGACTGTCTCCTTCCAGGCGCGCGCCGGAGAAGGCGACCGGCTCTACGGTTCGATTACCAACGCCAACATCGCCGAGGCGCTGCAGGCCAAGGTCGGGCGCGAGATTGACAAGCGCAAGATCGAGCTCGAGGAGCCGATCAAAGAGCTGGGCGCTCATACGGTCACCATCCGCTTCGCGCCACAGGCGGAGGCCAAGGTGATCGTGGTCGTCGAGCGCGAGGACTAGCAGTCCCGGACCCCTGCCAGGCTCCCCGAGACCCATGCCCCTTTCGAGGTGGGAGGGCATGGGTCTCGGGGAGCTTGGTGCCTTGGGGGAGTCTGCCCCTCCGGCCGCGGCCAAGAGCCCGAAGGGATGATTGAGAAGACCAAGACTGAGATATGTATCCTCCTGCCGGCGGGCAACAACTGCCAAACGTGCATTGACCGCCTACAGCTCCGCATCGCTGCGCATCCGGGGATCGAGGTGACGCACATCGATGCCACCGGCGATTCCCCTCGGATGTGTGTGCACTACAACCCGGAGCAGATCGGCCCTAGCCGGGTACAGGCGATCATGGCCGAGGAAGGGGCGCGTCTCGAGGCGCAGTACTACCACGAGTCGCTGTCGATCAGCGGCATGGATTGCGCCGACTGCGCCCGCACACTCGAATCTGGGGTGCGCCGGCTGGTCGGTGTCCTCTCGGCGGATGCCAACTTTGCCAGTGGCACACTTTCCTTGGAGTACGACGCCGGCCTCGTAGACCGGACGGCCATTGCGGCGCACGTCCGTGAGCTTGGCTATGATCTCGCCTCTGTGGAGCCGTCCGGCGAGCTCACCTTTCGCGTGGAAGGGCTCGATTGCGCCGACTGTGCCCTGCACCTGGAAGAGGCACTGCGGCGGATCCCGGGCATCGCAGAAGCGAGCGTCGATTTTTCCCTGGCACGTGCCCGGCTTGTGCCGGGCGGAAGCGCCGACGTCGTGTCCGCTTCCCGTCGCGTGGCACGCGAGATGGGCTATTCGCTTGTTGCCGAAGGGGCCGGGGCGTCGGACAGGGGCAGTCGTGGCGCGTGGGCTCGGGAGCACCGCCGGGAGCTGACCACGGCCGCGTCGGGTTTGCTGATCCTGCTGGCCCTGGCTCTCCACCTTCTTCACCTCCCCGAGCCGTTCTTCACAGCGGCGAACATAGCCGCCATCATCGCGGGCGGATACTCTGTGGTTCGTGCTGGCTGGGCCAGCCTGCGCAGTGCACGCTCGCTGGACATGAATGCGCTCATGTCCATCGCAGCCATAGGCTCGATCGTTATCGGCGAATCGGCCGAGGGTGCCGTCGCAATCTTTCTCTTCTCCCTGGGAAATCTGCTGGAAAGCTACACCATGGACCGGGCCCGCCGCGCCATCCGCGGGCTCATGGATCTATCGCCGCGCCGCGCCACCCTGCTCCGCGGCGAGCGAGACGAGCAGGTTCCGGTAGAGGCTCTGCGCGCGGGCGACCGCATCTTGGTGCGGCCGGGCGAGCGCATCCCCATGGACGGCCAGGTGATCGCCGGCGAATCCGCGGTGAACCAAGCGCCCGTAACGGGTGAGAGCCAGCCGGCAGACGTGGTCCCGGGCTCTGACGTCTTTGCCGGAACGGTCAATGGCCAGGGTGCCCTGACGGTGCGCGTCTCCCGGTTGGCAAGCGACTCGACCATCGCCCGCATCATCCGCATGGTGGAGGAGGCCCAGGCGCAGAAGGCGCCGTCTCAGCGCTTTGTCGACCGCTTTGCCCGCGTCTACACCCCCATCGTCATCGGGGTGGCCGTTGCGGTTGCGCTGGTGCCGCCACTCGCCGGATTCCTTTCTGGCGCAGGCGCGTTTTGGCCGTTGTTCCTTGGATGGCTCCATCGGGCGCTGGTGCTGCTCGTGATCGCCTGCCCCTGCGCGCTGGTGATCTCCACCCCGGTCACGATCGTCAGCGCCATTGCCGGCGCCGCCCGCAGGGGCGTGCTGATCAAGGGCGGTAGTCACCTCGAAGCGCTCGGTAGGCTGCGCGTCATGGCCTTTGACAAGACCGGGACACTCACCTCCGGCAAGCCGCAGGTCGTGAGGGTGCGCTGCCTCGATCACGTAAGCGAGACGCCGTGGCCCGAGTGCGAGGGCTGCCTGCAGGTCCTGGCGGACGCCGCCGCTGTGGAGCGGCGCTCCGAGCACCCCATCGCACAGGCCATCGTCCGGCAGGCCGACGCGCTGGGGCTGTTGGAGGGCCAGCAGGCTGCTGCGCTGGTAGAAGCGCTGACCGGCCGCGGCGTTCGGGGCCAGCGCGACGGCCATGTCGTCACAGTGGGCTCGCATAGCTTGGTCCATGAGAATCACCCTGAGCTGGTAGACGGTCCGCTGTGCAGCGCCGTACACAGCGCTCAGGAGGCCGGTCACAGTGCCATGGTGGTCGAGGAGGACGGCCTGGTGCTGGGCGCCATCGTGGTGGCCGATACACTGCGCCCCGGCGTACGCGAAGTGATGCGCACACTCCAGGCTCTCGGGATTGAGCGCACCGTGATGCTCACCGGCGACAACGAGGCCACGGCGCGTGCCGTCGGTCAGAGCGTGGGCGTGGAGGTCAGGGCCGGCCTTCTGCCCGAGCACAAGGTGACTGCGATCGAGGCGTTGCTTGACCGCCACGGCGCAGTCGCAATGGTGGGAGACGGTGTGAACGATGCCCCGGCGCTGGCGCGTGCCACAGTCGGCATCGCGATGGGTGCCGCCGGCACCGATGCCGCGCTGGAGACGGCCGACGTGGCGCTCATGGGGGACGACCTCTCCCTTCTGCCTTTCGCCGTCCGGCTGAGCCGGCAGGCGCGCCGTGTCGTTGCTCAGAACGTGGTCCTGGCACTCGGCATCAAAGCCCTCTTCCTGGCGCTCGCGTTGGCCGGTTTGGCCACCATGTGGATGGCCGTGTTTGCCGACGTGGGCGCCTCCCTGTTGGTGACGCTCAACGGAATGCGCCTTCTCCGCCAGAAGTAAGGGTTAGCGCAGTCGATTCTAGGCATCCAGGTACCCCTGGATGCCCTTTTCTGTCCTCTCCCCTGGAACTGAGTGCGCCCCTCGGCCGTCTCTAGCATAAGAACCACGACAAAAACGTGGCAAAGGGCTTGACAAGCCCTTCGTCCTGTGGTATGATATACATGACGCAAATAGTAAATATGAACCTGGCAGACGGCCGGCGGCCTCTCCAGGGGGAACGAGGTGAGCTATGACAGACAAGAGACGACTGAACCAGGTGCTGCGCTGGCTTCTCGTGGTAGCCATCCTGGCCGCTGGAATCGGCGCGGCGTGGGCTTTGGGCCGTGGCAGAAGCGAGCCCGGGGCTGCAACCTCTTCCACTGAGCAGCCGGCTCCGGTGGTTCAATACGCCGCTTGGCAGCCGGTTGCCGGAGCTCGGGCGGTCCTCTACCGTAGCGCCAACCTGGGAGAAACATGGCAGCCGGTACCCCTCAAGACCGGAATCGCTTCGGTCGTGGCGTGGGCCTCTGACGGGGCCGACCGCGTCGCGGTCGCGCTGAGCGATGGTGGGGTGTTCCGCTCGGGCAACCGGGGTGACCGCTGGACGAGCGTGGCAGCCTCGCTGCCTGCCTCCAGCCTGGCCTTCGGCGAGGGTGGGGAGCTCTTCATTGGCACGAGCGGGCGCGGCGTCTGGCTTCAGAGGGGCAGTGATGATCCGGAGCCTCTTGCAGCAGGCCCCTCCGGCGCACCTGTGGAATTCCTGGCGACAGTCGGTGGGCGGCTCTTTGCCGCGACACCTGCAGCGCTTCATGTCTCCAGTGACGGCGGGCTCACCTTCACAGGAGCGCGCATAGTGCCGGGACGCCTGTCAGCTCTGGTCGCCCTCGATTCAGAAACCCTGCTCGTGGGCACCGAAGGGAGCGGGCTGTTGGTGAGCCGGGATGCCGGCCTCAGCTGGCAGCCCGCCGTGACGGGTCTCGGACAAGCCGCCGGTCTCACGCTGCGCATTACGGCGCTGCGCGCCGATCCTGTGGAACCCAACGTGCTGTATGCCGGTGTATCCTACCTGGTGGGCGGGACGCAGCTGCACGAATCCGCCGCGGGTGCCTTCGCGACGCTGGACGGAGGCAGCTCTTGGGTCAAGCTGGCCGGGCCTTCCTTCCCCGAGGCACAGCGCGCCGCGGACCTGGTGCCCGTGCCCAGCCGGCCTCTGACCACCCTGGCGGCCACCGACGATGGGCTACAGGCCTACCAGCCCGACCTGGCAGCTGCGTTCTCGCTGCTGGGGAGCGGGAGCAACGTTGAGCGGGCCAACGCCGCCCTGGTGTTGGGCATGGCGCGCGCCGAGGGCGCAGGGCAAGCCCTCCTGGCGGCGCTGCAGGATGCGGACAATGCAGTGGCGCAGGCAGCTTCGGTCGCACTGGGAAGGCTGGACGACCCGTCGACGCTGCCTTCCCTGGAGGCTGCCCTCTCCGGGAGCGACACTCAGGTCAGGCGCAACGCCGCCAAGGCACTGGGCCTGATGCGTGCTGACGAGGCAGTAGGGCCGCTCGCGACACTGCTCATCGAGAGCGATGCGTCGGCTGCCGGCGCCGCGGCTGAGGCGCTGAGGCGGATCGGTAGCCCGGCGGCGATCGATGCACTACTCGCACCGCTGGCCGATACCGGGATGACCGCCCGGCGCCATGCGGCGCTGGCGGAGCTTGAGGTGCTCGGAGAGGCGGCCGTAGAGCCTCTGGCCGCGTTGCTTGCGTCCGCCGATGCCCCCGTTCGCCGGAATGCTGCCGAGGCCTTGGGGTGGATCGCGTCGCCTTCGGCCACTGGAGCGCTGCTTGATGTCCTGGGAGATGAGCAAGAGTCCGTCAGAGCCGAAGCCGCCTGGGCGCTGGGCGAGATCGCCGATCCGGCGGCGCAGCGTGCGCTGGCGCAGGCCGGCTCGTCCGACCCGTCGGCCATCGTACGCCAGGCCGCGTCGCTGGCACTGGCGCGGCTTGCCGAGAGGCCGGCCGCAACGGTCAGTGGCTTGGCGGCCGTCCGTGCGGCGCTGGGCACAGCTGTCGCCCTACGCTGGCTTCTTCTGGGACTGTCAGTGGCGATCGCCGGCCTGCTGGCGGCACGTAACCTGAAGCCGTCTGCCGTGCGTGTTCCACGCCGCGGGTCAGGGCGGTAGGAAGGCACCGGGGGGTGGCGCGCCCGTGCGGGCGCGCCACCCCCCGGTAGCTCACTGTCATTCTGTGTTGCCGGCGCCCAGTCCCGGTTGGTCCGACGTAGTCCCCCAAAGCACCGGTTAAATCTTCTCCCTGGCGCAAAGGCAAGGTTGCCGCGTCTTGACTTTGCGTTTGCTCGGCGCTAAGATCGGAAGGGGCGAGGTTCGCCCAGAAAGGAGGCGTGCCTATTGGTGCTCTTTCGCCTGTGATTCGCGCCTGATCGCAGCTGCGTCGCTCTACCCATCAAGACGAGGAGAGTGGAAAGTGAAGAGAGCACATTGGTTTCGAGTTAGCCTGATCGCCGTCCTGGCGATCGTTTCTCTGGGTGCGGGCCTGGCCTCTTCGGCGCAAGGACCGGCGACAGGTTTCGCCGCATCGGCATCCATCGAGCCCCAATTGCAGGCCGTGCTGGACAGCGAGGGGCAGGCCAACCTTTTTGTGATGTTCCGCGATCAGGCGGACCTCAGCGCGGCGTACGGCATGTCCTGGGAAGCCAGGGGCGAGTACGTCTGGCGGGCGCTAGTCGAGGTGGCAGCGCACAGCCAAGCCCGTGTTCGCGCTGCGCTGGATGCACAGCGGATTGCCTACGAGTCCTTCCCCATCAACAACTCGATCTACATCGCCCAGGCCAACCAGACAGTGGCAAGCAACCTGCTCGGCTTCCCCGAGGTTGCGTACCTGCGCCTCGAGCGGCAGCTGCCGGTGCCGCAGCCGGTTATGACGGACGGAGCCCAGCCGGTGCCTGACGCCACGACTGCCTGGGGCCTCACCGACACCAAGGCCACATCGGTGTGGTCACTTGGGTACCAAGGCTCTGGGATCAAGGTGGCCAACATCGACACAGGAGTGCAGTACAGCCACCCTGCCCTGGACCAGGCCTACGCCTGTGCGGCCAACCCAAGCGACTCCAAGTGCTGGTACGACCCGTACGGCACCTATTCCACCCCTGCCGATGGCAACGGCCACGGGACCCACACCATGGGCACGATGGTCGCCGACGACGACCCTAGCCTGACCTATATCGCCGGCATGGCGCCCGACGCGACCTGGATCGCCTGCCGCGGGTGCAGCACCAGCTCCTGCAGCGACAGTGCCTTGACGAGCTGCGCCAACTGGATCCTGCAGCCAGGCGGCAATACGGCCAACCGCCCGCACATTGTCAACAACTCGTGGGGCGGCGGCGGAGGTGACACCTGGTACCAGTCGTACGTCACTGCCTGGGTTGCGGCGGCCATCTTTCCCGCTTTCTCCGCCGGGAATGAGGGCTCTTCCTGCAGCACACTGGGCAGCCCCGGGGACTACCAGGTCTCCTTTGCTACCGCTGCGCACGATTCGAGCCGAACCATCGCCTCTTTCTCCAGCCGGGGGCCAAGCGCCTTCGGCCACGACCCGTACACCAAGCCGAATATCTCCGGCCCCGGTGTTAGCATCTGCTCGACCATCCCTGGCAGCAGCTGGTCCTGCTCCTACAGCGGCACCTCGATGTCCAGCCCACACACGGCAGGGGCAGTCGCACTTCTCTGGCAGGCCTGCCCCGCCTACAAGGGCAACATCGACGGCACCTTCCAGCTTCTCCAGAGCAACTCCGACACGCCGCCCGCCGGCAACTGCGGCAGCCCAGGGGACGGCGGCAACTACACCTATGGCTACGGCTACCTGAACGTCCTGGCGGCGCTGAACGCCTGTGGCGGCGGTGGCCCAACACCCACACCGGCCCCAACCTCTACCCCGGCCCCTGTCCAGCCGATCCTCCTGGTCGACGATGATGCCAACGCCTCCTACCAGACCTACTTCACCGCCGCGCTCAACACCCTCGGCCGCGGCTTTGATACCTGGACCGTCTACTCGCAGGGCTCGCCCTCGGCGGCCACCCTGCAAGCACACCAGGTGGTGATCTGGTTCACCGGGAACGACTACTCCACCACACTCACGACCACTGACATCGCCAACCTGACCACCTACCTCAGCGGCGGCGGCAGGCTGTTCATCACCGGGCAGGACATCGGCTACGACATCAACACGAATGCCTTCTATGCCAACTATCTGCACGCCAGCTACATTGCCGACGATACCAACGTGACAACGCTGATCGGGACGGACGTCATGGCTGGTGCCGACGTCACCATCACCGGCGGCGACGGTGCCTCGAACCAGAGCTACCCCTCGGCCATCGGGCTGGGGAGCGGCGCCGTCGGTCTCTACGACTATACCGGGACCGCCTACACCTGGGGTGCGCTGCGCTGGGAGGGCGCCTACCGGGTGGTCTACTTCTCCTTCGGCTTCGAGGGGATCAGCGCGGCCGCGACGCGAGCGGCGGTGATGGACAAGGTGCTGGCATGGCTGGAGGGTGGCGTGACGCCGCCGACGCCGACAACCGCGCCGACGAACACGCCGGTCCCGCCGACCAACACACCCACCAACACGCCGCCGCCGGGACCGACCAACACGCCGGCGCCGACGGCGACGCCGACCCCCCCGCCGGCTCCCGGGGGTGAGACCATCTGGCTCTCGCTGACGGCCAACACGGGCTCCTGGAACGACGAGGACATCGTGGAGCTCGACCCGACAACCGGCAGCTACTACTGGGTCTTTGACGGCTCGGACGTTGGCATCACAACCGACATCGACGCCTTCGATGTCCTGGACAACGGCCACATCCTGATGTCTTTCGACGCCAGCACCTCGGTGGCCGGGGTGGGTACGGTGGGCGACGCCGATGTGGTCGAGTTCACCCCGACCTCCCTCGGCTCGACGACCGCCGGCACCTTTGCCTGGAAGCTAGACGGCTCCGACGTCGGCCTGAGCGACACGTACGAGGACATCGATGCCCTCTTCATGCTGGCCGACGGCTCGATGGTGGTTTCTGTCCGCGACGCGTTCAGTGTGACAGGGATCACAGGCCAGGACGAAGACCTCATCCGCTTCACCGCGACGTCGTGGGGCTCGACGACGGCCGGCACCTGGTCCTGGTACTTTGACGGGTCAGATGTGGGGCTGTCGACCTCTGCGTACGAAGACGTGGACGGCGCCTGGCTCGACACGGCCATCACGCCCTACCCCCATATCTACTTGACCACCTACGGCAGCTTCTCGGTGTCCGGGATCTCGGGCGCGAACGAGGACATCTTTGTCTTTAGGCCCACGGTGCTGGGGTCGACGACGGCGGGGAGCTTCAACACGACGTTGTACCTGGATGGCAGCGCCTTCAACCTGTCGTCCTACGACGTCGACGCATTCGACCTTCGGCGGTAATGAGCGGTGCGCCGCACCTGTCGGGTCTGGGTGCGGCGTACCTGTGGAGCCTGGGCGCGGCGCACCTGTCCTTGGTGCGCTGCACCTCCATCATGGTCCCGGCGCCCGGTACCTGAAGTCTACTTCTGCGGCTTCCGGCTCAACCTGACCGCTCTCCCATCGCGGATCCCCAGGTAGTAGGTTGTCGTCAGCCAGTCGCGGTATTGGGCCGGATCGGTCGTCGTCTGTGTGAGCGAGTAGCGCCCGTCGTCCCCGGAAAAGGTGACCGATGCCTCGAATGACTGCTCCGCCTTGCCTCCCTCCGGGACCAGCAGAGTGGGATAGGTCACCTGCAGCCCGCTACCTTGGCTCATCTCCTGCGCTGCGGGCACCAGGACCGTCACGAGACAGGTGCACCAGGGAGCCTGCTCGGAGTCGTATACCGTCACGCTCTGCCACACCTCACAATCCTGGAGGTATACCTCCACCTCCTGCGTCGTGTCCAGCGGATCATCGACCCAAATGGTGTACTCGGTCTGCTGGCAGGTGTCTGTCTTGAGGTATTCCCTGGACACCAGTCGCTGGTTGTTCACCACCCGATCGTCTCCGCCGAGCTGCGAGACGACGAACTCCATGCCCTGGGCATCGTAGGTCTTCTTCTGCGTCTCATCGTAGTAGCTGTTGAAGGCGTACTCGTCGTAGGTACGGCTCGGCTGGCTGAGGAACTTGCCGGTCGGCATCACCACACATGTGGCCTGCTGCACGAGTCCCTGCGAGCCAGTGCATGCGGTCTGCCAGGTCTCACGGGTCTGCACCTGCGGGGAGAAGAGCTGCACGCCGGTGGTCCAGCTCCCCCTGGCGCTGGTCGCCTCAACCCATTGGTCTGTGCGGCCGCAGCTTCGCATTAGCGTGAAGAGCAGGACGCAGGCGATCAGGGCGACCACCGCAACGAAGACAAGTTGGACTGTCCGGTTCCGGCCCTGTGGGGGCTGTGCAGTGCTGGCGGCCGCCTGGCCCGGAGGCAACCCGACGGCGGGCTCGGCAGCCGGTGGCTGCTCTCCTGGTGCCGGACGTGGCTCCTCGGCCGGCAGCTCTTGCTTACTTCGTGCTCGTCCCGTCTTCATCGTTTCTCCTTGGCCTGCACCCCCGTCGCCGGGAGAGAGTGATAGGGGTCGCCCTGTGTGGCTTCCTCAGCAGCCCCGCTCCGTCGCATGAAGGCACGCGACCGCGGCGTCAATTCCAGGTGGTCGTCTGGCGCCGGCGCGGCCGCAGTGCAGGCGCGGGCGCCAGGGTGCGCAGCCATTCGAGCACCTCGGGCAGCGCGTTGGCCCGGTGTGCAGCCCACATCGCATCGCGCAGCTTGTGAGGCACCGTCGTGCCGGGCAGCTGCGCGGCGTCACTGATCCCAATCTGGTCCACGAGCTTCTGAAGCTGGTCCATAGTCCGGACGTTCTGGACGGCAAAGACGTACGAAAGGTAGAGGTTGTCGGCCGGCGGTGCCGGCAAGGGCGGGTAGCTCTGCGGGAAGCGGAAGTCGCGGAGAAAGCGATCCACCTCTTTCAGGCGGCCCTCTGTCTCCAGCTGGCGGGCAAGCATCTCCGCCTTCCCCGCTTCGTCACTCATCGCCTTGTAGGGCCTCCAGTCAACCTGTAGGGCGAAACAGATCGTATTGAAATCCTCTGCTCCCAAGCTCATGCCCAGCAGCTGGTCGCGGAGGTGCGCAGCCGCTGCGCTGAGCTGAGGGCGCTCGAGCGCCGTCCCGCAGAAGTCACACGCCCGCGCATAGTCTGGGTTTTGTGCGCCGCAGCTCTTGCACGTGATCATCGTACTCTCCTTTCGCAGGCGGGGTCAGTGTAGCCCCGCCCGTCCGAAACGTCAAGCAGACCCCGCCGGCTTCGTCAGGCGGGTCTCCGTCCCCCCCGTAGGGCGGGTTTCCATACCCGCCCCCGTAGGGCGGGTTTCCAAACCCGCCTTGCCGCTCAGTACGCCCGCGCCCAATACGACCACGACTGTGCCGGCTGCCCGCACACGACACAGCGGCCGTTCCCGGCACCCTCCTGGTCCAGCGGCGTGCAGCGGTTGGTGGCTTTGGTGTCTTCCTTGATGCGTGTCTCGCAGTCGTCCTGGCCGCACCAGAAGGCGCGTGCCCAGCCCTCTTCCACGACCTGCCGCAGCTCGCCATAGTCTGCCGCCGTGTGGATGTGGGCGTCGCGGAAGGCAGTGGCTGCCTCCAGCAGCCCGGCCTGGATCGCATGGAGCGTATCCGCCAGCATTTGGCTCAGCCCGGCGACCGGCACCACCTGCTTGCCGGCCCTTCCCGGCACGTCGCGCCGCGCGACGACCACGCTCTCGTTGGCGATGTCTTTAGGGCCAATCTCGATACGCACCGGCACGCCGCGCAACTCCCAGTCATTGAACTTGAAGCCGGGCGTGATCTCCTCGCGCTTGTCCACCTTGACCCGGAAGGAGCCGGCAAGCTGGACGCGAACCTTCTCTGCTGCATCCAGGACGGCCGCCTTCTGCTCCTCCTGCCTCCATATCGGAACGATGATGGCCTGGACCGGCGCGACAACCGGCGGCAGCTTGAGCCCCTGGTCATCGCCGTGGACCATGATGACCGCCCCGATCAGGCGAGAGCTGACCCCCCAGCTTGTCGTCCAGCAGTATTGCAGGTCGTTGCTTTGATCGAGGTAGCGGATCTCAAAGGCGCGCGCAAAGCGCTGCCCCAGCATGTGGCTGGTACCTGCCTGGAGGGCCTTGGTGTCCCCCATCATCGCCTCGATGGAGTAGCTGTTGTCTGCGCCTTTGAACTTTTCAGTGCGGCTCTTGCGTCCCTTGACAACGGGGATCGACATGTCGCGTACGGCCGCATCCTCGTAGGTATCCAGCATGCGCATCGTCTCCTCCTGGGCCTCCTGGAAAGTGGCGTGCGCAGTGTGGCCTTCCTGCCAATAGAACTCGAGCGTGCGAAGGAAGAGCCGTGTGCGCAGCTCCCAGCGGACGACGCTGCACCATTGGTTCATCAGCACGGGAAGATCCCGGTAGGACTGGATCCACTTGGAGTACATGTGACCGATCACTGTTTCCGACGTCGGGCGGATGACGAGCGGCTCCTCCAACTGCTTGCCGCCGCCGATCGTGACGACCGCCAGCTCCGGAGCAAAGCCCTCCACGTGCTCTCGCTCCCTTCGCATGAACGACTCGGGGATGAGCAGCGGGAACATCGCATTCTCGTGTCCCGTTTCCTTGAATCGCCTGTCCAGTCCCGACTGGATCGACTCCCAGAGAGCCGTCCCATAGGGCCGCACAACCATGCACCCTCGCACCGGCGCATAATCGGCCAGCTCGGCGCGCTGGACCACCTCATTGTACCAGGCGGAATAGTCTTCCCCCCGTGTCGTCAGCTTTTTCTCGTCAGCCATCCTTCTCTTCCTCCTTCTCTTGCCTGCCTGCCGGTTTTCCCCTGTCCGATCCAGGCGCGAACTCGCGCACGTACTCCTCTGCCGCTTCCTCGATTGGGACCTCCTGCACGCTCCGCTCGCTCAAGTAGTGCCGGTGCTCGATGATCCACAGGTACAGGTCTGCCTCCGTTCGCCCGGGAAACACGCTCAGGATCCGTACCTCGCGGATGACCCGGACAAGGGGCAGGTACACTTCATCGTACCAGCGCCCCACGGCCTCGTCCTCGGGGATCTCCCGACGCTCCTCTTGGCCGAGGTAGTAGCGGTGTACCGCAATATGCTCCAACAAGGTCGGGTACTGCCCGCGCAGGCTGAACTGAAGCTCGGCGCTGGGCCGCACGTCCCGGAGGCCCGTTTGCCGCAGGAAGGACGCATACTCGCCCTTCAGCTCCAGCTCCTCGTCGGTGATGTCCGCCGTCAGGGGGACGGGCGATTCCAAGACTGTGACGTAGGCTTCGATGCTGGGAGCGCCGAGCTCCTTCAGGACGGACACACGGTGGTGACCGTCGCGCACGAAGTAGGCCTCGCCCACCTGGTACACCTCGATCGGAGGAAAGCCCTGCGGGCTGTGCGCAGCTGCGTATACTCTCCTCCAGCGCTGCTTGACATATTCCTGCTCAGGCAGGAAGGCCCGGTTGAAATCGTGATAGCGCCCCGCACTGCCGACAATCTGGCCGACCGGTATGCTCTGTAGCCCTGCGTAGTGCTGGCCGCGGATGTCGAGCTTTTCGCGCACTGCGTCCAGCCTGAGCAGCGGGCTCACCTTGTGGCCCGTGAACCAGGCACGGATGTGCTGGAAGAAGGCCCTCCAGCGCGCAGCCCGAAAGGCCCCGTCCGACATCGTTGGCACAATGTCGCTCACCAACGGAGTCCTTTCGGGTGCCGCAGTGTCCCATTGTCCATCTGGATCAAGCGGTAGCCGTAGCTGTTGATAACCTGGGTTTGTCGGTAGGTCGTCTCCGCCACCTCGGCCGTTCCATAAAGGTGCACATGGCCGTGGACCAGATAGCGCGGGTGGAAGCGCTCCATCAGGGTGCGGAAGATGCGAAAGCCCGAGTGACACAGGTCGGGCAGGTCGTGGATGCCCGCCGGGGGCGCGTGGGTGACCAAGATGTCGAGGTAGCGCCCGTGGCGAATCCTGTTCCAGAGCAGCCCGGGCAACAGCCGGCGCGCCTGGGCAGCCATCTCCGGCTCAGTGTACTGGTAGTCGGGCCTGGTGCTGTAGCGCATCGACCCCTCCAGGCCGGCCAGCAGCAGTCCACGATACCGCACGTGACGGCCGTGGATGTTCTCGCAACCATCCGGCCCGTCCCGTGGCTCGCTGTGCGCCTCCCTATTGGCGTGACCAGGTGCGAGCGGCACCCGCTGCGGCGGTTGTTCCGTCGGCTTGAGCTCCAAGGTGTGATTGCCGATTACGTAGAAGAGCGGACCTCCCAGCATGGTCACAATGTACTCCAGGTAGTAGTGAGGCAAGTCCCCGCACCCGAGCACGAGATCCACGTCGCCGTACAAGCGGCGCAGGGCCGGGCTGTACAGCAGTGGGTCCACCTTGTCGCTGACGGTCAGGATCTTCATTGCCACGCAAAAAGGCCAGCCCTCTCACTCCGCCTGGAGAGCTGGCCCGGAACACACGTGGTCGAGAGACGCAGCCGGCTATCCAGACTGGGTGCCTGGCGGAGGGCAAGGGATAGGGCGATCCGGCGACTGCTGCATGTCCATCGTGTCACTCGTCTGAACCGACCAGCCGCCACTCTACCATACCCGCAGGCGGATGTCAAAGTGAGCGCACCGCCCCTGCAGGGTCGGTTTGTGCGGGCCTGCCCGGCGCGACAAGAACGCCAGCCCGGTTTGCGTACGGCGATGCGTTGTGCTAGAATCCCGGCATGCTCGCCGCAGCAGCAGGGAGTTGAAGTCAGCGACGACGCGTCGAACCTATGCTCGATGGTAGACCCCGGGTCGAGCCTGCCGGTGGTGGCTCGGTGCGGGGCCTTTTCGCTTAAGGACGACGGCACCCGTGAGGCAGTTGGTGAGACCATGCAAGACCGGGGTGTCCAGTGACTGTCAACCCGAGGGAGCGCAGCGAGCGAGGCATGCCCTGAGGCACGAGAGGGATCACTGATTCCGCCTGCTACCCAGGGAAGTGAGATGCATCGCCGCGCTCAGCATTGCAGGGCTCGTGCCTTCTGGGCAGCCCCGTCTGACGGACCGATGCAACCAATGGAGGATACGAAGAGAATGGACGAAGAGAGAATCGGCTTCCTGCAACGCCTGGGAGGCTGGCTGGAGGGCAGGCGCAGCAGCATGGTCGCTTACGGCCTGATCGCTGTGCTGCTGATTGCCTCCCTGCTGCTCCCGCCCGTCTCAGCCGCGGAGCGTCTCGCCGGTGCGGGCTTTGAACCGATCGACTCCGAAGTCGGGGGCTCGGCGAGTGATCCGGACGGCACGCAGGTGACACTGTGGCCGGATGGCCTGCAGGGTGACGTCAAGCTCAGGGCAGGCTCCGTCCCCATGGCCAGCTTTCTCGACGGATCGGCGGGAAACCGCCTGGAGGAGGCCGCCCGCGCGCTGCCTTCGACCCTGCTGGTGAGGAGCCCCGTCTACCAGCTCGATCTGCGCGGAGAGCCGGCGACGCACGTGGACCTTACCGTCCCTGTGCCCAACAATGCCGAGCCCTATGAGACCCTTTCGCTCTACGAGTGGACTGGCAAGGAGTGGCTGTTTGTGCCCAGCCGGCGCATCGCGGAGGACGACGTTCTCTTCAGCCAGCTCGACTACCTGCCGCAGACCGTTGCGGCTTTCCAGGCAAGCGGGCGGCCTGCTCTGGTTGCTGCCGATTTGCCCGACTTTACCGGGCTGCCGACCGAAGGCAGCAGCTCGCTCGTCGAGCTGAACCCTGTCGGGTATCAGCTGGACGGGGACAATGGCGTGTCGGGCAGCCTGCCCAGCCTCCCGGCCCTCGCCGGACAGGAGTCGTACAGCATTGTGCCGGTTGTGCGCAACTGGTACTACGACGGCGTCGTGCGGAGCGACTGGGTGGATAACATGCTCGCCGTTCCCGAGTCGGCCGCGGCACACGTCCAGGCGCTCGTGACTCTGGTCACCCGCGAGATGTACAGCGGGGTCGAGGTCGACTACCGCGGCATCAGCCCCGATTTGCGCGATGCGTACACGGCGTTTGTCAGAGACCTCTCCTCCGCCCTGCATGCCGAAGGGAAACGGCTCAGCATCTTCGTGGAGGCCCCCGTGCAGGTTGCCGAGGACCGCTGGGAGACGGGGGCCTACGACTGGGTGAAGCTGGGCAAGGCCGTGGACGGCCTCAAGTTCCCGGCGCCACTGGACCCCAAGGCGTACGCGACCGGAGGACAAGTGGAGGCGCTTCTCTCCTGGGCCGTGGGCGAGGTGGAGCGCTACAAGGTGCGGCCTGAGTTCAGCGCGCTCAGCGTCGAGAATCAGGGTGGCGTGTGGGTCGAGCGCAGCTACCAGGACGCACTCGCCGAGCTGAGCCGGGTGGTCGTCAAAGCAGGCGGCAAGGAGCTGCTGATACCCGGCGACCAGGTGACGGTTGGCCTCGAGACGCCTGGTATCTCGCTCGATGCGGCGACCGGCCACTACACCTTCACCTATCACGACGACGTCTCGGGTCAGGACCGTCAGGTCTGGCTCGAAGATGCCAGCTCCTTTGCCCACAAGCTGGCGCTTGCCCGCCGCTACAACGTGGGGGGCGTTGCGGTGCGAAGCCTATGGGACGAGGGCAATGACTCGCGCCTCTGGGGTCTGGTGCAGGAGTACCAGGCCTCGACCAGTGCGGTTCCGGTAGCACAGGCGAGCGAGTTCACCCTGGTCTGGAGGGTCCTGTCCGAGACGGGCAGCCAGGTAGTGGAGCAGGTCGTGCCCCTCGCAGCGGGTGACTACGTTTTCGTTGCCCCGGACGCGCCAGGCAAGTATCAAGTGGCGGCCCAGATTGCGGCCAATTCTGGTGCGCTGCTGGCTGGCGACGACCAGGTCGCCTTTGTCGTAGAGCTTCCGACGCCGACACCCACGCCGACGCCGCTCCCCACCGACACGCCGACACCCACGCCGACGCCCGTCCCCCCCACCGCCACGCCGAAGCCGACGGCCAAGCCGGCAGCCAAAGCCACGGCAAAGCCCTCCGGCGGCGGGGGCAATCCTCCGCCCAACACGGCCTTCGGCTACGGCGTCCAGGCGCACATGATCGACAACGGCCAGGCCGGTCAGGCAATGCAGATGACGGCCAACATGGGCTTCAAGTGGATGAAGCAGCAGGTCGAGTGGAAGAACTTTGAGCCGAGCAAGGGTCAGCGTAATTGGGATCAGCTGCACCAGATAGCGAATGAGGCGGCTGCCCGCGGCATCAGCGTGCTCTTCTCCGTGGTCAAGGCGCCCAAGTGGGCGCGCCCCGGTGGCGACATGGGCGTGGAGGGTCCTCCCGACAACTACCAGGACTATGCCGACTATGTCGGCGCGATGGCGAAAGAGTTCTGTGGATCGAGCGTTAAGGCGATCGAGGTCTGGAATGAGCAGAACCTCCACTACGAGTGGGGAAACATGCCACTCGATCCCGCCGCATACATGCGCCTGCTGAAGGCTTCCTATCCGGCCATCAAGAGCAACTGCTCGAGCATGATCGTCGTCAGCGGAGCGCTGACGCCGACCGGCGCCCCCGCGCCCCTCGCGATGGACGACGAGCAGTATCTGCGGGGCATGTACGCCAACGGACTGAAGAGCTACAGCGACGCCATCGGCGCCCACCCGAGCGGCTACAACGTATCCCCCGATGTCAAGGGCGGGCAGCCGGCCTGCGACTTTATCCGGGCCAACGGCGCCTCCTTCATGGGCCCCTGCTCGTCGCTACACCACTCCTGGAGCTTTAACTCGACGCTGAACGACTACTACAGCATCATGAAGGCCAACGGCGACGGCAGCAAAAAAATCTGGCCCACCGAGTTCGGCTGGGCCTCGGGCTGGACCGGCGCGCCTGGCTACGAGTACGCCAACGACAACTCCTTCGACGAGCAGGCCCAGTGGACGGTGCGAGCCTACCAGCTTATGAAGCAGTGGGGATTTGTCGGCGTAGCCTTCCTGTGGAACCTGAACTTCCGCGTGGTCAACAGCACCGGCGAGGTCGCCCAGTGGGGCATCGTGGATCCTGCATGGAACCCGCTGCCCGTCTACTCGGCTCTCCAGTCCATGGCCAAGTAGCTCACGGCGCGCAGCCGGAACGGGCTGCTGGCCTTGCCCCACAGTGGCAGAGGGTGCCCACGCATCGCGTGGGCACCCTCTGCTGTGCGCCCAGCATGGGCGCTGACTCGAGGGTGAAAGTCCCTTACGGAGGTTGATTGCACCAACCGTTAGCCAAGGGCAAGGGCGTCGCTGTGAGGCGGGGTCCGGAGGAAGCCGGAGGCAAAC